>Ga0073936_10006690_pt1 | contig 15112 bp, 12 predicted proteins | sample AliMusrvi5mmetaG_FD_87041 | JGI IMG/M metagenome (GOLD analysis project Ga0073936, IMG submission 87041) | Freshwater lake bacterial and archeal communities from Alinen Mustajarvi, Finland, to study Microbial Dark Matter (Phase II) - Alinen... | ecosystem: Environmental > Aquatic > Freshwater >... | reverse complement strand
TCCTCACGGCTTGCCGTTGAAGTCCGCTGGTCCCGCGAGAGTGGAGCTCGCCTGATGGCAGGCGATGGGCTGGGGGGCTTTGAGTTGCTGGACGGCGGACCGTCCAGCATGAAATTTCAAAGTAAGATGCCGCTATGGCGCCTGCCGGCTGGAGAACAGCAAGTCCTCGGCTGGTTGCGCCTGAGCGAAGACCGTGAGGTGCAAGTTGAGATCAATAAGTTGTAACCGCAATCGACCATACGAAGACGCGAGGAGGCGCCTTTCCAGAAAATCCCTGCTCGCTTGCTGCGGCTGCCTGCGGCTGTGGGCAGCGATCGTTCTAGCCCCATGCGGCACATTCGCGTGCGGTCCGGATTTCCCCAACAGCCTCCTGGATCGAGGTGATTCTGCACTTCTGGTCGCGCCGGTGGCGCATTTCGTTGATGAGCTGCAGCGGATGAAGCTGGTGGAGGGCAAGTTCCAGGCAGTCCCGCCGGGAGGACTCCAAAACCGGATCAGTCTGGCGGACCAGGCGGCAGCCGCCGAAGCCACCGACCTCTCGGCAGCGTTGAAAAAGGCCAAGCTTGGCCGTGACGAACGCCAGAAGATCCTCGACGCCCATGCGGTTGTGCGCGAGCAGCTCAAGAAGTTTCTCGCGAACACCGAAGCCTCGGAAAACTCACGTCCCAGGGTATTTGATGAAAAGGGAATGCACTGGGGTAAACCGCAGATGCCGCCGCCTGGTTTTCCTGCCATCCAGCCGATCGAGGGATTGCCGGCGGAGTTTTCCGATTACCTCGAAGGCGCGATTGCCTGGCACAATCCGGCTGTGATTGACAAAGGGACGGCACGTTCGGCTTGGGAGCACCTGCTGAATCTCCCGGCGAAAGAGCGCCGGTTCAAGTCCACGTGGGCCGCCTTCATGCTCGGCAAATCCTGGGAGGAAGGTGATCCCGATAAGGCTACCAAGTATTTCAGTCAGGTTCGCAGCCTCGCGCGAAGCGGGTTCGCGGACCCGGTGGGACTGGCGGCAGCGAGCTTCGGCCTGGAAGCGCGGGTTTACCTGCGGCAAAAGAAATACGAGCCTGCCCTCGAGCTGTACTTGGAACAACTCGCGACGGACGATCCGACTGCGGCAGCCTCGCTGGCATTTACAGCCGCAGCGGCCTTCAAAGGAGGCCCCAATGTGCTCCGGCCGCTAGCCAGGAATCCCCGCACCCAGCGGGTGCTCACGGCGTTCCTGATTTCCCAGCGTAGTGAGGGATGGCGGAGCGGGACTGCCGACGATGTAGAGCAAAGCGACCAACCAAATCGGCAGGCCAACCCAGCCAAGGGGTGGTTGGAAGCAGTCGAGGCCGCTGGGGCCAAAGACCTGGAATCAGCCGAAAAGCTGGCGCTGGCCGCTTACCAGAACAACGAAATGGCACTGGCGCAGCGCTGGATCAACCGCGCGCCTAACTCACCGGGGGCCCAGTGGCTCCAAGCCAAGCTGCTGCTGCGCGCGGGCAAACTCAACCAGGCTGCGGCGCTGTTGGCCAAAGTGACTGCCTGCCTTCCCATTCAGCCTCCCAGCACAAACTCGCTCGCGAAGGCTCAATTCGCAGAGCTCTTGTCCGTTGACGGAGGACGCGACCATGTTCCCGCTCCTCGACAGGCGCTGGGCGAACTGGGCGCATTACGCCTGACCCGCCGCGAATACACCGAGGCGCTGGATGCACTGCTCAATGCCGGGTTCTGGATGGACGCGGCTTACGTTGCCGAGCGGGTGCTCACCCTGGATGAACTCAAGACCTACGTGGACCGCTCTTGGCCGCCGGCCCCGCCAGAGCAGGTCGCCGAAGAAAAAGAGAAATACGGCTCAAGCGAAACGTCCCCCGTCCTGCTCCGTGAACAGATCCGCTACCTCCTGGCACGCCGCCTGGTGCGCTCGATTCGGGGCGACGAAGCGCGTCAGTATTACCCGGCGGAATGGGTGCCCCAATTCGACGCGTTATCGCAGTCACTCAAGACCGGCTGGGACGAATCGCTGTCGCCCGAGCACCGCGCACGGGCACTGTTCAAGGCCGCCACCATTACGCGCACCAATGGCATGGAGTTGATCGGCACTGAAGTCGAACCCGACTGGCACTTCCATTCAGGCGACTTTGAGGAGGGAGTGACGGCATCGGGCCGTGCGACAAATGAAACGGCAAGGGTCCTGGCCGCCAGTCAGGATGAGGTGCGGCGTTCTGCCCAGCACCGGGCCGATCCCGAGGAACGTTTTCACTATCGCTATCAGGCCGCCTCGCTCGCCTGGGAGGCGGCGAAGTTGCTGCCCGACAACTCTGACGAAACCGCGCACGTGCTCTGGGCTGGCGGGTGGTGGCTGAAGAACCGCGACGCGCAAACCGCCGACGTGTTTTACAAGGCCCTCGTCCGGCGTAATCGCAAGACCGCCCTCGGGGCCGAGGCAGATCGGATCAGATGGTTCCCCCGATTGGACGAACAGGGTAACTTGATTCCGCGCGGACCGTCGCGCCTGGAATCAATGGGCCCGGCCGCTTTGACGGAGAGAACGCAGGGAGAATCCACGGAAACCGTGCCCGGTGAGTTCGCACAGGAATATCCGTTCCCGGGGAAATCCTATATTGTCCATTATGGGGACGAGTTGCGCGACATCGCGCAGGCGGCCAGCGTTTTCGGGCAGCCGGTAACCGTGCGAGATATCATCGAGGCCAATCCAGGCCTCGATGCCAGCCGATGCCGCGTGGGACAGAAGATTATGATCCCCGATCTGAAGCCCAAGAAATCTGAATCCGTCCCGGACGGGCCTGCAGATCCACCGGCTACCGAGTCCTCAGACTCAAGACCTATGTCGGCGCCTGATAGTCCCCATTGACGGATGGCCCGTCGGTCTGCGGGCTTTCGAGCATCTGGATCGCGCGTGACCGTGCCAGCCCGGCTTCGATACCCGGGAAGCAGTGCATCATATCAGAGCACCTCCGCGCGGCTCTCAGCACCGCGCACGCCGAGGTTTCCGTAACGATGGTAGTCCGTGCTGATGCTCTGTTCACGCACATACCAAAGCAACTCCAGCCGGCCCTCGCCTGAGACCGGCCTGCTGTTAACACAGGCGCCCATCTCGTTGCCCGCTCGCAGCACATCCTCCGGCGAGCGGTCCGGCGCGGCATACCGCACGCGATCTGTCTGGTGCTCACGGATGGCTTGCGCCAGTCGCGCATCAGTTTCCGTGACGAATTCAATGGCCCCGGCCCACGACTCGGTCAGTTCTTCCAAGAGCTTCACGGCGGGCGAATCCAGCCAAGGCGGTGTACTGACCACGACGCGGCATCCGGCGACATGCGCTGCGCACGCCCGGGCAAAAAGCTCGAACGCCGTGTCGCTCGCATGGACCCGTGCCCGCACGCTCCCCACCGGCAGATACCGGCGGATGTTGTCCTGTCCGACCAACTTGAAGTGATCGTGTTCCACTGCGAACTCCTCGCGGTGATTGCGCTCGTAGCTCAACACCGAAGCAAGAATGCGCTCCGCCTCGGGATGAGAACGTTCGCGCAACCCGGAGCACAGAGCGGCGAGCGTCGGCTTTGAGGGAGCGCCCTCGGCTTTCGCCGGGGCCGCATCAGTGAAGTCCATGAACTGCGCCACGTAGTTTGGCCCGCCGGCCTTCATGCCGGGGCCAAAGCTGGACTTGCCCATGCCGCCGAAAGGTTGGCGCAGGACAATGGCTCCGGTGGTAACGCGGTTGATGTAGAGGTTGCCCGCCCGCAAGTGGCTCTTCCAGTAATCCCACTCGCGCTCATCGAGGCTTTCGAGCCCGCTGGTCAGGCCGTAGCCGGTCTGGTTCACCAGCGCAATGGCTTCACTCAATTTCTCAAAGCGCATGACCGCCAGCACCGGCCCAAAGAACTCGGTCAGGTGCGTGTAACTTCCGGGGCGCACGCCATATTTCACCCCAGGCTTCCAGAGACAGGGATTGCCCTCCACCGGTTGCGGCATCACCGCCCATTCTTCGCCCGGCTCCAGGACTTTAAGCGCCGTTTCCAGATCGCCTCCCGGGGGACGGATCATCGGGCCCATCTTAGTATCCAGATCCCAGGCCGAACCCACCTTCAGGCTCTGCACCGCCTCGCAGAGCGAGCGCCGAAACGCCGCGTCGTCATAGACCTCAGCTTGCAACAACAGCAACGACGTGGCCGAGCATTTCTGGCCCGCATGACTGAAGGCCGAGTGCAGGATGTGCTTGATGGCCTGGTCGCGGTCGGAGACACCGGTGACGACGGTCGCGTCCTTGCCGCCGGTCTCGGCAAAGAGGTTCAGACGCGGGTTGTCGCTCAACATCGTGAGAGCGGTTTCCGTGCCTCCGGTAAGGATCGCGGCGTTGACCTTCGGATTATTCACGAGCTTGCGGCCTTCCTTGCCGCCGGAGCACGGCACGAACTGGAGTACCCGCTTCGACACGCCCGCGCTCCAGAAACAGCGGCACAACTCCCACGCCACCAGCACCGTGTCGGACGCCGGCTTGATGATGACCGTGTTGCCCGCCGCCAATGCCGCGGCGACGCCGCCGCACGGGATTGCAATCGGAAAATTCCACGGCGGCACAACAACTACGACTCCTTTCGGACGTGCCTTTAGCGTGGGGATCTGCTGCCACCAGCGCGCCGTGTCACGGTAGAATTCCAGGAAGTCAATCGCTTCGGAAACCTCCGGATCGGACTCCGGCAATGTCTTGCCGCCGTCCGCCACCGCGGCCCCCATCAGGTCGCCGCGCGCGATCCTCAATTCCTGCGCCACCTTCCCGAGCACGGCATAGCGCTGCGGCTCCGGCATCGTTCGCCAACCATCCGGATCGGCGGCGGCGCAATCCGCTGCGCGCGCCACATCTGCGTCAGTCGCCGGCCGATAACGCCCGACCACTACTCCGGGCCGTGAGGGATCGTGGCAGTCACGAACGGAACGGCTCTCGGTGATTTCCTCACCCGAGATTACGAGCGGAATCTCCGGAGCCTTGTCGCCGCACATCGCTTTCCACTTCGCGATGATCTTCTGCCCCCACTCGCCGTTTTGCGGCAGCGCGAAGTCAGTGTCCGGCTCGCTTTCGAGATGCTGCCAGCCCCGCGCCACCGCTGCGGGGACGGCCGGCGGGCGGTTTCGGTCCTGCGTGCGCCGCGGCACGTCGCTGGTGGTGGCGATGGCGTCAAACGACGCGAGAAAGCCCTGCTCCAGCATCTTCCACTCCGGACTGCCCACCTGGATCTTGAATGCGTGGCGCAGGAAGTTCTCCGGGCCGGTGTTCTCGTCCAGCCGGCGGATGAGGTAGCCGATGGCATTGATGAAATTCTCCCTCTTGCAGGCCGGCGCGTAGAGGAGCAGGTTTTGGGACAGCCCGAACAACGCCCGACGCTGGGCGTTCGCCATGCCCTCAAGCATCTCAAATTGCACCTTGTCCATCGCTTTCCGTTCGTGGGCCAGCACCAGGCCGTAGGCCAGATCAAACAGGTTGTGCGACGCGATCCCCACATCCATGGCCACAAGGTTCTCCGGCTTCATGACCTCGTGGACCATGCGCTTGTAGTTGGCGTCGGTTTCCAGCTTCGTCTTGTAGGGCGACTGCGGCCACCCCCGCATCGAGGCTTCGGCGCGTTCGCTTTCCATATTGGCGCCCTTGACGAGACGGATGGTAATGCGTCCGCCGCCATGGGCGACGCGTTCGCGGGCCCACGCCTGCAATTGCAGCAGCGTGCGGAATGTGTCGGGGATATAGCTCTGCAACGCGATGCCAGCTCGGACGTGCTTCAACCCGTCGCGATCCAGCGTGCGCATGAACGCCTCGGCCGTGAGCTCCTTGTCCCGGTATTCCTCCATGTCCAGGTAAACAAACTTCGGGACCTCCGTGCCGTCTGGCCGGGTAAAGCGTCCGCGGTCAGCGGTGCGGATCAACCGCTCAAGCCGGTCGCACAATACGGCGACGGTGTGCTCGCGGGCGAGCGGTGAAATCTGCGAATAGAGGGTCGAGATCTTGATCGAGACGACTTCGATCTCCGGCCACTGCAGGCCCTGGAGATATTGCTGCAACCGCCGCTCGGCCTCGATCTCGCTGAGAATGGCTTCGCCGAGGAAATTCACGTTCATCCGGACACCCTCGGTGCGGCGCTCCCCGAGATGGTGCGTGAGCATTTCCTTTTCGCCGGGCAGAATGACGTTGGCGGTCTCCTTCTGCATGTGGTCCTTGACCAAAGGCAGCGCCACCCCGGGCGCAAAACCGCCAAAGGACTGGAATCCCTTCATGAGCGTGCGGTCAATCGGCCCGAAGAAGCGCGGCACACCCTGCACGTCGAGGATGTGCGTGAGATGTTCAACTGCGCGCGCCGCGTCCTGGGTGCGGAAGGCCTGGTCGGTCATCAGCGCCAGGGTGACCTTGTCGGACGGCGTCTGAAGCATGCGATCCAGCTCGGCCTGCTGGCGCTTTTCCGGTGGCGTCTGCAGTTCTTTAGCGCGCTCCTGCAAACGCCGTGCGAGGAAGATCGCTTTTTGGACCGTGAGGGGGCGCATGGACTCCGGATCAGGCTGGAATTCAGATAGGGCCTCCTCCAGTGGCAGTGGGTTCATGGGTTCGATTAGTGTTCGATGCTCGGTACCTTGGGGCGTACCTCCGGTGATATATTATGAGGAGAAATGGGCGTTCTTCGTCGCGAAGCGTTTGGAGTGCGCGCAGCTTGCTGCCGCTCTTGTAGGTGTGGCCGTACGCCAAAGCGGCAGCAAGCTGCGCGCACTCCAAACGCTTCGCGCTTCAAGAAGGGCCCACGCCCCATAGGTTAGCGTACTTATGGCCGTCTGAACTAAGCGCTCGCGCTTTTGGGCTTTTCCAGTGAGTGGCGGTATTTCCGTTTGAAACTGCGGCATGATGAGAAGTCGGTCTTGGCGTCGTCGTTCTCCCAGACTTCGTGGTAAATGGCCTTGCGCGGTTGGCCGCGCAGACGGCGCTCTTTGAGGATGTTACCTTCCTCATCGCAATCCAATTCGATGAATCGCGGCTTCTGAAGCCGACTCAGGCGGTTGGAGAGAATGACTAGTACTTTTCGTTTCATAAATATTACTTGCTTGTTACTTGCAGTGCACGAGGACCCGCAGGCGCTTTACCTGGTAGGAGCCCGCGTTGCCGGCGAATGTCCAATCGGGATTCGCCGTTGGTTGATTCCCAATCCCCAGATCGGCATGGCTGCCTTCTTTCCAGTGATTTAGGGCAAACAGTGTTTGACGGGCGTCGTGATTGTGGATCTGCATCGAGCCGTAACCGTCCTCCGGGTCTGCCTGCTCATCCCCGAAATCATAGACCTGCGCCGATGCGTTCGGCACATTCGCGCTGTTGGCCGCCCCATAATTGTTCGGCCAGAACTCGATGTTGCCACCCTTCAAGCCCGTGCCGGTCACGATGCCCTTCACATTGGAATAGACGTTCAGGTTCGCCACGTTCTGCTGAAACCGTGCGCCGGACTTCGGCGTCGGCACGCCGATCTTGTCGAGCCCGTCGGTAAATGAGTCCATGGACACATAAAGGTATTGCGTGTTCTTGTCGGCGCCTTCCAGCTCCATGAAGTAAGCGATCCGGTCGAACGGCTGCTGAATCTTGCTGTGGTTATCCACATCATATGTTAATTCGGCGCCGAGCTTGTTTAGGTCCAGGTCATAAACCAACTGGTAGTCCTTGGACTCAGGCACTTTCAACGTCAGCAAATCGCGTTTGGGCACGGTTCCGGAGCGGAAAGCGTTCGCCGGGAGACCTTCGGCATTCATCAGGTTTGGCTCCGCCAACATGCTCCAGGCAAACCGCATGGCCACGGGATGCTTCACTCCCGGGGCGGACAACACTATCGTCGAACCATCTATCCGGGCTTCAGCCCGAACGAAGCCCCCTTCGTCCGCGTCAATCACCTCGAACCAGTTCAGCGGCTTCCCTTCGCGGCTGGCCAGCCCGCCGCCAACATGATCGAAGCTCAGGCGCAGCTTGTCGTCTTCGATGGTCATCGCCTTGAAGGTCGGCCCGGAATAAACCAGGTTCTCCTGCCCGTAGGTGTTGGCCAGGGCCCAGAGCGCCAGCCGCCGACCCACCTCCTGCTTGTTCCTGGGATGAATGTCCTTGAGGTCCCCGATGTCAGTGATGACGGCCATTCCGGTGTTGGGAATAGCCTGTGCTGCTGTCTGTGCTTCCCAAAACTCTCCAATCACCTCGGCGTTGAAGCCGTAGGTGTAAGGTGCAATCTGCACGAAATAGAACGGGAAATCACCCTCGCCCCACACCTGCCGCCACCCTGCAATCAACGCCTTCATCCGCTCCGCATATAACATCCCTTCGGTGGCATTAGACTCGCCCTGATACCAGATTGCCCCGCGCAGAGCGTAAGGCTGGACGGGATGGATCATCCCGTTATAGAGCGCCGTTGCTTGCTGCACGTCACTTGGCGGCAGCAATTCCGCAGGGTAGGTCGGCATCGGCGGGATCAGAGCCCGAGCGGTCAGCGCCTGCCGGGCCGCCGCCTGCCACTGCTCCGTCTCTTGCAGAACCTTCTCCAACCGCTGCTGATGAGCTGCCGTGCGCGGATCGCCCAATTGCACCCGTTCGTATTCGTGCTTCAGCGCCGGCACCACGGCAAAACCCTCGGGGGGCGTCCAGGGCTCGATGCGCGTCCCGCCCCAGGAGGAGTCAATCAGCCCCACCGCCACCCCGAGCTTCTTGTGCAGCTCCCGGCCAAAGTAGTACGCACACGCTGAAAAGCCAGCCCAGCCCCCTTCCGCCACCGTTTTCGGCGAACACACCTTCCAGGTCCCTTCGATGTCATTCTGCGGCACCGGCTTAAAGCTCTTGGTCACCAGGAGCAGCCGGATGCCCGGATAATCGGCAGCGGCAATCTCCTTTTGTGCATCGAGGCACGCGCCAATGCCCATCTCCATGTTTGATTGGCCCGAGCACAACCACACTTCGCCCACCATCACATCCTCGAACCGGACCGTGTTGGACCCGCTCACCGTGACGGTATACGGGCCGCCGGCCTTCATCGCGGGCAGGACGGCCTTCCATTCGCCGCGTTCGTTGGCCTGGACCTGCTGGTTCGCGGTGGCGACTTCAACCGTGACCTTCTCGTTCGGCTGCGCCCAGCCCCAGATCACGACTGGCTTGTCCTGCTGCAACACCATGTGGCTGGAGAACACCTGCGGCAGGCGCACGTCCGCCTTCGCCGTGCCCTCGAACCCGCGGCCCATCGCCAATGCCGCCACCGCCAAACAAAAGGTCCAACCCAATCCTGATCTTCGCATAATCGCTTCCTGGTAGATAATTGCTCGCCTATCCGGCGTTCAGGGACATACCTGACCGCTTTCTGAATTCAACCCAGTATTCTGGACCCACCCCGTACCCGTCAATCATTACGTCAGCTACAATGCCGCACGATAGCTCCCGTCTGCACTCGTTGCCCAAAGCCCCATATCCCCGCTTTCCGGAGGGACGAGTTACACGAGTCCCTAATTTGGGCCGATTCGAAGTGGAAGTCAGGGACTCGTGGAACTCGTCCCTCCGTGCTGTCGGTATGGCCAACGCGCCCCTCAAAAGACTCAAACTCACTCCCCACCGCACCCCTTCCTCCCCAAGCCTCTCCTCCCGCGCCCCGATTTCGGATTTCGGAGTTCGGCCTTCCTTCGGATTTCGGATTTCGGTCTTCGGATTTCCACCCCCTCCTTCCACAATCCTTGACCCCACTCCTCCCCTCAAACATCCTGCCTTAGCAAACTCTTATGTCACTAGGACAAACCATCGTCTCCGACTTCCGGCGTCTTGTGGGCGCTGATAACGTCCTCACCGAGCAGGAAGACCTGATTCCCTACTCCTTCGACGGCACCGCCGCCCTGCAACAAATGCCAGGCTGCGTCGTGTTCGCCAAAACCCCGGAGCAGGTAGTGGGTGTGCTCAAACTGGCCAACCAAACCAAAACTGCTGTTGTCACCCGTGGCTCGGGCACCGGCCTGAGTGGCGGCAGCCTCCCCAGCCCCGACTGCATTGTCCTTTGCCTGGCCAAGATGGACAAGGTCCTTGAGCTGGACCGCGCCAATCTCACCCTGCTGGTCGAAGCAGGCGCCACCACGCAAGCCATTGCCGACGCAGTGGGCGCCGCGGGCTTGTTCTATCCTCCGGACCCCGGCTCCATGAAAATCTCCACAATCGGTGGCAACGTTGCCGAGAACTCCGGTGGCCTGCGTGGGTTGAAATACGGCGTCACGCGCAATTACGTCATGGGGCTGGAGGTCGTTCTTCCCGACGGCGAGGTGCTCTGGACTGGCAACAAGTGTGTGAAGGATGTCGCCGGCTACTCCTTGCGCGATCTGTTCGTCGGCTCAGAGGGCACCCTCGGTGTCATCACCAAAGTCCTGCTGAAACTGATCCCCAAGCCCGCCGCCAAGAAGACCCTGGTCGCCACCTTCGCCCAGATGGATCAGGCCGCGCAGACCGTCTCCGACATCATTGCGGCCCAGGTCATCCCCTGCACCCTGGAATTCCTCGACCGCACCACCATCCACTGCGTCGAGGATTTCGCGAAGGTCGGCCTCCCCCTCGACTGCGAAGCACTGCTGCTTATGGAGACCGACGGCCATCCCGGCGCCGTCGCCGATGAAGCCGCCAGGATGGAGACCATCGCCCGGAAGAACGGCGCGGTCCAGGTGCGCGTCGCCAAAGACGACGCCGAGGCCGACAAGCTCGCCACCGCCCGCCGCAGCGCGTTTTCGGCCTTGGCGCGCGTTGCCCCCACCACCATTCTCGAAGATGCCACCGTCCCTCGCAGCGAACTGGCCAAGATGATCCGCTTCGTCGCCGCCGTCGCCAGCAAGCACAAGCTCCGCATCGGCACCTTCGGCCACATGGGCGACGGCAACCTGCACCCCACGTTTCTCACCGACGAGCGCAACAAAGACGAAATGCACCGCGTCGAAGAGGCCTTCAAAGAGATCTTCACCGAGGCCATCCGTCTCGGCGGCACCATCACTGGCGAGCATGGCATTGGCGTCTCCAAGAAATCGTTCCTCCCCAAGTTCGCCGGCGACGCCCAAATGCGCGTCATGCGCGAACTCCGCCGCGCGCTCGACCCGAATGGAATCCTGAATCCCGGGAAGATGTTCGATTGAGGGCAAAGATTATACGTTGGTTCGCAAGGTCAATCGTGGTAGTTTTCGCTTGGTGTGAGTTATGCATTTCGCTTTGGATCAGACTGCTTTGACTAAAACGGTGCCCTTGAAGGCGGACGCTGACGGCGTCATTCGGGTTGGCGGCACCCGCGTTACGTTGGACACGATCGTTGCCGCCTTTCGGGAGGGGGCCACTGCGGAAGAGATTGCGCAACAGTACCCCTCAGTATCTCTCGCAGACGTGTATGCGGTCATCGGCTACTATCTCCGCCGAACGGAGGAAATCGAGGCTTACCTCGAACAGCGGTGCTCTCAGGCCCAAGACGTGCGCAAGGAAAACGAGCGCCGGTTTGATCCGCAGGGCGTTCGTGAGCGTTTGCTAGCCCGGCGTGGTCGAGGCTGACCAGTCATGCTATCTCTTGCCTTTGACGAGAATTTCAACAACGACATCCTGCGCGGGCTGAGACGTCGGGCACCGAAGCTAGACCTCCTCCGCATTCAGGATGCCGGGCTCTCGGGGCAAGATGATCCCACCGTTTTAGATTGGGCCGCCCAGGAACGCCGCGTCCTCTTCTCTCACGATGTCGCCACTATGACCCGCTACGCCTATGACCGGGTCAGAGCGGGCCTTTCGATGCCCGGTCTATTTGAAGTCGGCCGAAACGTCCCCGTAGCAAGAGCTATCGAAGACATTCTGCTCGTCGCAGAATGCGGCAGGGAGGGCGAATGGGAGGGGCAAGTTCGTTACCTCCCCCTCTGACCCGCTTTAACGTGCCGGCAAGTTATATAGGTTACATGAGTTACATTGTTACAACTACCGGCAGCGCAGGTCGCCCATGTAACTCTTGTAACGATTTAACCATGTAACCGACTCCATCGACTCCTGTGCCTCCCTGCGATCTCCGATGAGCCTCGCCACTTCCCACCTTAAAGGCCTCGACTACTCCGTCCTGCAACAGTGCATGCATTGCGGTCTGTGCCTACCCACCTGCCCGACCTACGATGCCACCAAGATCGAGCGCCACAGCCCCCGCGGTCGCATCTCCCTCATGCGCGCCATCGCCGATGGCCGCCTCGAAGCCACTAAGACCTTCGCGGACGAAATGTATTTCTGCCTCGGCTGCCTCGCCTGCATGACGGCCTGCCCCGCGGGCGTCAACTACGCCGAGCTGTTCGAGCACGCCCGCGCCGAAGCCGAATCCAGCGGCGTGCTCAAGTCGCCCAAGCGGAACCTGATCCGCGCCTTCGCCATCCGTTGGCTCTTCATGGACCTGAGCCATCTGCGGCTCGTGGGCCGCGTCCTGCGGGTTTACCAGCAGCTCGGCCTGCAAACGCTCGTCCGCCGCAGCGGCGTCCTCAAGCTCTTTCCCAAACGCCTCCAGGAGCTCGAATCCATCACTCCCGACATCCAACCCAAGTTCTCCGCCGAGCTGATCGCCCCGCTCACCCCTGCCGTCGGCGTTAAGAAGTATCGCGTCGCGATGCTCATCGGCTGCGCCCAGGACCTCATCTTCAGCAATATCAACCGCGACACCGTGGAAGTCCTCGCCCGCAACGGCTGCGAAGTCGTCACTCCCTCCAAGCAGCTCTGTTGCGGCTCGCTCCACGCCCACAACGGCGAATGGGACTTGGCCAAGCAGCTCGCGCGCAAGCAGCTTGAGCAGTTCCCGCCCGACCAGTTCGACGCTATCATCACCAACGCCGGCGGCTGCGGCTCCCACCTCAAGCACTACCACAAGCTCCTCGCCGATGACCCGGCCTATCGCGACCGCGCCGTGCTTTGGGACAAGAAGGTCAAGGACATCCACGAGTGGCTTATCGAGATCGGCATTCAGAAACCGCCGAACAACTCGCCGATCCAGGTGATCACCTACCACGAATCCTGTCACCTCGCGCACGGCCAGAAGATCACCGCCCAGCCACGCCAATTGCTGAAGCTCATCCCCAACCTGCAATTGGTGGAGCTACCGGAAAGCTTGTGGTGCTGCGGCAGCGCCGGCATCTACAACATCGTGCAGCCGGAAATGGCCAACCAACTCCTCGACCGCAAGCTCAAGCACATCCAGTCCACCGGGGCCCACATCGTCGCCAACGGCAACCCAGGCTGCCTCCTCCAGCTCATCAACGGCGCCAAGCTGAAAGGCATAAACCTACGGGTAGTTCATCCTATCACCCTCCTCGCCGAGGCCTATCGCAGATGAACCACTATGCGCACTAAACCCGAAATCATCTCACTCCTCACCAACCCCGGCCTCATCGCCATCGTCCGCGCCAAGGAACCCGCCCAGGTGGTCCCGCTGTTCGAGGCCCTGATCGCCGGGGGCGTCAACGCCATTGAAATTACCATGACCACCCCGAACGCTCTGGAGGCCATCCGCGAGGCGCGGGCGAAGGTAGGTGAGCGGGCCTTGATCGGGGTCGGCACCGTGCTGGACACCTACACCTGCACGCGCGCCATCGAGGCCGGCGCGGAGTTTATCGTCACCCCCATCTGTCGGACCGAGTTTGTCCCCCTCGCCCACAGCGCCGGTCGCCCGATCATGCTCGGTGCCTACACCCCCACCGAGGCACAACTCGCGCACGAGGCGGGCGCGGATTTCGTCAAACTCTTCCCGGCGGACAACCTGGGGCCCGGCTACATCAAAGCCCTGCGCGCCCCCCTCCCCCACCTCCGCCTCGTACCTACGGGCGGGGTGGACCTGCAGAACGCGGCTGACTTCCTCAAGGCCGGGTGCGCCGCCCTGGGCGTCGGCTCCTCCCTGGTCTCCGCCAAAATCCTCCAGGACGCAGATTGGCCCGAGTTGACTCGGCGAGCAACGGCCTTCGTCAACGCCGCGCGCCAAGCCCGCCAAGGCTGATAGCGGAGGGCGCCCCCAGCCTCGGCCAGCAGGAACTCCGTTGCCAATCCCAAGCTGCCGGGGGACCGTCTCCGGGCCAGAAGGTTCACACCCGGCGATAAGTCCGGGAGTCGCTGGCAAAGCGTGTAACCCGAACAGCGCCTCAAGCGTCTATTCTTTGCGGAACGCCGGTGTCGTGGCCCTGTCAGAAGCAGACGGAGCGGCGGCAGCGACGCCGTTCGGCCGGTGCAGTCGCCCAAGACCAGCGCCGGCAGAACGACGGAAGAATATGAGGAGAATAAGAGGAGAATAAGAGGACAACGAGAGGACAACAAGAGTGCAGATGGCTACCCCCTGGCTTGCTTCGCGCCTGCTCCTGGCATTCACTCCCCTACCGTCCGATTCCTCTCGATCCACACAGTCTTCACTTGTCCGCCCCGGGCTCGGATTTGCGGGTCCAAATTCAACTGGACAGCCGCTATCAGGCCTTCCTTGATCGCACCACTCAACACACGGTCCTGGGAACACCTATGCCGGTAGCCTCGGTGTACGATGTGCTGCGCGGCATGATCTGGGCCTGCCAGGACGATTCCCAGCAAGGCAGCAAACATCAGCAGGACCTGGCCGACATCGCGCGTCTGCTCGAAGCGCATCCGCGGTTGCGACCCACTGTGCCGGAAGCTATCCGCCACAAGCTCAGCTAGCTCCTCGCTGACCTCCCATTCATGAATGGATTCGTCACGGAAGCATTGCGCCGGGCAAGCGTCGTTCACGGTTTCGAGCGACCACTTTGCCTGAATGCCTGCTGCTCCGAACCTGACACCAGGATGGCCAACGAGCGCCGCTAATTTCTAAAAGGGAAGTGCGGGCTGGCCACCCAGCGCGGAAGATAGTTGACGCGGCGAAGAACACCTCCTACAAAACGCAGAGCGGAAAGAACCTCCCGCAACCGATAATTATGAAAGCAAAACGGTTACTGCCGTCGGAGTTTTGTATTTACACGATTCTCCACTCCGACAAATTGAAGCGCTTTTGCCGACACGGCGGGACCGGCAAGTTCACCGAGAACAGGAAGTGGACCACAGCACTGGAGCTTTGGAGGCGTGCTGAGAAAGCAAACGAGCAAC
>Ga0073936_10006689_pt1 | contig 15115 bp, 8 predicted proteins | sample AliMusrvi5mmetaG_FD_87041 | JGI IMG/M metagenome (GOLD analysis project Ga0073936, IMG submission 87041) | Freshwater lake bacterial and archeal communities from Alinen Mustajarvi, Finland, to study Microbial Dark Matter (Phase II) - Alinen... | ecosystem: Environmental > Aquatic > Freshwater >... | reverse complement strand
TCGGACTTGAGCATGACCTCGCCGCGCAGCGTCGCTTGGATCACGAGCAACTCGTCAAGGGCGAGTCCGGTGAGGCGGCCGTGGGTGGTGTGGCAGATGCGACCGGAGCCGGGGTCACGATAGTTGGTGCGCAGGATGCCGACCGGGGTGGTGTCCCGGCGCTGGATTTCGAGGTGGATGGGGTGGGGCGTCTTGATGGCTATGATTAATAGCCTAAAATGCCTTTAAGTAAAGCATTATCTAAACATATTTTTCATAAATGATGGCTACAAATGAAACCGAATTTCTCATGTAAGCCTACGGGGATAAGGATTTCACGTCATTTCAGCCCAGAATGCCCGACATGTGCGCTCAGACGACGGTTTCATGCTGCGTTGGGACAATGCGGGCGACACCTACCACTCGCTCTACGGTAATGGCACGCTGCATCCGAACAATCTGCATGAGGCATATTTCCCCGACGGCACCGGTGACTCGAATACCCGGGTCGCGGCCTACCTCACCGCTGGCTCGCACGACATCGTGTTCATCCGGTGGAACGGCAATGGCGGAAATTACTTCGAGGTCTCAGCGGCCCCAGGTGTCCAGGCCAACCATGCAGCACCCCCGTTCGAGTTGCTTTCGACCACGCTCAGTTCGACCAACCTCTACATCGGATCCTCCGATGATTATGCGGGTACTTGGGGTCCGGCCCAGAGCTGGACCTTCGGCGGCCCCCTCACCGGCAAGGCCGACGATTACGACGGCGACGGCCTCAGCAACGATATGGAACGCGCCTTCGGTCTGGACCCGAGCAAGGGTGCCTCAGTGAGCCCGATCTCCGTGCCGCTCGACAAAGTGCCCGGGACTTTCACCTACGTCCGCCGCAATCCCTCGCTGGCCAAGTTAAACTACAGCTACCAGTGGTCAACCACACTGGCAGGCAACTGGACAACGGTGGTTCCCGCCCTTGCGGACATCGTGACGCCGATCGCCGGCACCGATAACCAAACCGTGATTGTGGATCTAACCGGAGCCCCCGGCAATCCGCTGGCCAATGCCAAGTTGTTTGTGCGGGTGAAGGCCGAGTAGTCACCTTCCCCCTGGATGCTCATGAGGAATCGCTTCAGGGGAGGAAGTCTTTCGTGACCGATTCTGGCGCTGTTGGACCAGGCCAACAGCGCCTTCGACTCTCCGTTTGCCTATGCAACATCGCCGCGTCCACGACGGCGGTTGTTGAGGCCGTCTCGGTGACCCAAGGATCGGGAATGAATGAACCACCGCTTGCGGAACGAACCTAAGTCAGATGAAACGTCACCGATTAAAATGCGCCCTTTGCCACGTAGCGCCATTCGCCCAACCATGAAAGCGCTGATGAATCGAATACTCTTGCGGAAATCCCTGGCCTTTGGCGCTGCGTTGATGGGCTGGCTGGCGCTGTCGGCGTTGGCCGCGGACTTCATCTGGTTGGAAGGCGAATCCGCCCAGACCCCGTTCAAGGTTAACCGCGCCGGCTGGGGCAGGACGCAGTTCCTGTCCGCCGGCAACTGGCTACATGTCAGCGTGGAAGAAGGGAAGGTCGAGCAGGAAGTGCCGGACAACGGCATTCTGCTGAACTATGCCTTCCCCAGCCCCAAAGCGGGCCGTTACGAAGTCTGGAACCGGGTGGGATTCGAGTTCGTGCGCTCGCCCTTCGAGTGGCGGCTGGATGACGGCCCCTGGCAGATGGCCTCGTCCACCGATCTGACCACCGATCTGATGGAGTTGGCGAATTGGACCGAAGTGGCCTGGCTCAAACTGGGCGAGGCGGAGCTGAAGGCGGGCGACCATCGCCTGCAGGTGCGCCTGACCAAGCGCAAGGACGACATGGGCAAGTGGCAGCGGGTCCTCTATGCCTCGGATGCCCTCTGCCTGCATGAACGGCCGTTTCAACCCAACTCGAAGTTCAAGCCGGACGACACGGGCCGCGACGCCGCGGACGAGGCGGCGGCGAAGGTCATCTTCCAACTCCCCGAGGCGAAGCAGTCCGAGCGTGCCAGCGTGAAACTGGGTGGCGTTTCGGAAATCGCCCGCGACGACGAGCAACTGCCCGGCGAGGTGGCGGAACCCATCCGGGAGTTGCCGAAGCACCCGATCTGGCGGGCGATTCCCGTCCCCTGCGACAAGAACAAAGTACGCGAGGATCTCATTTTCGCCCACCGGCTCTGGTATCGAACCCGCATCCAAGTGCCCGCCTCGATGGTGGGCCGCGCGTTCTACCTGGACTTTCCCTGCAACAACCTCAACACGACGATCTTCGTCAACGGCGTCAGTTGCGGCTTCGAGAAGAATCCCTTCGCGCCGTTTCAGGTGGACGTCACCCAGGGGATCAAGGCTGGCCAGGTGAATGAAATCTGGGTGGGGATCCGCGACGCTTGGTATGGTCGCTCGGCCGATCCGAAGCGGCCGCTGAAATTGCGCAAGACGTTCAACATTCCGCTCGGTTTCTTCAGCCAGGGATTTCAGGATCTGGATTACCCGGTGTGGAACTGCCCGCAGTCCGGCATCCTGGCGACCCCAACCTTCGTGGCAGCGGGCGGCACCGTGGATGCCGCCGATGTGTTTGTGAAACCTTCCGTCGCCCGCAAACAACTCGCAGCGGACATCGAGTTGCGCAACCACTCGGGTGCTGAAGCCGCTGGCGAAATCCGCTGGGAAGCTATCGATGACAAATCGGGAAAAGTCGAACACACCTTCAAACCGCAGCCGTTCAAAATCGCGGCTCATGCCACGCAAACCATCGCACTGGCCGACACTTGGACCGATCCCAAACTCTGGTGGCCCGACACGCCCAACCTGTATCGCCTGCGCACGACCGTGGTGGTCCAAGGCCAGCCTACCGACCTCAGGGAGACCCTGTTTGGCTTCCGCGAATGGCGCTGCGAGGGAACCCGGTTCACCCTCAACGGCGTGGTGTGGCGGATGTGGGCCGATCTCATCGGGGATAGCCAGTCGCCGCAAACGTGGCTGGACGCCTACCAGTGCACCCACCAGCGGACCATGCGCTTCATGACGGCAGGGCAGGCCGGTCAAACGTCCCGCTGGCTTGGTCTGGAACCGCGGGAGGGGCTCGAGTTCTGCGACCGCAACGGGGTCGTCGTCCGGCGCAACACCACGCTCGATGGGGAAACCATCGGCAACGCCTTCAGCGAGAGCGATCCGGAAACGCGCCAGCAGCAGGGCGGCTCGGAACTCAAGCTGGCCCTGATGAAAAACTGGCGCGACCAGTGTGTCGCCCAGGTCAAGGGCGAGCGGAATCATCCGTCCATCCAGATTTGGACCATCGAGAATGAATTCGCTTTCATCAATCTCATCAACCTGCTCGGCAACTCGCCGAACATGGATCGGTACGAGGAGGAAATCACCAAGACCCACGATGCCGTGATGGCGGTGGACCCGACGCGTTCGGTGATGATTGACGGCGGCGGCGCCACCAAGAACAACACCCTGGGCGTGGCCGGCGATCATTACGTCGCCACTCTGGACGCCCGCTACCCCGACCTCGCCTATGAGCCGTTCGTCGAAGGCGGCGGACGCGGGCGTTGGAAGTGGGACCAGCAACGGCCCCGGTTCATCGGCGAGGATTTCTTCGCCTCGGGCATCAATCCCGCCGACTATGCGATGTGGGGTGGCGAGATTGCCTTCCAGGGCAAAGCCGCTACGCGTGACGCCATGGCCCTGTGTTATCGCATGCTGAACGAAGGCTACCGCTGGGGCGGCCATTTTGCCGCGTGGTATTTCTGGATCGGCAGCGAAGGCGGCCCGGCCCAGTGGGGCGCCAATGCGCCGCGTGCCGTGTTCACCCGCCAGTGGGACTGGACGTTTGGATCGTCACAAAAGGTCAAGCGCACCTTCGGCATCTTCAACGACACCCAATACCCGGAGCCGATCACTTTCACCCGGCGGCTCACAGTGGACGGCAAGGAGGCTTATGCGAAGACCTCCACGCATCATGTGGTGCCGGGCACGGCCGAGAAGTTCGAGGAGGAGTTCACCATGCCGTCGGTCACCACGCGCCAGGAGGGCGAACTAACCCTCGCGCTCAGCGTGGGAGGCAAGGAAATCTATCACGACCGCAAAGCGGTGTCCGTGCTGCCAGCGGTGGCGCCGGAGAAACTCGATGCCAATACGGTGGCGGTTTTCGACCCGGCAGGCGGCACCGCCGCGTTTCTGAAGCGCGTGGGCCTGCCATTCACTTCCATCCCATCCCTCGCCGCCATTCCCACCGGCGTCAAGGTGCTCGTGGTCGGCCGCGACGCCATTGAGGCGAAAGACAGCACTTCCACGCGGCTGGCCGTCCTGGCATCCGAAGGCCGGGCCGTTGTGGTGCTCGACCAAACCCAGCCGCTGAAATACCAGGCCATCCCCGCTGAGATCGACTTGGCGCCGCGCGTAAAGAAGAACGATTTCGGCACGGAGATTCCCATGGCTGATGGGCGCGCGGCCTTCCTCGAGGACACCTCGCATCCGGCGTTGCGCGGACTGCAGGACAAGGATTTCTTCACCTGGGGGCCGGATCATCTGGTCTATCGCAACGCCTATGCCAAACCCACGCGCGGCGGCAAGAGTCTCGTCCAATGCGGACCGCGGCTGCAGTATTCCGCGCTGGTCGAGGTGCCCGTCGGCCAGGGCATCCTCTACCTCAGCCAACTCGATGTGGGCACGAAGCTCACGGTGAATCCCGTCGCCCAACAACTCCTGCTGAACCTCATCTGCTGCGGCGCGGCCTACCGGCAGGAACATGCCAACGTCGCCGCCGTGATCGAGAACGGACCCTTGGGCAAGGCCGTGGACGCCATCGGGCTGCAATATGCCAAGGCGGCCGATCCGCAATCCGCAATCCGCGATCCGCAATCCGGCATCGCCCTGGTCTCCGCGACCCCGGCGAATTTGAAACAACTCGCCGGCCAGCCCGAGTTACTCCAGTCGTTCTGGCAGCGCGGCGGGACGCTGATGCTCTGCGGCCTCACGCCCGACGGGCTGGCGGATTACAACCGCATCGTGGGCGTCAATCACACGCTCCGTCCGTTCAAGCGCGAGCGCGTGACGTTCCCCGCCGTGCGCCATCCCCTCACCGCCGGGCTCACGGTGGGTGACATTGTCATGCTTTCCGGCAAGCGCATCTTCGGCTGGACCGCCGATGAGTTCGTGGCGGACGACGTGTTCAGCCACGTGGTGGACCTCGATGAACTCGCCACCTTCGCCAAGAGCGATTTCGCCAGCTACGACAACATCGTCAACGGCTTCGTCGGCTCTGACGGCTGGCCGCTGATCATCGACTTCGAACATCCGCAGGACGGCACGCCCTATCAGATTAACTTGGATTTGCCGCAGGCGGAAACAATCGTGGAATACACGCACGACCCGTCGCTCAACTACAATGCAACCACCAAGATCGCGCTCCTTTTCGACGGCAAGGACCGCGTCGAGTATGACCTCGCGCCGACTGGCGACGCGCAGACATTCGCGGTCAATCCGCCGCGGAAAGCCCGCCGGGTCACGCTTCAGCTCGTTTCGTGGCTGTCCGATCCCGCCAAACGGCCGCTCGTGGGCATTGATAACATTTACCTCAAAGTGCAACGCTCGCCGGAATGGCGGGCCACCGTCAAGCCGATGCTCAACCTCGGCGGAATGGTCCACTACGTGAAAGGCAACGGCGGCGTGGTGCTGTGCAATCTCAAGTTCCAGGACACCGAGGCGGTGCCTGTCAATCAGACCAAAAAACGCACCATCCTTGCGGCCTTGCTGCGCAACCTCAAAGCGCCCTTCGCCGGCGGCAAGACCGTGATTGCCGGCGCCAACCTGGCCTGTACGCCCATCGACATCCACACCAAGGCCACGACCTACAAGGACGAGCGCGGGTGGTTCGGCGACAAGAGTCGCACCTTGCAAGCGCTGCCGCCCGGCGACCACGTTTTTGGCGGGGTGAAGTTCAACGTCTATGAAATGCCCACCTCGCCCGTGCCACAAGTGCTCATGCTTGGCGGCAATGGCGTGCTCGGCAACCTGCCCCAGGAAATCACCGGCATTCCGATCGGCACCAAGGCCGACGCGTTGTTCTTCCTGCACACCGCACGCCTGGATCGCCGGATGGATGATCGCGAACGCGACGAGAAGAAACAGTTCGAGCTATGCCAATACGTCGTCCACTACGCCGATGGCCAGTCGGTTGTACTGCCGATCATCGCCGAAGTCGATGTGGACCATTTCGCCCAACACGAACCCAAGGCCATTCCCGGCGCGCAAATCGCCTGGGCCGCCAAGTTCGAGGGCGCGGATGAAAGCGCCGTGGTCTATGCCAAGCAATGGAACAACCCGCGCCCTGGAGTCGAGATCACCTCCGTGGACTTGCTGTATGGCAAAGACAAGGACCGCGGCGTGCCGGCGCTGGTGGCCGTAACTGCGGTCAATGCCCAATGACCCGCCGGCACAAGACAACCAGCGCGTCCTGAAATCACCTTATGAACATGAAATTCTTCCCTTCCTCCCTGAGATGCATGCACGCCCTATTGGCGGGCGCGTGGATGACGCTTGAGTGTCTCCACGCCTTCGCCGGGGAGGCGGCCCCCTATCCGCCAGTGAAGTTCCCTGACACGGGCGGCTGGGGGCGCAACCTCCAACGCACGATGCGCCTGCTGGCCACGAGCACGCCCGAGCGGCGCAACACGGTGCGCATCCTCTTCTACGGCCAGAGCATCACCGAGCAGAAGTGGTCGCAGTTCGTAGCGGACGATTTGCGGCAGCGTTTCCCGCACGCGAACCTCATCATTGAGAATCGCGCGCTCGGCGGATTTGCGTCGCAGATGCTGGTAAAGACGGCGGAGACCGACCTGTATCCGTTCCAGCCCGACTTGCTGATTTTCCACGTTTATGGCGCGCACCATAAATACGAGGACATCATCCGCCGCATCCGCGAACGCACCACCGCGGAAATCCTGATCCAAAACGACCACGTGACAAAGCCGGCCGATCTTACCGAAGAAACGGACCCTGCGAAGCTGCCGCCCGCAGGTCACCATTGGGATGCATTCATGAACCACCACTGGCTGCCAGCCATGGCGCGGAAATATGGTGCCGAGCTTTGCGACCAACGCGCCGTGTGGAAGTCTTACCTGACCACGCATCACCTGGAGCCGAAAGCCCTGCTGAGCGACAACGTCCACCTCAACGCCCACGGCGAGTGGTTGATGGCACAGTGCGTGAATGCGTGGCTGAAGTATGATCCGACCCTGCGACCCTCAGCCGCCGAGGAATGGGTGAAGACTTTGAAAGTGGGAGGCGACGCGCGATGGGAAGGCGGACGACTGCGCGTTGAGTTTGAAGGCAGCCGGGTCGATGTGGTCTGCGATCCGGCGACTGCCGATCCCGCCACCGTGCTCATCGACGGGCGCAAGCCGGCCGAGTGGAAGGAACTCTACGGGTTCACGCGAGCCCTGACAACTCCTGCAGGGAAGTGGCCGGTCAAGTGGCCGGTGATCGCGCCAATTCGTGCCGAGCAACCGATGTTGATCGAGGATTGGACGATGGAAGTGACTCTTGAGTCGACCGATGAGAAACGCTTCCGGTTTAGCCTCGTGGGTTCGCTCACGGGGCCGGACGGGGAAGGCCGCAGCGAGGAACGCTTCGTATCACGCTCCGGCCGCGTGGTCATCGAGCCGGATGCGTGGAACGTCGCCTACGCGCTGTCGCTGGCTGGAATCAAGCCGGTTCCCGAGTCGTTCACGGTGAAGTGGAAGGTCGAACCGCAATTCGCCGACCAGATCATCGCTCCACCCCAGCCGGGACCTGGCATTGAATCCGTGGTCACCGTCGCACACGGTCTGCCCAACGGCCGCCATGTAATTGAAGTTTCCGGTGGTGACAAACCGCCGATTCGCGCACTGCGCATTTACCGCCCGTCGCTCGGTCGCCTGACTCCGTGATTCGCAGACCGGTATGAACGAAAGGACTACAGGCATTGAAACGTTTCCAATTCGCGTGGAGATCGTCTTCCTTGGCATGGTCCGGAACAACTGATCCAAGATGAAAACTCCACCTTCATGTGTCGCCGTCCTGATGATCATTGTCGGGAGCACCTCGCTACCGGCGGCTGAACCTGTTAGGCGTGAATTTCCAGTGACCTCGCACGGTGCCACTCCGGATGACGCAGCACCCGACACCGCTGCGATCCAGGCAGCGATCGACGCGTGTTCTGCGGCTGGCGGCGGAACCGTGCGCGTGCCGAAAGGACGCTTCCTCGTCGGCGGTTTGCGACTCAAAGACAAGGTCCACTTGCGTTTCGAAGCCGGTGCCGTCCTGGAAGGTAGTGCGAACCCTGCGGACTACGGCAGCGGCACCGCTTGGAACGACGCAATTCTACACGGCGAGAACCTCAATGGAGTCTGCATTGAGGGCCCCGGAGTGGTGAATGGAGTGGATTGCCGGAACCCGAAAGGCGAGGAAGGATTCCGCGGGCCTCACGCCATTTTTCTAACCAACTGCCGCGATGTTGTGATCGAGGGGATCACGATTACCCGCGCGGCGAACTACGCCATGCTGCTGCGTGATTGCACGGGTGCCCGCATCGAGAAAGTTGTTGTGCGAGGCGGCCACGACGGCGTTCATGCGCAGGCCTGCCAACGTTTTGCGATCCGCGACTGCGACTTCCGGACCGGCGACGATTCGATCGCGGGTTGTGACAACCAAGACTTCGAAATCACCGGCTGCAAGATCAATTCCTCGTGCAACGGTTTTCGCTTTGGCTGCTTCAACCTGCTCGTGAAAAAGTGCCACCTGTGGGGACCCGGCGAGTTCCAGCACCGGATCAGCAATCGCACCAATATGCTTGCCGCGTTCGTGCATTTCGCGCCCAAGGACCGCAATCCCAAACTGCCCAGTGATCATTGGGTCATTGAGGATGTCTCTATCGAAAATGCCGATGTCGTTTATGGCTATGATTTCGAGCGAGGGTTGTGGCAAACCGGCCAACCGGCAAAACGCATCCGCTTCCACAATGTCAAGGCAACCGGCATCGAAATGCCGCTGCGCGTGTTAGGCGACGGAGCCCGTTCCTTCGTACTCACCATGGAGGACGTCACCATCGCAATGCGGGAGGGAAGTTCCGATCAAGAATTATTGAAGCTAACCCGCTTCGGCAGTCTCACCTTGAAAAATGTAACCCTCCAGAATAACGGCAAACAGCCAGTTTTGCGGGCCAAAGAAGGAAACCGAGTGACTCTGGAGCGGGTCACTTGCGTCCCGACGAATCGCGCCCCTTTTGCGATCGAAGCCGTCCAAGCAACCGATCTGCCGAAGTTACCTGACCCCGCTCGCGGGCGAATCGCACCACCATCAAACGCTGTCGCTGCATTCGGTCCGCCGCGGCGCTCGCCGCGCTGCCACTGTTTGGAACCCGGCGTGTCGAGGTTGCCGGGTCGGATGATGCCCCTGCGCGCCATCTGCGACAAACCCGTTCTCGACCTGGCCCGGGCGTCACGAAATCCAAAAAAAGGCACTCCTCAGAGGTATGATCAAGACCCAAGCAGTGAAATCCACAAACCAGATATATGCAAATTACAAAAGCGATGATGTTCTCTGTAGGTCTGTGCTGCCTTGCCACCAGCGCCGCCCCTGCGCCGACTCCACCAGCCGCGCCGTGGGGAATGTTGGCTTCCTCTCCCTCGGGACAACGAATTGTCCTGTCGTGGACAGACCGCGCCAGCAACGAAACCGGGTTCAAGCTAGAGCGAAAGGTCAGCGGCACCAATGCCAAGTTTACGGAAATTGCCGAACTCAAGGCCACTAATTACGTGGATACCACAGTGACGCACGGGACGATCTACACCTACCATGTGCGCGCCTACAATGCGGCTGGCGTGTCCACCTTTGGCGAAGTCACCGTCAAAGCCGGGGGTGCGCCGCCGCCGCCCGCCGTGACCCGGATTCCAGTGTGGAACGTGGAAGCAAAGGTCATATATTCCAAGGCTTTTCCGGGCTTCATGGATATCGAGATTTACCGGGAGAACGGGCGCTACTTCGTTCGGGATAAGATCAAGCAAGCCGACTACAAGGACTCGCGTCCACGCCGCGCCTACTACGTGGACATGGAGAACATCGGGCCTTCGCTCGAGCAATGCTATCCACTGCCGGAGCGCGGCGGAGTCTATCAGATTCAGTGCAAACGCTGGCGGGAGGGAAAAGATATGTGGGACTTAAAGGACGCGGAGACGGCCATGGAATGGGTGATCAAACCCGGACCGCTCGGCGTGGAGGGCGAGCTGTTCATTCCGCCGACCTTTGCCCTCAATCCTGAAGACTGGCGCGACCAGCAGCACAAGGCCATCCCGCCGTTTCAGCCGATCCTGGGCAAAGCCTCGCCCTCCTATCGCTACAACGCGGACCAGACGTGGGAGGAAATCCTGAGCCGCGGAGCTAGCCACACGGCGAGCGGAGTGGGCCCGGGCGGACACGAGAACATGCTGCTGACCGTGGGCGACCCGCTCGATGCCATGGGCGAACAGGGCTTCGCCGCGCTGAGCAAAGAGGACCTCACCAGATACGCGTCCCAGGTCCCGCCCCTCGCGTTCTATTTCACCGACTGGGAAAAACAGCCCGGCTGGCACAATACTCCGACTTACTGGAGCATCGATCTGCCCGACGAAAAGGTGCTCAGGAACTACTACTACTTTTTCACCGAGATGAACCGCTTGCAGCCCGCGCGCAAGAATGGCGATTACTACCGGGCGATCAAATGGAATAATTCGTTCTATGATGAGGGCGAAGCTTATCCGCTGCGACCGCAGTTCATCAGCCAGACCGAGAACCCGGAAGAACGCACTGCACCTGCCTTCCGAACCTTCACCGACTCGGGCGGCACCCAGCGCTCGATGCGCGAGGTGTGCCGGGCCTACACGATTGATTGGTATCTCAAGTCCAACATTTTTCCCGACCGCCGCCGCACGGCCATCTACCAAATTTACTGTAATCTCTTTGACACCATCAATGCCAAGCTCATCACTCCGGCGGATTCTACCATTCTCGGCTTCGCGTGGTTTGGCACGGACAACGATCTACCCTACCGCCAATACCTCCGCATGGAGGGCGGGTGGCTGGGCTATTACAACCGCATCGTGCCGGCCGCCTGGTGGGTCATGAATGCGACCTACATTGGGCATCTGTTTGGCGACGGGTTTCACTGGTGGCACGACAACGGCCCCGAAGGAGCTGACCGCAGTGTCGCGGAATATAGCCTCGACGCCGGCATCTCATGGGTAAGCCCGGTGGGCAACGAGCGCCGTGACATCCTCGAAAAGGCTGAGAAGAAACAGCCGCTCTGTTTCAAGTGGGATGACGGCGGCGACCTCGTGCTGGTCTTCCTCACCTGGCCCTTCGCCGACACCCCCGAATGGAACGCGAAACTCAAGATCGCCCCTGGGCAGGAGCGCGGCGTCAAGATGCACCGCCAGTGGCCGATGCTCCGTGTCTTTAGCAAGAGCAACCCGGAATATGGGCTTCAGGCACCGCCCCAATGAACGGTCAATTTGATCAGGAATCCGTCCGCATGAATACAACCCTCCTGCACCCTCTGTGGCTCATCGCCATCCTCTGCGCTGCTGCTCCGCTCCAAGGCAGCGAGGCGGTGCTCAGCGCCGACTTCTCCGTCCACACCGGAACCATCCGGCCTCTTCATGGCATCAACAAAGGGCCGTTGGCACCGGGCGGAATCTTCGAGTTGATCAAAGAACAAAAAGCGCTGGGGATCCCGTTCACACGCCTGCACGACTGCGGCTGGCCCAACCCGTATGTCGTCGATCACCATGCGGTCTTCCCAAATCTCAACGCCGATCCCACGCTGCCGGAGAGTTACGATTTCCGGCTCACCGACGAATACATCAACGCGGTGCGCCTGACCGGTGCGGAACCAATTTACCGCCTGGGCGAAAGCATTGAGCACACGAGTGTGAAGCGATATGTCCATCCGCCTGCTGACATGGAAAAGTGGGCGGCAGTCTGCCTCGGCATCATCCGCCATTACAACGAAGGGTGGGCCAACGGCTTCCATCACAACATCCGCTATTGGGAAATCTGGAACGAACCCGAGAACCGCCCCGCGATGTGGAGCGGGACCGACGACGATTACCTGCGTCTCTACCGCACAGCCGCGACCGCCATCAAGAAACAGTTCCCCAACCTAAAAGTCGGCGGCCCGGCGCTTGGTGCCAGCGGCAGTTTTGTCAAAGGCGAGTTCCGTCCCACAGACTTCGCGGAAAACTTCCTGACCATGTGTCGCCAAGACAACGTGCCGCTGAATTTCTTTTCCTGGCACTGCTACACGGCCGACCCTACCGAACTTGCCGCGCGCTCCCGGGCCATCCGGCGGCTGCTGGATTCCAAGGGCTTCACCGAGACCGAAAACCACCTCAACGAATGGAATTATCTTCCCGGTAACTCTTGGGCATCGCTCGACCGCGCTGGAACTGCAGCCACACGCCAGCGCTGTTACGCTGAAATGGCCGGCGCGCCGGGAGCCGCATTTATCGCCGCCTCGTTGCTGGAACTGCAAGACGCGCCCATTGACGTCTGCAATTTCTACCACGGTGAACTGGGTGGATTTGGCATCTTCACCGAGCAGGGCGTGCCGCGCAAGGCCTACCAGGCCTTGCGCGCCTTTCAGGGTTTGGTGGAAACGCCCCGGCGTGTCGAAGCCCGCGGGGCCGTGGCCGGAAAACTGGCCTTTGCCGCCGGCCTCAGCACCGACGGGCGCGAGGCGTCCTTATTGGTCAGCAACTTCGCAAATACGCGCTCAGACATCGTCCTCAACTGGAAAGGCTTCGACTGGATAGGTGGCGCAACGGCGGAAATCCGCACCGTCGATTCCGAGACGGATTTTTCCAATGTGCGGAGCGAATCTATCACGGGCGATAACACCGCATTGCGCCTGACGTTGAAAGCCCCCGCCGTAGCGCTGATCCGTTTGCGCCCGACCGCCGGTGCGGCAGCTAGAACGACGTTGTCGCCAGCTTCCGATTCAAATACACCTAAGTGAATACGATAAACCATGCCATCGATCACCACCAACTCTGGCCGGACGGGCGTGTCCGAAGGAATACACCCGCGCGCCCACGTCGCATCCTCTCCGCCCGGCCGCTGGCTTTTCGCTGCGGGTTCCTTGAATTGGAGGATCGCGAACCGGTGGACTATGCCCGGGCCGTTCGGCAGTTTCCACCGAGCCCGGCCGGTGACGTGTCTTTCCGTCTGGGGGCTGGCCAAACGGATCGCGGCCACCTGGAAATTGAACACCTGGGCGACGGAGGCACGCGTCCGGTAAGAATTGTCTTCGACGACAAGGCCAGGGTGCTGGCCGTCAACGGCAATCGGCTCGTGGCCTTGGCAAATTACCAGAGCAGCCTGTGGTCCACGTTCACAATCCGGGCCGCCAACGGCCGTTATGCACTGATCCGTAACGGCGAGTCGCTCCTGAAAGACGCCGAATTCTCGGAAAGATCCCCTTCGATCTACGCCCTTTCCCAGCGGACGGGCGAGTTTCGAGGCACCGTGCCGCCGGACCCCTCAGTCGATTTACCCGGCACGGAGGAACCACATCCAGCCGTCGTTTATCGCGTTGACGATGTGACATCGGTCACCAGTTCTCAAGATTCCCCTCAGCAATAATCCTCACACCACCAACCACCATAGTCCATTTATGCGAACCAAATATCCGACCAAAGCCACCCTCCTGCTTTTGGCAGGCCTGCTGGCGTCTGTTCTCGCGGCCCCCGCGCAAGCCCCCTACCAGCCCACCTGGGAATCACTCGACCGCCACAAAATACCGGCCTGGTATGACGATGCGAAAATCGGGCTGAGCATGCACTGGGGCATCTATGCCGTGCCGGCCTGGGCGCCGCGCGACGTGGAAGTTCCCTATGCGGAGTGGTATGGCGCGCGAATGGACGAACCGGGCAACCCGACGCACGATTACCACCTCAAGACTTATGGCACTAATCACCCGTATGATCGCTTTATTCCCCAGTGGAAGGCCGAGTCCTACGACCCTGCAGAATGGGCGCGGTTCGCCAAACGAATGGGCGCGAAATATATGTTTATCACTTCCAAGCACCACGATGGATTCTGCCTGTGGCCGACGAAATACACGGATCGAAACGTGAAGCAGATGGGGCCGCGAAAGGACATCCTGGGGCCGTATTTCAAGGCCGCGAGGAAGGAGGGGCTGAAGGTGGGTCTTTACTATTCGCTTTTCGAATGGCACAACCCCCTCTATACCGGCAAGGAGGTGCCCTATGCCGGCTTGAAGCGAGTGAACAATTACGTGGATGACTTCATGATTCCCCAGCTTAATTCTACTAAGTTAAGAAAAGTTAAGATAAATCTTGACATTTCGCTGCGTTCATCAAGATTTGTGCAGCGGACGATCATTCTGATTTTTAGCTACTAACCAACTAACGAGCCGTCCCTGCGACGGTGAAAAAAAATGAAACCAGCCTCACGGCCACAGGTGTCGCCACTCGCCTTAAAATGTTTTGTGGCATGATCACCCATCTGTTCGCTCCTACCAAAAAGCGTGCTGAGAACAACGCCGTTCACGCCAAGACATATCTCCACGGACTGCTCTCTGAAACACCCCGAAAAAACTCGGAGGCTATAGCTGACGTGGCAGATGACACCCAGGCCCAAGATATTCAGAACTTTATGACAGGCAGTCGGTGGAAATACGATGATGTATTTGCACATGTGGCCAGCAAAGCCAACCAGCGTATAGGAAATCACCCTGACACCATGCTGGCTATTGACGAATCGGGCTTCACCAAGAAAGGCCGCTCCTCAGCAGCGGTAACCCGCCGGTACAACGGTCGCATGGGTAAAGTCGACAACTGCCAGGTTGGTGTGTTTAGCAGCTTATCAAACGGTGCCAATGCGACCCTCATAGGAGCAAGCCTGCTGCTTCCCCCCGAGTGGGTCAAAGACGAGAAGCGCTGCCTTAAAGCAGGCATTCCGAAGGATAAAATCAGGAAAGCTACCAAAATCGACCTAGCCCGCGAACTCATTGAACAAGCAGACGCCCACGGCGTTCAATATGCGTGCATCGGAGTTGATAGCTTTT
>Ga0073936_10006688_pt1 | contig 15116 bp, 13 predicted proteins | sample AliMusrvi5mmetaG_FD_87041 | JGI IMG/M metagenome (GOLD analysis project Ga0073936, IMG submission 87041) | Freshwater lake bacterial and archeal communities from Alinen Mustajarvi, Finland, to study Microbial Dark Matter (Phase II) - Alinen... | ecosystem: Environmental > Aquatic > Freshwater >... | reverse complement strand
TATTATTCAAAATGATGTCGTACCTACGGCACTTTTGTTTTCCCACATTTGATTTTCTACCAATATACAGTCCTTACAGGACTTTCTCCCGGAAAAATGATTCCTTGGCTTGACGCCAATGCGTATGTTCGGGATTACTCAGGTAATAAGGTTTTTCTTTCCTATACCGGAAAAAAGAATTAACCAATTTAATTAAAAAGGTCCAAAAGCGGTTATTCAAACAAAATATTATGCGATCCAACGTGTTCGATCGGGCTAAAAAAAAGTATTAACGCAATCCAACGTGTCCGATTGGATTAAAAAAAAAGTTTTAATGCGATCCAACGTGTCCGATTGGGCTATAAAAAAGTTTTAATGCGATCCAACGTGTTCGATTGGGCAAAAAAAAGTTTTAATGCAATCCATCGCGCTCGATTGGGCTAAAAAAAAGTTTTAATGCAATCCATCGTGTTCGATTAGGCTAAAAGAAAAAAAAAGGCCAACCATCGCGTTCGATTGGGTTAAAAGAAAAATAAAATGCCAACCATCGCGTTCGATTGGGTTAAAAGAAAAACACTATGCCAACCATCTCATTCGATTGAATCGTGACGGAGCTAAAACACCTCGCTTTGTATTTGGATGGTCTGAAAAACGGAAAAAATGCAATCCTTCCTCTCAATTTGGATTAAAAAAATTTTTAACGCGATCCGATATCTTTGATTGGATTTTAAAAAATTTTTAACGAGATCCAACCTCTTCGATTGCGTCAAAAAAAAAATAAAACGCAATCCAAAATCTCGGGATGCATTTTATTTAAATTTTAACCCATATCTTTTTCTAGTTAGGCATTTCTAACCAATATTGACAAGGGTTCTTTGATTTCGGATATGCAATTAAGATTTATCAGGGAGGGCAGGATTTGAAATTAAATCTTGAACCTGCTCCGAAAAGTAAAAAAACAAAAATGCCGCTAAGACACAAAGTCACCAAGATACGCAAAGCATTGAAAAGCAAATTTGTTTTTTTGCGAAACTTCGAGTCTTTGAGCCTTCGCGGCAAGAAAAAGACTTGTCGGAGTGGACTCAATCTTAAAATTTGCAACTATTTGCAAATTGAAAATAAATATGAACAAGCGGCAGTAGTGAAGGATTTCCGTGATTCTTCAAAATAAATTTTCATCTCAGGATAATAGAAATGATAATTATTCCGTTCCGTAAATGAATTATCTCTAATTTTACATGGTTGCAAACTGATATAATTTCAGTTTCTGATCGGAGAAAATGACAAAGAAATTTCTGAAAATAAAAATATGAAATCTTTCCTTGATTTAATTAACAGCGTTATTAGAAAAGAAACCGGGACTTTTGATGTTCTCGTTCTAAAGGGATTTAATAATAATATTCTGAAAGAGGTTGCACAATCCATCCCTCATGCTTTGGATAAATTGCCACTCGACACAAAAGATTTGCTCGATCTTGGGAAGATCCAAAAATGTCAAAACGAAATTATTTCCGGGGTTGGAAAAGCGACTAAGAAAAAAACGCGTCTTCTCGATTTTGAATCCTTCATTCAGATTGCAGGTAATAGTGACATTGATGAGTTGGGAAAACAATTTTTAGTTATTGAGAATAACCTTCTCGAAGATTATCCCAATCAGAGCAACTGCTCTGCTGAAGATTTTGAAGATTCAATTCATGCTGATAAAGAGATCCCTGATGACAGCCCTTTCTATAAATTTTATTCAAATGCCACGCTTTATAAAGGATTAACATTGGTTCAGTATATTGATGGTTTTGAAGATGAGTTTGAAAATGTGAGAAGCGTTAAACTTTTTACAGGGATTGAACCTGAGTTATTATTGACACCTCCGGACATAACCAATGCAGATGTTCACTTCCAGTTCCAGCAACTAAGCAAGGAATACCTGGATATTAAAATTGGTATTTACTCCGGAAAAAAGTTTAAAAATATCCATGCAGATGTTGAGGATTCCATCATGCAGCAAAAAGTTGCTTTTACAGAATTACAATTATTCGCTTCTGTATTAAAATCGCTACAGATAAAATCTGCGTTTTATGTACACAGCAGCAAACTAAGCGATGTGTTTCGTCCTGAACTTTTAGAATTGCTTCGCAAATACTGGTGCAGCGAAGAGTTCAGAACATTGTATGTTTATAAAAACCCCGACATAAGCACCGAACTGACAGAGGTAAGTCAGGCTGCAATTATTGAAGAAGTGATCCATCAGTTTGAGAATGGAAAGGATAAAAAGTATGTGCGAGATATTTTGCTTACAGCGCCCACCGGTGCAGGAAAATCGTTGCTGTTTCAACTTCCGGCAATGTATCTGGCTGAAAAATACAAGGCTGTTACAATAGTAATATCACCCCTGATTGCCCTGATGAAAGATCAGGTAATTGCATTAAAAACTGTTCGCAATTATCCCAATGTTGCTTACATAAACTCGGAGCTTTCGATCATCGAACGTGAAGAGATACTTCAGAAAATTCATGAAGGAGAGATTTCTATTCTTTATTTATCACCGGAGCTTTTGTTATCGCAGGAATTGAGTGTGTTTCTCGGTGCGCGTGAACTGGGACTTTTGGTTATTGACGAAGCACATCTTGTCACCACCTGGGGCAGGGATTTCAGAACGGACTACTGGTATCTTGGAAATTTTATCCGCAAAGCGAGAAGATATTTTAATTACAAATTCCCTGTGCTGGCAGTAACGGCAACTGCTGTGTATAGCGGTCCAAATGATATGGTTTTCGAAACTCTCGATAGTCTCTACCTCGAAAATCCCCGCATGTTCATTGGTAAGGTGAGACGCGACGATATTGAATTCGACATTAAGGAAGCCATCATTGAGCGTTTTCATGCGAGAGAAAAATTCAACCTCACGGCAATAAGAATTTCGGAATTTATTGATGCAGGGAAAAAGACTATTGTCTATTGTCCCTGGGTAAGTCAACTCGTACCCATACGCGATGCTGTTCAGCCTTTATACAAGGATAAATTAGGACTTTACTTTGGAGGATTAAACAAGACCATCAAGAACGAAACCTACGAATTTTTTAAAATGAACATCATCAAAACCATTTTATCAACCAAAGCTTTCGGAATGGGAGTGGATATTGATGATATTACCACAATTTATCACCATGCACCCTCAGGGCATCTGGCAGATTATGTTCAGGAAATTGGCCGTGTTGCGCGTCGCAGTGATATTACCGGGGTTGCAATGACTGATTTCAATATTCAGGATTTGAAATTTACCAGAGTTCTCTATGCATTCTCGGCTATAAAGCAATTTCAGTTGCAACTGGTGCTTGATAAGATTTTGAGGATTTATACGATCAAGAATAAGCAAAACCTGTTGGTTTCAGTGAACGATTTTCAATACATTTTCAAGGAAGAGGATGTTGACATCGAACAAAAAGTGAAAAGCAGTTTGATATTGCTTGAAAAAGATCTGCAGGCAAAATATCATTACAATGTTATTGTGGCAAGGCCAAAGAGCCTTTTTACTGCTGTTTTTGCACGTGTAAATATTGATGATGTAAAAAAATTCACAGCAAAATATGGTAAGGCAAGTCGCTATATTCCTCAACCTACTGTTGAAGCCAAAGGTCAAAAGGTGTATTCATTGAATTTGGATAAAATTTGGAAAATGAATTTTTCTGATCAGAATTTTCCTCAAATCAAGAAAGCTTATTTCGACAAAACACTGTTCCAAAATGAAGGAATTTATGTGAGTCCTCAGATACGCATAGTTTATAATTTGAACCAGTCTTCAAAGCAAACATTTGAAATGCTCACCAAAAATTTTGATTTGGTTGCAGGTGCATTGAATGAAATGGGAGGGGAATTTTTTACCGAGGAGAAGTTTGCCGCAGAACTTGAAAAGGCGTATAACAGCATAACTCTTGGCAAACGCATTGCCGAAATAATACTTTCGGTTTATTCCTGCCAGGTTGAAACAATTAAAAAACGTGAGCATTTTAAGAAACCCGAATGTTTTATTCAGCAAAAAAAATCAGATCATGATTTTCTTTACAAAGTTTTTGCGAGTGAATATCCAACTGTAAAAGCAACACTGAATAAACGCTATAGTCGGATGTTCGGCGAGCTTCAGCCAAAAGAATTGTCAGCGCAATTCTTCATTCCTGCAAATGATGAAAAGAACATCGGGATGATACAGCTTGGGTATGTGCTTGAAGCATTCCAACTGGCAACTTATGTAATAGGCGGAGGTGAAAAACCTGGAGTTTTTATCCGCATCAATGACCCTGTAAAGCTAAGCCGGCTTGCAAAACGCGGCTATTCAAATGACATTTTAAAAGAGATTGACCGGCGTCAAAAAACTTCTTTAAGCATCATGGAATATTTCTTCACAAACAAACTTGACACTCCGCAAAGATGGAAATTCATTGAAGATTATTTTCTCGGAACATCAGCAAAGGAATTGATAGGAAAGGATGATGAAGAAATATTAAAAGAAGAAGAGGAGAAAAGTAATCAGTGATTGGTAATCCGTTGTTGACTTTCAAGGTTTTCTTCCAACCTGGAAAGTCTTTATATACGAACCACAAACCACAAACTTTTCTAACTTACTTTCCTGTATCTCCATGTTGCAAATGAGATCATGATCACAGCGTATGTGCAAATACTTGCAAACAACCCGCTGATGTCACCAAAGCCTGAACCCTTAAGCAGCACCATGCGCATGGTTTTAATAAAATAAGCTACAGGGTTAATAATATTTATTTTTTGTGCCCATTCAGGCATGCTCTCAACAGGAGTGAAAAGTCCGCTCATCATGATAAATATCATCATGAAAAACCATGTGATAAACATTGCCTGTTGCTGTGTATTGTTCAGTGTTGATATCAATAATCCAATGGAAAGAATCACCAACAGGTAAACCGATGCGAAAAGGAATAACAAAGCTACATTGCCTATTATTGGAATCCCAAAAAGCAACTTCCCTATCGTTAGCCCAAAAGCCAGTTCAAACATGGCAATGATCCAAAAAGGCACAAGCTTGCCTATGATAAACTGGTATTTTCTTATAGGTGTAATATTGATCTGTTCGATGGTTCCGATTTCTTTTTCCCTCACCACATTCAGAGAGGACAAAACCATGCCTATGATCGTCACAAGCAGCACAAGAATTCCGGGCACCATATAATTCTTGTAATTCAATTCGGGATTATACCAATAGGAATAAGTGGTTTCAATGGTTGATGCCTGAACGGATGAATTCATCACACTCCATTTTGCAACAAGATTCACATTGTAATCAAGAAGAATAGAAGAAGTGTAAGCATTGATAAGCCCTGCTGAAGCGGCATTGATGGAATTAATGATAAGTTGAACTTCGCAGGAATTTTCTTTGCGAAGCTTCTTTTCGAAATGTTCAGGAATCACCAAAACAATGTCTGCTTTATTGCTCCTCAAATCTTCTTCTCCCTCTTTATCTGAAAAAGAATAAGAAGTAATATCGTAAAAAGGAGAACCGCTGAATTTGCTTATCAATTCACGCGAAACCGAACTCATGTCCTTGTCAATAACATGAAGCCTGATGTGCTTCATCTCAAAAGTTGCAGCATGAACAAGAATGATCAACTGAATAAAGGGCATGATGAAGATTATGGGCAACATCGCCTTGTTCCGCTTTATCTGCAGAAATTCCTTACGCAATATGAAAAGTATAGTTCTCATTTTATTCTAAACGAATTTTAAACTTTCTCATGCTTATTAAAATAAAAAACACAGCCATTCCAAACAGTACACACAGTTCTTTCCAAATATAAGTAACGCCAAGTCCTTTCAGCATGATGGATTTTATGACTATGATAAACCACTTTGCCGGGACTATATAACTTAGTATTTGCAGCGGCACCGGCATATTTTCAATTGGGAAAATAAATCCAGATAGCAATATAGTGGGCAGAAATAAACCCACCAATGAAATAAACATAGCCGTCATTTGGTTGTTGGCAACTGTTGAAATAAAAATTCCGAGTGAAAGCGCTGTGATGATAAATAAAATGCTCACACCAAGAAGCAACAAATAGCTGCCTGTTACGGGCATTCCAAAAACCCACTTACCCATGAGAATGATTGTAATGGCATTTACAAATGATAACAACACATAGGGTATCACTTTCCCGGCAAGTATCTGCAAAGGTTTTAAAGGAGATACTAGTAATATTTCCATAGTTCCCATCTCTTTTTCCCTTGCAATAGAAATGGATGTCATCATGGCACAGACAAGCATCAGCAATATAGTGATGATGCCGGGGACAAACATAAAAACGCTCTTTAATTCGGGGTTGTAACGCATCCTGACTTCAGGAGTTATCTGGAAAGGAATTTTAAATTCCTTCATCAGCGACATCTGGTAATTGTTGATAATTGCGAGTGTGTAATTCACAATCAGGTTGGCATTGTTCGGATCCGATGCATCAGCTATCAGTTGAATCTTTGCTTTCCCGTCTTTCAAATAATCTCTCGCAAAATTCTCTTTAAAAATGATCACTTCCTTGATCTTACCCGAACGGAAACTCTTTTCAATATCGGCTGTTGAATTCAGGTTTTCTCCAAGCATGAAATAACCTGATGAAACAATTTTCTGTGTGATCTGCCTTGTCATTTGATCTTTGGAATTGTCAAGTATTGCAACATGCGCATCTTTCAGATCGGTGTTGATGGCATAACCAAAGATCAGTACTTGTATAACAGGCAAACCAAACAACACTATCATCGTGCGGTAATCACGAAAAATGTGAAAGAATTCTTTTTTTACAAAACCTAAGAATCGCTTCATACTTTGATAATGTTTTTAATGCCTGCACTGAAAAAACGAAATGCTGAAAGCAATAATGGAATTCCCATTGCCAGATAAAAAGTGTAGAGATATTCCGGGTCAATGATGTTTATTTTTCTCAGGGTGATTCCTGCCGTGATCATCACTGACATCAGTATGTAACTCCTCACATTAAAAAAAGAAAAGAAGCACGGATAGTCAATCTGGATAAGAGAAATGCGTGTGATATGTTTCTTTGAAATTTTCGTAAACATAAAAACGAAAAAACAGATACCTGCAATAATTCCGATAATAATATCAAGCAACAGTAAATGGTCAATTGCTATTAAAGCAATAAGCGCTCTTGTGATAAGCATACCACCTGCAAAACACCAAACGCATCCTGCAATATAAAGCAGCGTCCTTTTTTTTACTCCGGGTTTTAATTTCTGTGCCAGGTTCATTTCATACCTCCTGAATATTGCGGGCTAGTTTTAAAAATACTTCGTTCATAGTTTCTGCCTCGAATTGTTTTTTCAGCAATCCGGGTTTGTCAAGAGCTTCAATCCTCCCATCAACCATGATTGAAACGCGGTTGCAATACTCGGCTTCATCCATGTAATGCGTGGTGATGAATACAGTTACTCCACTATTGGCAGCTTCATAGATCATTTCCCAGAACTGTCTTCTTGTGATGGGGTCAACGCCGCTTGTTGGCTCATCAAGAAAAATGATCTTAGGGTTATGGATTAATGCCACAGAAAAAGCAAGTTTTTGTTTCCACCCCAGTGGGAGAGATTTTAAAAGAGTATTCTTCACATTGTCCAATCCAAGCTTATTAATCAACATCTCCGAGCGTTCTTTGATTTCTTTGTTTGTCAACCCATAAATACCTGCATAGAAGCGGATGTTTTCAACAGTTGTCAGATCTTCATACAAAGAAAACCGCTGACTCATGTAGCCAATATTCTTTTTAATTTCTTCGGTTTGTTTGTAAACATCAAATCCTGCAACTTTCACATCACCGGAAGTGGGCTTTGATAAACCACAAAGTATCTTCATTGCAGTAGTCTTTCCTGCACCATTGGCGCCAAGAAAACCAAAAATCTCACCTTTGAAAACATCAAATGTAAGGTGATCGTTTGCCACAAAGCTTCCGAACTTCTTCACCAGGTTTTTAACCTCAATTATTTTCTCTGAACTATTTATCAAAGTGAATATTTTTAAGAATTATTGTTCATCAGGTTCATAAAGCAGTCCTCAATTGTCGGTTCCTGAGTATTTATTTCTACGTCTTCGCATCCTTTTGAGCTAAGAAATTCCAACAATTCTGTTCTTTGAAAATCATTTCCTGACGGTGAGAAATGCAGATATTCTCCAAAAGGATAAACACTGTCAGTCTTGGCAAAATCTTTAAGCAGATTCAGAAGAGTGTAATTGTTCCCGGATTTAACAGCAAATAGTTTTTTGTCAAAAGTCTTTGCAATATTATCAGGCTTATCAATAGCCAGCATTTTCCCGTTTTGTATAAGCGCCACCCTGTCACAAAGACTTGCTTCATCCATATACGGAGTGGAAACAAGTATTGTTATTCCTGATTTCTTTAACCGGATAAGCATTTCCCAAAACTCTTTCCTTGAAACTGCATCTACTCCGGTAGTGGGTTCATCAAGAAATAAGATCACCGGCTTATGTATCATTGCACAACACAATGCAAGTTTTTGTTTCATTCCTCCCGATAACTTACCTGCCGGACGGGTTTTGAATGGCTCAATTTGAGTGTAAATATCTTTAACCAATTCATAATTTTCCTCAATAGTAGTTCCAAATATTGTTGCAAAGAATTCAAGATTTTCTTCCACCGAAAGATCCTGATACAATGAAAATCTTCCCGGCATGTACCCAACAATCTTTCTGATCTGTTTGTAATCTTTCACAACATCGAACCCTTCAACAATAGCGCTACCTTTGGATGGCAACAACAATGTGGTAAGTATCCTGAACAATGAAGTTTTCCCTGCACCATCAGGACCAATAATGCCAAACAGTTCGCCTTTCTCAACAGCAAAAGAAATATCCGTCAGGGCTTTCACCTTCCCATAAGTCTTATCAATATTATTTACTACAACTGCTTGCATTTTATTATTTTATCTGTGGTTTAATTTCATTCTTCACCATTTGTCAAGGAGTATCATTTTAGCAGATTTTTTAATTCAAGACATTTATACCAATAATAAAACGCTTGCCTGTTTGTTTTTTTCAGGCGATTAAGGAAATTGTATAATGGACTTATAATTGACCATGTATCCATATTTATATTCAGGTTGAAATTCTCAAAAGAAGGAGAATTTTGCTGCATTTGCTCAATAAAAAATGCTGTCTTTGCTGATGCAATAATTGCCTCTTCTATTCTAAAATTACCTGAAATGAGATAACCTTTAAACATCAATAATCCGCTTTGAATTTCTGCAAAGCGTGATAACATAAAACCTTCTGCATTTCTGTCTCTTTTTGCAATAATTAAAGCTGTGTCAAAAATATCCTGCACAACATCTTCAATATTGACATCAAGACATTGGTATGCAATCTGATTTTTGGCAATGGCATTAAATACAACTTTTGTCTCCTGAATATCGGAACAATGGTCAATAAGCAATGAAACATCATGAAGCTGTTTGATGATTTCAATTCTTTTATCTGGTTTGTCAGGGTTACCAATCCAATATGGAACTCCTATTGTAGTGGGAGCAAATGCAGTGAGTTTATCACCAAGTATTGAATTTATTGATGGAATACGAACTAATGAATATGGTTCAATTGTCTTAATCCAACTATTTTTGATAGCATACATTTCAATTGAATTGTATGGGTTTTCTTCAAAAAGCACGTCTAACAAAATATTTCCAATTTTATTTGCCGAAGGGATGAATTCAAAAATATAATGTGCTTTTGGAATACTGCCGGATTTAGCGCGACCAATGTTTTCGCTGTATTTTCTGAATGAAGAACCTATAATCATCTTCTTCAAAACTTCCTCAAGTTCTTTTTTACCGGATGAAATTGTAATATCAATGTCTATTGAAAACCTGTTGGATTCAACAGGTAAAAGCAACAGAGCAGAGCCTCCTTTGAAAATAAAGTTTAAGCCAGAATTAGCTAACAATTCCAATAATGAAAATGCATAAATCATTTTCTCAAATAAGGCAGGGTTGACAGTATTGTATTTTCTCTGCTGTTTGAAAGAATTTATCCATTCAGGTGTATATGTGATTTGATCAATCATTTAAAAACTGTATGTTTTTTTGATTGACATTATCTTTAATAAACAAAGTAAGTTCTTTTTCGATCCCTCGTCTTTTAGCATAATTAATTAACTTAGAAAAATTGATACGGTAATTCCCGAAGGAAAATTTATAAATATTTTGAAGTTCTTGTCCCTGAAGAAAAAATAACATTTTTTTTTCTGCATAAGCATCAACAATCATTTTCTCAAGCATTGGTAGTTTTACCCTAATGTAATTAATTAAAGGTGCACGGGAAATTAATGACTTTATCACAACAGTATTCTTTTGGTCCAACACATATCGCTGCAATGTCTGTTCATCAGGGTTGAGATAAGCTTTTATCCCATTATCTTTAAATAAATTAAATGCTGTCTCAACCATGTCCTGATCCACCTCAAAAATGTAGAAATAATGGGAAGGTTGATGTCTGGTGAAATCATAAAGCCAGGACGATGACCAGATACAATAATTTATTTCCGGATAATTTTGAATGAATAATTTTGAAAGTTTTTTTTGAAAAACATCCACTGCATGAATATAGGGCGGTTTTTCAGAAACTGAATATACTCCTTGCCTAACGGTTATTAAAATCCCCATTCTTTTATATCTGGATATACGTTGGCGGATACTTTCATCAGAGGAACTTTCTCCTGATCGAAGAAGATAAGCAATGAGTTCCTCTTTTGTAACTACTGCCCTATCCTTAAAAGCAGTTATAATGTCTAATCCCTGTTTTGCCATTTTAGAAACAATTCTTTAATACAACAAAGATATGTCACTTTATCCAATAAACCAAATTATTTGGCATTAGTGACATTTGGTATATTCTCCTTATTTTTTGGTACACTGCCATTATTATCAATAATTACAACAATATCTCCAGCTTTCTATTTTCTATTTTCTTTTAACTATTTTCTATCATTTCAGAAGTTGACCTCTCCCGGCATTCCAATCTTCAGTGTCCCGTCATTCTTCACCTTCACCTTCACTGCATAAACAAGGTTCACTCTTTCTTCTTTTGTCTGAATGATCTTTGGAGTAAATTCTGCTGTTGAAGATATCCAGCTTACAGTTCCTTCGAATTCTGTGTTTTTATTTTCATCTTTATCAATTAGCACTTTCACTTTTTGCCCAAGCTTTACCTGCGACAGTTGCGCCCCGCTCACATAAACTCTAAGGTAAATGTAATTAAGGTCAGCAATTTTGTAAAGAGCTTTTGAAGCAATGACAACCTCGCCTGCTTCGGCATATTTTGTGAGTACTGTGCCATCAACGGGGTTCACAATATATGCGCGTGTTATCTGGTCGTTCAATTGTTCAATTTGTTTTTTGTAAGCATCAACTTCGTTCAATACAGGTGCATTTTGAGTTTCAATGGATGAGATTTGTTTGTCGTAAACTGCAATGATTCCGTTAATATCATCCAATTGTTTTTGCGTAGCAGCGCCATCTTTAAACAGTTTGTACAATCTGACTTTATCAATTTCAGAATTTTTCTTCTGCTCTTTTATGACATTTATCTGTCCAATGATATTATCAGCTTTGTTCGATGCCGCCTTCATTTCCGCTATAAGTGCAGCACGTTTTAGGTCGTTTTGGACGGTATCAATCAAAGCGACAGTGTCGCCTTTTTTCAGTTCCTGTCCTTCATCAGCTTTGATAAAAATTAGTTTCCCTGCGCTCTCACTTGATATGGTAATTTCCGTTGACTCAAATGTGCCATAAGCATCCGACTTTTTATTACTCCCCGTACATGCCGAAAGCAGCGCTAATGTGATTATAAATAGGTGACGTTTCATTTCAAAATATTTTTGATTTTTGATTTAAGATATTTTTTCTGTTCAATGTTTACCCCGTTGGATTGTATCCTACGGGGTTTAATGTTTAAAGTTCAACGTGCGGTTAAAAATTAATTTATTTCTCCAATGACTAATGACAATTGACAAATGCCAATTGACAAATGACAATTGACTAATTTAAAATTTCCCTTTTGTAGTCAGATAATCCACCTGCGCTTTTGCCAATTCAATTTTATGATATTGCAGATCAATTTTAGACTGGGCAGCAGCATTCAGGTCGGTCAGATATTCCGTTGCTGTAATAATTCCGTTCTCCAGTTGTGATGCAGCTTCCTTCACAATTTTCTCTCTCAGCACAATTATTTCATTATCCTTTATCATCATATCTTTATACTTCTGAATATCGGCTATATTTTTTTCAAGCAATATTTTTACTCCAAGGTTAAATGATTCCTTTTGGCTGCTTATCACATCGCTGCTAATATCGAGTAATTGTTTCTCATTTTTGGTTTGGTTCCAATCCCAGAAAGTCCAACTGACTTTTACTCCGAACATATAGAAAGGGTCGAAGGTATTCGAAAGCATATTCAATCCCGGTCGCCCCAGTCCAAGTTCGCCAAAGCCTGAAACCTTAGGGAGAAGTTTACTACCCAGTAATGATTTTGAAATATCCACTTCCTGCTTCTTCAGGTCGAAAGCTTTTGTTTCAGGTCTGAAGTTTTCATAACCTGACAGATTCAAAACAGTGTCAGGCAATGACAAAATAGTTTTATCAGGAATATCTTTGTTCACATAGTCTGCAAGCATTTTAAATCCTGAACTAATTCCCGATTCGAGTTCTGTTATCTGTTCTTCATTTTTCAAAAGTTCTGCCTTCAGAATATCTTCATTGCTTTCGAGCAATGTCCCATTGGTGATGCCTGATTCCACAGTTTTGAGTTTGTTTTTTATGTCATCTTTCAGCAACAAAAGTTGCTTTTTATTTTCCTGCAAGGCAACGATGCTGAAATAAATTGTATTGACTTTGTCTTTGATTTTATAAAGTTCTGTTTCCACATCCTGCAGGTCTGATTTTAATGAAATTTCCTCAAGTTTCTTCTGTTTTGCAGTAAGTCCTCCGCTGTAAATTGGCTGAACAATGTCTAGTGTTGCCTTATACATATCTTTGTCAAGCGTTGGAATAACAACACCGGGAATGTGGATTGGCAGCTCTGTGACTGCAGATTGATAAGTAGCCTGTCCGTTGAGACTCAAAAGCGGAAGTGAGGTTTTGGTAATATTGAAAAGCTTTATTTCACTCGCTTTATTTAAAAGGTCTTTTTGTTTGATGAGCGGATAATTCTCAAGCGCTTTCTTTTGGCAATAATCCAGCGTTATTGAATCTTTTTTCTGCGAAAAAGCTGCAAACGGTAAAAGCAGAATTAAAATTATTTTTTTCATAGGCTATATGTATAAGGGTATATAGGAATAAGATATAAGGATGTGAACCAATAGTCCTCCTTATACCCTATATTTTATACCTTTTTTCTAATCGAGTTGATCACAAATTTTTTGATTTCTTTTTTCCTTTCAGTGAGAAATTTTTGATAATCTTCAGCATTGTTTTTAAAAATAAATCCCTGTAGAATTGGTTTTCCCATGTATGGGAAAAGACACATTCCAATAATATTTACAATCAAATGTACCGGGTCAACAGGGTTAATAGTTCCAGCCTTTACCTCTTTTTTGATCATGCTTCTGAGGGCTTCAGGATTAAACCCGGAATCACGGATGATGTTTATCAAAACCTCGGGACTACGGTTAATTTCGTGCATCACAAACACAGGCAAATGGGGGTTTTCAGACAGCATGTTAAGATAAGTGTCAATAAAAAACTCCAGCTTTTCAAAAAATGGTTTGTCAGTGGTCATGATCCCTGCGATGCGCGGAAGAAATTGTTCAAAAGCATCTTTAAAAATAGCATCAAACAGATTGTCTTTGCTGCGAAAATAATAATGAAGAAGGGCTTTGTTGATGCCAGCCCTGTCAGCTATCTCCTGCATGCGGGCGCCATCGAAACCTTTTTCAAGAAACACCTCTTTGGCTGCATTCAGTATCAGCTTTTCCGAATTTATATCCTGTTCCATTGTTTTAACGCTTTGGTTTAATCAAATGATTTAATTAGTTGGTTTAACCAGTTGGCAAAATTAATAATTCTGATTCAAATGTCAAGTCCTGACAACAATAATTAACAAACAATTCTTTGTTCTACCAGAGAACGATTGTCTGATTATACCGGAATCTTTGACAAACACTTTTTTCAATCTTATTTTCAAGTTGCCATTTCTTTTTAGAACTTCATATTTTTTAAAGAATAACTGGAATTATAGTCCATGTTTTTCCCGAAATTTGCAGAACTCATAATTTATCATTTTATGAATAACCTCTATTTCATAGCCATCATTCCCGGTGATGAAGTTTGCAAAGAAGCCACGGCTTTGAAAAATTTCATGGCTGAAACTTACTTTTCAAAAGCAGCTTTATCTTCACCTCCTCATATTACTTTGTATCCGCCATTCCGAAAGGATTCTTCTGTTGAAAAACTTTTAGATAATTCGCTTACTGCATTTGTGCAGGATAAACAAAAATTTGAATTTTCTTTAAATGGTTTTGGCTGTTTTAAACCTTCGGTTATTTTTATCAAGCCAGAACCAAGTGAATCACTCAATATACTGCAATCAAAACTTCTTTCTCATCTTAAATCAACTATCAACCTTGAGGATGCTCAAAATAACAGGCCGTTCCATCCTCAGATGACTATCTCTACCCGTGATCTGAAGAAGAACTTTTTTCATTCTGCCTGGGATGAGTTCAGGGAAAAAGAATTTAAAAGATTGTTTGAAGTTAGAAGCATTTACCTGCTTAAGCACAATGGCAAGTTTTGGGAGATATTAAAGGAGTATTCTCTTCAAGGGATTAATTGAAAAAGATTATCATATTCATTGATTTTTTGCATTTCTTGCAGCTCTTATTTCAGTATTAATTTCATCTAAAGTCATTTCAGAAAGACCATTTTTCTGTGCAATTTTATTGCAAGCAACCAAGGCCTGTCTTGCATATTCAAGACTTATTTTTTTAATTGTAACTATTCACCCCCATGTATTTATTAACTTTTTTTTGTTTAAATAAAATTCTTCAAGCATAAAAAGTTTAGTATTTAATACTGTTTCTTTGCAAAAATTCTTAGCGTCGTATTTGGAT
>Ga0073936_10006687_pt1 | contig 15117 bp, 11 predicted proteins | sample AliMusrvi5mmetaG_FD_87041 | JGI IMG/M metagenome (GOLD analysis project Ga0073936, IMG submission 87041) | Freshwater lake bacterial and archeal communities from Alinen Mustajarvi, Finland, to study Microbial Dark Matter (Phase II) - Alinen... | ecosystem: Environmental > Aquatic > Freshwater >... | reverse complement strand
TGGCGATGGGCCGTGATTCCCATAATCTCTTTGCGGTTGTGGAGCAGGATGCCGTTCAGGAAAACCGTGAGATAGCCCGGTTTCACGAGCTTCTCGCCGTCGAACTTCGGGGCTTCGAACACGACATCGTAGACGTTCCATTCGCCGGGTTTGCGGACGGCGTTGACGAGCGGCGGCCACTCGCCGTAGATGGAACCGGCCTGGCCATCGGCATAGGTGGGGTTGTTAAAAGAATCGAGAATCTGCAGCTCATAGCGGCCCTGCAGCTTCAGGCCGCTGTTGCCGCGGTTCTGGCTATCGCCGCGGGGCGTGGCCGGCGGCTGCCATTCGAGGTGGATCTGGATGTCGCCGAATTTTTCCACCGTGGCAATGTCGCTCTTGCCGGGCGTGGCTTCAAAGATGCCGTTTTCGAGCTTCCAGGGCGCGGGGTCGGCCGTGGGATAGATGCCGCCGTTGGGGCCGGCTTTCGCGGCGCGCCACTGCGAGAGATCTTTGCCGTCGAAAAGGACGATGGCGTCGGACGGCGCTCCGCCCAACTGCGCGGCCGGAGTGACGACGTGCGGGTGCGGCCGTGTCTTATCGTGGACGCGATAAGGCAGACCGGGGATCATCGGTGTGTCGTCATAGCCAAGGTCGTTAGCGTGCGGGTCGGCCTTGGTCTTGGTGGCGGCGGGCGCCGGGTTCTGAGCGGTCGCCGGGATTGCCGCGAACATCGCGAAGGCGACGGCGGCAGGCAGGATTCGGTGAAGAAAATGGTTCATTCGTTTTTGGCCCTTTCCAGCATACTGCGTTCCGCCGCATTACACTCAGGACAGGAGGCGGCATGAGCGACGGTCGTGAGGAACGGGCAGAACGCGAGATTCGGATCGAGCGGGAAAAACGGGAGAATCGCGAGGACAGGATCGACCGCGAGGTGCCGGAACTGTTCGAGCAGGAGCGGGTGGATTCTTAAGACGGATTCGCAGCGCCTGACGTTCTTAAAGAGGCTGGACGGGTAAGCAGATTTCAATATCGTACTTCCCTTCCGGATCGGTTTCCGGATTATTGTGGTAGAACTCCAGCGCTGGCCGGTGATCCGGCTGGTAGCCGCTGCCCGGCAGCCAGTCGCCGATGAGTCGATCCCACTGCGCGGCGTAGTCCTCGATGCGGACGCGGACGCGCACTGTTGCACAGCGGCCCGCCTCCATTTTCCTGACGCCGATTTTCCCCGACGGAGGCGTCCCTGCGGGAACGATCAGCGCGACTTCCAAACGCTGTTTCGCGGCGGGAGTGAAGTGGGGATTATCCTCGAACACGCTGAGCCAAAGAGCGTCGGGGCCGAAAAGACCTCGTGGTTCCGCCCATGCGAACAGTTCTCCGAAAAGGCGCCGGAACAGCGCTGTGTTTCCGATATAGGGGCCAATGTGCCGCAGGTAGGCAACGGTGACGGGCGCTATGTTTCGCACGTGAACCTGGAATGGGTGAGTCATGGCTGTTTGCTTCGATCGTGCCAAATACAGGGCTCCGGGCGCTTCCCGCGGCTTGCTTTCCGGTTGACGGATCCTGCGTTTTCTCCACTCGGAGGCGGAAACGCCCCACGCGGTTTTGAAGGCGCGGGCAAAGGGCGCGGAACCGGAGAAGCCGCAATCGAGCGCAATGTCCGAGATGGCGCGAAACGGGTCGAAGACAAGCAACTGGGCCGCCCGCTCCAGACGCAACCGGTGAATGTACGCCTGCGGGGTTTCGCCGTTCATGGCGCGAAAGAGGCGGTGAAAGTGGAACGGGCTGAAGCAGGCCACTGAGGCGAGGAGTTCGAGGTCCAGAGGTTCGTTCAAATGGGCCTGAATATGGTCGATCACGCGATTCATGCGCGCGGCGTATTCGCGGCGTGTGGCTTCCGATGAGGACACAACCATCGGTCGATATTAACGTAGTCCTTCGCGGGAAATTGCAGCGTGGTTTCGCGTGTTAACCTGTTAGAGCCGAGTTCGTTGTGAGACACTTCACAGACGAAGTGGGGGACCCAGATTTGTCCGGGGGCTAAGTCCGATTCCGGACGGAGTACTTTCAAGCTCCAGCCCGTCAGCTAACCCCGCAGGCAGGATTTGAAGGCAGGCATCCCGTCCGCGGGAGCCGGAAATCAGGAGATCTACCTTGTTGACGCAATTCCGCACACCGTTTCCTTCCCACCAGCCTGGGCGCGCAGGCAGAACCATATGACATCGGAATCCGCCGGTAAGACCGGCGCAAAAGTTGTTGTCGCCACTACGGTGGCGCTGGCGTTTATTTCCTTCTGGCGCGCGGCATCCATCGTTCTCAGCGATTTGGCGTCGTCCGCCTTTTACGCGGGCGGCATTGCCGAAAAGGCCGTCGGACCCGCCGCGCCGTGGTTCGTACTCGGCGTGATGTTGTTCAGTTTCGCGGTCCGGTCCGTCTATCTGGAAAGCTCTTCCATGTTCGTGCGGGGCGGCGTTTACGTCGTGGTTCGCGACGCGATGGGACCTTTCGTCGCGCGCATTTCCGTCTCGTCGCTGCTGTTCGACTACATTCTCACCGGACCGATCAGCGTCGTCAGCGCCGGCCAGTATCTGGCCGGGCTGATCAATGAAATTCTGGTCATGACGCACTCGAAAATGGTGCTGTCGCCCAACTGGTTTTCGGCCGGTTTCGCCGTGCTGGTGACGGTGTACTTCTGGTGGGAAAACACCAAGGGCATGCATGAATCGAGCGGCAAGGCGCTGCGCATCATGCAGATTACGACCGTCATGGTGGTGATCTTCCTGATCTGGTGCCCGCTGACCTTGTTATTGCGTGGTCCCGCGCAGATTCCGCCGGCTCCTGTGGCGCACAATCTGCAGTTCGGCGACACCGCGCTGGGCTGGTTTAAGGGAACCATCTGGCCGACGATTCCGATTGTCGCCGTGATGATCGCCTTCGGTCACTCGCTGCTTTCCATGAGCGGCTTCGAGACCCTGGCGCAGGTCTATCGCGAAATCGCCTATCCGAAGCTGAAGAACCTGCAGATTACCGGCAACATCGTCTGCGTCTATGCGGCGGTCAGCACCGGCCTGATTACCCTGTTTGCCGCTCTGATCATTCCCGATAAGATCCGGCCCACTTATGTGGACAATCTGCTGGGCGGTCTCGCGATGCATCTGGCGGGCCCGGAAATCCTGCGGCTCGCGTTTCACGTGTTTGTCGTCGTAGTGGGCGTGCTGATTCTGGCGGGCGCGGTGAATACGTCGATCATCGGCGGCAACGGCGTGATGAACCGCGTGGCGGAAGACGGCGTGCTGGTCGACTGGTTCCGGAAACCGCATCGCCGGTTCGGCACCACGTACCGGATTATCAATCTCATCGCGCTGCTGCAGATTATTACGATTCTTCTGAGCGGCGGCGACGTCTACCTGCTCGGCGAAGCTTACGCGTTCGGCGTGGTGTGGAGCTTCTTCCTGAAGGCGCTCGGCGTGCTGGTGCTTCGTTATCACCGCCACGATCAGGAATACAAGTTCCCCGGCAATATCACGATCGGCGGCATTGAACTGCCGATCGGGCTCGGCGCGACAACGCTGCTGCTCGGCTGCACCGCTATCGCGAATCTGTTCTCGAAGAAATTCGCGACGATTTACGGTCTCGCCTTCACCATTATCCTGTTCCTGATCTTCACGGTTTCCGAGCATATTAACCGCAAGAAGATGCACGGCAACAAACACGCGCTGGAGGAGTTCAATCTCGACCTGCAGCCGGAGGTGGAAACCTCCATGCTGAAGGCGCGGCCGGGCTCGATTCTGATTGCCGTTCGCGACGTCAGCAATCTTTCCCATCTGCGGAGCGTGATTCAGAAGACCAACATGCGGCGGCACGACATTGTCGTGATGACGGTGCGGCAGATTACCACCGGTGAACTGCAACTGGCCCAAAGTCAGCTCTTCACGGACTACGAACGAGAGTTGTTTTCCAAAGTCGTCGAAATGGCGGAAAAGGAAGGCAAGACGGTGGAACTGCTGGTGGTGCCGGGCTCGGATCCGTTCGAAGCGATTGTGCAGACCGCGCAGAAGCTCCAGGTATCCCGCGTGGTCACGGGCGCTTCCCTGCGTATGGAAACCGCCGAACTGGCGCGGCGTATCGGTCTGGCGTGGGAAAAGCTTCCGGAACCCCGTCATCCGTTTTCACTGGAAATTCTGCAGAGCGACAAACCGTCGTTCTTCGTCAATCTGGGACCGCACCCGCCGCGTCTGTGGCCGGAGGATGTGGCCCGTCTGCACGAACTCTGGCTGCAGCTGAGCCAGGGTGAGTTCGGGGCGAAACTGCATCACCGGGACGTTCTGGGTACCGCGTTGCGCCGTCTGGAGCGGGATCTGGAAGATCCCGAGCGCCAGAGCCAGGCGCTTGCCGATATCGACTACGAAGTCAAACACCACTAAGATGTAGGCATGGACTTCGATCCGGCTTGGGTTATTCGCGATGAAGACGAGTTGCCGGCCCTCTACGGGCCGGCGCTTGAACGTTCCGTCCGCAAGCGACTCGATCGTCTGGACGATTACTGCCGGGCTTTTATCGCGGCTTCTCCTCTGGTGATTCTGGGGACGCAGTTCGCGGGATTTGCCGATGCCTCGCCCCGCGGCGACGCGCCCGGCTTTGTCCGGGTAGCGGACGATCATACGCTGCTTCTGCCGGACCGGCGCGGCAACAACCGGCTCGATTCCCTGCGCAATATCGTCCGGAACCCGGCGGTAGGATTGCTGTTCCTGATCCCCGGCGCCAACGAGACTTTTCGGGTCAACGGCGAAGCGGTGTTGAGCCGGGATCCCGCTTTAACGTCGCTGTTCACCGTGCAGGAGAAAGAACCCCGCACGGTGATCGTGATCCGGGTGAAAGAGGCTTATATACACTGCAGCCGGGCGCTGGTGCGGGCGGATTTGTGGAATCCCGCGAAGTATGCCGCGCCAGGCGCAGTCCCCACGTTCGGAGAGATGCTGGCGGCGCATACCAACGGTTTTGTGGAAGCGAAAGCGGTGGATGACGAAGCCAGGGTGAGAGTGCCTCTCACCCTGTACTAAGTCCTGAGAAACTACTGAACGGGCGGCGGCTCGATGGCCTCTTCGATCGCCTTCTCATCCGCTTCCGGAATCAAAGACGCGGCGGCGACCTGGTCGTTCTCGTCCATCCGCACCAGCCGGACACCCTGCGTGGAGCGTCCCGCCTGGCGGATTTCACTGGAATCGATGCGGATCATCTTCCCGTCGCGAGTGACAATCATGAGTTCGGAATCTTCCTTCACGGAAAGAATTCCGACCACGTTGCCGGTCTTCCGGGTCGTCTTCATGTTGATGACGCCCTTGACGCCGCGATTGGTCAGCCGGTAGTCGGTAAGATTGGTGCGCTTGCCGTAGCCGTTCTCGGAAATCGAGAGGATCAGGCCTTCTTCGCCCACCACCTCGGCGCCGACGATAAAGTCGTTTTTCGCCAGATCCATACCGCGCACGCCGCGCGCCGGACGGCCCATGGGCCGCACCTGCGTCTCATTGAAACGAATCGCCTGGCCTTCATGCGAGCCCAGAACGATATAGTTCTTACCGGAAGTGAGCCGCGCCGCGATCAGTTCGTCGCCATCGTCCACGCCGATGGCGATAATGCCACGGGAGAGCGGATTGTTGAATTCCGTGAGTTCGGACTTCTTAATCACCCCGAGCTTGGTCACCATGACGATGAACTGGTCCGGCACGAACTGGCGCACCGGGAGGAAAGCTTTCACGGTCTCATCCGGCTGCAACTGGATGAGGTTGGAAACGTGTTTGCCTTTCCCGGTTGTCGAGGCGTCCGGAATCTCATAGACCTTGAGCCAGTAGACGCGGCCCTTATTGGTAAAGACCAGCAGGTAGTTATGGGTCGAGGCGACGAGGAAGTACTGCACGAAGTCCTCGGTGCGCGTGCCCATCCCGATGCGGCCCTTGCCGCCCCGGGTCTGCCGCCGGTAAGTATCCACGGCGGTGCGCTTCAGGTAACCGGCGTGAGTGACCGTAACGGCCATGTCTTCCACGGCCACCAGATCTTCCAGACTGATGTTACCGGTGTCTTCGATAATCTGCGTCCGGCGCGCATCGCCAAAGTTGTCTTTGACTTCCTTGAGTTCCTTGATAATCAGAGCGCGCAGCACTTTTTCGGAACCCAGAATTTCCAGATACTCGCCGATACGGCGCTGGATGTCGGCCAGTTCGTTGGCGATCTTGTCCTGTTCCATGCCGGTGAGGCGCTGTAACTGGAGTTCGATGATCGCCTGGGCCTGCCGGTCACTCAGCTGCGTGAGGGGAGCATCGGCTCCCGCGGCCTTTAAATACAGGGGGTTGAAGACGAACGTGGTGGAGGCGGCAACCAGGGAATCGCGCGCTTCCCGCGGGCTTTTGGCGGCCCGGATGATCCGGATGACTTCGTCGATATTATCGAGCGCCAGACGGAAGCCAAGCAGGATATGCTCGCGCTCGCGGGCTTTGCGCAGTTCGTAATCGGTCCGGCGGCGCACCACATCGACGCGATGTTCGATGAAGTACTTAATGGTGCTGATCAGCCCGAGTTCACGGGGCTGACCGTTCACGATGGAGAGATTAATGATGCCGAAGCTGACCTGCAGCTGGGTGTTCTTATAGAGGTTATTAAGAATGACCTCGGCCTGCTCGCCGCGCTTGAGTTCGAACACGATGCGCATGCCGTCGCGATCGCTCTCATCGCGAATTTCGGAGATGCCTTCGATTTTCTTCTCGTTGACCAGCGCCGCGGAGGCTTCGAGCAGCCGCGACTTATTCACCTGATACGGGATTTCGGTGACGACGATCTGCTGCCGGTCCTTGCCCATCGGCTGGATATCGGCTTTGGCGCGGATGCGGAGACTTCCCCGCCCTGTGCGGAACGCATCGAGAATTCCCTGCCGGCCGAGAATATAGCCGCCGGTCGGAAAGTCGGGTCCCTGCACGATCTCGCAGATGCGCTCCAGCGAGGTGTTCGGTTCCTGAATAAGAAGGATGGTCGCTTCAATGATCTCGCTCAGATTATGCGGCGGGATATTGGTGGCCATGCCGACGGCGATGCCGGAAGAGCCGTTGATCAGGAGGTTCGGAACGCGGGTGGGAAGGACTTCGGGCTCGGATTCGCTTTCGTCGTAGTTCGGGCGGAAATCGACGGTTTCCTTGTCGAGATCTTCCAGAAGATAGGTGGCGATCTTCGAAAGACGGGCTTCGGTATACCGCATAGCCGCGGGCGGATCGCCGTCCACCGAGCCGAAGTTCCCCTGGCCATCCACCAGAGGGTATCGCAGGCTGAAGGGCTGAGCCATGCGAACGAGCGAATCATAGACGGAGGCGTCGCCGTGCGGGTGGTACTTACCGAGAACTTCACCGACGATCTTGGCGCATTTGCGGGTGGGACGGTTGGGCGTGAGGCCCAGTTCGCTCATGCCGAACAGAATGCGGCGATGGACCGGCTTCAGTCCGTCGCGAATATCGGGAAGGGCGCGGCCAACGATCACGCTCATCGCGTAATCGATGTACGAACGCCGCATCTCATCTTCGATATTGATGGGGAGGTGGTTTCCGCCGCCCTCGAGACCAGCCGTCACGGGAGGTTCGGGGGGCGGTGGAGGACCCTGCGGGGGATTGTCCTGGTCTGCCATGTTAGTAAGGTTAAGTCTTAGTATAGCAGGGAGTTAGACGGTGTTTTGACGGTTTCGCCCGGCAGGGCCCGCAAACAAAACGCTATCCTTACGTTGGATTCCCTCGGGACGTTGGATTGTCCGGGCTGGTCTATCTGAACATGGCATCTTCACCGAAACCGAAACGGAGGCCGGCAACGCCCGCGAGGGGGCGGCCCCTGTCCTTCGACCGGGATGCCGCTCTGGAGGCGGCGATGCAGGTGTTCTGGAAGCAGGGCTACGAAGGGGCGTCGCTGCAGGATCTGACCGTCGCGATGGGCATCAACCGCCCCAGTCTTTATGCGGCGTTCGGCGACAAGCGGGAACTGTTTCGCAAAGCTCTGGACCGCTACGAGGCGCAGTCCTGTTATATGACCGAGGCGGCGGCGCAACCGACTGCCCGGGGCTTCGCGCTGACGTTGTTGCGGGGCGTCGCCGGTTATACGACGGACGAGGCGCATCCGCCCGGCTGTCTGGTGGTGCAGGGAGCGCTCGCGGGAGGCGCGAGGAACGAGTGCATCCGGCAGGAACTGATCGGCCGCCGCGATGCGGTGGAGCGGCTGGTCTGCCAACGCCTGGAGCGCGCGCGGGAGGAGGGCGATCTGCCGGCCGATTCCGATCCGGCCGACCTCGCGCGCTATCTGATTACAGTGGTGCGGGGCCTGGCCGTGCAGGCGGCGGGCGGCGCGGGCCGGGAGGAGTTGCTGCGGGTGGTGGATTTAGCCATGCTTGCATGGCCGGCCGGAGCGCCCTGATTCGACGAACTTACTCGAAGGCTTCCCGGAGCAGCGCGGGAAGATCCGCCACGCTGCGCAGAATATGGGTGTGCGGCTCCGGCCGCAGTTTGTCCTCGCCGGAGGCTCCGGATAATACGCCGACGTTGCCGCGCAGACCCGCATTGGCGCCCGCCCGCAGGTCGAGAGGGGTATCGCCAGCCGTCACCACCTCCGCGACGCTGTCGACCGCCGCTGTTTCCATGGCGTGGAAGATCATGAAGGGCGAAGGACGGCCCCGCGCGACATCCTCACTTGAAACCAGGGCGGCGAAATAGTCCATCCTCACCTGAGTTGCGGGGCTCTCAAAAAAGAATCGGTAAGAGTTATGATTCCTATGTCAGTTCTATGTACAATTGAGAAGAACACATGGCAGCAGGAATTAAAGACATCATTACACAGCTGGAACAACAGCGGGTCGCCATCGAGCGTGCCCTTTCCGCTCTGCGCGAAGTGGACGAAAATCCCACGGTAAGCGCGCCCGCCGCGTCGTCGGCGTCCCCGAGCGGCAAAGCGGCCGCGAAGAAGAAGCGCAAGGGCGGCATGACGCCGGAAGGCAAGCAACGCCTGATTGCGGCATTGAAGGCGCGCTGGGCAGCCCGCAAGGCCGCCGAAGGGGAATCCAAACCGGCTGCGGTGAAGAAGGTTCCCGGCAAGCGTGGCCGTCCCCGCAAGACCAATTAAGAACCGGCTTCAGACTTTTAGTTTTTATCCTCCGCGCCGGTGGCCCTGTGCCGCCGGCGCATCGTTGTTTCTATTCGCGTGAGCTCTTACGAAGAAGCGCGAAGCGACGGGTACGCCGTATTTCCCCTGCGCGCCGGTTGGTCCAGCACTTCACGAACCTTGCGCACCAGGACCACAGGAACAAAGGGTTTTTGCAACATGTCCTCGAATTCACCCGAACCACCCTGGGTCCTGATTACCTCCTCTGCATGTCCCGACATAAAAACCACGTTCAGGCCGGGCCGCAGTTTCCTCAGCTCTTCCGACATTTTCAGTCCGTTCATCGCCGGCATCACCATATCGGTCACGACCAGATCGACCCGGTCGATCTGGCAGGCCCACCGGCTGATTGCATCGGCCCCGTTGCAGGCTTCCCAGACGCGGTAGCCGGCTTTCACCAGCGCCTCCCGTAACATCAGCCGCACCGAATTTTCATCCTCCACCAGCAAAATCGTCTCCGTTCCGTGGACGGGAGCCGTAAGACCGGGTACGCCAGGGGCCGGAGGATCCGGCGGGCCGACACCTGGAAGATAGACGGAAAACTCACTGCCGAGTCCCGGCTCACTGGCTACCATGATGCGACCGCGGTTTTGCTCGATGTTGCCATAAACGCTGGAAAGTCCCAGCCCGGTGCCCTTGCCACGCTCCTTGGTGGTGTAGAACGGTTCGAACAAGTGCTGTCTCGTGTGGGCATCCATGCCACAACCGGTATCTCTTATCTTCAGGCGAACATAAGTGCCGGGTGCAAGGTCCGCGCCTGTTTCCGGCTGGTCCGTCCGCACCTCCACTCTTTCCGTCCCGATGGTCAGAACGCCCCCTTCGGGCATCGCATCGCGCGCATTGGAGGCGAGATTCAGCAACACGCTTTCCATCTGATTGCGGTCGGCATGTATCCAGCCGGCGTCGGGCGCGAGTCGGGTGCGCAGTTCGATGTGCTCGCCAATGACGCGAACCAGAAGCCGCTGCACCTCGCGGACGAACTGATTCACTTCAAACGTGGTCGGCTTGATTGTCTGACGCCGGCTAAAGGAGAGAAGCTGCGAAACCAGTTCGGCGGCGCGCGTGCCCGCGCCAAGTATCTCCTCCACCTGACTTACCGCAGCGGGATTTCCGCCCACCGTGTCGAGCAACAAAGAGCTGAAGCCGTTGATGACGGTCAGCAGATTATTGAAATCGTGCGCGACGCCGCCCGCGAGCTGTCCAATGGCTTCCATCTTCTGCGAATGGCGCAATCGCTCTTCGAGGGCCCGGCGGTCGCTGACATCCGCTACCGTGATGAGGGTATCGGAAATTCCCGCCGCGTCGGCTTCCGGAGCGCTCAGCAGAGCGGCCGTCCAGATCGCGGCGTGAAAGGAGGAACCGTCCTTGCGCCACTGTTTCAGTTCCACGCCGTCGATATGTTCTCCCTGCAGCGTTCTTTCGGCGAAGCCCCGCGCGATCGGCTCGGAACAGCCGGCGGGCACGGGCAAAGGCCGACCGGTGACTTCGTCCGCGGTCCAGCGAAAGATGCGCTCCGCCATCCTGTTCCAGCTGGAGACGGCGCCCTCGCCGTCCACGGTGAGCATGGCCAGGGGAGAAGCCCGAAACACCGCGTCCAGCCGCGCGCCGGCCCGGGTCGCGGCCGCGAGCGCGTCGAGTGTCCGCGCGTGCAGTTGCTCCACTTCAGCGGCGTGCGCATGCTCCTCTTCCACGCGCTTCCTTTCACCCTGCAACTGACTCAGATAGAGAACATAAGACCGATAGATTACCCAGGCGATGGGAAACGCCAGGATGGCCGCCTGCCATCCCAGTGTTTGCGTCACGAAATGAAAAGCGCCGACGATGCCCGCGCCGGCCAGGTAATAAGGAAAGTACCAAAGATAGCTCCGGGCCCAGATGCCGCGCACGGAGCGGTGTTCGGTCATCGCGATCACGAGGGCAATCGGAACGGTGTTCGCCAGGAACAAGACCACCGAAGCCGCCAGGAGGCGGATGGAACCCGGCAGCACTGTCGCGATGCTATACGTCAAATACGTGACCGCGACGGCATTAATAATTGCCGCCATGCTGAACGATACGTGGACCGCGCGGGGCCGCGTTTTCGCATTCCAGAAACTCTGCGCGCCCACGCATACCGCGCCCAGCAGCAGGGCTTCCGCCAGGTTCAGTTCCACCACCGCGCCCAGCAGAAAAAGAAACAGCACGGACATGGTTCCCGTGACCCCGGGCAAACGAATTTTCAGGCAGGAAGCTGGTAAGGCGAGCCCGAGCCAGAACAGGAATCCGAGCGGGTTTGATCCGTCCCCATGCGCGATTCCCCAGCAGAGACAAACGAGTCCCGACAGGATTACAGCGGCGATGTAGAACCGCGCTCTGGCCGTCATGACCTGAATTCCGGAGAAAACCGCCCGACTGCATCGGGTCCGATGTGATCGGACACACCCGGAATGACATCAGTTAGCACGGAATACTCGCCATTCTAGACGTTTACTTACAAAGTATGCAAGCTAACATACTAAACCCTTACGTTTTTCCGGACCCGCCGAACTCCCGGATGTAAGTTCGTGTACGTGGGCGGTTAAATTGCGGTACGCGGTCTATTCCTCGCCGGCGGCCGGCATCGAGCTTCCCCCAACGGCGGTTCCCCAAACGGCCGCGCTGCCCCAGACGGCGGCGTTGCCCCGCGTCCCTCCCGTACCCCAGACGGCGGCCGTTCCCCACACCGCGGCCGAACCCCAGACCGCAGCCTCGCCGCCAATAAACACATTCGTCCCCCATACCGCGGCCGTTCCCCATACCGCGGCCGAGCCCCACACCGCGGCATCCGGGCCGACCACCGTGGCGCTATTGCTGGCCGCATCGTAAATGGCAACCGGCGACGCGGTAGTCCGGCCGTCCGGAACGGTATCGGTGCTGTGCAGGGCTCCCCAGATGTCTAAGTAACCAGCCCCAACGGTAAACAGGTCGTACTGGCTGGTGTAAGTGATCTGAGTAACCGGGTCGGTTACGCTGCTGAATAAGGGAAAAGCCTTGGTAGCCGTCTTCATCAGTCGGGCTTTCACGGTTTCCGGAGTCAGCGTTTCGTCCTTCGATAAAAGCAGCGCCACCGCCCCGCTCACCATCGGCGCGGCCATACTGGTGCCGCTGAGTTTCATATAGTCGGCGGACTCCGCGACGCTCGCGGTCCTCTCATAAAACGAGCGGAACACTTTATTCGCGGCGGCGGACTGCAGCAGGCTGTGTTCCGATTGCAATGAAATTACCCGGTTGCCGGGCGCCAGCAGATCGGGTTTCACGACATGGTCGAGCAGCGTCGGCCCCTTCGAACTGTAGCTTGCGATGACATCGTCCAGCCGGGACGGCGTGTCCATCGAATTCATGGCGCCGACGGTGATCGCCAGCGGGTCGTTACCCGGCGAAGTAATGGTTCCGTAGCCGCTGGTCAGAGGTTCCCGGCCTCCGTTTCCCGCCGCGACCACCACCACAATACCCGCCCGCCAGGCCCTCTCGACGGCCTGACAGAGCGGATCGGTCGTGTAGCTTTCCATGACCGGACGCCCGACCGACAGGTTGATGACCCGGATATTGAATTTCGACCGAAGACGGATCGCCGCGTCGATGGCGAGAATCACCTGGCTGTCGGTGCCGGCTCCGGTCTCGTCCAGTACCTGCAGGTCGATCAGCGACGCGCCGGGCGCCATGCCGCGGAACGTCCGCAATGCATGTGAGCCCATCGACGCGGCGCCGTTCCCGCCAATGATTCCGGCCACGTGCGTGCCATGTCCATAAGGATCTTTCGAAAGGCTTTCCTGGCCGGCTTCCCGCGAAGGGACGAAGCTTTCCCGATGCACAATACGCGAGAGTCCGCTTGCGCCGTTGAGGTCCCGCGCGGGCTGAATGCCACTGTCGATCACGGCCACGCCGACGCCCGCGCCGCTCCAGCCCGCCTCGAAAGCCATTCGCGCGCCGGCAGACGGGGCCGCATTGTCCAGGGTGGCGTGAACGGCGCGATCGGGCGAGACGTGCAGGACCCCGGGTTGCGCGGCCAGTTCTTCCAGAGCTCCGGAGCGAATCGCAATCAGCTTGCCCCGGATGCCTTCCAGGCTTGCTTTTTCAACGCCACCTAACCGGATTACTCGCTGCGCGTGGAGAGCAGTCGGGGAGGTCTCGTACTGCACAATCACGTGGACGATGTTACCGGGAGAGCCGGAAACGGCATCGGGCGCCAGCTTCGGTGACGCGGCAATACCGGAGAGGCAGCAGGCGAGGACGCCGGCAATCAGCTTTGAAGTAAATGTCATCAATTTCACTAATATCCGATCCAAAACGATGTTAAGTATTATTTATCACCAATAACACCTGCGGTCAACACTAATTTACGGCAGTAACTCAGCAAGATACTTTAATCAGTTATTCTGATTGCCCCGGGGAGCTATGCGGGGTGCCTGCCAACGCAGGCGCGGATCTCCGGCCAAACTCGCGTCCGCCGCGCGGCTACCGTTTCGCGCGCGCGGGTCGAACAGCTATATCGCGAATGTCATGAAGGTAAACTGTTGCATTGGACACTCTCAAACAACTCATCCGCGAAGTGCCGGATTTTCCGAAGAAGGGAATCCTTTTTTATGACATCACGACTCTGCTGAAGGATCGCGAGGGTCTGCGCGCCACCATCGACGCGTTCCGGGAACGTTATGCCGGGCTCGGCGTCGATGTGGTGCTCGGCATCGAGGCCAGGGGCTTCATCTTCGCCCCCGTGCTGGCGTACGCGCTGGGAGCGGGATTCGTGCCGGTCCGCAAGCCGAAGAAGCTGCCGTCGCTGTGCGCCACGATTTCCTACGATCTGGAATACGGCACCGATACTCTGGAAATTCACCGGGACGCCATCGCGCCGGGATCGCGGGTGCTGATTCTGGACGACCTTCTCGCCACCGGCGGCACCGCGAAGGCGGTCACGCAACTGGTGGAGCAACTGGGCGGCACCGTCGCCGGTCTTGGCTTCATGGTGGAACTCACCTTCCTCGGCGGGCGTGAGAAACTCGGCAGCTACGACGTCTACTCGCTGCTTCAATACGATAAATGACCCGTACCGCGCGCCTTCCCGCGTACGCCAAGCTGAACCTGGGACTCCGCGTGCTTTTCCGGCGGGCGGATGGCTACCACGAACTCCGCACCATCTTCCAGACCATCTCGCTGGCGGACCGGATCGACGTTCGTTTCACCGCCGCTGCCCAAACCCGGATTCAGATCAACGGCACGCCGCACATTCCCGATAACCTGGTGGAGCGGGCGGCGCGTCTGGTGCTGGACGAGATGCAACTCCATGCCGATGTGGAGTTCGACCTTTATAAGCACATTCCGGCCGGGGCGGGACTGGGCGGCGGATCCACCGATGCGGCTGCGGTTCTGCTGGCGCTGCCGGTTCTGGCCGGAAAAACAATTCCCGCGCCGCGCCTGTTTGAACTGGCGGCGAAACTCGGCAGCGATGTGCCGTTCTTTTTACATGGCGGCACGGCGCTCGGTCTGGGCCGCGGCGAAGAACTTTATCCGCTGCCCGATGAGCCGCCGCGCCGGGTGCTGCTGGTGGCGCCCGCCGTACATTCTTCCACCGCCGACGCCTACCGCGATCTTTCCGCGCGGCTGAATCGGCCCGAACAATTGACAGCAAACGTCCTGCAAAATAAACTGGTTACATTCCAGCAACAAATCTGGGCGGGTCCCGGCAACTGGACGGTGAACGACTTCGAAGAGGTCGTGTTCGACCGCTATCCGGAACTCCGGCAAATCAGTACCCGGCTGAAGACAGCGGGCGCCGGGCCGGTCATTATGACCGGCAGCGGATCGTCGATATTCGGGATTTTTGAAGATTCCGGGCTTTTGGAACCGGCACGGAAGGCATTGGAACCGGAAAAATCGTTTGCCGTATCGTTTCTCAGCCGCGCCCGCTACCGTTCCGCCTGGCGGCGCGCCCTGGCTGCTCATATT
>Ga0073936_10006685_pt1 | contig 15120 bp, 11 predicted proteins | sample AliMusrvi5mmetaG_FD_87041 | JGI IMG/M metagenome (GOLD analysis project Ga0073936, IMG submission 87041) | Freshwater lake bacterial and archeal communities from Alinen Mustajarvi, Finland, to study Microbial Dark Matter (Phase II) - Alinen... | ecosystem: Environmental > Aquatic > Freshwater >... | reverse complement strand
TCGCCAGAAGCTGCCGGAAGGTTTCCAGCGCAGCGAGTTCCTCGTCAAACATGGCATGCTCGACGCAGTGATTCCGCGGCCCGAAATGAAGGCGTGGATTGCGACCGCACTCGATTTCTTCTGCGGCCCCGTCGAACGCGCTGCATGACCTTTGCGGATACCGTCCGGTTTCTGCATGCCCTCGGGCCCGAACTGAAGCCCGGCAAGTGGGATCTTACCCGTATCGAAACGGTCCTCGCCGAACTGGGTAACCCGCACCTGAACCGGCGCTGCATTCACGTCACGGGCACCAACGGAAAGGGCTCCACCTCGGCCATGATGGCGGCCGGAATTCTGGCCTCGGGAGCGCGCGTGGGCATGTACACCTCGCCGCATCTCATCAGCCCCCGGGAGCGCATCGAAATCGACGGCGCGGCCATTGGAGAGGCCGCCTGGGTAGACGCGTTCTCCGAGGTGCACGCCGCGTCGGAAAGGCTTCTGGCGGCCGGGGCCATCGAAAGCCATCCCAGCTACTTCGAAACGCTGACCGCGATGGCGTTCGTCGCCTTCGAACGGGCGCGCGTGGACGCGATGGTCGTCGAAGTGGGCATGGGCGGCCTGCGGGACGCCACCAACGTGGTGGATTCCGAAATCGCGGTCTTCACGCCCATCGATTTCGATCACGAGTCGTTCCTCGGCCTCGGGCTGGAATCCATCACGCGGGAAAAAGCCGGTATCCTGCGGCCGAACCGCCGCGCCGTCATTGCCCCGCAGCGACCCGAAGTGCTGGAAATTCTCGAAGCCCGTGCCCGCGATCTGGGCGTCACCATGGATCACTGCGAATCCTGGCCGGTGCAGGCGTTGTCGATCGACCGGTTCCGCAGTTCCTTCACGCTGGCAGGCCCGGTGGAACTTACCGTGCATTGCCCGCTTGCCGGCGCGCAGCAGGTGGAGAACGCGCGCACCGCGGCTATCGCGCTGCATCGCTTCGGCATCTCCGGTGAAGCGATCACCAGAGGGATCGCCCGCGCGGTCTGGCCCGGCCGTCTGGAGTGCGTGTCGCGCAACCCGGTCCTGATGCTGGACGGCGCGCACAATCCCGCCGGAGCGCGCGCTCTCCGCAAATATATACAGGACTTCTTCACCAACCAGCCCGTGCGCATCATCTACGGAGCCATGCGCGACAAAGCCGTGGAAGAAGTAACCGAGATCCTCTTCCCCCTTGCCGCCGAAGTCGTGGTCACCACGCCCTCCCAGCCCAGAGCGGTGACGGCGGAAACGCTTGCCGCCATGTCGGACCACCCCGCGATTCATGCGACCGCGAACGTCGCTGAAGCCCTGCGGCGTATCGAAACTCGCCCCATGGCTACGTTCATCACCGGATCTCTGTTTCTGGTCGGCGAAGCGCGATCCATCCTGCGCAACGACGCCACCGCGGCGCTGCTTGCCGTGCCGAAATTCGGCGCCGGCGTGGGCCTGCACCGGATGCTCTGGTTCACCCGGGAACTGCCCGCACAGGACTGGCTTCGCGGTCTGGACGCCATCAAAGTCACCGGCTCCAAGGGCAAGGGAAGCGTTTGCGCCGTCACGGAGGCCATCCTCCGCCATGCGGGCGTCCGAACGGGCCTGTTCACCTCACCGCACCTGCTGCGCTTTCACGAAAGAATCCAGGTGGATGGACGCCCGATCGGCGAAGAAGATCTGCGAACCTCCGCCGCGTGGGCGCTCGACGCAAAAGCCCGCTACGAGAGCCTGTTTCCCGGCGACACTCCGGGCGCATTCGAAGTCTGCACCGCCGCCGCGCTCCATCACTTCAGCCGCGAAAACGTCGAAGTGGTCGTCGCCGAAGCGGGTATCGGTGGCCGTTACGATTCCACGCGCGTGCTCCCCGGTCCGCTGGCCGCGCTCACCTCAGTCGAACTGGAGCACACCGCGATCCTGGGGAACTCCACCGAACTCATCGCCTTCGATAAGGCGGATCTCTGCCCCTCCGGCGGCTCGCTCATCGCCGGGCGGATCGACCCTTCGCTCCTGCGCCGGCTGGCTGCCTATTGCGGTATTCGTAACGTGGACCTGCTGCCGGTAACGGATCACATTTCCGTCTCTGCGATCGCCTGGCAGGACCACCAGATGACCTTCGATCTCACCGCCGGCGATCTCGGCCTGCCCGGTCTGCAAACCCGCCTCCTCGGCGAGCACCAGGCATGGAATATCGGCGTTGCCATTCTTCTCGCGCGCCGCTGGCTGGCCGTCCACCGCCCCGCCATGGCACCCGGTCATTTCGAACAGGCCATCCGGACCGCGTTGCGGGAACTGGTCTGGCCCGGGCGACTTCAGCTCATCGCCTCGAATCCGGATGTTCTTATCGACGTTGGCCACACCCCGCAATCCCTGCGCAGCCTGGTCAAAGCCATGCGGGACGCTTATGCCGATAAGCCCGTGCTCCTGGTAACCGGAGTCTCCATCGACAAAGACATAGCCGGCGTACTCGCGGAACTGGCCCCGGTCGCGGCGTCAATCATCTGCACGCAGGCCTGGCACAAAGGCGCGCCCGCCTCCCAAATCGCCGCGCATTGCGAATCGGTGCGGCCAGACTCGGTCCGGGCCGTCTTCGAAACCATCGAAGAAGCCGTGGACGCCGCGCGCACCCAGGCCGGGTCGGAGGGTATGCGGGTTCTCGTCGCGGGTGGTCTGTTCCTTGCCATTGAAGCCATGACCCACATACATGGCGGCAATCCGCGCGACCTGCGCTTCTTCTGAAACGCAAGCGCCCTGTCAGCCAATCCGCCGCGATATAGCGGTCCAGAATGAGGATGAGAGAATTCCGTCGCCGCACACCTGTTCCCCGAAATGCGCTGCCGCTTCACTGCCGGTCAGAACCGGACGCCTCCCCACGACGGCTGCGAGCAACGACAGCAGACCCGGATACCAGCCCGCTCTCGCTGTACGGTATCGTTCGCGGAGACTGAAGATTTCCGCCTCTTCCACGTTTGGAAGGTTACCCGGCGCCAGCCACCGGGTCAATAAGTGGATGAAATCCGCTCGCCTTTGCTGATTTGGATTGCCTTTGAGCATGGCGGCCTCCGCGAGATCCCGCTCCGCGGCCTCCGGTTCGGCCCGAATCGCAAACAACAGAGCTCGCGTCTGCAACGCCCAGCCACTTCCAAATTCGTGCTGCGGCGATTTCCTCGCCAACTGCAACGCTTCGTTGGCACATTCGAGAGCCAAGTCACGTTCGCCGGAAAGCAGCCCGTGTATTACGGCCTGTTGATCCAGAACCCGGCCATAAATTAGATATCGTAAAGTTCCGCGGGTGAGTCGAAGGGCCGACTCAATGGCGGCAAGCGAAGCGCGTGTCTCGAACTGCCGCAGGCGCAGATCGGCAAGAGCGCAGCAGGCTTTGCCTTCCGCAACCGCGTGCCCCTCTTCATGGCGGCGATTGATCTCCCTGAGAAAGACAGCCTCCGCGGCATCGTACCGGCCTGCATCCTTCAGACATTCCGCGTAGAGAAGACCGGAGGCGGAGTTACTCCACGTGCCATCCGGGCGCTGCTCCCGGCGCAGCATGGAAGCAGCCCCTTCGTAGTCGGAGAAAGCGAAATAGCGGATGAAAGCAATCTGATGTCGGCATTGTGAGCCGAATCGCGGATCTTCTCCTCCCGCTTCGAAACTGCGCTGAGCACCCTCATAGTCGTGCACGAACTGCAGACAACGACCCTTCACGAAATTGCAGCGAGCGCGGGTTTCCTCACTTGCCTCCAGCAATTCGATTCCCTCCAACTCATACATTGCTTCCCGGTTCTGATGAACCCGGTAATGACTCCAGGCAAGCAGCGAAATCCACTCGGCCCGGTCGGCGGGTTGCAGATCACGCCACAGGGTATTGTTCCTGTCCAAAAGCGCCAACCCATCACCCAGAGCCTCGTCATTGATCTTTTTTAGATAGCGCAGAATGCTCCTTACGCCGTTCGGTCCCAATGAATCGCGGTGAGACCCCAGAACTTCGGCGAACGATGAGCCTTCCGTTTCTTTCCTGCCGATGGCCGGCGAGGCGAATCCGTGCTGCTTTCTGATGTACTCGAGAAGGGCTGCCAGTACCGTGTCCGCGGCGGCTGTATGCCCCGGGCTCGAAACGGCTCGCAGAAGCGCGCCGAGCGCGGTGCCACCCTCCTCAAATGCCCGGGCTCCGAAATAGGACAGAGCGCGCGGGAGGTGGGAATCGGCCTCACCGTCCGTGAACGCGTTGACAAGCAACTCCCTCAAAAGAGCATCGCCGCCGGACGGGTGAGCCTTGTACTCATCCCATGCGTATTTGCCCAGAAAGTATTCGAATAGCCAGTCTGAACTGAATCCGAACAGATCGTTTGACTCGCGATGTCCTGGTAGCCTCGAAAGCAGAAAGGTCTGCGAGAGCAAGGCATCCAACATCCCGAGCGGATAACCTGCCATGGCCGAATCGCTGGCGGAGGCTCCGGATCGGTGCTGAAGGAACAGATATGCCGCGAGTTTTCGAAGGAAGCCCTTCGCCAGTTCTCTTGTTGATCGCTCCTCTGCGACCTGAGCGATTTCGCGGTCTATAATTTGATCGAGCAGGCGGGATCGCACGGCGCAGTCCGGGACCTCTTGCCTGTCGTAACTCATCATGAAAAAGCGTAGCAACAGCGGCCGATCGAGAAATCGCCTGATACTCGCCGGCAAGTCCTTGTATTCGGTAGCCGGGCGGATTCCCCTATTGCGTCCAGACCCATGCCGCATGGTCCCCTGCCGCCGGAAATGCTCGTACATGATCTCCTGCTCGGAGGGCGGCCCATTGTCCCTTGATCGGAACAGTGGCACTTCGATAAAGGGCCGCACGCGTTTTTTTCCCGCTTCGTCGAAATCCTCACAGCGAAAAAGAAATTTGGGGGGCACCGGAAATGGCGAGGCCAAATCGTCCTGATCTTCGAACAACTCGGGTATCCGCTCGGCAAGGAATTCCGTTCGGGCACTGATGACGACTTTGAACCGCCCGTCTCGCGGCATGACGTCAAAGACCTGACGCAACAAATTCCTCAACACTGCCGCCGAAGCCCCGGCGCTTTCATTAAAACCATCGAACAGCAGGAGTACGCTCTTGCGCGCGCCCGAAAGGGCCATATGCAACAACGCCTTCACGCTGAGATCCGTTCCCAGCATGGACGGCATCGACTGCATCAGTGCGTCGCCTGGGTGCGTGGCGCAAGTCAGAAAAAGGACGAAGCCTCCGTCTGTGATTTGTTCCCGAGTCCATTGCACCATTAGATTCGTCTTGCCCGAGCCCGATTGTCCCGTAAGGATCGTCGCGGTTGAGCCGGAATCCTTGAGGAAAGCCGCGAATTTTTCGTCCACCGGGCGAGCTACACAGAGATCCTGGTCATAGACGCCGGCGCTCGAAAGTCTGCCGATGGCTGCTTCACTGGTGCGTGCTGCGGCAGTTCGCAGATCCTCGGGGTTCAGCAATCGCCGGGGCATCGGAACGCCGGTGTCGAGGAAGTATTGGTGCTTTCTTGCATCCGCTCTTCGCCCCGCGGCTACCCACTGCGGCAGAAGATCCGGCCGCAGGCGCGACAGCTGACTCAAATCACAGGCCCGTCCGAGACGGTCTGGCTTGATTTCCCGCACGCCCGGTCCACACTCTCCTGCCGCTGCGGAAACCGACTCCGCCACCCACCCGCGCACGTATCCAACCACTCGAAACAGCCTGAGATCCAAAATAGGAGCGCCGCTGTTGCCTCCCGCGATCGTCAGGTCCAGAGTCTCAATCTGGGTGATTGGAATCCCCGGCGCCGCCGGGTTTTGATACCACGATAAACCTTCCAGACGACCGTCGAAGAGCCGGAGTGCAGGCGGTGCATCCCGGTTGCCGATACCCGCGAAGCCCGCAGTTACCGCCAAATCGAATTTGTCCCTGGAATTCGAAAGTTCCCCTTGAAACAAGGGCAGAGGCACGGTTCTGGTTCGTCTCGCATTGGATAAGTCCGCGCGAAACAATGCGAAGTCTTCCGCGGGTGCGCTCGACTGCGCGACATAATGCAGCGGCAACCGATCGCGCCCCCAAAGGGCGGACAAGCTGCGATTTGCCGGATTAGCCCATGCGTGATGGCAGGTGCACACGTCGCCATCTTCGGAAACAAAAAAACCCGTAAGCACAGGTCTTTCGCCGTCCATTATCAGAACGGTGGAATCGGCGAGGAAGCTCTCCGCAAATCGGTAGAAATCCGGTTCCAGATCCGGCATTGTAGTGTCTCCGGCAGATCGGCGAGCCTGCTATTCACAACGGCAGTAACGGTCAAGCCCGTACCGGATTAAAAGCATGGCAGCCGATAATCCTCCGTCGGTCGGGATCCCTGTTACTCCGCAGACAAAATCCGCCAGCGTCGTGAGAAGCGTCGCTTTCTCGCCCAACGCGGCGCGGCGTTCACAGTAAGACCATTCAGAACAAATCTTCGTCCGAAGTTCGAATCCGGTGGCCCATTCCTCGAATGCTTGCCGGATTTCCGGAAATGGCGCGGTGGCTTCATCTGGTCCGATTCCCACCGTTTGCCTCATGTAGCCGTCATACCAGGCATGGAGAAGCGAACTGTCAGACGCTTTCAGATAAGTTTCGGTGAGATCCTGTTCCATTGGTGCCCTGCCTTCCTTGCCGAGCAGAGTTTTAACGATTGAGTATAAGTTATTTCATGAGCCCTCGCGATCCCCACGCGGCCTTTCGGGCCGAAGTCGAATGTTATTGCGCGTCCGATCCCCTGCCGGCCATGGAAAATCTCAGTCGATTGACCGGCATTCCCGCCGAACGCCTCATCCGCTACGTGCTGGTGAAATACGCCGCCTCCGCCTCCGACGCGCTGCTCTCCATGCAGCCCATCGTCTTTGGCCAAATGCAGGCGGCCATCAAAAAGGCCGAAGAAGAAGGCAGCGACGAGGCCCGCCTCCGCGCCTACGAAACCCTGCGGCAGATCGTGTCATGGCTGGGACTGGCCGGCGACAACGCCTGATCCCGTCATCACGCGCGCAATTTCGAACGCCAGCTTATCGATCACCCGGCCCACGAGTTCCGGTTGCGTTCGTTCAAGAAAATCATAGCCGGGATTCCCGTTGACCTCCAGGACCGTAGGCGGCTGTCCCGGCGCCATCCGCACGTCGATTCCGGAATAGCGCAGGCCCAGCACACGGTGCGCTCTCCAGCAAATCTCCAGAATCGGATCGGGAATCGCCGTTAACAACTCGGGCCAGGATCCATGGCAAAGGTTCTGCAGTTCCACGCCGAGTTCAAGAATCTCCCCTTCTTCCGGGACACGATCCAGTTGCCATTCGCGCGCTTCCAAAGGTGGCAGATTGCCGGTATCGAGAGATCCGCTCTGCGCGCCGAGCGAGCGGTTGAAATCCGCAATCAGCTCGCGCTCCGTGCTTCTGCCGTCCCCTTTCAGAATCGGGTTGCGCTTGCAGTAAGCCAGCAACACTTCACCATCCAGCAGGACGACTCGGTATTCCGGCCCCTCCACAAACTCCTGCACCAGTCCACAACGTCCATACTTCAGCGTTTCCGCCGCGGCCGCCTGAACCTCCTCCATCCCGCGGCACAATCGCACGCCAATGCCGTGGCTTTCCGCGGAAGGTTTCACAATCAGTCTGGTTTGAGGATCCGCCCGAAGACCCGGCAACGCCCCCAGGACCGCCGGCTCCAGATTCGTAATCAGCCGCTCCCGCTCCACGCGGTTCGACCGTTCGCGGCTCAGCACCGCGAAAAATCCCACCCCGGCCGGCACGCGAACGCCATGCCGCTCCAGAAGCTGATAGGTCGCGAGCTTATCCCGCGCCAGCGCATGGCCGGACGCCGAATTGAGCGGTAGCGCGTCGGACGGAAAACACAGGGCGCTTTCGCCCCTGCTCACCCGCAGCACGTAACCGTCGCCGGAGGGCGATTCGATGTCCGCCCCGAACTTCTCAAACGCTCTCTTCCACCGGTGCATGCGCGGCCCGAAGCCGGGATGCAGTTCCGTTGCGTCGCAATACAATGCCGAATTCTCCTCGCGCCTTTTCGTTATCGCTACCAGTCCAGCACGGCCCCGTCGTGCGCCCGCACTGTTGTCGCATGGATGATCTCCTGCTGAAACGGATGCCTGGCAGCGGCCGCTTCATTGACCTCGATCCCCAACCCCGGCGCGTCCGTCGGCATCCAGTACCCGCCGTCGCTCGTCAATGAGTGCTGCACCACCTCCCAGCGCCACGGCACGTCGGTCAGCATGTCCTCCTGAATCAGGAAATTCGGCGTGCTCAGATCGAAATGCAGCGCGACCGCGTTGGCGATCGGCCCCAGCGGATTGTGCGGCGCCACGCCCATCGTGTAAACCTCCGCCATCGCCGCGATCTTCTTTGCCTCCCATAAACCGCCGCAATGGCAAAGATCCGGCTGGATCACGTGGCAGGCCTGCTTTTCGAACAATTCGCGGAATTCATATCGCGTCACCCGGCGCTCGCCCGTCGCGATTGGCACCGTGCTCCCGCGCCGCACTTCCGCCATCACATCCACGTTTTCCGGCGGCACCGGCTCTTCCACGAAATACGGCCGGAACGGCGCCAGCACGCGACAGAATTCCAGCGCATTTGCCAGTGAATGCCGCCCGTGACAATCCACCATGATGTCCACATCGTCGCCCACCGCCAGCCGCAGCGCCTGCATCATTCGCTCCGCGTACTTATACGCCGCAATCGAATTCAGCGACTCCGTGGGCGGCGTGATCAACACCTTTACGGCGTTATAACCGCGCGCCACCACTTCCAGAGCGCGATCCACGAACACCGCCGGATCCGCCGCATACTGCGACTCATAGACGGACTTCATGTCGCCGCCCCCCAGATGCGTGTACATCCGCACCCGGTCGCGCACCGCGCCCCCCAGCAGCTTGTAAACCGGCACTCCCAGCGACTTCCCCAGAATGTCCCAGCACGCCTGCTCGATGGCCGAAATCGCCGATAGCCCGATCACCCCCACGCGCCAGAACGACTGCCGGTAAAGCTTCTGATACAGGTGCTCGATGCGTGTCGGATCTTCGCCCAGCAGCATCGGCGCGAAGTCTTCCACGGCGCCCACCACGCTGCGCGTTTTCCACTCGAGCGACCCCTCGCCCCATCCGTAGAGACCGGCCTGATCGGTCTCCACCCGCACGAAGACCCAGTTCCGCATTTCCGCATTACAGACCACCGTCCGGACCGCCGTAATTTTCATCGCTGCGGTTCAGATTACTACGCGTGCGTCAGAGTATCCTGATCTGCACGGCGTTGGAAACCACCCCGTCCGCCGTGACCGTGACCTCGACCAGTCCCTTGCCGCGCAGAGACAGGGGCAGCGGCACATTCACCTGATCCATGCCCGGAATCTGATTTTGCGGTCCCGCATAGGTCGGCTGCACCGGCACGCCGCCGATCGTGACCGTCACGCCGGCCAGCGAGCTCGCCCCGCGCAGCCCCGTCCCGTAGAGTGAAAGGAAAACCGGTGTGTCGAGACCAGTGTCGATCGGGGCTGCCGTGCAGTCCCCCTTCGAATCGCACTGGAACACCGGCACCGGGCTCTGCAACTGACCGCCGGGCAGAATGCGCAGTGCCGATGCCGCCGCCACGCCGCTGCCCGATCCGTTCAAGCTGAAGATCGCGGGCGCCACCTGCCGGATCTGCACGGGAACCGTACGCAACGCCGCCGTCCCTTGGCCCGGCGGCAGTCCCGTAAACGGAAACGCCAGCGTTGCCGGTCCCGTTGCCGTGCCCGCGGGAATGTGAACATTCATCTGCGACGGCGAAACGTACAGCAACTCCACATCCTGCGTCTTGCCGGCTGCGTCCGTGATCCGCACTCCCGGTATGTCACCAAGCGCCAGTGGCCAGGGAGGCCCCGCGGCCGACTCCGCTTTCGTCGCCAGCCGGTCGCCGTAAACCGAGGCCAGCGAGTCCGCCGTGACGCCGATCGAAGGACTCGCCGCCGAAACCACGACCGGAACCGGAGTTTCCCCCTGGCTGACCGCGACGAACGAAAGCAACAGCGCGACGAAGCGCATCGGTGCACCACCTCTTCGGCTGTTCCGACGCCGGATCCGGGCCACCGGTTTCCACCATTCATACTCGTAGATTGGAGTTTCGGATTACATCGCACCGCCTGGCCGTGTTCGCCGGCATCCTGCTTCTGAGCGCTCTTTACCTGGGAAATCTCACCGGAATGGGCCTGATTCTGCCGGATGAGCCCCGTTACGCCGATATCGGGCGCGCCATGGCGCGAACGGGGGACTGGGTCACGCCTCGCCTCTGGGGCGTCCCCTGGTTTGAAAAACCCGCCCTGCTGTACTGGATGACCGGCTTCGGTTTTCGCCTGGGACTCGGGCCGGAGACGGCGCCGCGCCTGCCCGTGGCCCTGCTGGGCCTGAGTTTCCTGCTCTTCTTCTGGCTTCGGCTGCGAAAACTTTGGGATGCCACCGTCGCGTCTTACGCCACGGCCATCCTCGCAACCAGCGCCGGCTGGCTCGCCTACAGCCACGTTGCCGTCACCGATATCCCCATGGCTGTTTTGTTCTCGTCCGCGCTCTTGCTTTCGATACCGGAAAAAGAAGACGGGCAAGTGAACCGAACCGCCATCGCGGCACTGCTCGCTTTGGCGACTCTGGCCAAGAGCCTGCCGCCCCTCGTCTTGTTCTTTCCGGTGGTTGCCCTCGACTACCGCCGGCTTCGTCTGTGGTTGCGCCCGGCGCCGCTCGCGGTATTCGCTCTGGTGACTCTGCCGTGGCATATCCTGTGCGGCGTCCGAAACGGCAGCGCATTTTGGCGCGTCCTGTTCGTGGAGCATCAGTTCGGGCGCTTCACCAGCACCGCGATGCAGCATGTGCAGCCGTTCTGGTATTACCTGCCGGTACTCCTGCTGCTTCTTTATCCCTGGTTCCCGCTGCTCCTCTGTATTCCGCGTAAATCCGGGGATTTGAAAGATTATCGGCTCCGAATTCTCGTCGCCGTGGTTGGCTTTGGCTTTCTGTTCCTCTCCGCCGCGCGCAACAAACTTCCCAGTTACCTGCTGCCCCTGCTCCCCGCACTGTGCATTCTGATCGGCCTGGGCGTTTCCCGTTCCCGATGGCGAAACGCCGCGCTGGTGCCCTGCGCGGCCCTCCTCGGTTTGCTGCCCGCCGCCGCCGGAGTGCTGCCCGCCGCTCTCTCCGCTGGGATTCGCTCCGCGCAGATTCCCTTCGCCGCCCTCGCGCTCTGGCTCGCCGCGGGCTTGGGCATCGGAGCGGCGTTAACCTTCGCAATCCGCCGGAAAAGTCTGTTCGCAATAGCCGCGCTGACCTCTCTGTTTTTTCTCTGGTTTCAGTTCGCGGTTTTTCCGGGTATTGATCAGGCAGCCTCCGGTCGCCCGCTCTGGAACGCCGGTCACCCCGCGTGCGCGCCGCCGCTCCGGAGAACGATTCTCTACAGTCTCTACTACTATGCGGGCCGCGAACTTCCGGCGTGCGGTATCCTTGACCAATCGGCTCTACACGTTGTACGGTAACAAAGAATACGTAATCGTAAATGATCCTCCCTGGCAGCTATCTCTTCACAATTATTCTTCTTGTCCTCAGCATGCTTTGCTGGGGGTCGTGGGCCAACACGTTTAAATGGACCGGAAAATGGCGCTTTGAGCTTTATTATTTCGATTTCGCGTTCGGCGCTTTCCTCGCGGCTCTCCTGGCGGCCTTCACTTTCGGCAGCATGGGCTGGGACGGATTTTCTTTTCTCGACGACGTGCGCAATGCCGGTAAACGGCAGGACATGTTTGCCTTCCTTGCCGGCGCCATCTTCAACCTCGCCAACATGCTCCTTGTGGCGGCGGTCGCTCTCGCCGGCATGTCGGTCGCTTTTCCCATCGGAATCGGACTCGCTCTGATCATCGGCGTCGGCTGGAGTTACATGCTTCACCCGGTCGGCAGCCCGATTTTCCTCGGCCTCGGCTGTGTCGCCATCATCGCCGCGGTGATTCTGAACGCCATCGCCTACCGGTCGTACACGGCCCGCCAGAACGAACTGCATCCACCCGTTCCCGTCAAAGGGAAGAAGCCGGCGAAGCCCTCGGTCAACAAAGGCCTCATCCTGGCGATCGTGGCCGGCGTTCTGATGGGTTGTTTTTATCCTCTCGTGGAAATGGCGAGGGACTCGGACATCGGCCTCGGACCATATTCGGTCGGCGTCGTTTTCACCGCGGGCATCGTCTTTACGACCTTCGTATACAACCTGTTCTTTATGAATCTGCCGGTGCAGGGTGAACCCGTCGAATTCACCGCTTATTTTGCGGGAAACTTCAGACAACATGGCCTCGGCCTGCTTGGCGGGGCGCTCTGGACCACCGGCGCGGTCGCGAATTTCGTCGCTGCCAGAGCGGAAGGCGCGGCGCAGGCCGGTCCGGCTGTCAGCTACGCCATGGGGCAGGGAGCCACTCTGATCACGGCGCTCTGGGGCTTGCTGGTCTGGAAAGAATTCGAAGGCGCGGAAGGCAACGTGCGCACCCTGTTGTTTATCATGTTCGTATTTTTCATCGCCGGACTCGGCGCCGTTTCCGTCGCGCCCCTGTTTTCGGCCGTCCGCTGATTCCGAACGGCCGATTCACGAACCTTCACTCCTTGCGCGCGGCGATCGCGAACTGCTCTTCCGGAGCCAGCACCAGTCCCTTCCTGCCATGGATCTGGAACCAGGCGATTCCGAGCAGGAACCAGACCGCCGCGCCCACCATGCCGAACCGGTAATCCCGGTTCAAAAACAACGTAATCAGAGTCACCCCGGCGATCGCTATAGCGATCACCGCCCCCGCCACACCCAGCGGACTCCGGTATGGTCGCGCCAGCCCGGGGAACAGCATCCGCAGCCGCAGGAACGACACCATCTGCAGAATGTACGCCATCACGGCCCCGAACACCGCCATGTTCAGCAGCACCGCGCCCGTGGGGCTCTTCTGCCCCGCGAACTGAATCGCCAGTGCCACCGCATACCCCAGCGCCGAACCCGCCAGGAGCGCCCGCTCCGGTGTCTGGCGCCTGCCGCTCGTTACCGAAAGCCACGTCGGGAAATATCCGGCCCGCGACAGCGAATAAATCTGGCGTCCATACGCGTAAATAATGGCGTGAAAGCTGGCCGCGAGGCCCGTGCAGGCAAACAGCGCCAGCACCTTCGCCAGCGCAAACGGTCCAAATATGGTGCGAAAGCCGAGCAGCAGCGGCTCATCCGAGCGGCCCACCATCGCCGCGCCCGGTTCAATACCGGCGTTGAGAATCACGGTCAGGAAGGCGAACACCACCAGCGTCCCCAACCCCAGCCAAAGCCCCTTCGGCATGTCCCGCACGGGGTCGTGCGCTTCCTCCGCGGCCAGCGGCAGCTGTTCGATTCCCAGGTACACCCACAGCGCGAAAGGCAGGGATCGCAGCACCCCGCTCCACCGGTGCGGAAACCAGCCGGCGCTGCCGAGAGCCCAGCCGCGCAGGTTGAAACGCGGCGCCGCGCCGGCAAAGAACAGCACCAGAATCAGCAGCGCGCAAATCGTGATCCACAGAGACACCCGGAAACTCAGTTCCACTCCGGCCATGTTAAAAGCCACGAAAACCACGTAACAGAGCAGCCACCACGCCGGATCCCACTTCGCCGAAGTGCCGAACACGGAGCCCAGATACCCTCCCAGCCCGACCACGATGACCGCCGGCGTCAGAATATATTCCATGTTTTCCGCGAGACCCGTCACGTAACCGCCCCACGGTCCCATCGCGGTCCGCGCGAATGAGTAGGCGCCACCCGCATGGGGCAGGGCAGGGGACATCTCCGCGATGCCCGAACACAGGCAGGCGAACAGCACCGTCATCACGCCCAGCGCCGCCAGCATCCCCCCGAAACCGCCCTCCACCAGGCCGAAATTCCAGCCGAAAAAATCCCCCGAGATCACCGCGCCCACACCCAGCGCCCACAGGTGCAAAACACCGGCATGCCGCCGCAGCGTGCGCGCCTCCAGATAGCCCTTGACCGGCGCGGAAAATTGGAAGGCTGACATAGGAATGTTTCATACTCTCATGAGAACTTTCCTTCCTCGCGGCACTTCTGTCGGAGAGGATGCACGAGTACGACGTCACGCTGAAGAATGTCCTGACGCATGCCGGCGCGGGCGCCATCGCCCGCATCACCGGGTCGCCGATCGAGCGCTGGCACAATGTCGAACTACCCGAAACCCGCAATCTGCGGGTTGACCTGCTTGGCGAAACGGCTACCGGCGATCTGATTCACATGGAAATCCAGCGTTCCAATGACCCGGAGATCATCTGGCGCATGATCGATTACGGGTCCGCAATCCGCCGCAAATTCGGCAAATGGCCGCAGCAGTGCGTGCTCTACGTCGGAGATGAACCGCTGCGAATGCCCGGCCGCTTCGACAACGGCAGCATCGCCATCGGGTTCCGCCTTACGGACGTCCGCGACCTCGACGGCGAAGCCCTGCTCGCAAGCCCCTGTCTCGAAGACAACATTCTCGCCATTCTCACCCGGCTGCACGACCAAAGGGAGGCAGTAAAGCGGATCGTCCAGGCCATCGCCGCCAGCGAGCCGTCCCGGCATGCCGCAGCCCTCAAAGAGTTGACGTTTCTTGGCGGATTGAGGAAACTGGGGTCAGTCATCATTGAGGAGGCTGGAAAAGTGCCCGTGTTTGACGACATCATCGACCACGACCTGCTCGGGCCGGTTCTTCTGCGAGGCCGGGTTGAGGGGCGCGAAGAAGGGCGGGTTGAGGGACGCGAAGAAGGTCGGGTTGAGGGCGTAATCGAAGGAGAACGGCGCTCCCTGCGCCGGCTGATCGAGCAACGCTTTGGGCCCTTGCCGGCCTGGGCCAGAGAGCGTCTGGACGTACTGACCGCCCCGCAAATAGAACAAAGCCAGTTGCTGGTTTTAAACGCGCGCAGTCTCGACGACATTCTGCGCTGAAAGCACGGACCGGGGCGACAACCAGGAAGCCGACAAATGCCCATTCTCGACAGCCTGGACGATCACGATGTATTCGGACCGATTCTCCGCCGAGGCCGCGAAGAAGGTCGGGCAGTGGGGCTGGCCGAAGGCCGCGAAGAAGGTCGGGCAGTGGGGCTGGCC
>Ga0073936_10006683_pt1 | contig 15124 bp, 12 predicted proteins | sample AliMusrvi5mmetaG_FD_87041 | JGI IMG/M metagenome (GOLD analysis project Ga0073936, IMG submission 87041) | Freshwater lake bacterial and archeal communities from Alinen Mustajarvi, Finland, to study Microbial Dark Matter (Phase II) - Alinen... | ecosystem: Environmental > Aquatic > Freshwater >... | reverse complement strand
TCGACCTGGTAGATGGTGTCGGCGGCGGTGACCGCGGCGACGCGGGCGAACGTGTGCGCCTGCCGCGCGCGCGCGGCGATCAGCGCCCCGCGCAGGTCGACCTGCAGCGCGCACAACAACCGGCGGGCGTGTTCGAAGTTTTTTTTCACCGCAAAGGACGCGAAGAGCGCGAAGGGGGCTCGGGCAGATTCAGCACGAGACGATGCAAACCCTCTCGAAGCAAGCGCACGTTAAAATTGATCAGGTAGCCCAGAGGCTGCTTGGAGAGGCGCAGGTAGGCAAGCAGCTGGGCCCGGTGGATTGGTTCGATGCGATCCACGGCCTTTAACTCCACGATGACCTTGTGCTCGACCCATAGATCGACCCGATATCCGGCATCGATGCGCAGCCCGTGATAAACCAAAGGGAGCGCCTTTTGACGTTCAACTCTGAGCCCGCGCCGCTGCAGCTCGAACGCTAGGCACTGTTCATAGGATGATTCCAACAAACCCGGGCCCAGTGCCCGATGCACCACGAGCGCCGCGTCCACCACCTGATTTCCGACAGTCTCGATCTCCATCTTCGCGAGCTTAGCGATCTTGGCGGTGAAACAAGGTTGGGGAGCGTCACGGCAAGCAACCCAGCTAACGGAAACCGACAGCTTCGCTTCATTGCGCGCGGGGCCCGACGCCGGAGATTGCGCCGGGCGCGGGGGCCGCTAGCGACGGGGGATGCCCCAATCCCCCCGTCAGCGCGCGCTCGCGGTCCTGCGCGGCCAGCGTCCCGACTGCGTGCCGTGGTTCGGCGACCTCGACTACCTCGCCACCGCCCAGATCGGGCGCGGCCAGCGTCCCGCCGACTTCAAGCAAAGCTCCGCGTACCTCGACTGGCACCGCGAGCTGCGGCTCGGGTTCTACCTCCAGGGCTATTTCCCGTTCCAGACCATCTTCGAGAACTGCCGCGTCACGGAGTGGCGCGAGGGGTCCGACCGCGTCCGCCAGTTCGTGACGCCCCACGGCTCGCTGCAGGAGCGCTGGCGCTGGCTGCCGGAGTCGTTCACCGAGGGCCCGGTCGAGCACCTGCTCAAGGGCGCCGCCGACCTGCGCGCCTACCAGCACATCCACGCGAACACGCGCCACGTGGCCGACTACGCCTTCGGCCAGACGCGCGGCCCGCAGATCGGCGAGATCGGCCTCCACCTCGCCTACCTGCCGAAGAGCCCGTTCATGCAGCTCGTCGCGCTCGACGCGGGCATCCTCGCGGCGGTGGACATGATGGAGGACGACCCGGGGCTGTTCGCGGAGACGCTCGCGGTGGCGGAGCAGTCGCACGACGCGGCGGCGGCGCTGGCGGTGGCCAGCCCCGCGGAGCTGCTGATGATCCCGGAGAACCTCTCGTCGGAGAGCGTCGGCCCGGTGCTGTTCGAGCGGCACATGCGGGGCTACCAGGAAAAGTGGACCGCCCGCATCCGCGCGGCGGGCAAGTTCTCCTGCATGCACCTCGACGGCACCCTCCGCGGCCTGCTGCGGCAGGAGTGCACGGTCGGCTTTGACTTCATCGAGAGCCTGACCCCCGCGCCCGTCGGCGACCTGGCGGTGGAGGACTGGAAGGGGTTCTGCGGCGAGACGAAGACGCTCTGCTGGGGCGGGATCCCGGGCGCGTACTTCGCGCCGTCGGTGAGCGACATGGAGTTCGAGCGCCATGTGCGCGCCACGCTGGCCATCATGCGCCAGGAGCCGCGCTACGTGCTGGGCGTCGCCGACCAGGTGCCGCCCGACGGCCTGGTCAGCCGCCTCCATCGCGTGGCGGAGCTGGTCGAGGAGTGCGGCCGGTACTGATCCCGCCGGCCGGATCCGTGCCATCCGCGTAATCCGCGGGAAGCTAAAACACGGGCCGCTCGTGAACCCGAGCCGCTGGCAGGCTCGAGCCTTGGTCTTCCCGCGGATTACGCGGATGGCACGGATCCGCGAGATCCCGCTCAATTTTGGCGGATTTGGTTCGATATTACGGATCAATGCCCACCGCTGTTCCGCGCAAGATCTCCCCCTCTGTCCTCAAGGCGAAGCTGGAGCGCGGCCTTGCGCTGCACCGCGCCGGCCGGCTCGAGGAGGCGGAGGCCGCCTATGCGGAGGCCGTGCGGCTCCAGCCAAACAGCCCCGAGGCCCTGCGCCTGCACGGCGTGGTGCTGGGCGCGCTCGGCCGGCTGACGGAGGCCCTCGCGACATTTGCCGTGGCCGTCCGCGTCCACCCGAATTTTCCCGAGGCCCACTACAACCTCGCGAACCTGCTCCAGGCCCAGCACCGCCTGCCCGAGGCGATCGCCGCCTACGAGGCGGCCCTGCGGCTCCGGCCCGGCCTGGTCGAGGCCCGGTGCAACCTCGGCAACGCGCTCGTCTCGTCGGGCCGCTGGGCCGAGGCCGTCACGCATTACCGCGCCGCGCTCCGGCACCGGCCCAAGTTCGCGCCGGTGTTCAAGGGGCTCAGCACCGCCTGCCGCCAGCTCGGCCAGCATGAGGCGGCGATCGCCGCGGCCGAGACGGCCGTGATCCTCGGGCCGCAGGACGGCGAGGCCCACAACCTCCTCGGCATCGCCCGCCGCGCCGCCGGCCACAACGAGGCCGCGCTCGCCGCCTACCGGCGCGCGATCGCGCTCACGCCCCGCCTGGCCAGCGCACATTACAATCTCGGCCTCATCCTCACCGGCACCGGCCGCGCGGCGGAGGCGGTGGAGTCCTTCCGGGCCGCACTCGCGGCCGAGCCGTTCCAGCCCGACGCCTGGCTCGGGCTCGGCGTGGCGCTGCAGCAGCTCGGCCGGCTCGACGAGGCCCGGCTGGCCTACGGCCGCTGCCTGTCGCAGAACCCGCTGGAGACGAAGGCGCGGACCAATCTCGGCGGCGTCTTCCTGGCGGAAAAGCGCCATGACGAGGCCGTGGGACAGTACCGGCTGGCGGTCCAGCAGGACCCGCGCGCGGCCGAGGCCCGCAACGGCCTCGGCGCCGCCCTGCTCGGCGCGCGCCGCTGGGACGAGGCGACGGCCGTGCTCCGCGAGCTGACCGCGGCCGCCCCCGGCTACGCCGACGCGTGGAGCAATCTCGGGCTGGTGCTCGGCCGGCAGAACGCGCTGGCCGAGGCGGAGGACGCGCTGCGCCGCGCGCTCGCGCTGACGCCGCAGCATGCCGACGCGCTCACGAACCTCGGTGGCGTGCTCCTCGCGGCGGGACGTCCCGCGGAGGCCATCGTCGCCTACACCGACGCCCTGCAGGCGAACCCGGCCCTGGACGCCGCGCGGTTCAACCTCGGCGCCGCGCAACTGCTCGCCGGCGACCTCGCGGCCGGCTGGGCCAACTATGATTTTCGCCTCGCGCTGCGGCCCGCGGCCGAGCGGGAGCGCTGGGCCGACCGTCCCCGCTGGCAGGGCGAGCCGCTCGCCGGCCACTCGATCGTCGTGCACGCCGAGCAGGGACTGGGCGACACGCTGCAGTTCGTCCGCTACGTGCCGCTGCTCGCCGCGCGCGGCGCCGTCGTGCACGTGGAGGTGCAGCCGGCGCTCCGGCCGCTGCTCGCGGACCTGCCCGGCGCGGCGTCCGTCTTCGCGGCGGGCACCCCGCCGCCGTCCACCGACTTCCATTGCCCGCTGCTCAGCCTGCCGCGGGCCTGCGAGACCACGCTCGCGACGATTCCGGCGGCCGTGCCCTATCTGGGCGTGCCCGCCGCGGCATCCGCCGCATGGCGCGGGCGCCTGCCGGCGGCGGCGCCCCGCGTCGGCTTCGTCTGGTGCGGCAACCGCCGGCACGACAACGACCACAACCGCTCGATCGCGCTCGCGACCTTTCGCACGCTTTTCGCCGCGCAGCCTGACACCGCATTTTTCAGCCTGCAGAAGGACGCGACGCCCGAGGAGTCCGCCGTCCTGGCGGAGCACGCGAATGTCACCGACCTCGCGTCGCAGCTCCAAACTTTCGCCGACACCGCCGCGGCCATGGCCCAGCTCGACCTGGTGGTGGCGGTGGACACGTCCGTCGCCCATCTGGCCGGCGCGCTCGGCCGGCCCGTCTGGGTGCTCCTGCCCTTTGCGCCGGACTGGCGCTGGCAGCTGGGGCGCGGCGACAGCCCGTGGTATCCCACGGCCAAGCTGTTCCGGCAGACGGTCACCGGCGACTGGTCCGGTCCGCTCGCCGCGGTCGCCGAGGCCCTCCAGCCGTCCGCCGCGATGGCCTTAGGGGAGTAGAAATACTCCACCCGTCTGAGATAGAGGCGGTTGCGTTGGTTTTCGCGTCAAGTCCGGTTCAAACCAGCCGATAGGATGCCCGAATGACTTGTCCCACCCCACCATCCCATGGCCGCCGGCCGCGGGCCGTCGCCGCGGCGCGCTGATATCACCATGGCCAAAGTACTTGTGCTGGAGGATGACAGGCTCGCGCAGAAGATCGTGGGCACGGTGCTGAGCAAGGCCGGACACGAGACCGTGTCCGCCGACTCGACCACGAACGCCTGGTCCAAGCTCCAGGAGCACGTGCTCGTGGACATGGTCGTCGTGGACAACCAGCTGGACCAGGAATGGGGCTGGCAATTTCTCCGCATGATCCGCCAGCACCCCGCCTACCGGGGGCTGCCGGTCATCGTCTACAGCGCGCACACGGAGCGCGAATCGGTCGTGCGCTACCTTGAGCTGGGCGTGCAGAGCCTGCATGTGAAGCCCTACCAGTCCGACGTGCTGCTCGCCGAGCTGGCGAAGGCCGTCGACACCAAGTGGACGACGCAGGTCATGGAGACGCCGGAAGTGATCTGCGCGCGCCTGGGCCTGTCCATGTCGGAATACGGCGGCGTCCTTGCGGCCGCGACCCGCAGCATCGAGGAGGGACTCAAGGTCGTGCAGCGCCACCTGACGTCGGCGTCCGACCCGCATCTCATTTCGGCCCTGGAGAGCATCCGGCAGCAGAGCCATGCGGTCGGCATCAACATCATCGACGGCGTCATGGACAAGATCCTCGACCGCCTGCGCGAGGAGGACTTTGCCGGCGTCTTCGAGGGCCTGGGCGTGGTCAAGTCCCTGCTCGGCATGATCCGTCACCGGATGCTGTCGGTGCTGAAGATGAACGGCTCGGTCGCGCACACCGCGCTGCCGGTCATACCCTCGACGGCCGGCGCGGAAGCAGAGGCCGTGGCCCCGGCGGCGTCGTTCGTCGCCGCATATGCGCGCGACATCATCGGCAAACCCCTTTGGCAGTACGGCCCGCTCCTCAAGCGCGCGATGCGCCGCCCGCTCGTCACGCCCGAGGAGCTGCAGGCCACGATCGCTCGGCTCGGCCCGGTCGCGCCGTTCTCCGCGGTGACGGATTCGCTACGGTTGCTGCAGGCAGTCCCCAAGATGGGCTTGGACGAGGCCGCCGCTGCGGCGCGGGACACGCCCGGCTTCCTGCCCGTCTACCGTCAGGTGCTGGAGCGCGTTTCGGGCACGGACCGCCGGCTGGATTCCGCCGCGGCGATCAGCCAGGTCGTGAGTCAGGAAGGCGTGGCCAAGGTCATGAGCATTGTGGCCGTCGCGCGCGTGACCGGCCGGCTGCCGAAGGGCGGCCCGCTCAACCTCCGCCCGCTTTACGCCCACACCCTCGCGACCGCGCTCACCGCCTTCGAGATCGGCCGGCTGCTCACGCTGGAGAACGACCACATGCTGACGGCGGCCGGACTCATGTACGACAGCGGCCGCTGGCTGTTCGCCATCGGCGAACCGGGCATTTACGCCCTGGCCCTTGCGCTGGCGGAGGGCGACCACACCTCGCTGGAACAGGCCGAGACGGCGCTGTTCGGCCTGGATCACCACCAGGCCGGCCGGCAGATGCTCGCCGCACTCGGGCAACCCACCCTGGTCCAGGACGCCGCCGCGCTCCACCACGACCCGTCCAAGGTCACCGAGCCGGAGTCGCAGATCACCGTCAACGTCATCCATCTCGCCCACCTGCTCGCCCAGGCCGCCGCGGCCGCCGCGCCGGACGCCAAGGAAATCCTCGATCGCCTGCGGGCCTCCAACTACCCCGCGTGGGCCCTGCTGAAGTCCCGCGGCGTCACCCTCCCCTTCGATCCGCCCGAGATGGTCGACACCCTGATGGCGATCTCCAGCACCAGCCACTGGACCGCGCATCAGCTGCTGGCGCGGCTCTGAGCGAGGCCGGGGCGGAAGGCCTCGGGGTTGGGGTCTGAAGTTCTCGCGCCATCAAGGCGGCGCGGGAGACGCCCGGGCCTTCAACTTTCAACATTCAACTTTCAACTGCCCGCCCCTCCCGACGCTGGCCACTTGGGCGGGCCCCAGCGGCTAATCTCAGGGCGGACGGGCTCGCTGCGTGTTCTCCCGCCTCAGGTTCTCCTCCAAATGACCGATGGGAGAGCCAACGGGCGGCAGCGCTCCCGAATTTTTCCATTTCCCCAATTGGCCATGGCCTACGACCTCAGCGAAACCATCAAGATCTTCATCAATGCGGGCACCCTGCCGTTGTCCCGCTCCGTCTCGCGCGTCCAGGAGATGCTGCGGAGCTCGGACTACAACGCCGCGGACCTGGCGGAGCACATGCGCACGGACCCGACGCTGACGGCGCGGGTGATGTCAGTGGCGAACTCGGCGTTCTTCTCGCAGTCGCCGTGCGAGGCGATCACGGACGCGGTGAACCGGCTCGGCTCGACGCAGCTGATGCGGATCTTCGCGCAGGTGCTGGCACGCGCGGCGATGCTGTCGCCGCTGCAGGCGTACGGGTTGACGCCGGACAAGATCTGGCGGCGGGCCGTCTACGCGGCGGTGGGCGCAGAGCTGGCCGCGGCGCGCAAGCGCGAGGACCGGTCGGTGGCCTACATGGTCGGGCTGCTCCACGAGATCGGCATGCTCGTGATCAACAGCCAGTGGGCACGCCAGTACGGCGCGAAGCAGCTGGCGTTCGCGGGCTTCGAGACGGAGTACTCCGCCGACGAGCGCGCGCGCTACCAGTTTGACCAGGCCGCGCTCGGCGGCGAGCTGCTGAAGCAGCTGGCGTTTCCCGAGACGGTCTACCGCATCGTCGGCACGCAGTACCAGAACCCGCAGGAGCCGCTGGCGCGCGCGCTCTACCTCGGCCGGCTGGCGCAGGCCGTGCACTGCAGCGCGCTGGTCCCCGTGTGCGACCGCCGCGTGGCGGAGCTCTTCGACCTCGATTCCAAGCGCAACCTCGACACCTTCCTCGCGGAGGTCCACGAGGAGGCGCAGAGCCGCATCCAGCGAAGCTGAGCCCCCGCCCGGCCCGCGTCAGGGCCAGACCTCGAAGACCTCGACCATGCCGTTGCCCGTCGTGCCGTTCACGCCGGAGATCGTCGCCGTGTACACCCCCGCGGGCAGCGTGATGAGCAGGGCGGCATCCTTGCTGCCGGTCGTGAGCGCCGCGGCCCCGACCTGGTTGAAGATGGGAATGAGGCTGGAGTCCCAATTGTCGTTCGACGCGATCACGTTGCCGGCGAGGTCATGGATCTCGAGGTAGGGATCGACCAGATAGCCGGAGGTCACGCCCTGCGCGACCAGCCCCGGCCCGAGGCCGCGGATGAGCATCGTCTTGTGGCCGGTGCCGCTGATGACGAAGCCGCCGATCAGCACGTCGGCTCCCGTGCCCACCTGGTTGCGGGCGGAGACGGCCACCAGGCGGGCCGCATAATTGGAAGTATTGGTGTCGAAGAGCTCGCAGAGCACCGTGCCGGAGCCGGTGCCATAGCAATAGGAGGAGCTGAGTCCGTTGAGCGTGATGACCAGGCCGGAGTCCAGGCTGCCCGTGGTGTAGGGCCCGGCGCCGACCGTGTTGAATAGGGGCCCCAGCGATGGATCCCAGTTGTCATTCTGGTAGGTCATCACGCCCGAGCTGTTGAAGACCTGGAGCTTGGGATCGGGCAGGCCCGACAGGCCATACTGGTTCAGGACCGGACCGCCGAGGCGCAGCAGGAGCGACTTGCTGCCGTTGGTGACGAAGCCGGGGATGAGCGTCTGCCCCGCGGCGAGCGTCGTGCGCACGGAGAGAGCGGAGAGCAGCGTGGTCGGCTGGGTGCCGGGGGCCAGCACATCCAGCGTCGCGGCCGCGGTGGTGGCGGTGCCGACGGCGTTGGTCGCGACGGCGAAGTAGGTGCCCGCGTCCGTCGCCTGCGCGGAGGAGATCGTGAGGCTGGCCGCCGTGGCGCCGGGAAGCACCGTGCCGTCCTTGGACCACTGGTAGGTCGGCGTGGGCGCGCCCGTCGCCGTGAGGTTGAAGGTGACGCTGCCGCCCGTGAACACGGTGCGGCTGATCGGCTGCAGGGTGATGACCGGGGCCGCGGTGTTCGCGATGGTGAGGACCGCGCCGTTGCTGATGGCGGTGCCGGCGGAATTGGTCGCGACCAGCGTGTACGTGCCGGCGTCGGAGGCCTGGACGTTGCTGAGCGTGAGGCTCGCGTTGGTCGCCCCGGTGACGTTCGAGGTGCCCTTGCGCCACTGGTACGTGGGCGCGGGCGTGCCCGTGGCGGCGGCGGTGAACGTCACGCTGCCGCCAATGGACACGGTCTGGCTCTGCGGCTGCGTGGTGATGGTCGGGCTGCCGGTCGCCGCGGGGGAGACGATGATCTGGGCGGTGCCGCTGGTGACGGGACCAGAGAGATTGGTGTACTGCCAGCCGTCCGCCGTGAAGGTGTAGGTGCCCGGCGTGGTCGGCGTGCCCGTGATCAGGAGGTAGGTCAGCGTCGTGGAATTGAGCGCCCACTTGTTGCCGGTGAGGGTGGCGCCCGCCGGGGTGATGCCGGGAGGCAGGGAGTTGGTGACATCCCAGGACTGCGCGTAGCTGACGCCGCGGCCGGTGATGTAGATCGCCATCTGGAACGGCACGCCGACGGTGGCGGCGGCGGGCAGGGAGACGGTGGACACCAGCTGCGTCCCCGTGGTGGCACCGGCCAGGGTGTCGACGGCACCGAGCGCGGCGAGGCCGACGCCGGCCTTCAGCACCACACCCGCGGGCGTCGCCTCCGCGAGCCGCTCCAGCATGGCAGCCAGGGGCAGCACCGGCGTGCGCTGCAGGAAGACCAGCAGCAGACCGGTGGGCACATTGAGGAAGCGGATCGCGAGGGAGCGGAAGCGGACCAGGCCGGTCCGAAGGCGGGGGGAGATCATGGGCAGAACCGTTATGACGCCAGCGGGGTGGGTCAGTTGCAGCCGCAGCCGCTGCCGCCCACGCCGCGTCCGCCGGAGGCGGCCTCGCGCGAGAACCAGATGTGCTCCGACATGGCCGAGGCGAGGGGGTCGCGGTCCGGCCGCATCGCGTAGCTGGCCAGCGTGGCGCGTTCCCAGGGTTGCACCGACTGCGTCGCGCAGCCCGCGCCGAGGAGGCACGCGAGCGCGGCGCCGGCCAGCAGGCCGAGGCGGAGGAAAAGGCGAGAGGTCATGGGCGGAAGGAGGGAAAGATCACCACGCATAACGGACTCCTGCCGTCACGGTGTTCGCGCGGGGATACGCGGTGGGGGAAGTGAGGCCGTCCAGGCCCTTCATCTCGTAGCGGTCGTAGGCCAGGTCCAGCTGGACCGAGTCCGTGGGATGCCAGACGAGCTTGAGCCCGTAGGTGTAGGTGCGCAGGTGGCTGAGCCGGTAGTCGGCCGAAAAGAACGGGCCCGCGGCATTGGGCGTGAAGCCCGGCACAATGCTCGTGCCGTCGAGCGAGAGATGGTAGAAGTCCGCCGCGCTCTGCTCGTAGTAGCGCACCGTGGGCGCGAGGATCAGGTGGGCATTGAGGTTCTGCAGCCAGGTGACCGCGAGCGTGTGGCTCGCGGTGCCGAAGCTGTCGTGGTAGAAGCGGTAACTGGCGTCGACCGCGCCGTCCCAGGCCGCGACCGCGTGGTTGTAGCCGACGAATGCGATCCACTTGTTGCGCTCCTGCGGGCGGTTCTCCGGGAAGGTCAGCGGCAGTGTGACGCCCGGGAGGATCTGCGTGGTCTTCAGGATGATCTTGTACGGGTCGCTCAGGTAGCCCGAGGCGCGTCCGACGGTGAGGTTGAAGGTCAGCGAGGTCGCGGGATCGATGAGCTGGTTCACGCCGATCAGGCCGTCGAGCCCCCGCTTGAAGGCGCGCGCGCTCTGGTAGAACACCTTCACGTTGTCGTTGTTGGCGGCGACGCCGAGCACAAGCGCGGTGTTCTTGGCGTTGAAATCCGTGACGGTGGTGAGCGAGAGCCCGTTGGAGACGTAGTCGCTCTCGCGCGAGTCGGCGACCCCGAGGTCGAGGTTGACCCGGCCGATCTGGCGGGAGAAGTCGGCCGTCCACGCCTTCCGCCGGTCCTCGATCTGGGTCATCATCACCGGATCCGCGGCGGTCGCGCCCGGCTGGCCCGTCGGCGTGGCCCCGGTGATGGCGTCGATCGCCCCGCTGACCTTCACCACGGTGTCCGTGCCGATGGTCTGGTCGAAAAGCGCGTACTGAGCCTTCACGGCGATGCGCCCGCCCGCCTCCTGGTAATCCTCGTACTTGTAGGTGACGCTGGATTCGGCGCGGGTCTCCCGCACGAGCAGCAGATAAAGCGCGCCGGTCACGGCGAGGGTTCGGGCGCGCTGGGACATCAGACGAATCAGGTGAGGCATCGGGGAGAGGATAACCAAGCTCCTGTGGCCAAGCTGGATTCGTTCCACAGGGGAAGGAGGCGGGGTATTAACTAACGTGGAGACACATACAACGCAGCCCGAGCTATGTTCCATCCTTATTTATGTGATAAGACCTTTGCGGCATAAGGGCTGATTATTCTGCGCAATAGAATTGGTGGTGTCGCTGCGGGGCAACCGGATCCGCCTGACGATTCTGTTGGAACGTTCGCTCGGGCCGACAACACTGTGGGCGGCCCTGCCTCCGCGATCGATGCCCACCGTATTCCCCAAGAGCCATCTCGGTCCCGACCGCGTCAACGGCTTCTATGAAACCCCGCTGCGGACGGTGGCCTACATGTGCCGGCCGGTGCTCGCCGCTTATCGTCCCGGTCGGCGCGTGCTGGATCCCAGCGCGGGTGACGGGGTTTTCCTGCACTATCTGCTTGGGCAGGGCGTCCGGGCCGAGGATCTCCACGGGTTCGACATCGATGCGGCCAAGGTCGCGGCGCTCCAAAAAACTTTCCCCCACGTCACGGTCTTCGACGCCACCGATCCCTTCCCCGCGTCCTATCACTTCATCGTCGGCAACCCACCCTACAACGGCGACGACTCCCACTGGGTCCGCGACCACCGGGCGCGGCTGCAGCGCGTGGCCGAGGAAATCGGCGCGAAGAACACCTACAGCATCATCACCTACCAGGCCATCCGGGCGCTGGTGCCCGGCGGACAGCTGAGCCTCATCCTCGCCGACTCCTTCCTGACGAACATCTATTACCGGCCCTTCCGTGAATTTCTCCTCCGGGAACTGGACCTCAACGAGCTCCTGCTCGCGCCGCGGAAATTGTTTCACCAAAGCGCGGCGGATGTCCGCACCTGCATCCTGACCGCCACCAAGCGAGTCGCGGCCGGCGGCAAGCCCGGGACGCAGCGGGTCCGCCTGGTCAACCGCGTGCAGTCGGAGGAGGACTACGCGCAGCCCGCGAGCGTGGAGCTGATCCCGCAGGAGAAATTCCGGCAGTACCCCGATGCAGCGATCCTGATCGGCCTGCCGGCGCAGATCCGCGAACTCTATCTGAAAGCGCCCCGCCGGCTCGGCGACATCGCCAAGGGCGGGACCGGCATCTCCACGGGCAATGACAAGCGGTTCCTGCGTCCGGCGGCGGACGTGCAGGGCGATCCCGCATGGGTGCCCTACTACAAGAATGGCGCGCGTCAGCCCTACTGGTACTCGCCGGATTACTACATCGGAAAGGACTTCGCCGCGAGCGCCGCCGCGAGCGAGACGTACCTCGTCCGGAACAAGGGCTATTTCTTCAAGCCGGGCATCACCTGCTCGTCGGTCGGCGTGCGGTTCTCCGCGGCCTACCTGCCGCCCGGCGCCCTGTTTGGCGTGAACGCCAACTTCTTTTTCGACGATACCGAGACCCTGTACTACGCGCTGGGCCTGCTGAACTCCCGGCTCGCCTGGTATTTCGCGCGCATGGTGCTGGTCCGCTCGAACAACATCTCGGCGAATTACCTGAGAAAGCTCCCCTACCTCGAGCCCGCGGCCCCGGCCAAGAAGGCGATCGCGCGCAAAGTCCGCGGACTGGTGCAGCGGCTGCAGCGGGACGGTGGGCCAGTCGCGGACGCCGTTCAGCAGGAGCTGAATTCCGCCTTCAACGCGATCTACGGCCTGAACACCGGCACCATCCGCGTGATCGACGACTTCTGCGCGAATTTCTACGACCGGCTGTAGTCCGCGGCATCAGGCGGACTTCCGCCGCGCGCGCTTGGCCTTCCGGTTGAACTGGCGTGGCAGGGCCTTGTCGCCCAGCTTCTGGCGGATGCGCCACGCGAGGACCCGGACGGTCTTGGACGAAATCTGCAGCTCCTCGGAAATTTGGAACAGCCTTAACCCCTTCTGGTACAGGCCCAGAACATCGAGTTCTCGCTTGGCGAGGACCTCCTCGGGTTTGTCGGCGGCGGCGCTCACAAATTTGCGCGCAGAGTAAACGTCGCCAAAGGGGGACTGCAAGTGCGTTCCCGGCGCCGAGGACTCGAGGAGGAAACGGCCGGAGGTTTCTCCCGCGGATGACGCGGATGGAAGGGGATTCCGTGGGGGACGGCCTGCGTGTGCTTCGCGACCTTCGTGGTGAAATTCACCCAGGGAATGATCGCCGAAACGCGGAGTGGCGGAGGCGCAGAAGGAAGCGCACGGGAAGGACCCGGAAGCGCGAGGCGACGACTGCGCTGCTCACGGAATGATCCTTGCCACGAAGGTCACGAAGCCCACGAAGAACGGTCGTGTGGACGGAACCTTATGGTGCGCATTTATTCAGCCGACTGGATCGCCAGTCGCGGCAATGGCAGCCTCGCGCTTGTAGTCTTCCAGAATGGATTTGGCGGTGGAGAGGAGCAGGGCGCTCGCCGCGACTGCGCCGTCGGAAGAGGCGGCGGCCGACTTGGTGGCGATGGCGACGCGCACGACGAGTGCTTCGCTCTCGGCGGCGAGTTTTTGGGAAGCGGCCGCGGTGACCCGCGCGACTTCGACCACCTCGGCGGCGACCACGGCGGCGAGTTTCTTCACCTCGGTCGCGTGGCGGGCGGCTGCGTCGCTGCTGACCCTGGCGGCCCGCAGCGCATCGGCGGAAATCTTGTCGGCGGAGAGGGCGGTGACCCGGGCCACCTCCACGACCTTGGCGGCCGCCTGCGTCGCGAGCCGCGTGACCTCGCTGGCCTGGCGACTGGCCTCCTGGGCGGTGAGCGTGGCGATCACGATGACGTCATCAATCAGCGTCGCCGCAGTCTTGGCGGCCTCGGCGGCTTCGAGCAGGCGGAAGTGCGCGAGGTTGGCCTGGTTGTAATGGCTTTGGGCAATGCTGATTTTGGTATTCAACGGGCGACTGTTTGTTGTGGCCCTTCGGCACCGAAGGACCGTCGTCCTCAATTGATCAAATAGCAAAGCCGGTGGGCGATGCTTCGGAAGCCAGCTGGAGGGGATTTTTCCCAAGGCGGAGGCTACTGGGGACAAAATAGCAGTTTACACGGCGGGGACCGATTCTAGGTTGCGCCAACCCTCCGTGGCCCGGATGGCGGAATTGGCAGACGCAACGGACTCAAAATCCGTCGACCTCAAAAGTCATGTGGGTTCGACCCCCACTCTGGGCACCAGTCTTCGCCGCCACAGCAGTGGCCGGAAGACTGCCGCGCCGACTTCTCGCGCAAAGGCTCGAAGCGTGAGGGCCACTTGCCGGACCATTGATGGCAGTCGGCAATTTCGACTGGAAATCATAAATGCGGCCAATAGACAGACGCGCATGCCCCAAATTCGCCATTACCTGCCGGTTACCCTGATCATGCTTGGCGCATTCGCGCTCACATCTGGATGCATCAGCATCAACTCGGGAGGGAAAGAAGGAACAAGCCAGGTGGGGACTTCGCACCGCGACAGCCAGGATGTCCGCAAAACCCTGGAGGCGCTGAACGCGGCCACCCTGCATCGTGATGTGGCCGCGACGATGGCGCTGTTCGACGACTCCGATGACATCATGCTCGTCGGATCTGACGTGGGTGAAGTGTTCAAGGGACGGCAAGTCCTCTCCTCTCACCTGAAGGAGATCTACGCGCTGCCCTTCGTCCTGTCGTTCGACATGCCGAGCGTCACCGTTCACGTCGAGGGCCAGACGGCCTGGATTTTCGGCGAGGGGGCGGAGGTTATCAATGAAGGTGAAGGCAAGATCACCCGCACCCCTTACCGCTTCACGATCTGCTTGGTGAAACGAGGCGAGAACTGGAAATGGCAGGTATTCAGTGGTTCTGTTCCGCGGCCTCCGACTCCCTAGTTTTGTTTGTCGCGATTGTAGTGCCGGCGAAGGTTGCCCTTCGAAGCTTCAGCTAAGAAGGACCCTCCGTTGTCGCCTAGCCCGACGCCTCACGCCGGGCCGCCAAGCACACAAACCCGGCTCCAGCCTTCGCGGGCTGCGCGGTCTTGGCGGTCAAACCTGCCCAAACATCGGACTGATTTCATAATGTCATGCGAATGACGTTAAGGGCTGGCCCGGCTCGCTCTTAGGCTACGATCCAACAAGCGCCGCGGGCGATTGTTGCTCCATGTTTGAACGTTCCGGACCGGCCCGCGTCTTTCCCTGCGTATTTAGTTACCCAAGGGGTTAGCAAAAGGTTTGTAGTTTCAAGGGGGCGCCGGATGAAAATCCGGCGCCCTTTTGTTTTTCCGGGCCGGATGGAGCGGACGGGTTTGGATTGAGCTGGGGGCCCTGATCGCGCCAAACGTAGTGGCCGCAACCCGAACCCTTTCGCCGCCATGCCCGACTTCCGCGTCTACTGCACGCCGCCCACCGCCGAGCCGGCGGAGCTCACGCTCAGCGCCGACGAGTCCCACCACCTGGTCGCGGTCAACCGCGCGCGTCCCGGCGACACGGTCGTCGCGTTCGACGGCCGCGGCACCGAGTGGATCTGCGAGCTGGCCGCCGACCGGAAGAACGCGGCGCTGCTGAAGGTGCGCTTCCGCCAGAAAGCCAAGCCCCTCCCCTACGCCATCACGCTCGG
>Ga0073936_10006680_pt1 | contig 15126 bp, 8 predicted proteins | sample AliMusrvi5mmetaG_FD_87041 | JGI IMG/M metagenome (GOLD analysis project Ga0073936, IMG submission 87041) | Freshwater lake bacterial and archeal communities from Alinen Mustajarvi, Finland, to study Microbial Dark Matter (Phase II) - Alinen... | ecosystem: Environmental > Aquatic > Freshwater >... | reverse complement strand
TATATCTAAAACAAAGAGCATGAATAATGTAAGTAAGACAAAAAATCCAAGTGAAAAACTAAATGTAGTTTGGACAAAAGATACCAGCAAAGACAAATATGAGGAGCTCTTTGAAGCATATGCAGCTTTTCAGAAAACAGACATAAAACCCAAATCTCCTATGAGTTTTTGGGGATATATCAACAAAGAAAAATCATGATTTATTCGTGATGGAATAAGTGATGTATATGATAAACTTTGAGATGAAAACAATAGGGAAAATATTCAAAAGATATTGAAAGAAGCCGAAGAAAAAGAAAATAAAATACAATGAGAAAAGATCCAGGCAGAGACAGAAAAAAGCAGAAAAATAGAAGGAGAAAAAGCAGATAGATTGACTGGATTATTAAAACTTCAAGATGCCTTTGAAGCATTCAAAAAAGATCCGAAATATTCAAGCAATCAAGGACAGAGAGCATTTATCGGGTATTTGAACGAAAGCAAAGCAAAAGTAAATGACACTAGCGAAACCTATTATGGATTCACCACAGACGAAATAATACTCAATAACGGCATTATGGAAAAGCCGACCGTAGAGAGTATCAAACAAGAAGAAGCAATACATCCAGATACCGAAAATAAAATAGATACTACAGCAGAAAAACCGGAAACACCAGAAGAAAAGACATTGACGATAACCAAAACAAGACTTAGACAAACCATCGATAGATATATCGAAAAAATCAAAGGACTCAAAAATGCAAAGGAAGATGAAAAAAATACCCTTAAAGATGAAATAAAAATACTCAAAGAAGAGCTTGCAAAGCAAAAGAATGACTATGAAGCCGCAAAAAATTTCTTTTTGGGGACAACAGAATACAAAACAGGAGAATTATGAACGGTCCCTACTAGATGGATCAGATGGGGTAAAAAAACAGTAAAAGACTGAGTAGTAACCCGTACACTTAGTGAAAGATTACAATTTTCAACTCTCAGAAGAAGAATGACCATAAATAAATTGGGGAAAAAATTCAATAAAATAGGAAACGACCCTATCAAAGGAATCAGATTTATCATGGGATTTGATAAAGACAGATTTCTCCGTTATACAGGAATAAGGGCTTATGCAGGAGTAGATCAATTAGGAGGAAATCTAGGAATGCAGATGACTGCTGAACAATTTCATTACAGGTTCAATAGAGGTAAAAACATAATCTTTTCGATATTAAAAAAAGGAGAAAATGCAGAAAATGAAAAAGATGCAATCGCAGCAATCAAAAATAGGATAAATTATTACGGATATGCCTATGCGAGACAAAGAGCAAATGCACGGGTCAATCCATTTCTTCAAGCAGAGAAGAACGCACAAAAAGAAGATAAAATCATTCAAATGAATCCAGCACTAGCAGCGTAACATCAGATACCCATCAATACAACATTTTACCACTTTACTAACAACACCATGGAAAAAATCAAAAACATGAAACAAGCTACAGATTATGTCTACAATCAGCTCAAAGAAATCAATCCTGACATAGAAAAGGATGATGTCTACGACACAATTATGGATGAAGTGCTTGAATCAGCTGAATACATCATGACTGACGAAGACGTAAAATTTTTGGAAGATAATGAAAAAGATACCGTAGCTATCGATGAATACCTTCAATCAAAAATACCTGATTATGAAGAACTTCTCTCCGATATTGTAGTAGATATGGTAAGTGAAGAAATTCTTGAGGAATAAAAGTTTATTCTTTATTAAAGAACTATGAGTGATACACAACAATCCTTGTCAAAAATCAAGGAAAATTATGAAAAAATTCGTAACGATATGGAAACGAATGATTTGAACGATATCATTTCAGATTCTAGCGATGAACTTTTTGCAGGACTCAAAGAGATAGTTTTTTCCAAAAAAAACACGATAAATATACAAAACGACATAAGGAGGATAGCGAGAAGTCTAGAAGACAAATATAAGAAACTAAAAAAAGATGATGATAAATATACGCAAGAGATAACAGACATAACAAAAGATATCACAGACAAAACAGCTGAAAAAGTCATCAAAGATGCAGAGATAGAGACAAACAAATGACCAGTGACAGGGATACAGAAGATAGAAGAAGATATCAAACAAAAGAAGATAGATAAAACTACTGAAGAAGGTAACATCAAAACCAAAGAAGGAGAAAGAAAAGCAAAAGACATTGCAATAAAAGAGAATGAAGTAAAACTAAGAAAAACAAATGATGAAATAAGAGCTAAGGAATGAGAAAGATCAGATAGTGAATCAGACCTTAGACAACCAATAAAAGATTTAAAACTGATTAAAGAGATTATCAAAGAACAAGAAAAGGAACTAAAAAAAGCAACTGATCCAGATGATAAAAAAGAGATAGAAAAAGATATAAAAGAATCAGAAAAAGAAAAGGCTGATTATGAAGCCACTATCAAAAAATTAGGAGGCGAGAGAGATGATGCAATAGCAGCGATCAAAAAACTAAAAAGCGAGAGATCAAATATAACGACAGATATAAGTGATCTCAACGGAGAAAAAAACGACAAACGAAGAGAAGCAGAAGAAGCCAAAGAAAACAAAAAAGACATAGAAAACGAAATAAAAAATCTGGAACAGGAAGCAAAAACATTAGGCAGTAAAAACGAAGCGCTTCTCAGAGAGGTCAAAGGAATAGATACAGAGATAACGTCACTCAAAACCAAAACCAAAGAGATCCAAGAAAAAGAACAGACAAACAAGAATAACATGGAGAGTCTAGAAAATGTCATGAAAACTCACAAGAACATAGCTGAAATCGCCGATATGTTCGACACAGACAAAGACCTCAAAGAACAGACTATCAAACCAAATACCACAGGAACAGTAGCTACTCTCCAAGATTTTTTGAGAGACACCAGCAAAAAGCCAGGTAATCTAGCATTTGAATTCTATGATGGAGAAGACAAAAAAGTGACAGGCAACAAGATCAAAAATATCAAACTAAAAAGCGGAGTGACAGTAAACATCGAATGAATCACGATAAACAACAATGGAGAAGTGATTCGAAACAATGCCAAAGTGACCGATACTACTACAGACAAGGAAGTGACTGACTATCCTCTAGAATTTGAACTAGAGATTGGAGCAAAGACTATATATACGGGAAGTCTGCAAGAAAGTGCACCCAATAGAGATATAGCTATAACCAACAAAAAAATACTGAAAGTAAAATTCGATGTAGATTATTTGGATCAAACAGGACGCAAAGCTGAGGTAATCGCATATAACAACTCATGAACAGGCAATGTAATCCAGCAATCCTTGACAGAAAATCATAATATTTTGGTAGCTAGACTCGAAAGAGAAGCAGTATTTAGAGGATTAGAAAAAGCAGATGGACCAAAGTTCAATAAGCTTACTCCAGAACAAAAAGAAACACTCTACCAAGATGTGCGTACTATATATAGGACAACATCACCAGCACGAGCAGCAAATCTTGCCAATATGGACAATTTCGGAACTGGACCAGTATCGTTTTTGGACTGGATAACAGGAGATAAACACGAATCCAACAAGCCTGAATTTACCAAAAGTGGAAAAGTCTATAGAGAACACATTCACAATATTCTCGAAGATCAGATCAAAAAATATTTTGAATGGAGATTCGATGAAATGTTTTCCAATAATATAGACGGTAATACCTATCTCAAAACACATCTAACCAATTATTTATCAGACATAGAACATCAAAAGATAGACAACGACGTACACAGAGACATTTTATGAGACGTCGGTGCTAATAAAGAGATGAAAAATAGAAGAGCACATTCTATAGATATTTGAGAGGAAACCTATGGCATAGGACGCAAAGACGTGAACTATTTAAGATTCTTTGCAGGAGTAGATTCCAAAACAGAAGCAAAAGATCAGATAGTAAATATCACAACCAACGACAAACCAGAAGATCTGAACAATCCAGAGCCAGTAAAATATGATATGGATATGGAAGTTTCAGGAAAACAGCAAATTTTGGTGAATATCAAGATAGACAAACAAAAAGAAATCAAACTCAAGGCAGGAGATCCTGCATCCATAATCAAAAGAATACTTCAATGCCAGGAGATCAAATATGGAAAGGTAAGGGCACATGTAGTATACAACGTTATCAAAGGATTTATCGATGCAGCCAAGAAAAAAGATATCAGTCTCAATTATCGTGATCCAGGAACCGGAAATATGATGATGATCAAAATGGATGGAAAAAACATCGTATTGGAAGATCAAGATGATCAGACCAATTATTGAGGTAATTATAGAAGAAATACCACCGTACTGTTTGACCATCAAGCGTTCGAAAGCACAAATACATTTGATGCTACCCAAGGCAATGAAAACAGAAGACTTAGGGTTGGTATCGATAAGCTCATGTGACATTTCAATTATGCTATGGAAGAATTACATACCCAATACAGACAAGCAAGCGAAAGAAAATGGATGGGACTCAAAAGATGAGAAACCAGAATGACACTTCCTACATCATTTTTCCTCAGTCCAATCAAGAAAATATTGAATTTCCGTACTACAACGAAATTTGATTTTTCTACCAACGTACAGTCCAATGGAAAAAGCATCAGTGTAGAATTCAAAAAAAACAAGTTTACTTTGAATATGGATGGACTCAAAAAACCTATATCATCTAGAACATTAGGAAAACTCCTCAGATATAGACAAGGAGGTGTCCGTGTTTTTGATGGTATGGAAAGAGATATCTGTGGTAAAATATATGAAGAATTGATCAATAAAATGAGAGAAAACACCAAAATTGCAAGGACCAATTTCTGAGTAAAAGATGCAGTAACAGGAAGAATATATATTTTAGATGCTGATGGTCAACTCTGATACGTATCAGCAGAACAAGCTGCAGAAGACAAGAATATGGTCCGCAAATGACGATTGAGCAAAAGAGAATATGGAATCGTCAATAATCCTCCTGTAGGTAGAAGAATGTGTGATGAAAGCGAAACAAGAGAGGTAATGAAAAATCCATACCTCATGGGAAAAATCATCAAAACGATGAACAACAGAATGGGGCTTATCTCTTCGACAAGAGCAATGCTGAATTAACAAGAAACAATAACAAAAATATACTATAAACTGGCCAACTCGGTCAGTTTTTTTTTTATTACTCTGCAACACTACCTCTGAACTCTTAACTCTCAATCGTTCTAATACCCATCGTTCAATCTTCCATTTTCAATTTTTAATTCAACAACATCCTCTGAAATCTTCTGAATTTATCATCTGAAATCATCAGTTTTAATCACCTGAAAATCATATGCCAAATATTTGACAAAAAAGACATTCGTGAGTATAATTGAGATGTAATAAAAACTGAAAACATTTTGAAAGTTTTTATGCCATAGAAATTATATTTTATATCATCGTAAAATATAATTATTTACACAATATATTTATACCTTTTCTCATTATCATGGAAAACAAAAAAATCTTAGAGACTGCAGGGAAAGAGCTCGAGAAAAAGATTTCCGTACAGTCAAATTTCAATCAGACACTAGAAGGGACAAGATCAAATCTTCTAGATGCTTTGCTCTTGGATGATAACACGGATACTCGTAAAGAGTTTGGTAATCCAATAAAAAAAGAATTGAATGATAAAATAAAACTAGCAAAAAAACATAAACCACCAAGAACGATGTACATAGAAAATATGAAAAGGATCATAAAGGATCTGGATGTAAGAATCATCGAATGACAGAAAACAGATGACAGCAGAAGTAATCTCGTGGATCTGAATAAAAAAGAAACATTTAATAATGCAGTACTCAAAAGCCTTGTAGATGAAATTATAGCAAAAGCAGGGACGACAAAAGATATACGGGAAACTGATATATTCAAAAAAATGACTGCCAATGCAGAACACATGGAAGAAGTATTGTGGCAATTAGAGCATAGAAAAGATGAATTGACGGATGCTGCACAGATAGAAAATATCGATAAGATCATAAGTATGTTTACCAAAAGAAAAGAAGATCATCTCAATAAACAAAATCTCTACGAAAAATGGGAAGCAAGACTCAGCAAATTAGAAAAAGATAAGAATATAACATTCATCCATGAAGGTAAAACACTTATCCTCAAAAACATAGACAACGACAATTTTAAGGTAATACACAATGGATTCACATCCATGGGATCCATCAGCAACATCTCCAAAGAAGATCTGCTGAAGTATCTAAGTGAAAATAAAGAGGTTACAGAAAAAGAGGAAGAAGAAGTTGAAAATAACGTAGTAATCATACCAGAATGACGGCATGGACCTAGTGAAACGGAGATCAAAAGTGCGCGAGAAGAAAAATTGGGCAAACTCAAAATAGGTCAGATGATTTTCTTCAAATATAAATGAAAAGATTATCTCATCAAACATGATGGTGATAATAAATTTTCAGCGAATACTTGATGGCCAGAGGAACTCACAACAGAAAAAGACAAACAGATAACCAAAGAAGAATTGGTAGATTTTATAGTAAAAAATAAGGAAGAGATAGATCACAAAGATGCTATAAACGAAGCAACCAAAAAACCAGCAGAAGAACCAAAGCCAGAAGAGAAAAAACCAGAAGAAAAACCAGAGCAACCAGAAGAAAATAAAGAAGAGGAAAAAAATGTTCTATGGGATTTGGAAAATATGGATGCAGAAAAGCTTATAGCACTAAAGAAAAAAATAGATGAAATGAAAGACGGAAGTATCATTTTCTTATCAACTAAGGAATGAGTAGTTAAATTAAAGAAAGAAAACAGATGGGGATTTAAAGTAATGACAAATATCATAGATAGCCTCAAGCCATATGTAGAATGATATGAAGACAGTGATAGTGAAACAAAAGAGAGTTGGTTAGCAAAAGAAAATCTGCTAAAATATTTGGATACATTTATAAAACCAATTCCAGTTCCCGTACCAGATCCGATAGTACCAGATCCAATAACAGAAAATTTGGAACTCAATGCTGTCATCTCAGATATGGGAACAGATGTCCATAGAGAAAGAGTTTCTCTAGAGACAGAAGAAGAATTAAGAGATCGTTATAAAAAATTAGGTCGATATAATCTACCTCAAAGAATGTATTTATTCCTTTCTAGAGGAGCAAAGAGAAAGAGAATGATCAAAGAAAAGATGGCTGCAATGGCAGGAAAAGCATTTAGTACAACAGGTGATGCTACAAAAGATGCAGCATTAAATGAAAAAACAGGGAACGCCGCAGACCGTCATGAAGTAGAATTAGTAAATAAATTAGATGCCGTAGCAAAAGCGAATTCGGTGACACTACAAAATCAGCAAGTAAACGATCTCTGTAAAGAATACTTGAAATGAGCTATCACCGCAGAGCAGTTTCAAACACAGTTCAATACGATCATAGACAATGATGCTGCGATACAAAACGTATTGAAAGGACAAAAAATTACGCATATCTGAACGAATATCTTGGAAAAATTGAATGTGCAAAGAGCAAGACGAAGGCTCAGTCAATTGGTGGATACTGAATTGACGGCATATCTATCAGACAACAATCAATCGCATATCGACACTATCAATGGAGCAATCACCGCTCATATCAAACACAATCAGACCAATCCTGAATTTATGAAAGACTACCAAGACTTTATAAATAAGGTGCCAGGAGCAAAAGAAAAATTACAGCAATATCTCAGACACCAATGAGCTGTCATGAAGATGCAAACAACCAACCTCAAGATGAACATAGACATCTTGGTAAAAGGAAAATCTGCATATCAGATAGACAACAAGGATCGTCAGAAAGGATTAAAGTATAAGGTAGGACATGCTTTGGATAAATTACCACGATGGTTACAGACAATAGGATTTATATGACTATCCGTAGGAACAGGACTATTGACAGGATGATTGGGTACAGTAGGTGCAGCAATTGCTACTACAGCAGTATCAGCAACAGGTGTTGGGGGAATAAACGCACTCAAAAAACGGACGCATTATACCAAAGAACAAAACACTCATGAAAAAAATATGGTTACCGATCATAAAAAAGAACAGGAAAAATTAGCAGAACGACAAGATAGAGCATTGAATGGAAAACGATATCAACGAAAGACCTACAAAGCAAAAAGACAGCTTGCGCTCTATGATCAGACAACACAAGAAAATATAAGTGTTTCCAACGCTATTACCGACACCATTACAGATCTTTCTTCCAAGATACAAACACTCGATACAAAAGAAGAAAATTATCTCAAAAAGAATCTGATCCAAGGACGAGCACGTTTGAAATATTACAGGGAGATTGGACACAATTTCTTGGCTTCCAATGAAAAAGAAAAGATAGAGGAAGATATGAAAAGATTGGAAAAATCACTGATTTTGTGAGTAGGTAAAGTATGAAAAACGCTACCTGATATAGAGACCATGCAAGCGACCGATGACTTATGAGCAAACCTGACGTATGCAACGGTAAAGAAAGACTTGAAAAGCAGTTATGATAAATCAACGATACAGTTCAAAAGAGAAAGAAGAAATCTTGCTATCAAATATGGAGTAGGAACAGCTGTATTGTCAGCTGGTATGTCAATTGGTATGCAATATCTTTTTGGTACAGGAGTATTTTCACACAAAGGCAATGTAGCTACGCCAGGAATAGAATGAAAAACAGCAACCATACATGCAAAAGACACCTTTGATCTTGGTAATTCAGAATTATTGGACAGCGGAACAAGAAACCAAATTTACAATACAGGGACAAATATCCTTCATCACTCACAAGTTATAGATGGATCGACTATTACGCTTAATTATGGAGCAGGAACAGATGCTACACAAGTATTAGCAGGTAGACTCACTCCAGCAGTATATGAAGCAAAAATACAAGCAGTAATACACAATATCAATGGTATGTCATTGGATCAAACAACAAAGACAGGACTATTGGCACATATCCATAATCATCCTCGAACACACTCATGGGGGACACAAAATTTCACCAATGATGCACTCCATGGTATGAGATGTGCGGAAGTTGTGGAACAAGCAGCAAAAGTAGCAGCAGATTCATGAAGACACAATCTTATCTTCAATCTGAATTACGATCCTAGCTTGGATATTGCAGGAAAGTCATTTAACAACGTGGCTGAAAGAGTGGTAAATGCAAACTTTATTGTACAGACTCCATCAATACCAGGAACAATAGGATGAAGTACATGATGGGATACATTATGAAGAATGATACAGATACCAGTATTCTTCAATACGTTCAAAGATAGAGTAGAAGGAAAAAAAGCCGAAGAAAAACCAGCTGAAGGACAAGCACCGACAGATGTACCACAAGGAAAAACTACTCCCATAAAAGATAAAAAAGGGTATTATGATGATAAAAATGAAGGATATGATCCTATGCAAGATAAAGAAGGAAAAATATTTGACCCTATCACAGGAAGACGAAAACCAAAAAACCCCATCCTAGATAATAGCAAAATAAGAGTATCTACAAGAAAAGAAAAAATAAATGATCTAGAGGATTTTTCACCAGAATATCCAAGAAATTTTAAAGAAAAATCATTGGATGAAATAGCACAAGAAGTTATTTCTAATCCGAATATAAGACTTTACGAAGATCCTAATTTTGTAAACGATTCAAAAAAAGCAAGAGAATTGCGAGAAAGTGGAGATAAAAAGTGAGCAATAGAAGAAATAAAAAGGATTATCACCCAAGAAAGAGAAAATATAAGAAAGGATATAGAGAAACAATGAGGATTGATAGATGAAACATATGCTGCAGTAAAAAAGACATTTGAAACATATAAAGTCAAAGACCTAGAGAATACATTACCATCAAAAAATAAAATTCATTTTATGTGTAAATATGAATTCGAAGCATACTACGGTAATTCAGAAAAAGAAAATGGATGAACAACAAGAGGAACATGCCAAATACTAAACGGAAATATTCTCATAAATTATGATGTAATACATATGCAATGAAAAACGCCAGAAATGATTGGAGCGATGATCAAAGATGTAGTAATCCACGAATTAGTCCATGATTCATGAGTCAACAACTACCATCATTATTATACCCTCAAAGACAAAACCAAAGCAAATGAAAAATCCAATAGAGAAAATGAACAATTCATTAATCGTCGCATAGGATTACAAATGATAAGAAGAGTCTGATGAAAAAAAGATCTTATAATGATATATGGAGGAGCAATGAATGAAGCGGTCACCCAGATGTTAGCAGATGAAATAGGTAAAGATATCTTACCAAGCAACTACCAATCAACATGATATCCAAAAGAAAAAGAGGTGATCAGACTCATAGAAACAAAATTCAATATCCCATTTGAAATGTTTGCAAAAGCTATCTTAAACCGTACAAGAGATAATGAAGAAGAAAGCAACGCACTGAAAGCATTGAACGAAAAAATAAATGGAATAAGAACAATAGATGGGCAAAAGTGATTTGAAAGACCAGAATTTCTCAAATTGATAATGTGTATTATGGATTTTGAAAGCAAACACAAAGCATTTGGTGCAGACTATACAATCACCAAAGCATTGATAAACGGAGAACAAGTAGTGGTGACATCAGAGATGAAGAAATTTTTGCATCCATCATTGCTCTTAAAAGACGAGAAAACAGGAGTAGCAATCAGAAGTGCAAACGGAGACTTGTTGATCAAACAATGAATACTAGATGCATATCCAAACCTATTAGATACAGCAGCACATGCTATGGCAGCATAATAGATTTTTAAATCTCTAACTATGTACGATGGAAAATAAGATGGGAAAAAAGTTTCAAGAACAATTTCTAGACGAAATGTTATTGGCAGCATGATTTACCGAGGAAGATGCTTTGGATCTCTTGAAGGAAGATCTCAGACCACTTTTACAAGAAAGGATAATGATGCATATCTATCAAGAGCTTGATGAAGAACAGACAAAACAAGTGACTGCGTTTTTGGACGAAGACAAAATTGATGAACTGGATGCTTATGTCAGGGAGAATATTCCAACCTTCGACGATTTTCTGATGGAAATTTACGCTCAGTTTGAAGATGAATACTTAGAAAACATGGAGTCAAAAGAATAAACAACATATATGATATGATATGATCTTGGTCCTCAGTGGCCAAGATTTTTTTTAGGCACAAAATAAGAAAATAGTTGTCTCAAATAGAAAGAAAGATTAGTAGAGAAATAATTTATAGTACAATGTTCTAAATTCTAAAGCAATTTACTCTATTCACTAATTTTTTTATATGTTAAAGATAAAAATAACTTTATTACAATGTCAGATGCATGACAAGACGCTCCCCATACTCGAAGCAATCAATATAATCGAACTGAAGTGAGTCACACGAATGTGTGCGAACAAAGTGAGATAGATAATCTTTTTATGATGAAACGACAGTTTGTTGGGTTTGCATCTGGCTTGATCTTTTTCGTCAGTTTTTCTATCAAGAGAAAAAGTGACCCTAGCGGAGCGTTTATTTTTTATATATGAGTAAATTTAGTGAAACTGAGAAAACAATGAAAAACAAAAAAATAGAGAAGTTTTAGTCACACAAAATCTTTATATTAACCCAATTAAAAAAAAATTTCGAAAAAAAAACCCAGCTAAAATAGCTGGGCACAATGAATAAACATAATCAATAGGTACCATAGGTAAAGGTTAGATTGGGATATGTTCCAACCATATACGTCTTTACCGCGTCATACCACTGACTGGTACTGGTATTTTGTCCCAAAGCAGAATTGGAAGCAGAGGGAAGCAACATCTTGAATGTCGCAGTGGTCGTTATATCAATTGACGACAATCCAGCTGCTTTCAAAGCCTGATCCTTATATGTATTCATAAATGCAATATCTTTTGCTATAAATGACTTATAAGCTTTATCATCAGGTTTATACTCAGAAAGAGACATAGTATTTTCGTAAGAATCAGTGCGAACGACTATCATAGGGTTGTAATAGGTATGAACTTTATCCATTACATAATGTATCCCACTAAATAGGGACGTATTGGGCAATGGTTTTGCACCTACAGGAGACAAAAATGCCTGAGCCTCCATTTCCATCTCCTTCAAAGAAGGTTTGGCTTTATCCCAAGAGATATATCCAGGAATTGGGTTATACCCTATGGCAAAGAGGAATACAATGGACTCCTTGGTAGGATCATTGATCCATGCCAGATCTGCAGGAGAAAGATATTTTGCAAATTGAAAAGCGATATCTTTGTATCCATCCGTAACATCTACCACAATAACAAACACCCGGAAGGGTTTAGCATTGAGAGCTTCCTGATAGGCTGCCACTTTCTTTGCTAATTCAGGATTTATTCCGTCCAAATAGTCTGTTCGTTGGTTCGTCTTTTCATATTCCAGCAAAGTTTTGGAGGAAACAACAAAAGAATCTACATAATTCTGCTTACCGTTTTCTACACGAAACTGAATATTGATGCCGGTACCGACCTGAACAAGCGGAATAAGTGACGTAGAAAGTGTATCAAAGTTCACATTCACTTTCGTACCTTCAAGAAGGGAAGAAGAATAGGTAAAATTCTTTACGCCTCCTACATCATCAGGTTTGAATAAACTGACTCCGCGATAAAGAAGAAACCATACGGCAAGACAAAGTACAGCAAGTAAAAACATTCCAATCAGAATGGGTCGCCATGGGATATGTATACCCAAACTCGTGGTTCTAGGAACCTTAAAAGTTATTTGATCTTTCATATAATCTTTTGTTTTAATGGTTAGACTTTGGCTTTGGGTTCAGTTTCTTTTACATGCTCTTCTTTTGGAGGTTCATACACGAATTCAAATTCTTCATGCTTGATAGTAAATTCTTCAACTTTGAAATTTTTCATGTCTGTGGGTGGATATGCCTTAAGTACCGACTCAGGATCAGGTGTTTCTGATTCAAAGTGATCTCTGGTATAGCCTGCAGGCAAATGACCAAGAAACTCCTCCCTGCCGTTTTTGCTTTTGTCATATTCTTCCTTGTATTCAGCATGTTTCTGAGCTAAAACATCATTATTAGATACCAAAGTATCTATCTTACCCTTATAATCTGTCTCCGCAGCTTCCAAGAAATCATTGGTCTGTTTTTTCAGGTTTTCAATGACTGCAAACTCTCTTTGTTCAGTTTTCTTTCTCCACCATAAAAATCGCTGAGCTTTATTTCTTTTGTGGAGAAGATCATTGATTTGTTCCTGTAGAGACTCGGGCAAACCGGTATCTTTACGTCGGTACAGTTCGATAAGGATAACAACGGCAGAAACGAATACTGCAATTACCAATATGAGAAGCTGAATCAATAGTGCATTTTTGCCGTACAAACTAGGCTTTGCAATAACCGGTACTAATCTCACTATATTGAAAAGGGTTCCGATGATAATCCAATACCAACTTTTTTTGTTTGATCTCTCGAGACACCATTTTTCAGCCTTGGGATCCTAATAGGTTATTCCTTTATCATGAGAAAAATAATTATTGGATGAATCTGCCCATTTTGCGATAAGTTGTTTTGGATTTTGTCTGTACCGATCCTTTTGAGTAGAATCTGTGCAAGAACTGAATTTCCTGTTTGCTTTGGCTACTTCAGCTCTCAATCGGTGTGTAACAGCAAATCGTTCAGCAGAAAGATAATAAAAGTATGTCCCCATGGCCGTTGACGCCAAGAGCATCATCGCCGTCTGGATAGATTGATTATTCCTAAATACCAGAGCTCCTCCGATAAAATAATCAATAGCCATAATTAATCCTGCAACGATTACGAAAGAGACCGACATAAATGCATTGGACCGGATGATTTTTTTGAAATCAGTGTCCAAGAGACCAGTATCGTTCTTCATGGCAACCATAGCATCGTTGACATCCTTGATGGCTTGTTTGGCAAGCATAAAAGGTTTTAAATTCATGAAACGTGCATTGATATGGGTGCTAGCCTTATCTTTGATGTTTTTTATCTTTGCCCGTGTGGTCTCATTTAACGAGGTAATCAGTTTCGGCAATCCGACAGCATTCTTAATAAAAGTAAGAATGGCTACCAGGATATCTTTTAATCTCGAGTATCCTGTTTGTTCGAGTAATTTTTCAAGTTCGTCCATAATATGTATGTATTTGACACCATTGCTCCAGTGTATGTTTTTTAGGGAGACTAGGTGTTGTTACTAACTACTAGTTAATTTTGAGTGTTGTAGAGTTCCGCCAAGCTTTCTCATTGCTTGGGTGAAAGATATTTTTTCCGTCGAGTGTTTCTCATCACTCGAGATCGCCTATATGTCCGTAATCGGAGTAGAGCAATCATGTGTTTTTGTCAGTAAATTTTTTTTAAATGGTGTTCAATTTTTTTGTTTAGATAATAATTACGTTAATTTCCACAATTTCTTCGATCAAGCTTGTTGGTAACTCGAGGCGGGTTTTTTTTCTTTCTCTTGTTGTAAAGAAGATTACATGATACTGAAATACGTGTATGCTATCGCATTATATGGACCTTTGAGAGAACTTTTTACATTCTCAACGTCCATAAAAGCATCTGAATAGAGTCTCTCTTTGATTCCCAAAGAATCTTCCAATTCTTCTATCAATAGTCTGAGATCCTGATACTGCCCTGCAAAAAGCATTCGTTCGATCAATTTCACTTTTCTCTGCAACAACTCAGAGCTCTTTTTTTTGTACGCTTTCTGTAAAATTACAGCATACGTAATCAAGGCCCTTTGTCGTAACCAGATTTTTTCATCAAAAACGCTTTCCAGGCCTACAGGAAACCGTTCAATCAAGGGAATGTAATGATTCACCAACTGCAAAAAAGTATCGTTTCCTATTTGATGAAAGGAAAGTAACTTATCTTTTCCCCAAGAAGCTTTTGTACAAAATCCATGTAAAGTGATTGGATTAAGTGGATTTTCTAGCCCCAGTTTGTTTGCAATTTGACCAGCAATAGCATGAGCATACATCAAACGTGCATTACGATTATTCAATCGCAAAGACACATATTCAGTAACCAAGCTATACACCGTTGCTTTATCACGCTTACTTAAGTGCTTGAAAGCAATCTTCGCTTTGTCAGACCACTCAACTACTGCCAT
>Ga0073936_10006677_pt1 | contig 15128 bp, 15 predicted proteins | sample AliMusrvi5mmetaG_FD_87041 | JGI IMG/M metagenome (GOLD analysis project Ga0073936, IMG submission 87041) | Freshwater lake bacterial and archeal communities from Alinen Mustajarvi, Finland, to study Microbial Dark Matter (Phase II) - Alinen... | ecosystem: Environmental > Aquatic > Freshwater >... | reverse complement strand
TCTCATCGGTAGTCCTTTCTCAAGGCGATGAGACCAAATTCCTCCCTTAGCTAAAACCCCTTTTCTGTCTCATAGGCCCTGACGGCGGACAACCAAACTCATCGGCGGTCAGCATGATCACATTGCTGGGATGGCCCGCACGGCCGCTGCTGCTCGCGTTGGGTATGAAGCCTATCGGATAGGCCGCGCGCGTGTTTTCCGCATGGCGGGCATCGTCAAGGTCGAGCTGCCGTGTCTGCTCGTCCATCACCACATTTTCCAGCACGGTGCCGAAGCGTTCCGTGGTGGAGAATATCTCCGGCTCAGCTTCGCGGGAGAGCTTGATGACCTTGGCGTAGCAGCCGCCCTCGATGTTGAAGACGCCATTCTCGCTCCAGCCATGTTCGTCATCGCCCACCAGGGTGCGCGACGCGTCCGCCGACAAGGTTGTCTTGCCAGTGCCGGACAGGCCGAAAAAGATCGCGCTCTTGCCATCTTGGCTGACATTGGCCGAGCAATGCATCGACATGACCCGCTTGGACGGCAAAAGATAATTCATGATGGTGAAGACGGATTTCTTCATCTCACCGGCATAAGAGGTGCCGCCAATCAGGACGATCTTGCGGGTGAAATTGACCGCGATCACGGTTTGCGAGGCGCAGCCATGCCGTTGCGGATCAGCGGCGAAGTTGGGCATATCTATGATGGTGAATTCTGGATCAAAGCCCTTCAACTGATCGGGCGTGGGGCGGATCAGCAACTGGTGCACGAATAGCGAATGCCAGGCGAATTCGGTAATCACCCGGACGCTGATGCGATGGGTGAGGTCTGCGCCGCCGAACAAATCCTTCGCGAAAAATTCCCACCCCCGCGCATGCGCCATCATGTCGGCGTGGAGCAGATCGAACTGGGCCGGAGACATCGCCTTGTTGTTGTCCCACCAGACCTGAGACTCGGTGGCCGCATCGCGCACAGTGAATTTATCGGAGGCCGACCGGCCCGTATGCCGGCCAGTGAGAACCACCAATGGCCCATCCTTGGCCAAGTTGCCCTCGCCGCGCCGAATGGACTCTTCATACAGCGCAGGGACAGCCAGATTCCAGTTGACCGCTTTCAGGTCGCAGAACCCGTGCCGTTCAAGACCGAACGCGTTTTCCCCGGTGGAATTCGACATTGCTCCCCCCATTTCCGCTGCGGCCTTGCTGGCCGTTCTGCAGTCGCGCCCCTTGCCGGTTCATGGTGGACCGAAAAGCGATTTTTCGACCCGCCGGACAATGGACGCAAGCCGTGACCTTACACCAGCATCAGGCGCAGGCGAACTGCGACGGCCATGCGTTGGTGAAACCGGCAGGACCTGTGCAATTATTCAAACTGCATCAACGGGTTACAAATGGCCGGACGCGCCTATTTCTGCTGTTTTCCACTCATTGTGGCGTCGGAAGCGCAAACACCTCGAGCGCTTCCGTCCGCGTTGGCGGTGTCTTGATCTCGGGATAAAGATTGTCGAAATCCACCGAATGGGTGCCGCCTGTGCCGGTCACCACCGCGACATACTGCTTGCCGCTCACGCTGTAGGTGACCGGCGTGCCATTGGAAGCATCGCTCAGGCGCACATTCCACAGCTTCTGGCCGGTGGCGTCGTCATAGGCGGAAAAATTGCGGTCAATGTCGCCCACGAAAACCACGCCGTCCACCGCCAGCACGCCACTCTGGAAAGAGGCGCGCTGCCGGATCTTCCACAAGACTTTGCCGGTGGGCAGGTCGAAGGCTTCCAGCCGTCCGTAATTGCCGTCGCCGTCGAGACGCGGGCGCACATTCTGCCGAACGCCTGCCGACAGGACGCCCCTTACGCCCGGCTCGACAGGAACAAAATCGGCGCAAGCTTCGGTCAGCTGCGTTACCAAAACATGCGTGCCCGGGTTGTAGGCGGCGGGCATGAGATTCTTGGCGCCGGCCGTGGACGGACAGATGAAGTGCACCTTGCCGTCCCCGGGGAGCGTCTCGGGATTGATTTTTTTTGCGCCGGTCTTGGGATCGACAGACAGAATGATGTTCTGCAGGCCCGGATCGAAGGAATAAGCGAACTTGCCGGTGTTCGCATCCAGCACGTCATAAAGCGCTTCCTTGCCGGCGGTGGCGACCAGACGCTTGCCCCCCGAATTGAACAATATGCGTTCAAACACCCAATCATGATCCCACTGGTCGTTGGGCATGTGCTGGAAGTACCAGGCCAGCTTGCCGGTCTCAGGATTCAAGGCCAGCGTCGTGTCCATATAGAGGGCGTCATTGTTGCCACCCTTGATCTTCTTGACGAGCGGGCCGGTGTCATAGGTTTGCGCCGTGCCGAAATAGACCAGATTGGCAGCCTCGTCATAACTGCCGGGCACCCAGACGGTGCCGCCGGTGCGCTTTTCATAAGGCATGCCGTTCCAGCTATCGCCTTCCTTCCCGTCCTTGGCGATGGTGCCGAAACGCCATACTTCCTTGCCGGTCTGGCCGTTGACCGCCACGATGAAGGGATGGCCTCCGCGCGAACCAAGAATGACATTGCCCTTGGCGATAATGGGACCGCTGTCGGTGCCGACGCTGACACCAGCCTCCTGGCCGAGATTGGTGTCCCATTTCACATTGCCGGTTTCGACGTCGAGGGCGATGAGATGGCCGTCCGACGTGCCGCTGTAGAGAAGATTGCCCAGGATTGCGACGGTCTTCTTGACAGAGGAACTGACACCCTTGGGCAGGCGGCGATTATATTGCCAAAGCAGATCGCCATTGGCGGCGTTGAAGGCCTGGATAACATCGCGGTAGCCGGCGACGAACATCACGCCGTCATGCACCAGCGGCGTCGCCTCGGCGGGGCCGACCGGAAGCGACCAGGACCAGACAGGCACCAGGCCTTTGACGTTGGCCTTGGTGATCTGCTTGAGCGGGCTGAAGCCCGAGCCGTCGCGCGTGCGGCGCCAGCTCAGCCAATCGCCATCCGCCGGCGAGGCCAGCATTGCTTCGCTGACCGGCGTAATCTTATCAAGCGGATTGGCAACGGGCGTGGGGTTGGGCGGCAATTTGACGTTCGGGGCGAGCACCGAAAGGCCACCAACATGCCCCGGCAGGCTCATCTGCCGGGCATTTTCTGCTGTCAGATTATCCTTTGCGGGCGAAATAGCATTGGCCTGCAGGATGTAGGCCATGATGTTGATGTAATTGTCCTCGCTAAGCGAACCGGGCGAGCCTTTGGGCATATTGTCGTGGATATAGTCGCCCAGGTTGCCGACAGGCTGTCCACCCCAATGGGCCAGAAAATCGCCGCCCTTGAGCGCGGGCGCAAACTCGCCGTCATCAAGGGCCGCACCATGGCAGGACTGGCAATTCTGCGCGTAGGCCGCCTTGCCGGCGGTTGCCTGCGCCGGGCTGTAGCCGGGACTGATCTGCGCCCGCGCGCCCACATAAAACACAGTCGCCGCGAAAGCGCCGAGAACCAAACTCGATGATCCCTTGAGCCAAGAATTCATTCGCATAGCAAACCCCCTGAGTGTCGATTTCCGACTGGATGTTCCATAAATTCTGCACCCGATATCAACAACTATACAATGACCCTCTTAAGAGCGTTGGCAAACCGCGCTGAACTGCCGTCAAACTGCACCAGCTTGCGCAATCGCGCCCGCATCCGCCGCCTGCTCCAGGCTCCAGCATAACTGCATCAGTTTCTGTGCCTGCGTCCTGGGCAGAATACCATCGGCGAGGTCGGCGAATTTGACTTCCAAGGCCGCGTCGCTGAGCGGTTTTTCCAAACTGCCTATAGCGTTCTCGATGTGCTTGGTCAGCACCTTGCCATTCTTCAGCCGGATGATGAGGTCGCATTTTTGGGCGGGAACGGCGACGTCGGTTCTGACGGTGATCTTGCGGCGCAAGCCCGCCACCACCGGGTCGTTGACAATGGCGTCCTGGAATTGCCGCTCGCCCGCAGCACCATAGATCAGCCCCACCGCGACGCAGTGATAGATGCTGAATTTACCTTCGAGCCCAATATGCGGCTCGGTCTTGCCCATCAGCGACAGCACCAGCGGATTGGCATGCAGCGTGACCGTGTCGATCTGGTCCGCCGTTAGCTTGTTCTCGTCCCGCAGCTGGATCGCCGCGTCAATTCCGGGATGGCCGACAATGCCGCAGGCGAAGGGCTTATAAGTGTTGAGCGCCGCTTCATAGCGTGTTCCCAGCCCCTCGGTGACTTCCGCCCAGTTGACGGCGCGCGACAGGGCCTGCGCCCAGCCATCCTTGCCTTCCAGCGCGGTGACGTCGGCAGTGTAATTCTGCGCCGCCAGCAGGGCCGCGGTAAGGCCATTCTGGGCCGCGCGGCCCGCATGAAAGCTCTTGGTCATGGTGCCGAACTGGATCTTCAGGCCCACCGGCTGAGAAGCGGCCAAGCCCAGTGCGTAGGCCATCTGCTGTTGCGTTAGGCCCAGCAGCTTGCCTGCCGCCGCTGCACCGCCGAACACGCCGCAACTGCCGGTGATGTGCCAGCCCATGTCATAGTGGCTGGGATAGACGGCATTGCCGATGCGGCATTCGGTTTCCACACCCAGCACCAGCGCGTGCAGGAAGTCGCGCCCGCTGACGGGACGGTGCTGCGATAGCGCCAGGATGGCCGAGGCCACGGGGCCGGCAGGATGAATGATGGTCTTCAGGTGGGTATCGTCATAATCGAAGATGTGCGAGGAAATGCCGTTCACCAGCGCCGCATTCAGAATATCCAGCCTATCGCTGCGGCCCATCAAATTGGCTTCCGGCTTGCCCGAAAAGGGCGACAAAGCGGCGACAGCATTGTCCACCGTCTCATGATGCGAGCCGCCTACAGCCACACCCATCCAGTTCAGGAACGTGCGGGTGCCTTCCTTGCGGACATTGGCGGGCAAATCTTCATAACGCGCGCCGTTGATATAGCGCGCCAGGATCTGCGTGACGGGCGGCGGCGGCGCGGGGGACGGGGGTGCCGGCGTCTGCGCCTGGGCGGTTGTCACCATGCCCGCGCTGATCACGGCGGCGCTGCTGCCCAATAGGGAACGGCGGTCGATGCTCATGGCTATGTCGCTTTGCAGGTGAAGCTGGCCGCGTCGTCAATATTGCCCTTGCCGTTATAGGAGGCCAAGGCAGGATAGGCGCAGATCGGACGGGTGCGGTCCACGGTACCGGTGATTGGCATGCTGGCGTCCGCTTCGCGCTCGCCGGGCCGCGGGACGACATGGGCGGCGACGATGCTGGCCGGCGCCTGGTCATTTTCCACCCAATTTTCCAGCGCGGTCAAAAGGTCAATCGTGCTGGTGGTCTTGTATTGAGGGTCGGAGGCGAAGCAATGACCGACCCCGGGCAGCATGAAGAGGCGGGCAAACGCGCCCGTCGCGGCCAGTCCGCCATTCTGGGCCACGATCTGGTCATAGAAGCCTTTCACAACCAGGCCGCCTACCGCCCAGTCGGACCAGCCAACGCTCATGATCAATTTTCCGTGACGGCCGTTGAAGCTACTGAGATCAGGATTGTCGGCATCGATCTGCGCCGACGCCACCTGCAGCGCGGGCAGGTCCGTATCGAAATTGAAGCTGTGCAGGTCATAACCCGGATCGCCAAACACGACATGGCGCAACGTTTCCTCAGTGAGGAGATAATGGCGGCTGGCATAAGGACTGGCGGCTCCCGGCTTGGGCGGCGTGCCGATGACATAGCCGCCCGCCCCGCCCTGCGCCCACATGCCAGGCACATTCTCGCCGCCATAGGCCCAGCCGGGATAAATCTGTCCTGCCGCGTTGGAAGGGCCGGCGTGGATCTTGGCGATCACATCTTCCTGCTCCTTCGTGAAACAATCCGGCTTGTCCTCTCCCGCCTTGCAGAGCGGTAAATCGGCGTGCGGATCGAATTTGCATGCGAGCGGGTTGGTGATCACGCCATCCTTCAGCCCGTCCAACGCGTCGCATTTCTCGTAGATGGCATGGTCCAAAAACTTCACCTTGGCGGCGGGCACCACAGGACGATATTGGAATTCATCTTCCGCTTTGGGGAACATGGCCTGCTGCGTCCAACTGGTGGCGATTCCATTCAGCTTCGTCCAGCTGGCCACGGGACAGGCGGCAATGATACCGGAAAAATCAGCGGGATAGCGCTCAGCCTCCATCAGGGCGACGCGACCGCTGCCGGACATGCCGTAATAATAAGAGTGGACGATCGCCTTGCGGTAATAGGCCTGGATCACCAGTTTGGCATTGGCCTGGGCCAGGTGCGTGCCGCGATAGCCCCAATTGGCCAGACGTTCTGGATTGTGGTCGGCCCAGGAGCCGCCGCCATCGGCAGGAACCGGATGGCCGGTGTCCGTCGCCGCCGTGGCATAGCCCCGCAGCAGCGATACTGGCTTAACACCATTGGACATATCGCCCAGGAAGCCGCCACCCCCGCCCATCAGGAATTTGCCGTTCCATTTGGCGGCTTCGGGCATGTCCACTTCGAAAGTGATTTCCTTGTCCACCACTCCGATGACCTTGCAATAGGTCGGAATGTTTTTGTCCGCAGCTACCATTTCGGCGGAGCGCATACGCACCCAGGGCAGCTTCAGGGATGACAGGTCCTGGCACGAGGAGACGCGCACCGAGGAAACCAGCATATTGTCCAGCGCCGCCGTGAGAAAGGCGTTGTTGCTGCCGGCGACCTCGCCAAGGCTGGGATCGGCATTGATTGCGCCATTTCTCTCAAGCGCGGCGGGCCGGCCAAAGACCTCTGCGAATTTTGCGTTGGGGTCGTAAACACCCCATGACTGCGCCACGACAGGAGATATGGCGATGAACGACGCAAAAAGGCCCAGCAGGATGGTCTTGATCATGGCGGCTCCCTGGATTTACCGTTTGCGGTCGAAAGACGTCGAAAGCGGCTGCTTGGGGCGATGGGAATCGAACCCGCGCAAGCAGCTTGGGAAGGTGACTTGGTGAAATTCCTTCCAACAGGCTAGCTGCAAAATGTGCGCGGGTCGACGCTTTTCAGGCCAGTGGTTGAGATCGGGACGCTACATTTGACGCACTTTGAGAACCGAAGTTGCGACCGTGAATATTTTTGCGGATCTCTGGGCAAAGGATGGCTTTCCCCACATTGCTTTCTCGATCACGCCTTCCCCAACGCACGGCTACGCTGCATCAGCGAAAGGCCTTGGAAAAACCCCGCTTAAGAGCCGGAGGTCAGTTTTATCTCATCGTTTTTCGCAAGATACTTGCGCGCCGCGGCCGCAATATCCTGCGACGTCACCCGCTGCAACGCGGCTTCGAACGTGCGTGCGAGATCAAGTTTATCGGGACTCTCCTGCGCATCGTCCAGGATGGATAGCCAATATTCATTGGTTTGCTGCGCTTTGCGCAGCCCCTGGAGGGCGGGATTTTTCACCCGCATCAGATCATCCTCAGTGATTTTACCTGCTTCCAGATCTGCGGCGATGTCACCCACGGCATCATAGAATTGCTGCGCCTTGTCAGGTGGCAGCTGTGCCAAAGCCTGAATGTAGCCGTAATCGAAGACTTTTGATGATGCATTGCCGACCTGGGCCACATAAACCGTTCCCGCGCCGCGCAACCGGTCGAACAGTCGCTCCTCCATAATGGCGCTCATCAGTTGCAAGGTGGCGCCGTCTTGAATGTCCGGAAATCGTCCCCAACATCCGCGCGAAATAGGGCGTTGCCTTGCCAATCAGGATCAGGCCCGCGGTGTGAATCAGCACTGATAGCGCCACCAAACCGGAGCCCACCGCCAAATTCAGCACCATTGCTTTGCCTCCAAGCGGCAGAGTCAGGAAAATTCATGCGTCGCTCACGGGCGCGTCCTGGCGCAGGAGATGCATCAGGCTATTGGTCCGGGAAGTCGTTTTCCTGATTGCGAATGGTCCAGCTGTAAAATATCCAGATAATGCTCATCCCTGCGATTCCAGTGAAAAAATTCCCACGCGGCCCCTGCAGGTAATACATCAGAGCTTCGAGGATGGCTAAGCCGAGCAGATACGGCCACTTCCGCCGGAAAAAGTTCAACATAGAGACACTCCTAATTATGTGGCGGCTGACTCAGAAGGGTCTGGCGCCCGGCTGTTTCAGCTAAAAATCCCAAAAAAAGCACATGTGATGAACCTCATTTGGAATTCAAAAAAGATGCCATTGCGCTGATTTAAATCATTGAGGCAGATCAAAGCGCATTAACCGTCCATTGCTGCCGCCGGGTTCGGATAGACATCCCCGGCATACCCTACCGGCGGCTGGCGAGCGTCACCGTGTGACCGCAGCCGGTGACGGCTGTACCGAAACTGGCAATAATGCCCGATAAGCGGTGGCGGGTTGGGGTAGAGCCGCTCGTTTCAGGGCCGCTAAATCATCGGCCATTGAATTGTGGTGGGCGAGCCAGTCTGCCCCGAACCTCTCTCTAGGCTCGTCTGGCGCCACCATAGGAAAAAATCGCAAAATAGGGGAAAATTCCCGAGCCTGGGGCCATTTTCGAAGCGTTTGCCGCCTAAATACCCGTTCAAGAATGAGAAGGCGTCTAAAATTCTTCAAATATCGGGAAACGGGCGACCCAGTATAACGGACGACGATTGACCCTACCTGGGCCGCCTCGGCAACAAAGCTAGCCAATCTGCCAAGTCGCTAGAAAGCACTAATTACCTGCTCCCGCACTTTGCGATCTTCAGTTTTCCTTCCTTGATGGCTTTAAAAATGGAAGTTCTACCGATTCCAACTAGCTGTTGAACCTCTCGGATCGAATAGGCGAGCTTCTGCCCGACATCACTGCTTGGCAAAGACTGGTGAGTTTGTGCCATCCCGGATTCTTTCGCGGCGTTCGCAAGTTGGCAAATCTAGATCGCCAACAAATCCGGGGGGCTCAAAATCAAAAAAATCTAATGCGGTGACCAGGGACGGCACCAAATAGTGCGAATAAGTTATTGGTTTAATTAACTTTTTATCTAGCCGCTTGAGTATGTACCAACAGAAATACCATCAGGAATTAGGACTGAAACGGGAATCGTTTTGAGGACAAACCGCTTTCCGAATGAACAAGCACGATACCGATACACATACCGACTTGGGTCTATCGCCCTCAGCAGCTACCTGAGCAAGACCGTCACCGGTTGCCCAGCGACCGTCACGTCTCCTGGCTCCTTCTGAGCAATAGCACCATGAGTGGCACGCAACAGCAGGGTCCGTGAATCCGTCCAAGTCATTTTTAACACCGCGGCGCCGACTTCTTTGTCAGCATGGACATTAGCAACTCTCGCTGTATCACTGTCTGTGGCAGTGGCAACCACATCTACAACATAGCCAAAATCTGAAGGATTACTTCCAGTGACCAACGTCAGAACGGCCTTCAATTTCCCACCTGGTGCTCCGGCGGTAGCCAGGACGCGATGCGAAATCTTTGGCCCACCGGTGAAAAGGCTGACGCCTTGAAATGCAATGATAGTCAGGGCTGCCAGCCCACACAGGCCAAGCACTATTCGTAGGATGATTAGCTTTAGCGGAGACTTCGCTGGCATTCAGATTCCGTATTTTGGCGTCAATTAAAAGATCGCGGTGTATATGATAAATAGGCCAATTGCTGCGAACAATATAGCACTCAGAAGATTGAGGATCTGAGGACGAAGTACTTCCCCCAGCTTATTTCCGGCATATGCAGCCAACAGCGTCACCGTCCAGAGAGCTAAAACCGCTCCTATGCCAATTGATAAGGGATTTCGGGTTTGCGCAACTAACGCAGCAGTGGCCAGTTGTGTTAGATCACCCCACTCTGCAGCAAAAATAATCAGGAAACTCGATACCCATGGCGACCGTCTACCAACGGCTGACACTACTGCACCCTCTTCAAACCCCTCGTCCTTACGGCGAAGCGATAAAACAGAAAAAATCAGAAATCCCACGCCTGACGCAATGCGAATCGGCATAACCGGCAGCAATGTCAGCACGCTACCCGCAGCCACAGCCACTATTGTCTGGATTGCGAATGCCAGACTGGCTCCCAGGATTACGTCTCGTGCCCTGAAACGCGTTGCCAAAACCAAAGCAGCCAACGCCGTCTTGTCCGGCAGTTCTGCCAGAAAGATCACGAAGTACGTGGAAACGATGAGCGATAAAGAGATCATTTGTTCTTCAACTTACTTTGGGCAGATATCAATTACCCGTGCTGCCCATTGCAGTTTGACGTCTTTTCTTGGCCGGCATTTCCAACCCTCCAGCCGAAACATTCCTTTTCCGTTGCCTTCGTGGAGCGTTGTAAGAAGCACTTCACCATCTTTAGTCTGGACTACACAAAGTTTTCCCAGACATTCTTCCTTCACTCCTTGCTGTTCAGGCTCGTAAAATAATAACCAGCCGTCCTCGAGTGGTCGAAGCCAATCGCCAGAGATTACGACCGCGTTAGGCGCTTCTTTTCCGGATGGAGAGGCGTAGCCAGCTAGCACTGGACCATCTGGAATCAGCTCAATAATACCGCCAGCGCCGATCTTGCCTGTCAGAAGCGCATCAGCGCGATTTTTGCTGTTTTTTATACTCTTGCCAGTCGCCAGCCATTCCAAGCTGACTCCCAAAGCAGCCGCCACCGCTGGGAGGTGCCTGCTCGTACTATTTCTTCCCGAAATAAGATGATGCACCACCTGTTGTGAGACCGGCGCTTCAGGCGCTGAAGCTGCCCATGCCAGCTGCGTCTGGTTTAAGTCTGCGGCTTTCATTGCCGCCCGCATACGTGATGACAAATTTGACATGTCGGAAACTTACAACCTTCGTTGTTAATTTCAAAGCGCATATATATGCCGTCAAGAATTACCCATGCGTGCTCGTGCACGAGATGGGGGCGCCGGAAGAATTAGATCAAAATGATGTCGTGCCGATTTTATACCGTCTGGTATCCAAACACTGTTCAGAATCTTGGCCGCCTGGGCTACTTTATCTTCAGGCAGAAATTCGAAAGCCTTTCTAGCACAAGGAGCTGTTTTGTCGCGTACCCAAGCCACTATTGTATGATCATGAATTCTGACATCAGCGCCCGCAGCAGCAGGCAGCAGACTTTCTAACGTTTCTCCGCACCGTTGCATTTGAATATGGAGCGCTCTTCTGAATTCGGATACGTCTCTATGCCAGTAGTCAAATTTTCCCGGCGAATTGGTACGGGCTTTCTTGGATGATTTCATTTTTTCACTTCCCCCTACCTAATAGATACTGGTTAAGTGATTCATGTCGATTTTTCCCGTTGTTTTAGGCAGCGAATATCCAGGCATTCCCCTTGCAGCGAACGATGATCTCCCGTTAATTTCGCCAAAGGGAGAAATATAATGAAGCCTTTTTTCGCAATCACACTGCTGACCGTGTCAGTCGCTCTGGCACCTGCTCAGGCAGCCGCGCCTCGCGGTCCAGTACACAGTGAAAAGGCCGCCATTCTGATGGCGCGCAAAATCTGGCTGAATCTGTATCCACTCTCGGCCCCCAAGGTCGGCAGCGAGGCCACCTGGCTGGCCAGCGAAAAGGCCACCCGCGACGGCGACATGTGGGAAGTAGGACCAAAAAATCCTGGCCCCGGCGCCGTAGGCAGCAACATCACCTTTCGCATCGCCGCAACGGACGGCAAGATGCTGGGATATTATCAGCCGTGAAGATTTAAGGCAGCTCTCAGAGACGCCGGCACGAAATCCGGCTTTTCCAGAAAAGCAAAGAATTTTTGGCGATATGGCAATCGTGCATGCCGATTGACGATCACGCTGGGAATTAGCCAATCTATAAAGCGAGCCAAATACTATAACTGTCAATCGGCGAATAGAGTGCGATCGAATGTCGGTGTGGCTTGAAGACCGCCTGCCACACAAATAATGATATTCATTTCCGAAGTTTTCGAAGGTGTTGGCGCCAAAGCTCTGCGGCGAGTAACCCGGCGGTACTGCCAACAAACGCCCCGCTGATGATGTCACTCAGGAAGTGCCAGTCACCTACTAATAACGCTGCGGCTCCCGAGCAAAGCAAAATTGTGAGAACAGGCCAGACGCGAGGATATTGCCTAATGATCATAGCCGCAAAAGCGGTGGATGTTACCATATGCCCCGAGGGAAACACGCTAAACATGTCGCCCTTTAGAAAATTGAAGTCTCTTACATTTGAACCGCCAAAGAAGGTGTAAGGGCCGTATCGGCCGAATAACTCCTTTAAGACATAATCATTTGCTGCAAACGCCAACAACGACGCGCAGCACGCTAAAAATATTACCTTTGCATAGTCAGGAATTGAACCTCGCATGAGGCGGATGACCGCGATTGACAACATGAGATCCACATCGCATGCAACCATAACGGAGCTACCGAATATGTGTGCTAGCCCGGCAACCTTTTCTGATCCCTTAAAGAAAAAACGAGCAATCGGCACATCTATCCAATTCACACTGGCGACCACGATCATCGTCATGATCAACAGTGATAGGAGCCACCACTTAAATAACACTTTGCTGTTCATCGCTTCCTTCGGCAGTTCGCTTACTTTGGGATTGCTTTCGCGAGTTCATGAATGGAGTAGCCATTATATCAGAAGGTCTGGGCCACGGCTTCTTTATTGCGCGTCGCCGGTTACACATCTCTTGATCACCACCGTTCCGGCACCGGTCTCACTTTTTCTGGCGGTCTTGGCGCGCGTTAGCGGCGACACGATGCCGGTTATTTGGTGGATGTGACGGCGCCCGATGGCGAAAGCGACTGGTTGGCCAAATTCGGCAGGGCGGACGGCGCGGCGGGGCTGGATATGCGCGGGCAAGGGTCGCACACACAGGAATTGCATCATCAGCGCGCCACATCGGCGCGGCTCGACCAGTCCGATATGACGCCGGGCGGGGAGCATCTGATCGTGGTGCTGAAGCCCGGATCTTGAGGCGGAACGCGCTGGTCTAGGCCGTGCCTAATATTCCGCTCTGCGTGAAACGGGGCGAGGACGCGACGGACGATTTCGCTGGTATGCTGGTACGGCAACTTCCTCTCGCGCGAAGCCGAAGTGGTGAAGCAGATACTGTATCGCGTTTTACCTTAGAGCTAGGGCCGTAATGGGCAGGATCACCGGAACGGAAGATAAGGGATGGCTTTGATCCAGATCCAGATAAAGAGCGCGGCCCAGGCCAGCCCGAACAAAAGCGCGATCTGAATCCGCTTCCACGGGGCCGGCAATTCGGCAGACCGCTTGCCGGTCAGTGCGGTGGTCTGTTTTGCGCCGATCCATGTCTGGAGGGTGGGGTTCATGGCCGCCACATAGTCGGCATTACCCAGCTTGCGCCAGACGATCACCGGAAAAATGACGATCCAGGGAAGAAAGATCAGTTTCAGATTGTCCATGTCCGCCCGATCTTTGCTGTCGCGGCGCAGACACTATAGCAGCGCACAGGAAAGAGAAATCCCCCGCAAATCGGCTGCCCGCGCGCGCAAGATCGCCATTATCGGCAAATGCTCCAAATGCCGGACGTGTTCCTCTACCGGCCGGAAGAGTCGGACACCCCCTACAATTCGGATGACATAAACAAAACGCTGCAATCCATGCCGCACCGAATTCGCGGGCCTGCCCCTTAACGGGTGCCCGAAGAAGCAATGGAGTTGCCGCTGAGCAGCGCTTTCGTACCGACCGTCGCGCTGTCCGAAAAGCCCCCCGCTATCAGTGATCAAGATGACCAGGCTCGCCAGGGCCGACAATGTCACCGTTGGCGTCACGCCTATCAGAAGCGTTGCATCATGCCCGGCGGCGGGACCGGGCGGCAGCCGCGGCAGCTCCTGCGCATAAGCCACTCCGAAGGGCATCAACAATGCCGATGCGACGGCGTAATGGATTATCTTCATCGAGTGCGGCCCCCTGCACATCCAGTGTATAGCCGTAATATCTGAAAAAATCACCCCTGCCCGGCCCACCACTGGCGCGATCAGCCCAACCAGCTTCCTGGCAATATGGTGCCCGGGCCCTTGGAAAAGAGGTGGCAAAATTCTATGTCAGACCAGCGGCATGGAGCGCAATTCGGGTCAATGACCAAATCTACTGATACCCCTATCCCGGACGCCGACAAGGGCCAGGAGCAGCGTGTGCCCTTCGGCGACGATCCCGGGTTCTTTTTACGCCTGCTTGCCACATCAAAGAAGCCGCGCGTGATATTCTATGTGCTCGCTTTCGCCGTCGCGTCCTGGTGGTTTCCGGGTGGCACCTTGCTGTTGATCTTCGGCCTTCTGGTTGTGGTGGAATTGGGGCCGTGGGGCTGGCCGCGCCAAATGACCTGGCAGGGAAAGAAGGCCGCGACCCTGCATGACGTCATCACGGACTTCCTGGCGCCGATGGGCTATCGTAGCGCGGACATGCCGAAGGGCGGCACTATATGGGCTGGGCCACAGCACATGTGGAAGCCGTGGCGGTCTGCGCCGCCCCTCTACACGCGCTATACAAACGGCACGTTCATCCTTCGCGGCGACCGGTGGGCGCTCCAGCGGTTGCGGAGCATGTTCGACAGCCCGCAGTTCAAAGAACTGCGCCGGCAAACTCGCCGGAAATAATATCCCGTTGCGGGTAGTTCTGGCCTGATGTGCGTCGGGAAGCGACACACAACATCAAGCGGTCGGGCGTCCAGATTTCAGCCCTTGAGAAATCCTCCTGCGATCCCACTCACGATATTTTGCTCAATGCCGCAGTGAGATAAAACTTCCTGGACCTTATCCACCGGAACACCATGCTCAGACGCAACGGCTTCCAATGCTTCCACGTGGCCCATGCCTTCTTCATTCAGTTTAGCCTGGAGGCTGGCGCTCATTGACTGAACAGTTTCGGGTGGAATACCAACCTTACCCGCGATTTCAGTGCAGCGAGTTTGCAACTCGTCGAACAAGCCCATGAGCCCATTTCCCCTCATCGAATTGTCGTGAAACGTTAACACCTGCATGTGACGGAACAGAGTCGAAATTGTCGTTGCTTATGGCTGCGGGCTAGCTCACCATACAAATCTAACCAACACGTGGGGATTTATGATGCGTTTGATTTGTCCGTCGTCAAAACATTTGGGACAGTCGAGGGCATAATTTAAGGAAGCATTGGCCTCATCTGGTTGGTTGATCTTATGCGGCGATCTTTTGGTGAAGCAAGCGTCTTTGAGTAATGGTG
>Ga0073936_10006674_pt1 | contig 15136 bp, 8 predicted proteins | sample AliMusrvi5mmetaG_FD_87041 | JGI IMG/M metagenome (GOLD analysis project Ga0073936, IMG submission 87041) | Freshwater lake bacterial and archeal communities from Alinen Mustajarvi, Finland, to study Microbial Dark Matter (Phase II) - Alinen... | ecosystem: Environmental > Aquatic > Freshwater >... | reverse complement strand
CTCGCACAGTGCCGGCGACAGCATCGCGGCCATCACCTGCGATCCCGAAACGCACGCGGCGGATCGCTTCCTGACTTTTCCATGGGTGGGGGTTGTCATCAATCGTCGGCAGGATCGCACCCCTGCGGCCGGTTGGGGCTGGGGCGGCAATATTGCCATCCATCCCTTCGATTCGACGCTCGACAACGGCGGCTATAACAACGAGCAAATCCTCAGCACCACGATGTTCAGGCTTTACCTGTCCATCGGCGGCGGCTCGGCGGATGTCGCGATGCGCCATTTCGCTTCGCGCTTCGCGGTTTACCTAATTCTGCGTGCCATCGCCACACTGACTCCGGCGACCAATCCGAGCAACGCCGCTGGCTTTGCGACAGCCTTGATTACCGCGGATCAAGGCGACTGGACGAGTGAAGGACAGGCGGGTGGCGCTTACGGCAAGGTGATTCGCTGGGCGTTCGAGAAACAGGGGCTGTATCAGCCCGCAGGCACCGCGACGCCCAACAACAATGTCGGCGCACCGCCAGCGGTGGATGTCTATATCGATGATGGACGCACCGGCGAATACCCATTCCAGCCCATCTATTGGAACACCCAGACGATCTGGAACCGTCGGCATGCTGACGGTCTCACAACCCACGAGGAGCCGATCATGGGCGTCCCCAATTTCGCCTACGTGAAAATCAAGAACCGCGGGACCCAGACAGCCCAAAACGTGATTGTGAAAGCCTTCCACGCCAATCCTGCCGCCGGCCTCGTGTATCCGAACGACTGGACACCGATGACCACGGCCCAACTCCCGGCCGCCGACGTTCCGCCAAACAGCGCCATGGAGATCACTGTCGGACCCTTCCAGTGGACGCCCACTGTGCTCGGTCACGAATGCTTGTTCATGGTTGTATCCGCGACCGGCGACAACAGCAACGTCAGCAACATGACCGCCGGCGATTCCATTCCCGAGTGGCGCTTGGTGCCAAACGACAACAACATCGGTCAGCGCAACGTCTTCCCGGTAGCGGGCGGCGGTGGTCTCAAGGGCTTGCTTGCCTCGTTGGAAGGTACCAGGATTGTCATCAAGAACCCGCTTCGCGACGTGGCGCGCATGGTGGTAACCGCCGTCCTGCCGCGTTTCCTCGTGGCATACGATTGGAACGTGGTGTTTGCGAATCCGGGTGGCGCTGCATTTGCCCTCAAACCCGGTGAGAGCAAAACTGTCGTGTTGAGCCTGAAACCCGGCAAGGACTTCACAGCCGAAGAAGTGGCGCATGCCAAGGATGCCGTCATTCACGTCGAGGCGCGCGCCAATGGCATCCTGGTTGGCGGCATGTCCTATTCCCTCGATCCCCATATCAAAGCACCCGGGAAGATCTAGAATCTGAAGACACAAATGGCGTAGCCCTAAACAACTTCACGATTTTCCTTGCGACCCCCAACATCCCGCCGCTAGACACGCATCGTGAATGACGAGTCCCCAATCCCTGCCCTTGATGGTCGGGTTGTTCCTGGTTAGAAAATAATCCAGTCGGTCCCACCCATGCGAGCCCTCATGAAATTACCTAGCAATCGAACTATTGCTACGGCCTCAGCAGCGCCGCTTTCAAATGAAATCAATCATCGCCATCACACTTCTCGGGCTCGTTCTTGGCACCTGAAAGACAAGCACTCCGCCGCCTCCCGTTCCAACTCCCGCCCCTGGAACCGTCACAAGGAAATTAATCGACACCAATCCAGTCATCGACATTCACGCCCACACGTTCAACTCCCGCTTCCTCCCCATTCGGGAAATCGCCCTCGGTAAGCGAGACATGAGTCCTTGGCTCTCCTTCGCGCCGGATCCCATGGTCATCGCCCTGACCGACCTCATCACAAAAGCCACTGAAAAAGACCTCGGCGGTGATCTCGACGAACGTATCGCGAAATCAACCAACGACCATCTTGCCGCGATTAGGTCCACCCAGGCCACCGTCCATGCTGCCGAGGTCAAAGCCGAACCCGCGATCTCGGGAGCCAAGCGCCTTCTCATTGAGCACAAGGAGATCAAGGACTTGACGCCCGCAGAAAGCCGCCGCCTCCAACAGTTTTCCCGCATGTTCTCCCACCAGGAGCAAAACATCCCCCAAGCCCTTGGCATTTTCCCGGACACAACAGACCATACCAACGAAATCAGACACTTCCTGTCCTGCCTCACCGCTCCCGAAACCAGGATGGAAAGTATCTATCAGAACGACCACACCTCGCTTGATGGCAAAACGCGCAAGATCACCTTGATTGCCAGCCACATGATGGACCTGGCCCCCACCTATGACCAAGCGGAGGACGGAGAAACCCTATTTCGCTTTCAGGGCCAGCAAATCCCAGCCATGCAGTCCCAACAGGCAAACGCCGACGGCCGCATGCTCTACTTCGTCGCCTATAACCCCTTTCGCGACCACTGGCGGAAAGACCCGGATGCCGCACCCGGACATGCCCTCGCCATCGTCAAGGACGCCTACGAAAACCACGGTGCCTTCGGCGTCAAAGTCTATCCGCCCTCTACGGCTCCGACTGGTTCATGCCCATGCCCCTAGCCTCCGACCGCCTCAACTATCTCCTCGCCTTCCAGGCCGCCATTGTCGAAGCCGGCGGACATGCCCCTGATTCCCTCTACAAAAACTTCTTCTACCGCAACGCCATCGCCTTCCTCAATTCCGCTGCCCGTCTCAAAAAAGGGCGGTCTCCCCCCGGCGCTGCGACAAAACCTCCGCCACCTCCTCGCACTCAGCCCCGCCCCACCAGCCGTCCACACCCGGACCGCCGCCGCCAACAGCACTTCCACCACGCCTCCATGATCACATGATCAAGTTAGCCTGACATCATTCGCTTCACGACTAACCAATTCCGACTTCACGCCTGCAATAATGGCAGTCAAGAAAGCCTCCCCGTGAATCGCTTGTCAGTAAAAAATTCGCAAAACCGCCAAGATTCTCCTTGCGCCCCCCGGCATTTTTCCACTAAACACGAATCTTCAATGATGTACCTATCAATCATGCCCGTCCGGAACTCATAGGCCCTGATAGAGCCGTCCATTCGATCAACCTCTAACCGCCCACAAGAAGCAAACCGCCAACACCACCAAGCACCCATGAGCACCTCAAGCGTTAATCTCTTTAATACGAAACTCAGCGACCTCAAAAGCGCCAAGCAGGAGTGGTCCCAACGGCTCTTGCAGACGCCACGGGCGGAAGCCTTCCGGGCGTTTGCCGCGGCATCGAGCGTCGCCCCGGATCAAAATGTGGTTGGCGTCGGAATCGGCGAGCAAATCGTCGATGACAAACCGACTGGTGTCATGGCGGTGAAATTCTTTGTTCGCGTCAAATACCCGGAGCGTGACCTCTCGAAAAAGAGTTTGCTGCCAAAGAGCATTGCCGGTCTGCCAGTCGATGTTGAGGAAACCGGCCTGTTTCGGCGGTTCGCACCCGCCAAGGACACCTCCGGCATCCCCAATCCTAAGACGAAGATCCGGCCCGCGCAGCCGGGCAGTTCAGTCGGTTTCCAGGATCCCGGCAATCAGATCATCATGGCAGGAACGTTTGGTGAGCTTGTGAAGGACAAATCCGGAATCTACATCCTGAGCAATAACCATATGCTCGCCGACGAGGGCCGCCTGCCTGCAGGTGCTCCTATCTTCCAGCCGGGACTGTTGGATGGCGGTAATCCGAACATGGACCAAGTCGCCGCTCTGACCAGATTCATCGCCCTCAAGTCCGGGGCGAACAAGGTCGATTGTGCAATCGCAAAAGTGACGGGCAACAATCTTGTTTCAAAAGACGTGTTGCACATCGGCGCACCCGCTGGCACTGCGGATGCGGCGATCGACATGGCGGTCCATAAATTCGGCAGGACATCCAGTTACACCGTGGGCCATGTGAAGAGCATCGATACCGACGTGACGGTGGGTTACGAGACTGGCAACTACACCTTCCAGGAACAAATCATCATCGTCGGAACAGGCAAGTCTTCCTTCAGTGCGGCGGGAGACTCCGGGTCGCTGATCCTACAGCGCGGCTCAAACGCGGCAGTTGGCTTGCTCTTCGCCGGCTCGGCCAGCCATACCATTGCCAATCACATCGGCGAAGTGCTCAAAGCTTTGGGCATGACAATGGCATGAAACCGTGCGAAGGTCCTCTGCCATGGTGACCGAACAAGAAGCCAAACGAGTCAAGAACAAGCATTCAGTCAGGCTGCTCCAAGAGCCGGGAGTATGCGGAATCGGCGTCGAAAAGGACGCGCACGGAGGATTCCTCCTCGCCATCCATCTCGACGCCTCCCGTCCGGATGCCGGATCCACCGTCCCCGACGACATCGAGGGTTGCCCCGTCCGGAGGGTTAGCAGCGGGCCGTTCGTCGCACAGTAGTCTCAGACATCCTGACCTCGGGAAAAACTGAATGCTCTCCCGCGCCCGCGCTATCCGACCGGACTAACAAGACAGGCAGCCCCAAAAGCTTCCTCAGCCTCAGCCTCACTGGTTCCAACTGCTGCCCGACCCTTGTTTATCTATTCATCTGACTCATCAGCAAATGGGAAATGCCTAGCCGCAAAAGAACGCAAGGAACACAAAGACAAGGATTTACAGTAACTCACGGACTCACTATCAGCAAGGGCCACGGATCTCACTTAGGCATCGCGCAAGGCCTTTCACTTAGGCATCGCGCAAGGCCTTTGGTTTCAGGAACTTCGAGCATTTGCAAACCGCGCTATATCATCAACTTGGTGCCCTTCCCGAGCCTGAAACGACCCACAGATCTAGCGGTTGAGGCGAAGACTTGATCAACGTCGCTCGGCAGCAACTTGGAGCCGCTTCTTATACAATCTACGGAGAGGATCCCTCTTGGCCGGAAGAACTGCGCATGGTGTTCATGCCTGGGGTGCGCAGGAAGAAGTGATAGCCGCGAAAGAGCGCAAAGAGCACAAAGGTGGAAGTTATTTGTGATGGGTTAGAGAATACTTGGAAAGAAAAAGAGCCCTTTGCTTTTGCGTCCTTTTGCGTCAAACCATTCTTCGACTAGTTATGAAGCTTGTAGAACTGGCCCTGCCTGTACAGCAGTATTTCGTGGCTGGACCCACCATTGCCGATTTCCTGAGTCACTTCCCAAAACTGCACGTCCTTAGATTCCTCGCCAAGGATTGCGTTTAGGTCGGACCATGCTTTATTTCCAATTTCCCGATTCGCCAATTCCGGCTCAACTCTTTTTGAACCAGTTACTCGGCGGACAGGCACTGCTTCCTTTACCAGGTATGTTCGCAGCGTACCTTCGTTCTTTTGCATAACTGGCAATAACTCTTTGATGAATAGAGCCATGTAGGCCTCCAAGTCCCTGTTTCGCGTGGCGCATCGTACCAAAGCTTCATAACGAGCCAGTGCGGCCTGTTCGTTCTTAGTAGCGGGAAGCGTTTCTGCGGCCCGTGCAACCGCCAGCAATGATGCAAATGCAATCAAGGATAAGCCAAATAGGTTTCTTATGATAGTTTTCATGACATTAATTGATTTTTATGCCAAAGACACTAGCGCTCATAGGAGTCGCGAATGTGTATGTGACTGCACCGTCGATAATATTAACATTGATCAGATTGAGATGAAACTTGCCGATAGTCGCCGAAATATACTGGGTGTATCTCGCTGCCATGGAAGGTTCTGCCGACTGAGGCACGAGATCACAGCATTTCCAGGTTCGAAATTTCAACTCGACATTGATACTCAACTCTGCATCCGCTGCAATACTGACTACCTGATCTTTCTTCACTTGGAAGTCCATAGTGACTCCTATTCCACCCTTGCTGATTTTTGCCTGCCCAAGCTTTAAATTCTGATCGGCCGGGAGCAAGGTATCAAAATGTTTACTCCCTAATATTTCCTTGATTGTCGTATAGCGGTCCCAGACGGTTCCATTCCAATACTCCGAATCCATGAAGGAATGTGTCGCAACCGCGTCCTCGGTTGGTGGAGCATCAAGATAAACCCAACGGCCAGACGGGCATAGTTTGGCAGCCTCTGTGTTCGGGTTCTTATGATCAGGTAGCTTTGTTACATCACTGTACTTTTCAGTTACACGTTTTGTGCCTTCGTCAAGTATCGGTCGCATATTATCGATTTGCATTGCACCGAGAACATCAATCGAATATACTGGCGCATTTCCCACAAACCCATATAAGTTCAACCCGCCCCTTTCTCCGATGGGGTCCCTCGACGGCCATCTTCCGGTGGGGGGGTGGTAGTAGCGCAGGCCGTAATAGAGGAGGGCGGTTTCGGGGTCTTGGAGTTTGGTGCTGAAGCCGAATGAGCAGGGGGCGGTGCCTTGCTCGGCGACGATGTTGCCGAAGGCGTCGTATTCGCGGAGGCAGGTCGGGGCGGTGGCGGCGGACTGGGTCCAAGCGGTGACGTTGCCGTTGCCGTCGAACGAAGGATGGAAGACGGGGGAGCCGGAGACGGTGGCCGGAACGCTGACAGAAAGCAGACCACCGACGCCGCCAGCGCCCTGGAGGGTTCCGGATAGATCGAGGCCCCAGAGATAGGTCTTGGCAAGCACCGGCGAGCCGCCCGTGCCCCCCTGGGTGTATTCAGCGATCGGGTTCCAGCCGTCGTAGAGCCAGCGGGTGTCGGAGAGGGGCGGGTTGCCGGTGCCTTCGACCTTGCGGGCGAGGCGATGACCGCTCCAATCGTTGGCGAAGGTGAGCTTGCGGTAAGGACGACCGGCGGCGACGGCGGCTAGGGTGGTTTCCATTTTCACGAGGCGGTTTTCCGCGTCGCAAGTGTAGGTCCATTGGCCGTCGTTGTCAAGATTGCCGTCAACATCGAAATGGGGTTGGGTGGTTAGGGCGGGCAGCCAGCAGTGGTGGGTTTGGGTTTGGGTGCCGTCGGAGATGAGGGCTTGGAGCCATTGGGGGGCGGCGCTGTTGTTGCCGGAGATGTCCTTGTAGAAGAGCGAGCCGCTTCGCAAGAGGTTGTCGCTGCTGCCGTTGACAGTGATGTGTGAGTTGGTGGGGGCGCTGCCCAGGACAGTGCGGGTGCTATTGGACCCGATGGCCGAGTATTGGTTGGTATTGTTAGAAGTGTAGCTGAAGTTGCCGAGGATCGGCGAGCTGCTGGTTTTGCGGTTGCCGATGTCGTCAAAGGTGTAGCTGGCAGCGAGGGGCGGGACCGCGGTGCCGCCGGGTTGCTTGCGGATGGCGCTGGTGACCTCGCCGCGGTCGGTATAGCCCCAGGTCCAGGTGGAGCCGTCGAGCTGGGTGGTTAGGGTGCGGCGGTTGAGTTCGTCGAGCTGGTAGCCATGGCGGGTGAGCGGGTGAGTGCCGCCGCTGAGCGAATCGCTGGCCGCGCCTAACAGGCGGCCCGCGATGTCGTGGGAGTAGGATTGGCGGAAGGTGTTGGACGCGCCGGCGGCGGCGGTGATGTGGTAGACGAGCGCGCTGTTGGTTAGATAGTCGTAGGTGTGGGTTGCGGCAGTGCCGGCGGCGATGGCTTCGGCGGATCCGGCGGTGAGGGTGTGAAGGAGACCCTCCTGCCAGTTGTAGGCGACGGCCGGTCCGTCGGTGGGGGTGTAGCCGGCGGGGAGGTCGTTGGGGTCGGGCGCGGGCCAGGTGATGCCTCTGCCGGGCAGGAGAGCGTGGTCGGCGTCATAGGTGTGGCTGGCTGGGGTGCCGCGGCCGGGGTGATAGGTGTAGTTTTCGGTGCCGAGTCCGCTCTGAGTGATGGTGAGGGGTTGGCCGAGACGGTTGTGGGCGGTGATGGTGACATCGGGTGTTAGGTCGTTGTCGCCGGTGTAGGTGATGGCGGTGAGGTCGCCGAGGTTGTTCCAGTCCCAGGTGGTGACCGCGCCGCGCTGCCAGGTGCGGGTTGCGGGTTTGCCGGAGGGATACCAGGTGAAGCGGGTGGCGTTGGTGTCCGGATAGGTTTTGGTTAGGAGCACGCCGCTGGCTGGGTCGCGGTGCCAGGTGGTGGTGTCGCCGGTGGCGGTATTGCCGGTGGCGGCACGCCAGGTGGTGAGGGTTTCGAGGTCGCCATAAGCGTCATAGGTGCGGGTGACCGGGTATTCGGCGGTGCCTGTTGTTGTTAGGAGTTCGCCACGGGCGGACCAGGTGTGGAGGGTGGTTTTCCCCTTCGCGTTGGTGAGGGATTTGAGGCGTCCGGCGGCAACCGTGTTCGATTCCCACCAAGTGTAACGGGTGGGATGGTTGAAGTGGTCGGTGACGGTGGCGATTTGTCCGACATCGTTCCAGAGGGTCTTGGTGATGGCACCGAGGGGGGAGGTTTCGATGAAGATGCGGCCGAGCGCATCGAAGACGCGGCGGGTGGGCACGGCCGACAGGTGGGATGTTTGTGAGACATCGAGGCCGTTGATGTTGACGGTGGTTTCCGGCAGCGTGCAACCCGAGCGGGTGGTGGTGGTGGTGCGGGTTTTGGTGGTGCGGTCGAGGCTTGTTTCGGTTAGGATGGTGCCGCCGCCGGGGAGGGTTTGGAGGATGGCACGGGCGGTGCCGCCGGAGTTGCCATTGAGGCCCTCGCGGGTGGAGGTGGTAATGACTGAGGTGGAGGAGTTGTCGGTATCGTAAGTCTGGTGTTGGGTGACTCTCCACCAGAGGGTGCCATCGTTGAAGTAATAGTTGTGGGTTTCAGTGATCCGGTCGGCGCTGGCTGGGTCGAGGGTGCTTGTTTGGGTGAGGGCGCCGCTCAGGTTGGCAAGGAAACCGCTGCGGATGAGCGAGGAGTCCGACGACGGTTGGATGGTGAGGAGCGGGGCCGTGTTAGATGAGGATGATGTGCGGTGGATGGGTCGTCGCGTGTTGGAGAGGTACGTCGTGGTTTGGGTGACGGTGGTGGAGTCTGCGGCCGGGCTGGGGGAACTGACGGTGGTTTCGCGGCCGGCGGGATCGGTGGCGGTGGTGGTTAGGCGGGTGGAGGTGGCTGGTCCGGTGCTGTGAGTGGTTAGGAGGTTGCCGCCCTGGTCAATAGTGTAAGTCCAGTATTCGTTGACGGCGGCGGTGCCGGTGAGGGAGAGCAGGAGGCCGTCGATGCTGCGGGCTGTTAGGAGAGTGTTGCTCCCCGGCATGGTGACGAGGGTGTCGCGTCCGTGATTCGGATAGGAGGTGGCGGTGATGGCGCCGGTCGGGTCGGTTTGGCTGGTGGTTCGCCCGAGCAGGTCGCTGGTTTGGCTGTTGGTGAGGGCGAGGTTGCCGGCGCGGGTGGTCGTCGAGGAATTGCGTCCGCTGTAGGTGGTGGTGGTGGTGCGGGAGGGTTGGTCGCCGCAGCCTTCCCGGGTGACGCTGGTAGGGCGGCCCAGAGCGTCTGCAAGGGTGGTGGTTTTGATGCCTTGTTCGTCGATGACGATGGTTTCGAAGGGCGAGAGCTGGATGATTTCGCTGGTGACGCGCCCATCGTGGCGGCGGGTGATGGTCGCCAGGCCTTCGGCTGGGGCGTCGTCGTAAGTGGTGGTGGTGGTGGTGGCCGGGACGAGAGACCAGTGGGTGGTGGTGGCATCGATGAGGTGGAGGTCCTCGCGGAGGACGCGGGCTGACAGGTCTTCGATGACGACGCGCATGGTGGCTTCGTTAGAGGCGGGAAGACCGAAATTGCGGAGGGCGAGCGTAATGGCCCGGAGGTGGGTGGCTGTGGCGAGATTGGCCGGGGTGACGGCAGTGAACGTGCCGGTCGCGGAGTTGAAGGTGCCGGGCTCGTAACCGGTTACGGTGCCGTTGCCTTCCGCATCCAGCACGGCGAACGTCCGCTCCGCCCAAGGGACCAGCGGCGGTGTGGTTAGACCGAAGGCGGGGTGGGACTGGTAACGGATTGTGGTGGCGGGGATTTGTTCATTACCGGCCACATCGGCCAGCGTAATGGCAGTTAGATCGGTGGGGGCGGGCAGCCAATCGGCGGTGAGGCCCGCGTCGGCAAGGAGCGCGATGAGGGGCTCGACGGCAGGCGGGGAGGTTAGGATTCTGCTTGCGGGAGGCAGGGTGGTGTTTTGGCTGGCGGGCTGGAACGAGCCGTCAACCGGCGAGTCGGTGTAGGTGAGAGAGGTGACCTGACAATTGGTGGTGGAGTTGTTGGCAGGGGGGGCGGCAGGCGCGTTGTTCCATGGGCGGAGGATTTGTTTGGGCAGGCGGAACCACGCGGGCTTTTGGGTGGTGCTCCCGGTGCCGTCATAGTAGGATCGGACTTCCCAGGAGCCATCGGGGCGAGTCACTGTGGCTGGCAGGCCGGGATAGGGCGAGGGCTCGCTGAGGGTTTCGAGCAATTTGATGGAATCGATGTAGCTGTGCTCGAGGGTCATGAAGGGGGTGACGGACTTGCCGCTGGCCGCGGAGTCGGCGACGGTCTGCAGGAGGAAGTTGCGCTCGGTCTTGGAGAACAGGACGCCATCGCGGCTGACGGTTTCGACATCGGTGCGGTGCCATTGCCCGTCGTTGGATTGGGTGAGATTGGAAATGAGGTCGCGCGTTTCGAGGTTGTTGCCGGTGATGATGAGGTATTCGGAGGCGGTGACGTTCAGATAGGTCCGCACTTCGGTGCTGCCGTCGCGATGGATCGTTTCCATGCGGATGCCGCCGAGGTTGCCGGTGTCCTGCGGTGCCTTCAGATAGCGGTAGGTGATGGATGGATGGGCATTTTGGTTGATGTCATGCGTGCCATATTGGTTGAGACCTGGGGAGAAGTCGCCTCGCTCGTAGATCCTGACTTCGAAGCCGCTGTTGTTTGTGTTAGCAATGATGTCGGCGAGGCGGTTGGGTGACATGACCTGGCGCAGGGTGTTGGTGTTGGGGTCGGTTAGGGCTTGGAGGGTGCCGAAGGGCGATCTCAACACGAGGTTGTTGCGGGCGGCGAGGCTATCCGAGAGCGGTCCTGTCAGGACGAGCGACCCGGCGTTGAAACGGCCCGAGTCGGCGGTGAGGCCAAGGGGGATGCGACTGGTGAAGGCGGCCGGATCATTTTGCCATGCGTGGTTGACCCACGATACGGTCAGCGGGGTCATTTCGGTGACGGCGACGGGTGCCACGGCCGCGCCCGCATCGACGCGCAGGATGCGGATTTGGAACTTGATGAGCGGCGCGGTGCCAAGTTGTTGTGAGGTCCAGCACGGGTGCGGATTAGAGGACCATGGGCCGTAAGGCGAGGTGGCAGGGTCTTGGGTGGGATTTTTCGTGCGGATTTCGACGGTCTGTCCGCAGCCACCAGACGGGACGAAATCGGCGGAAACGCTGGCGCCGTTGGTGACGATGATTTGTCCGTCCATCACCGTCTCCGTCGGGATGACAGCGAGACCGGCGGGAGTGGCAAGGGTGCCCGCGCCGACGTCCCCGGCGCTCATGATAAGGCCGTTCAATTCAATGGCAATGCTGCCATGGGCGGCGAGATCCGCCGAGGCCCGGAAGGTGATCTCCGCCTGATCCGCTCCGCCGCAGGAGCCACAAGAGCCGCCGCCGGTGCCGCCGCCGGTGCCACCGCTGGCGATTGCGCAAACGCGGCTGACTGGCAGGACCGCGACAATGAACGCCACGATAAACTGCCACCGCACCCTGCCGACCGCGGGCGGCAGCGAGTTTGATAGATGGGTTGTGCCAGGGTTGACAGATGATGGATGAATTCTCACGGGAAAACTTAGTTAGGAATTAGGAATGGGGAACTGACCGGACGGCTACTCGCGTGGTGCCCAGACGGAGAAGGTTTGAGCTTGGTAGAGTGTGGTGGTGTCGGGGGACAGCCGGTGGTTGTCATCTCCGTCCGGGATGCCATCGTGGTCGGAGTCTGCGTCGAAGGGATTGGTGCCGTCGGCAATTTCCGTTGCATTGTCAATTCCGTCGCCGTCATAGTCGCCACCGCTCGTGAGGAGATAAGTCAATAGCTCCGGCGGCAATGCGGAGGCGGTGGCTGATCCCGTGACGAACCAATTCTGCACATCGGCCACGAAATCGGCATCGGAGTCCTGGTCGAAATGCAGGGCAAAGACCGCCTTGAGCTGGCCGATGGTGGCCATGGCGTGGTTGTTGACCTCGCCGGTTGGGATAGGCCAGGGCAGGAAAGTGCCGGGTGACAAGGTGTTATTAGCCTGCATCTCAAGCTGCAACCATTGGGGCACGGCAGTGTTGAGGCGGTTGTAAAAGGGTTCGGCGATGGCCTTGAGTTGGCCGACGAGCAGGGGGGCTTTCTGTTTCTCATGCCAGGCGGCGTTGGGTTGGGCGGGAACATCGAGTGTGGCGATGGGTTTGCCCACGCCTACCAAATCCGCCTCCACCTCAGCGGCCACTGTTGGAAGCTGGTCGCGGAGGGCATCCAGGGCCTGCTTGGCCATGAACTTGGCCTGGCCGATGTTGGCAGGGCCCTTGGGATTGGCATCCGTGACGGCCGGATCGATGACCGCGTGGTTTGTCTCGTCGGGTAGCGACCACCATGCAGGCGGGTCTGCCGAGAGCGTCGTGCCGACTGCGAGGAACGGCAATGTTAGAAAATGGCTGAGCCAAGATCTTTGAGGTACGAATTTTCCGAACATGGAAGTAGGGAGGTTGGGTGACGGATTTCAAAGTGGGCGTTGCCTAGCGGAAATCTCAATTGTCGCCGTAGATTCCCATCGAGATGTCGCCTTGCACTTGCTCAATGACGACCTTGCCTTTGAGGACGGTGTGTCCCTCGACGACCAAGGCGTTGCCGCCGCTGTCGGTGGGCGGGTCCGGGTCTGCCAAGGGTGCGGAGGGATTGGCCTTCCATGCCTTGTTGGTGAGGGTGGTCTGGCCGTTCTTGAGGGTGGTGATGGCATTGGAGGTTTCAAAGGTCGCCGCGTCGGGATTGCCGTTGCCGACTTCCAGCAGGGCAGACTCCTCAAGCCATTCGGTATCCTCGATTGGAGTTATTGAATTGCTAGATGAGAGGTTCTGGGAGCCTATGGCGAAACTGTAGGCGCTGGAGGATGTCACCTTGGATCCCATCGCGACGGAATAGTTTCCCGATGCCATATTCATCTGGCCGCCCAGCGCAGCGGAGCCTACACCCAGTGCATAATTTGCGCCTCCATGAATTTCGTCGATTCCCCCGATGGCGACCGATGAAGCGGCATACGCCTGTCCGCCACTCATCGCCAACGAGTAGTTTCCTTTGGCAGACGAAAAGCCTGCGGCAAACGAATAGGCCCCTGAAGCGTGGCCTTGCTGAATGGCTGTCGCGTAGGTGCCGGTGGCGTTCGAGCTATCGCCAAGCGCGAGGGCCGAACTCATGCTGGCCTGGGAATTCTGGCCGATGGCAATCGCCCCTAGTTGGGTGGCGCTGGCATTGCTGCCGAGGGCCAGAGTGGCTGAGTTTGTGAGCATCGAGTTGGTCCCGGATCTTGAGGCCAGGACCGGGTAGCCGCCGATGGTGGCAGTGTTTGCCACCAACTCGCCATAGAGGTGAGTTCTAGTGGTGGAGCTGTTGCCGATGACGGTCGTGTTCGCGCCTTCGCCGATGGCATTGGCACCGATGACGATGGAATTGTTGTCGCTGTTGTCCTTGCCTCTGACATTGGCGCCGATGTAGATGCTGTTGTCCGGATCGGTGAGGAGAGCGGTGCCATTTGCCTGATAATAGGCTGCATAGCTGCCCACGGTGACGTTGTTGTTCCCAAAGGTGTTAGCATGGGATGCCTGGTAGCCCAGCGCCGTGTTGCTAGAGCCTGTGGTATTGGAGAAGAGAGCATACGAGCCCGAAGCGGTATTGGTGTTCCCCGTGGTGTTGGCATACAGCGAAAATGGGCCGAGTGCCGTATTGTTATTTCCCGTGGTATTTCCGCATAGCGAATACATCCCGAAAGCGTTGTTGGAGGACCCCGTGGTAGTTGAATAGAGAGAATACGTGCCGGAAGCGGTATTGGAAGATCCCGTGGTGTTGGAGCGCAATGCATACGCTCCAGAGGCGGTGTTGTAGGATCCAGTGGTATTTGCATAGAGCGCATAGGCGCCCGATGCTGCGTTTGCGTTTCCTGTGGTATTGCCAAAGAGCGAGAACACGCCGGAGGCGGTGTTGTAGTATCCGGTGGTGTTTGCATTGAGCGCATACGAGCCGGCAGCGGTGTTGTAATATCCCGTGGTATTGGACGAGAGCACATAGGCTCCAGAGGCAGTGTTGTAGTATCCGGTGGTATTGCAGCGGAGCGCGGACATTCCTGAAGCGGTGTTGCAGGTGCCGGTGGTGTTGATGCCGAGGGATCCGGTGCCTGTTACGGTGTTGGAGGTGACATTGCCGGCGCCTTTGCCGACGCGCACGCCGTTGAAATACGAGTCCATGCCGACGCCAAGGCCGCCTGCGACGGTTAGGGCACCGGTGGTGGAGGATGTGGCCGGGGTGGCCGCACTCACCTGGAGGGCTCCGCTGGTGAGTTGGAGGCCGCCTTGCAGGGTGACTAGGGAGGGGAATATGGCGGCTCCGTTGGCGGCGGCCTTGAGGGTGGGGGTTGCGTTGTTGCCGAAGAAGATGCCGCTGTTGGTTCCTGCAGTGATCACGGTGAGTTTGCCGTTCTCCGGATCGAGCAAGAGTCCCGCGGTGCCATCGGAGCGGTAGAGGGTCAGGCTGTTGGACGGGTCGAGCCTCATCTTGTTTCTGGCGGCCGGGGTTGGGGTGATGGAGTCGCGCCAGAGGAAGGAGCCCTGGGCCTGGGCGATGTCGAAGGTGGTGGTGCCGAGCGGGTTGGATAGATCGGCGGGGTGCCAGGTGAAGAGCACCTCGCCGTTCTGGCCCAGGTCCACGCCGTTAGAAAAGCAGCCCCAGCCGGTGACCGTTAGATTGCCGGTGATGGTGTCGCCGACGATGGGAGTGCCGATTGCGCCATGAACTGAGATCAGGAGGAGCGCCGTGATCAAAGCCGGCTGAGTGAAGTGCCTGAAATTGTGGTGATGCGGTCTCATGTTTTCGAGTTGGTTAGGTTATTGTTAGTTCCTTGTCCCAAGGAATTGGTTAGTATCTATCAAATCGCGCGGGGACTGCCAAGGGAAAACCGTAAAATTACCTAACCTGCAAATTTTGTCAGTCTAGCTCATTCATTTGCAAGATGTTAGAAAAAACGGTTAAGAATGATTGATTTTCGGCATGTACGTGGCGAGTTGACAATTGTACGGAGCGTGCGGTGAAATTATGCGGATTATGGG
>Ga0073936_10006673_pt1 | contig 15137 bp, 9 predicted proteins | sample AliMusrvi5mmetaG_FD_87041 | JGI IMG/M metagenome (GOLD analysis project Ga0073936, IMG submission 87041) | Freshwater lake bacterial and archeal communities from Alinen Mustajarvi, Finland, to study Microbial Dark Matter (Phase II) - Alinen... | ecosystem: Environmental > Aquatic > Freshwater >... | reverse complement strand
TCTTCTGGTGATCCCGAGGGGTAAAGGTTCGGAAAAAGGAACGGAAGCGCGCTGTTGGGGAACCCGAGGGTCAGCACCCCCTTGGGGCTCGGAGACAATAGCCAGCCTTTCTCAAGAAGCCTGGCTATGATCGTTTGCGCAGTTCGGGGAGACACCCCGAGAATACGCGAGGCATCGCCACGACGGAGTTCATCTTCAAAAAAGACTTGTTTGACGAGAACCAACGCTCCCTTGGGGATCTTCTCCTCCGCTTCCTGCTGTCGGCAAATCGCCGCGAGTCGGTTTTCAAATTCCCCGATATCGAGCAGGTTGCTCATGAATGTCACCTGGTCCAGGGCGGCGTCGAACATAAATCGGCAGAAATCCCGCAACGCGGCATCCGACCTCGGGCCGCGCCCATCGAAATCGTTGTGCCGTTTCTCGTCCGCATTATCCAGGGCGGATCGATATCCCTCCACGCGGCGCGCGAGTCCACGGGAGAGGGTCCACATTCCGCCCCCGTCGGCCCCGGCACTCCGCAGCCACAGATGCGTCAGCAACCGCGCGACACGGCCATTCCCATCGGCAAAGGGGTGTATCCAAGCCAAACGATGATGGGCGGCCATGGCTGCCATAATGCTTGCCGGCGGTGATTTTTTCGCTTCCTCGCGGTAAAAGCCGGTGAACCTATCAAGGAACTTCGGCAGAGATCGATAATCCGGGGGAACGTGGCGCCCCACCGATACATTGTGGTCCCGTAATTTCCCCGGAACGACTTCGTATTCTTTTTCCCCAGGCCCCTTTTGAATCAGCATTTCCCGAGGGAGGCGTTTGCAGAACTCTTGGTGAATCCGGAGAATAAACTCGGTCGTCAGCAGGTCCTCGATTGTTGGGTTCTCCGCTTCCAAGATTTCCAGCGCCTGCAAGTGCGCAACGTGGAGCAACTGTTTGTCCCGGACCTCCTTTTTACCCGAGAAGTCGTTGCGGAGAGCGCGTTCGATCTCATGGGGCTTGGTGCGATGGCCTTCTATCAAATTGGAATAGTAGCCGTTCATTGACCGAATTAATGCGGCGATGCGCGCGCGTGTATGCGGACGCAACCGTTCGGAAAGCCGCGCGGTACCAGCCAGAAGCGAAATAGCCGCCCCCTCCAGTTCGGGTTGTCCGCTGGATGGGAGAAGCGGATCCATTGAACTGGGGTGGTCATAAAACTCCATGAGTCTTATTTTGCCGATTATTTTACCGATGTCAACCGTTTGCAAATGCGCTTATTTCAAGCCTAAAATATGGTTTATTAAGTTCAATTTCACAAAAAATTGCCGATCCTATTACTGATCCCTGGGCCAATTATGCCTGCACACGGATAGCGTCCCTCAGAAACACCGCCAGGCAGAAATCAACGCCCTCAAGGAAGACGCAGCCTACGGGTATTCTTGAGCGCTATTCCTATAGAGGGATGCCTTCTATTTGACCTCCATTAAGGGCGATAAATAAAAAACTCGAAAAAGACTGGCGGATTTCCAGCGAGACCATATTAACCTTCCATGTTAGAAGGTCTCTATAATCGTGTTGCTAGCTGCCTGCCCAAGATTTTCAAAGCAGCATGCACGGCAGTTGGGCAGGTTTTCCGTGATGTCTCATTGACGGTAAGCAACGTCGAGCGAAGGCGCATGTTGATCAATCGCCTGAAGAACGGGCCCAAATTCGCCCGGAAGGTCTTGGGTTACAACTCTGCAACTTTCAAGGCGGCTCAGCAGGATGCAAAGGCGCATCCCCAGCTTGAGCCGGTAAGCTCGGGATACTCGCTGCCTCTTCACGAATTTGAAATCCTCTGGGTTGGAAAAATCGGCGAGGATGATTGCTGCTACATCCTGACCGATTTCGCCAATCAGCGCCGGTCGGCTATGGATTCCGACAGGAGATCCATGCGCTTCTGGGTTGAGGATCTCCTGGCACCGTTTCACGGGGAACGCTTTATCGACCGATGGGCTCGCAATCATTCCCTGATTTACAATGAGGCAAAGAAGGCCTTTACACAGGCGATAGCTGATTCGTCTTCGTCCCTCGACCCCTATTGCGAGGTGCTTGAAAAATTGAGGCACTGGAACCGCCTCTTTGCGATTATTGGAACCGACGGCCCGCTGAAGGACGCAGCCCAACAAGTGCGGGTGCGCAAAAAGGATTTCGTGGATGCAGTAATCGGGCTGGCCGGAGTGGCTCATAACCAGGCTTCCGCTCATTGGCTGACCGGCAATCCGTCATTTGCGACGCTCAAGAATGGCGGTGTGCCCGGCGACGAGGCAAAGACCCGTAGCGGTTGGGTGAGTGCCGCTCTCCTGGTCGGCTTTGATGTGGGTATCCGCTGGAGTCATACTTCCGCCGATGGCTCGGTTTCGACCTTTGCTGCCGTCGACTCCCGAAAATCGAATCGGCCCGAAGACAAAGGAATCAAAAATGTACTGGGCCGCCCCGGGATCGCCTTGCACGGAGGCGTTGGTGAGGATCTCTATCACCTTCTCGGAAAGCTAAGCCCGGAAGACAATGGCCCCGCCTGGGTGATGCTTTCCGCCCGGAAACGGGGGTCAGGCTGGGGTTTCATGCTCCCGGCGCTTCCCAGTCAATTACCGCTTCTCTTGCAACAGAGTGGCTTTGGAACAGTCATCCGCGAAATCGTGGCCATCGAAGAACCAGATCTGAAGCTGGCCAAAGCCGACTTGCTACGGGAACTTCTAACAGCCTTCGCTGTCCCTGCCATAAGGAATTCACTCCAGTCGGTTTCGGAGGTTGTGCTTGCGGTCAGGTATGCGGTGCGGCTGCAACGGTTTCCCTACAGTATACCATACATGATTGAATGCGTCGGCTCGGCGACGGATGCTGTTAGCGAAGGTTCAGCCCCGTTCGGATGCACCTTTTGCGATAGGTGGTTTGGCGAAATCGGGGGAGGCTCCGTTTCGAACACTACGGCCCATTTGATGGTCTTTGCTCGGTCGTTCACCCTTCACCTCTGTCATGTGGCCAGCACATGGTGGATGGAACGCAATCCGACGCGTCTTGGGGACGGGGATGAGATTGATGCCATTCGCGCCCAGCAAGAGGCGAGGAAAATGGCGACTCGCAAATCCCGGGGGAATACCGCGAAGTGGAAATTGCCGACTGCTGGTTTCAACGCATTACCTTTTCTGGAACTGGGGCCTATAGGAAGTTCTATTGAGTGCCAATCAACCGGGGTGCGGAAGGACATGGAAAGCTTCATCCAGCACATCTTCGACTTGGTCATGTTCTTTTATAAAATCAAGCAGGGCGGATTGGTCCTGGAGCAGCGGCAAGCAGAGCGCTTGGGAGCCTCCTGTGACGCCACCCTCTTTCTCGTAAAAGAGAAGGTGCTTCGAGTTCCTATCGATGATTGGATCCCGATGGAAGATTGGATTGCAACCAGTTCGCGGGATGTGAAATGCGTCCCCATCGACGTGATGCCGATGCTAAGGCTCGCAGCCAAATCAAAGCTTCTCCAGCAAAAGGTCGCCAACCTTCAGAACGTATTCGCGGCCGCGGACTGCGGGAACGCGACGCTGCTCGGAAGGCTCATGGCATTGGAACCAGGTGACCCACTTGAAATGCTACATGTCTTCTCGCCCGCACCTATTCTCCGGGCCATTGAACCATCCCGGGAATTTTGGCGGCAACCGGCAGGCAAAATCATGGATCGGCTCGGAGTCAAAGACGAACGGGCGCGCCACGCCTTGGGCATTGTCCTACGAACGATGCCGTTCCAGGGCTTGTGTGCCATCCTGCACGCTGCCGCTCTTAAAATCGGCGATAAACCGGCCGGGCCGATCAAAGGATCGCTTCAAGTCTGGATTGACGAGGAGAAGCTCATGAAGATGCCTCAACCAAAGGGTGCGTCCCTGCTTCCCCGCAAGAAGCCCGCGAAACACAATGTTATAGGAGGCAAAGCTGCCCCTTTTCCCGAATCCATCGCGCCCCGCTATTTCGATGAATCTGGCATTTGTTGCACAGCCAGTGATCCAAGGGATGAGATCTCGGACTTCCTCTACCTCCATGTGACCCCGGAAACGTTCGACAGCCAAAAGGGGAAACTGAAGAAGCTCCTGATCGCGGCCAAAGATGAAATGGGAGAGGAGGGGTTTTGTGACCTGGTTTGGGCGCTCGAAGACCATCCCATGAAATCGGAGATCATGGAGATGGTTGAGGGAATCTTTCCAGACTGGGAGGGATAAGCTTCATCAGACGCCTCCCGATCTGTGGCGCCTTTCGGCTGAGCGAATATTGCTTGTCGCCAGTGCCGCGTTGGTTGACTCGCGCGCTGCTCAAATCCAACTGGCCACCTCGTCCATGACGGAATGCACCAGGTGGTTGGCCGCCCCCCCACCCGAATGTCCGGCGGCAATAATAGCGGTGTGTCGGGGGCTACGTTTACGAAGCGGGCTGCTATGCCTTCTCTTTTAGCATGCCTTGCAAGTCCGACACGCAGCTATAGAGATCTCCTCCGATTAAAGAAGTGACTGAGTTCTATGCAACCCAGCAATAATCGCTGGATATTCTTGACATCATCGTCATTTCCGACGATGAATGAGCCATGCGCTATCCAGGAGGAAAAGGGAAGAGCTATCAGCGAATCATCAACATGATGCCGCCTCACCGGGTCTACATCGAGTCACACCTTGGTGGCGGGGCCGTTATGAGGCATAAAAAACCGGCAGAAATAAATATCGGCATCGACATTGATCCGGAGCCGTTGCGGGCATTCGAGGAATTTCCTACAAACTACAAATTCATCTGTTGCGATGCGGTTGCTGCCATCAACTCGCTTGCGCTAACTCCAGATACCCTTATCTACGCCGATCCTCCGTATCTTCCGCAGACCCGCCGTGCTAGCAGGGTATACCGGCACGAATATACCAGCACAGAGCACGCATCCATTTTGAAATGGCTACGAGATTTACCTTGTATGGTGATGATCTCCGGTTATCCCAGTGAGCTTTACGACGAAATGTTAGCTGATTGGGTGCGAGAGGAATTTCTTGGCACGTCTCACGTGGGGCTGAGAGAAGAAGTGGTCTGGATGAATTTTGAAGCAAGACTCTTACATGATGTCCGGTTTCTGGGCGATACGTATAGAGATCGAGATGCGGGCGTGCGAAAACGATATCGTTGGAAAAAAAGGTTCCAGGGGTTGCGTAAACCTTACCAGCAGGCTGTATTAACCGATTTAGTTTCGGTATTTATGAGTGATCTCGACAAAGGGGAGCGTGTGCGAATGGCTAACCTGCTTTTGAAAGGAGAGAGCGTATGACTTCGCCAGCCTCGACCTACAGCCTTCCTCCAAATCGACTGCGGGCCCCAAGCGACGTTGTCGTCGCAAATCGCGTGTTTGGTGCCAATTGTGGGCCGTCTTCATTCGCTGCAATACTTTCGTTGCAGGTGTGTGACATCATGCAGTTCTTCTCACATTTCGAGACGAGGTGCTTTACAACGATGCGTGACATGAGGGCCGCAGCCGAAGCATGCGGTATTCAATTTGCAGTCACAAACGATTTTCCCGATTTTGGCATTGCTCTTATTCAACTAAACGGTCCGTGGATGAATTATCCCAATTCAGCAAGGTGGTCTGGACAATATACCCACTGGGTCGGCGTGTGCGGCGGAGATATCTACGATATCAACAGCGGAGAGTGGGTTCCGATGGAGGAATGGAAGGACAGGGTTATACCGCAGCTAATTCGCGCTACTCCAAAGGCGACAAGTTGGTCCTTGAAATGTAGTCTTCGAGTTCTAGCTCAGCCATTTCAGGCTGAACAGGCTGTTCCGGGCCTCGTTTTTGATTAGCTGCATCCTTGAACTTTCGTTCAAGAATCCGGGCATATGCGGCAATATTGTGATCGAGTAACTTTGATAAGCATGCCTTGGGAGACGAATGAATCGTTTGCCATTTTCCGTTGCTGAGTATTTGCCGATGATTCGTCCGCATCGAAGGCTCTGAATCGATAACCGTAAAGGTTTTAAAATGTGGCTTTAGTCCGCGTAGAGGCTTTTTCCCCGCCACAAGCAATGGATGCAATGACCGCCCCACGCGATGTTGCATTCGCACCATGTAGTTCACCGTCTCGTCGTAATTTAGCTTCAGCTTATTTCCAGTTTGGAATTCTTTGCAGAACATCGACAAATCAGGACTCCCTTGGAGTAGATCTATCCAAAACTCCCAATCTGCTTTATTTGAAGCGTTAAAGTGAGGTGCAACAGGCACACCATGATCGAGAAACTCGTCGGCGACCCGCAACATTCGTTTACGATTGTAGAGTGATTGCGTGCGAGGCACATCGAGAAAAAATGAGAAATTCGGTGGGGTAACTGCGATTATGTCCAAATCCGCAAATATCTCTGCGTAATGATACTCTCGGTAATGCGCATAGAACGACTCTACTAGGTGGTCTGGTCCGACGCCGATCAATGCAACCTTACAATCTTCTCTGAGGCATAGCTTACGCCTAAAAAGAGACCGTCCCGGTGATTCAAAACCGCCCTTTTTAGTTTTCAGGCATCGGAGCACCTCATGTAGCGATAGAGCGACAAATGTTGAGTTTAGAGGCTTCGTTCGACGAATTCCGGGGCGAATCATCGGCAAGTAGGAAGGCCAATCCTTTCCCACGAGAGGCAAATACTTCCGATGTGAATAGTCAAAAAGACCACCTATTTCCGACCAGCGTTTGTCGAAAATCTCGGGATTATTGGGACACATCCAGATGCAGGGTCCACTCCCGCAACGGGGCCTTCCTCGGGACTTATGAGCTGTAATCGGCTGGCCCTTGGCGCCGATTCGGACGGGAGTCGCACAGCTATGGCATCGATCATAACATCCAAACCAATTAGGATCAGCTCCATAGCCGCATATAACCCTTAATTCGCATTCGTCGCACCCTTTTGTGAGGATCTCGCGGTGAAATATAGGTCGGTTGGAATCCATTTAGTGATTTGGATAATTAAGCTTGGCGGAGTAATAGGCGCACCAGTCCTGTTCTTCACACAGATAAGCTCCTACGGCATTCCCAAAAGCCGGAAAACGAGCAAAAAGATGCCTCAAATCCGAACTCCCGGCAGCATCTACGTATCCAACACGCCGCATCCCGCAAAATACAGAAACACCGTCATGATTATCGTCGATCAATTGAAGATGAGATCCAATCTTCAAGTCTGAAATATTTGATTTAAACCGGTATATTGTAGCGTGCCGATCAGATGTCGCCGTGATCAAGTCCGCAGCTCCAAAATGCTTCTCCCATTGAGCATCTTGTCGATTCTTAAACCACTTGTCTCTATCTGCTAAAAACTTTTCACCCATAGACCAATTCCTCAGCGACAGTTTGATATTTCCAAAACTTTCCTGATTTTCTGCGACGGAGCAGTCGCTGCCGGTGCAATTCGGCGAGTCGGTTATTCCATGCCGTGGCATTTACCCGCTCATTAGGGAATCGCTCTTGAAGATCATAGGCTGTAAATTCACTTAATCCCGAAAGGTCGGCGATAGCCCTCAAAGTCCTGATTCCAGTGGATTCCATCTTCCCAAGAACCCGACCGTGTTTTATCGCCAAATCAGTCCATTGTGTAGCGGTCACACACGCTAGGCCCCGTCCTCCAAACACTTCCTGAAGCTCGATTTCAATCTCCGGGTTTATGCCTCCTACTGCTGGGAATACGTTAAGCGGCTTAAAATGGGTATTATCAAGAGATCTTAGTTCCTCGGGATCGATGATTCCCGCGTGCATTCGCCCACAGCTCGTAAACCACAGGACGCTGGATTTGATATAGCTAGCGGTTGCCAGTTCAACATTGCTGAAATCAAAAAGAAGCTGGACCCCAGCCTCATCACGGCCGCCTTCTTCGACCAAGCTAAAGGCTTTTGCAGCATGAGACTGGCCAGTAATAGCACCTGATGCCATTTGAAGTCCGCCGAGTTCTTTTGCAACGTTGAAAATGATCACGCAAGCAATATCACTCACGCGCTCACGTGAGTCAATTGAAAAGTCCGGGAATTGCGCGTTCTTTCGGAAGGCCCTTTGTAAAACAGCTTCCGGCGACGCGGGTTCCAGAAAACCAGGGAGCAAAACCGCAATCAACGTGTCGACCCTGCGCATCGGCGCCGGCATGTGCTATCCCGTCTCCGCTAGCTATCGCGAGAGTCCCATTGCGGTCCACGTATGATTTCAGAGCGAGTTTAAAGCCACCCCCTTCCAAATGTTCCGCCTTACGCGTGGCAGCTTTTTCCAACGTTGCAAGAATCGCCTCCCGAGAGTTATTGAGATTCCTCCATCGGGGGTTCTCCCGTAAACTATCGAGAACACCTCGACCGATATCGCTGACCGCAAAATGAACTTCGCCCTCAGTGACGAAATAACCGATCATCGTTGGTGCCATCTCGGCATTACCCTCGGCAGAGTGATCCGGGGCATTTTCAGCGATTTCCCCAAATGCAGCGCTCAATGCGATGGCAAATCCTGGCTGAAAACCATGTTCCTTTAGTCTATCCACAAAGCTTTGCTGGAAATTGGTCCACAACCGTTCTTGGAAACAGGCTTTTCGAGAGACGACGGCCAGAACGAAATCGGAATTACATGGAAAAAATCGGGAATTCCCCGGAGTAGCTATCGTCCGTTGTAGGCATTCAAATGCAGGCCTAACCCAAGGAACAATTTGTGCCAATCGTTCAAATACTGCCATTCCCAAGGCATTTTGATCCCGAAACCAAGAATAAGATATGCAGCACAATTCCAGGAGGGCTCCAATGCTAATGGAGTCAAAGGGGAGCGCTCCCAACACGCGGGTATTGTTGTCAGCAATGGCCTGCCGTAGCCTTGGAATCTGTACACAATCAAGAAGCTGGCTTTGCATGTTCCTTCCGCAATTTAGCTACTCGTCATGCAAAGAGCGAGCCTGGATATCGGGAACGATGCCGATTTTGTGTAGCCGGAGTCCTATTTTTTGACGTACTTGAGAGCCTCCGGTGGGATGTACCCCGCATAATGGGTCTCAAGCATCTTGACGCTGGTACCCATTTGCTGGGCGAGCACTCGCAACGGCCAACCAAGGGTGATTTTCCTCGTGGCATAAGTGTGCCGAAAATCCTGTGCGGTGAAGGAAATGGTCTCGCCGTTGAACTCGTGCAGGGCTTTGCCGTAATCGTTCGCGTTCCAGCGGCCGCCCGCAGGGGAAGGGACAAGCCAGAGATAGCCTTCGCTCTTGAGACGTTGGATGTGGGAGCGAAGGAATTCGACCGTTTCCTCATCGAGGGCCACGGTCCGCTCGCCCCGCTTGAGGGTAATGCGCTTCTTGCCCCCGGACTCCTTCGCTTGCGGTTGCTGGGAATGGCGGGCATTTTTAAGCAGCCGCAAGTAGCCATTGTCCAAGAAAACATCCTCCACCCGGACCGAGAAAAGCTCATGGGGGCGCATCCCGGTTTCGATCAGGATCTTCGTGGCCGCGGATACCCTCCAATCAGTGGCGATCACCGCCATTTGCTCCTTTTCGTTCTCCTGGCTCAACACGACAATTTCCCGCTCCCGGTCGACAAAAGAGGGCAATCCGTTCATCGGATTGGGAGCGAAGGGGTTCTCCGGAACATGAATCCCCGACTTGATGGCATGGTTGATGAGCTTCCGAACAAATTCTTTGTAGTGTCGGCAGGTATCCGAGGAGAACGCTTGTTTTGCGAAGAAGACCGTCATCTTCTCCGATGTAATATCGGATAAGAGAATGGAATCGATACCCGCCTCCCCGCGTTTCGCTTTCCGTTTGTCTTTGGGCTCGGGGGGAGTCGGCCGCGGATCCACCCGATCCACCAAGTCCGACCCAAAAAGGCGGCGGGCGATGGACAACGTCCCGTCCAAATAGTGGTCGTCATTGCCGACGAGCATGTTCGAGAGAAGCGAACGCAATGCTTCTTCCACCGTGCAGCGTTTGACAACCAAAACGGCAGGCTGGGCGGGATTGGTTGCGGAAAGGTTCTTCACGAACGGATTCCACCCAATGTCTTCCAAGATGGAGCCAGGCACATCGATCTCCTGAGTTGAGATTACACCGCAGAGCGCCTCGATCCTTTGCGCCTTGCGGAGAGCTTCCTCCCGGTTCCGGGTTTCAAGGCTCCGGCGAATGAGGGCCCCTGTGCGCGGATGATAGACGGCGACCCAGTAAATGGGGTCGGGTGCGTCGGCCGGGCGTGGATAGATGGCTGCCATTGGTTGTGGTGTTCCACAACCGCGAACCGGCTGACTCACCGATTTTTCCCCCTCCTTGTGCGCACCTTCGGATAGCGGCGCTGACGTAGGCTTTGGCTCCAGCTCCCGAAGGATTTCCACGATCGAAGACGGCATGTCTACGTCAATCGGACCCGCAGCCCCGCACCGGGCATCCACCGTCTTGCGGAGCTTCTTCGCGACTTTGGGATCGGTAGTTTCGAGACTTGCCCGCACCAATGCCCCGGTTATGGGGTGGTAGAAACCGATCCAAAAGACGCCGGTTTTCGGGTTGCGTGGGCGCTGGTAGAGGCAGGACATCGGGGCTTTCCCCACCTATTGGGAAGTCCCGGCCGAGTGTCCCAGAAAATGCGTTTATTCACATTCCGGGACTTACTACATTCACATTCGCCGATTGGCGGGATCCCCCGAAAAGAAAAGCGCCTCGTAAGTCACTGCTTACGAGGCGTTTAAAAGTGGTTGCGGGGGCAGGATTTGAACCTGCGACCTTCAGGTTATGAGCCTGACGAGCTACCAGGCTGCTCCACCCCGCGATCTGGTCTGGTTAACCTAGCGGAATCCGCCGGGGATGCAAGGAAGAATTTGAGTTCCCTTGGAAAAAAGCGCGTTTCCAGAGGAACACCCCCGTTTTCCCCCAAGAAAACGGACTGCCCGCGGGACGCGCTTTTTTGGGAGCAAAGTCTGTGGGAGTTACCCCTCGCCAACCGCCCGGCGATTGGCGGCGTCGAGCCGAGAAACGAAGGTCGACAGGGACGCCTCGCGGAAAAGCTGGGGCAGCGCGGCAAGCGCGGCTTCGGCCAACGGCCCCTCCTGTTGCCCCAGCCCGCTCTGGAGATAGATGGCCAGCCGGAAAAGCTCGGCGAGATCTTTGGCGCACAGTGCCTCCCGCTCGGCCTCCGTCCCGTGGAAGTCCCGTTCGGCGCTCTCAAAATCAATGAGGAAAACGCGCACGGGCGCGGTGCAGACGATCAGGTTGTGCAACTCCAGGTCGCGGTGAAAGAAGTTCTTTTGGTGCAGCGCCTCCACTTGCCGGTAGGCCTCCTCGGCCAGCTTCCAAAGCCCGATGAGCGCGGCGGGGTCGGCCTGCTGGGCGATGCCGAGGCAGCGTTCCTGGGGCTCCACATCGGTGAAGGGGGAAAGGCGGCTCAACGGTTTGCCGGGCAGAAACGAGGAGCGGATGCTGTTGGCATCGCAGCCAATCGGCTCGGGCGCACCAAGAATGGCGGCGGCGGCGCGATGGTTCTCAAACTCAACCTTCGGGTCGCCATGGAAGCTCCACGGGTGATACGCTTTGACGAAGTGGATCGGGTACCGCTCCGCCAGCGGATAAGCGGCCCGTGTTTCGCGCCCGGCCACGACGAGCTGCATCTGGACAAGTTCGCGGCCGTCGGGCCCTTCCTTGCGGGCGATGGAACGCAGCGAAAAATCTTTGTCGCGCGGCTCCTCCAGCAGGTAGCGCAGGCTTTCGGCGATTTCGATGGAATGAAACGCGGAGAGGGGGATGGTAGCGTTTTCGGGTGTCATAAGCTTAAGACCTCAACGAAAAGAACCCTAACAGGCAGCTAAAGGCAAAACGGGAGGGAATGGCGTGCCTTCGGTCACACCCCCAGAATCAAGACTGCCTTGGGCCGCTTTGCAAGCTCTTGGTGCGCGGGGGCTCCTCTTTCCAAAAACGGTAGGCGACCGACGCCGTGAGCGCCTGCATGGCGACGATAAGAACCACGCAACCCGCCCAGCCCGCCTGTCTCCAAAAGAGCCCCGGCAAAATGGAGCCGGTGCAGCCCCCCAGGTAATAGAAGGCGACGTAGAGCCCCGCCGCGGAGGAGCGCGCCGAATGCGCCGCCTTGCCGACGTGGCTGGAGGCCGCCGACTGGCAGGTAAACGCCCCCGAGGCCGCCAGAGCCAGCCCCACCACGACGACCGGCAGCGACGGGATCAACGTGAGCAGGGAACCGCAGGCCGCCACCCCGGCGGCGCGCACCAACCCCCGGCGGGTGCCGATCCGATCAAGCAACCGCCCGGCCAGCGGAGTGACGACCGCGCCAATGAGATAGACGCCAAAGATGGAAGCCAGCGCAGCGGGCCCCAGCGAGAACGGCTTGTCAGCGAGGTAAAAATTCACGTAGGTAAACGCGCCGACCAGCGAAAAAAGGACGTTGAACCCGACGAAATACGTGGCCAAAAGCTGCGGGTTGCGCAGATGGTCGCGCATGGAGCGCAGCGAGGCGGCGGCGTTGCTCTGGCGCACAAACCGGGTGGAAGCCGGGAGCAGCGCCCAGGTGACAAGCCCCCCCGCAAAGGAGGCCACGCCCAGGACCAGGAAGGCGGCCTGCCATTCCCAGCGCGAGACGATCCAGCCCGCCAGGAACCGCCCCGCGAACCCGCCCACCACCGTGCCTGTCACATAGACGGACATGGTGGAGCCGACGGCGTGCCCGGGCGTCTCCTCGCTGATGTAGGCCATGGCGACCGCGATGATGCCGGGGATAAACAACCCCTGGAGGAAGCGCCAGAAAATGAGTTGATTTAACGTCACGGAGGCCGACGCCAGCAGCGTCGGCACGGAGAGGCCGAGCATCGCCGTGACGATAACCCGCTTGCGCCCGATGGCATCGGCGAGCAGGCCAATCAGCGGCGCCATGAGCGCAATGGCCAGCACGGGAGCCGTAACGGTGAGGCTGACCCGTAATTCCGAGGCGTGAAAGAGATCCCGGAACCGGGGCAGCAACGGCTGGGTTTCATAAACGTTCAGAAACGTGCCAAAGCCGGTGAGGAAGAGGGCCAGAAAAAGGCCGGCTCGACCGGGGAGCCGGGGAGGAATCGCCTCGCGTGGATGGATGGAACTCATGGGTGCTTCGCGCGATTCGTCAGAGTCGGGGGAAGCCCATAAGGCGAAGGATGCGTTTCTTTTATTTTGAAACGATTCGGCGCGGAGTCCAATGGAAAAAGGAGAGGCGAATTTTGACGACCTTCCCCTTCTCGTTCCCAAGTTGAACTTGGGAACGCCATGACTAGGCGAAGTTGCACTTCGCCCTCGCGGATGCCAAACAAGCCTCCTGGTTTTTGCCCCGCACCCGCAGACCCCACCGAAAAGTCAGCCATTACCAAGCTGGAGCTTGGTAACGAGTTAGGAAAGCCCCTCCGGCGGGATTCCGCCAGAGGGGCCACATATTTTACCCCGCAATGCCGTTTAGGAGCGTAACCCGTTCCCTCAGGGAAACAGCGGATAACCTGGAACGCTGTGCGGACTACCAGTGAAGGCATGTCCTTGCGAGCGCCACATTGGCCTCCTTAATTGTATCGATATCGGCCCGGGATTTGCTGCCTGAATCGCGAACACCGCAGGGTAAATCGGTGAAGCTTCTTTTCAGCTTCCAAAAATAGGAAAGATCATTCGCGGAGGCTGACGGACAATTCCGCCTTCAGCCGCTCTTTGAGCTTCTGATGGGCCTGGGCGACCTCTTCGGCGGTCAATGTCCGCTCGCCGGAGCGATATGTCAATGCGTAGGCGACCGATTTTTGATCCGCCGGGATTTTCTCGCCCCTAGGATCAGTGAATACATCAAAAAGCTCGATCCCCACCAGCAACGGTTCCTTGGCGCTCCGCAGCACCGCTTCGATCTGCGCGTGCGAAAGGGCCAGCGGGACGACCAGGGCGATGTCGCGGCTGACGGCCGGGAACTTGGGCAGTTCGGTGAACCGGCCCGCCGAGGGGGCGGGTTCAAAGGCGTCGAGGCCGATCTCCGCCACCAGCACGGGGGCCGTGGCGTCGAGGCCGCGCGCCAGCGCCGGGTGGAGCTGGCCCGCAATGCCGACTGTCTGCTTGCCCCGGCGCAATTCCACCGCCAGCGCAAGCGCCGGGTGCTTGGCCGGTTCCAAAGTCAGCCCCTCCAGGCCGAGCGCGGCAAGCGCCCCCTTGAGGTCGAAGAAATCAGCCGGGCGAGGCTTGGCGTCGCGCCACGAGGCGGGGTTTGCCGCTCCGCTCCAGACGAGGCCGAGGGAAGCCTGTTCCTCGGGAGTGCCCGCGCGGAAGATGCGCCCGATTTCAAAGAGCCGCAGGTCGCCGGTGCCCAGGCGGACATTCCGGGTAAGAGCTTCCAGCAAGCCGGGAATCAGGCTCGGACGCAGGATCGCCTGGTCTTCGTTGAGCGGGTTGCGCACACGCAGCACCCCTTCCACGGGGAAGGAGGCGAGGGCTTTTTCGGAAATCAGCGTGAGGCTGCGGGCTTCCAGGAAGCCGAGGCCCGGGGCGGAGAGCCGACGGCGCAGGCGCATCGCCTGGTCGTGGCGCGCGTCGGCGGGCGTGCTCGCGGTAAAGCGGGTCTGTTCGCGGGCGGGCACGGCTGCGATGCCGATGACGCGGGCGATTTCCTCGATGAGGTCGATCTCGCGGGTAAGATCCTGGCGGAACGACGGAGCCTGCCAGCCTTGCGCGGTCTTGCGGAGGCCGAAGCCGGTCAAAATGCGGTCCACCGTCTCGGCGGCCACATCGGCCCCCAGCACGGCGCGGCAGCGTTCCAGGCGGAAGGCGACGTCCGGTTCAAACCGGGGAGCCACTCCTGCGGCGTGGGCCACGGGCTCCGCTTCGCCGCCCGCGACTTCCAAAATCAACGCGATGGCGCGGGCCGAGGCAGGCAGAACGCCCGCCGGGTCGATGCCGCGCTCGTAACGGTAGCTGGCGTCGCTGGAAAGGGACAATTCGCGCGACGTGCGGCGGATTTCCGCCGGAGTGAAGTAGGCGCTTTCCAGCAGAATATCGGTGGTCGCCTCCGTCACGCCGCTCTCTTCGCCGCCCATGACGCCCGCAATCGCCAGGGCGCGCTGGGAATCGGCGATGACGAGATGGCGCGGCACCAGCGGATACGTCTTGCCGTCCAGCGCGCGAAATTGCTC
>Ga0073936_10006669_pt1 | contig 15154 bp, 11 predicted proteins | sample AliMusrvi5mmetaG_FD_87041 | JGI IMG/M metagenome (GOLD analysis project Ga0073936, IMG submission 87041) | Freshwater lake bacterial and archeal communities from Alinen Mustajarvi, Finland, to study Microbial Dark Matter (Phase II) - Alinen... | ecosystem: Environmental > Aquatic > Freshwater >... | reverse complement strand
TGGTAAGTTGGAAAAAACGGGCCAACCAGCGCTCCCCGTAAAATGGGTTTTTGTTTATCCCCTGTGCACGGACTTTATTGCCAGGCTCAACGGCTAGCAAAAGTGACCACCGAATATTTACCAAGAAATCTTGCTCGAAATGCGCGATTCTTTCCATTTGCACTGCGATGAGCGCGGAGAAGACGGCAGGAGTGAAAATCTTGCTCGAATTGCGCGAATCTGGCCTTTTGCCCTGCGATAGACACAGAGAGAGAGACCAGTCCCAGCCATATCAATATCTACGGCTGAAAGGTGGTTGGTTTGGGCCCCTTCTCCCTGGCTCTTTTCTCCGCGTCCATCGCGTCTCTGCGGTTCATTTGCGGGCGCTCCGACTGAATTGACACGGCTTAGTGGACATCCCCACGGAGCAGTTTGGATCGCGCTAGGGCCTTTAGCATCGTTTTCAACTGCTCCGGCAGCAGCCGCTGACCTTCCGCCTCCAAGTGCTCAAAGTTCGGATACGTGGCGATTCGCGCCTCCACCGTGCCCGCGCGGGGCGCTTGGCCCATTGTGCCCTTAAACATCCTACTCTGGTTGACGATGTCGCCCACGTGCTGAAAGGGAAGGTCGAGTGCCGCCTGCCGAAGCTGCTGCACGAGCTTGCGGGCGTGCGTCTCGTCGCCTGTGGTTGCCAGTTGGTAATGAAGGTATTGGTGAATCGCGGCATAGGCCTCGACGCCGCTCCTGAGCTTGGCGCCTGCTGTCCGTTCGGGGTCAGGTAGCCGACTGGAACTCCGACGAAGTTGGGGAAAGGACAAGCTGCATACAGGTCCAAGTTGAATCAGTAGTCATTCCTCCTGCCCCAGGTGGTGATAAAGAACTTCCTGCCAGCGGGGGGAACGGATTTCGCGCTCGAGCACGCGATCCAGGGTCTCTCGTAAGGGGCTGCCTTGCGGCACGGCTATGGCGTAATCCTGTCGGATGAATGTGTTGGGGAGAACGTAGATGGATCCGGGATATTTCTCCCTGGCCAGGTACTTCAAGATCGGCGCGTCATACACCACCGCATCCGCCCTCCCCACCGCAAGCGCCAGGAGGGCGCCGAGGGCGTCCGGATAGCCCCGATAACGGATATGCCGCGCCTTGAGAAATTCCTCGCCCGTGCTGCTCGCGACCACAGCCACGCGCCGGCCGGGCAAGTCGCCCGGTCCGCGGATGGACGAGCCAAGCTGGGTGACCGTCAAGGCCGAGGTGATCGCCGCCGTGAAGCTGGAGATGATGATGATGGCGGCAAACATCCAAATCAGCCCGACCACGCGGCCAGCGAACGTCCGCGGCGCTTTATCACCATAGCCCACGGTGGTCATGGTGACAGCCGACCACCAGAAACCTGAGCCGATTCCCTCGAAGGGCTTGCCCCCGAAGTGCTCGCTGTTCTTCTTCCGCTCGAGTAGCCATATCAACAAGCCAACGCCGATCAATACCAGCGCCAACAGCCCGACGACCGCCAGAAACTGCCACGAGAGCACGTGCCGCACCACTGCCAACCACGGCGGCCCGCTCGAGGCGGATACCGCGATGCCCAATCCTGTCATGTAGAACGGATGGGTGAAGTCCATCACCTGCTCGCGCTCCGAGGTCACCGTGATCGCGGCCACCGCGGCGTCCAGGGAATTGCTCTCGACACCCGACAGGAGGTCATCGAGGTCCAGTTCCTTGAATTGGTAATCCAGTTTCAACTCGGCAGCCATGTCCTGCCATAATTCGATGCTGATGCCCGTCCAATTTCCGTCTGGGCCCTTCATGGAAAAAGGCGGCGCGTCTTTGGTGCCTACAATGAGTGGGTTGTGAACCGGCGGCACTTGCGCCTGGACTGCGGCACATGTCCAGAACAACAGCCAAGCGCTGAGCCAACACGAGCAGTGAATCATGCTACCATGAAAGGTCCGTTTTCCCGGCGCGGCAAGCGCAAACGGCCTCTTAGCTCTTTCCCGGGAGAAGGAGGCGTGCCGGTTGGCGTCCAGGCGCCGGAAACGCTGCTCGCACCAATCGGAAATGATCCAGGCCGAGGCACATGGTTCTGCCAGGCCGCTTCCTGGTGGGAAAAACCCTCTCTGCATTTCCGTGAAAGTCCTCTTGGCAAGATCCAGCGGAATTCCATAGACTACAGTCCGTGCCTTTCAACCTCGTCCATATCATCCAATGATTAGCCATCTAATCAGGAGATTCGCGAATTCCTATCCCATGTTAGCTGCCCTGGCGATCGCGGCAGCGCTTTCGCCAAACCCGGCGGTCGGGCAGTTGATGATCGATTCGATCGATAGGAATGGACGGCTAACCTGGAATGATCCGGGCGGGACGGGGACGCACTACGCGGTACAATGGTCCGCCTCGGGGTTGACCAACTGGTATTCCTGGCAGGATGCCCAAGCCTGGTTGAGTGGCTTGGGCCCCACGGGCAGCGTTTACGTGCCCATGTTTTACCGCATGGTGAACCCTGACCCGACCTACACCTCGAACGCCACCTACACCTACTACTACCAGACGCTGGCCCCTTTCAAGCCGACGATGCCCCTCTTGAGCAACGAGATGCGCATCACCTTCATGGGCTCCATGATCCCCCTGCCGGTGCGCCGCGCGGAGGCGGAGATGAGCGTCTTCGTGGAGGTGGGCTGGGTGCCGGATTCGAACGACAAGTACTACCAAGGCCGCGCATTGGACCAGTTCGTTTTCGACTGCGGCACCGGATCAGCGGCTAACTACGCGGCCGCCTCGGTCGGATTCCGCCGGATGGACAAGGTCTTCCTGAGCCATCTGCACGCCGACCACATGAACGACCTCTGCCAGATCTATTGCTTCGGCCCCTCGGGGGACCGCTGGTCGCCGCTCTTTGTCTTTGGCCAGGGGCCCTCTGGCGTGGAGAGCCCTGCGGGTTCCAGGATCTACTACGACGACGGCGTCAACAACTTCTGCACGAATGCAAGAGCCTCGTGGCGCTGGCACACCGAGAGCTTTAGCTTCCAGCCGACGCGCTACGTCGGCTACACGGTTCCAACCCGGGCGAGCTGGGGGCTGCCGGTGGATCCGATCCCAGTAGGGAATGATACGAACACCGATGCCTATGCCATGATCCCGATCCAGTTGGATTGGACTCAGATCGGGGGTATCGCCTACAGCAATCAGACCACGGGCGTGAGGGTCGCGCACTACCCAGTCATCCACGCCCGGAAAGGCTCGATGGGCTACAAGCTCGAGTGGACGCGCCCGGGAACCACCAACACTCTGACCATGACTTACAGCGGGGACACCAAGCCCGAAACCAACAGCGTGGAACAGGCTTGCAACAACGGCAAGGGCATAGACGTGTTCGTCCACGAAATGGTGATCCCGCCCGACATGTGGGCCTGGAAGCAAATGGGGCTAAGCGGGCCACCTTCCCCCAGCGATGGCGCCATTTACGGCCAATGGACAAACGCCACTGCGGAACTGCAGCGGGTTCAGGACAGCTCCCACACACCGCAAGGCGCCTACGGCTACCTGCTGAGCCAAATCCATCCGCCGCCGAAGCTGGCCGTGGCCACCCACTTCCCGGTGGCCGACGACACGGTAGGAAGCGCCTTCACCAGCGTGCAGGCGCACTTCACGAATAACCTCGTGTTCGGCAAGAACATCGTCTGGTCCTATGATCTCATGATCCTGCGCGTGTTCCCTGACCACATCGACCAGTATCGGGCCGACGTCTCGGATTACGCCTGGAACCCGCCCGTCCAAATGCCGCCGGGGGCAACGTTCTATCCGCCCAAGTACAACACGAATGGCGTTGGCAACCCTTACGCACAGATTGACCCTTCCGCGTCAATCCCGGCAATCGACCCAAATAACGGCACCACCAACTACAACCCAAACGGCTATTAGGCGCAACCTGTAGTGGCGGGGTGGTGATCGTGGCAGCGAACCTCCGATGTTCAAAAGGGGAAAGCTCTCCTAGTTAAAACCATCGCATAGTGCAGTACTATTGCTGAAAAGGGGCGATGCTCGCGTGTCGGCCGCGAAGAGGATTTCGGGTGTCTTACCGGCAATCGGAAATGAGCCAGCCCGAGGCATACTGCCTGTAGCGTCGGTCGTCCTTGGGCGAGCCCGGCCCACGCCGACAGGGGACGAGTATTTCCGTTCTGCATTGGCGGTCGGGGCGACCTAGCCCCAGGCGGCGCACCCGCCGGTCAGCGCCGTTTGCAGGGCGCTTTTGATCTTAATGCTGCCTGGCGATTGCCCCCCAGCAAAAGCGACAATTGGCACGGCTTACGCTTATCCTCGGGTCCAGTGGGCGCAAACCGACAAATTCCACTGTGGGGATCGCACGCAGGTTGGTGGTCGGCCAGCCTGGCGGCAACGTGGCCACGCCCGGGCCGGGCCCTATAACTCAGTTTTATGCGCAAGCTGTTGAGGGGTATGCTCTTTTTGGGAGAGCTGGGATCTGTCTTGGTGGTAATGACGCTGCTGTGCCTTTCGATTATATGGGTACCAACTCGCTTAGCTATCGCCTGAAGGACGAGCGGAGTTACGTGCTCTTTTCTGTTGGTGAGGATGGCAAAGACGATCACGGTGACCCGAACCCACAGACGGGCACGCCAGCCGGTTTATGGGGAGGCCGCGATGCGGTGTGGCCGTCTCCCGCAGCCGGGCCAGCCGAGCCGTCGCGGCAGCCGATGGGTTCAGATGCTCGCTGAGGCGCCGCGATGAAGGCGACGGTGGTTCCGTGGATCCAATGAGCCGCGGGAATCTTCGCCGGGAGGCAGATGGACGAGATGGGGACGCCGGGTGAGGGCTCCCGGCTTCAAGACGGCCGTTTTCAGGGGGATGTAGGCCGGTTGCCTTCACCCGGCGGCGGACGACAGGGCCAAAATGGGAATTGCTGCTTTTTTGGGCTAATGTCTCTGGATTATCTGTCGATATACGAGGCGGCCCCTTATGGGGCTTTGCTTACCACGCTTATGAGCGCATTGAACAGTCTTTCGAGTTCGGCGAGCGTCGCCTACGCCACGCAGCTTGCGCAGACTTCCGCGTTCAAACGGAGCCTGAACAACCTTGGCAACGCTGTCGAAAGTGGGGATTCGGCCTCGGCCAGCTCCATTCTGACCGCGTTTATCGAGGCCAATCCTCAATTCGCCTCAACTTCGAGTGAGGGTTCGCAATCCCAGGATCCGATCAATCAGGACTTCCAAGCGCTGGCTGAAGCGGTCTCCAACGACCAGGTTGACACAGCCAAGGGCGCCTGGACGCAGATCCAAAGCGACCTGGCCGACAGTGGGGTCACCGATCTCAGTGAAGGGCCGGCCGCGACGGCTAAGCTGCTGGCTCAGAGCCAGGCCTCCATCTCACAGCAAATCCTCAGCGACGCCTTCGGCGCGAGTTCTGCCAGCAACACATCGATCACGTCACTCCTGGGTGGGAGCAGTGGCTCGAGCAGCAGTGCCGGTGTGAGCAGTTCGCTGCTCAGCGATTGGTTCACCTATAAGGTGGGCGGCAGCGCATCGCCGGTCCCATCGGCTGCCAGCGCCGGGAGCAATCTGGATACCGTCGCTTAGCGAACAGTTGGGCACCGAAGCGCTGCGTCTGGTGAGCCCTACAAAGCAATTCTGCCTCACCCACGCAGCGCTGAGTTCATGCAGGCGCGCAAACGCAAATTACTATCCGTCAATACGAGTTATGACTAAATGCGGAAAACCAAGTCGCCTTCACTCGGGAAGCATCAAGCGGCAGCGCGGCAAACCAGCGATTGCTTGTCACCTTTTGCTGCTGACATTCTGGATCACGCTGTTTTCGGAATCCGTGCTGTTTGCATCCGATCCGCTCCTGCAGGACATTCGCGTAAGCCATAACGGCGTCGATCTCGTTTGGCAAGGGTCCACCGGTAGCGTTTACACCATCGAGTCCGCCGAATATCTCGCGCCGTACGACACATTCGCCCCCCTCGTGGAGAATATCCTGGCGACCGGAGTTCTCACCACGAACCGTCTTCCGCTCGGTCCCGATCTCTGTCGCTATTTTCGGGTGCATCAGCAAGGGAGCACCACCAACCGGCTTGGTAAAGTCGTGCTGATATCCGATTTCCATTTGAGCCCCTTTCTGAATCGCGCTACGACGGAAGCCCTCGTTACCAACGATATCACCTTTTGGGACGGATTGTTCTCCGCAACGACCAACGGCTTTTTTACCCCCGATGCGACGGGCCAACAAACCACCACGCCACTGCTTTTCAATTCCGCCCTGAACAACGCCCGGGGCGCTTGCCCTTATCCCGACGCCATCATTATCCCCGGAGATTTCCCGTACTACAATTTCATTTCCTGGTACACCAACATCACGCAAACCTCCGATGTGCAAGCGGGGAAAGACCTCTTCGTTAAAACCATCGCGTATTCCCTAATGAAGATCCGGCAGAGCTTCCCCACTGCGCCGGTGTACTTCACCCTTGGCAACAATGACACCTTCGGCGCCGACTATGACATGGCGCCCGAGGGCGATGAGTTTTACGCAAACACCGCGCGCGTTTTCTACGATGGCCCACTTACCAACGCCCTGAATTACGCCGCCTTCACCGCAACCTACACCAACAGCGGCAACTACACCGCTCCATTCGGCCGCGGCGACATCATCAACCTCCAATCCACGTATTTCTCCGCCAAGTACCCCCACGGACTCGCCGCCGGAAGCAACCAGCTCGCCTACTTGGAAGGCGAACTCCAAAAAAGCGCCGCCGCTAACCGTCACGTCTGGCTGCTCTTCCACATTCCGCCAGGCATCGACCCCGCTATCACTTGGAGCTATTGGCAAAACAACGACACCACCAACGCTTCCGCCGACTGGAACCCCGGCTTCCTCGCGCCGTTCTGTGCCATCGTCTCGCAGTACACCAACACCATTTCCGGCATCTTTTGCGGGCACTATCACCTTCGGAACTGGCGGCTGGTCAGTGACCCAGTCAACTCCAGTGCCATCGCCACCGTGCAGATTGCCAACGGGCTCCTCTTCGATCACGGCAACAACCCTGGAATCACCATCCTGACCTACGACCGCAACACGCTCGGCTTAGTCAACGAAAGCACCTACAGCCTCGATTACACTAACTGGTACGGGAGTCTCGACTCCACCGCCTCCTGGAGCATTCGCTACAGCCAGAATCAAGGTTACAATATTCCCGATCTTGCACCCTCCAGTTTGCTCTCCGCCTGGACTGCCATGCGGGCCGCCACAAGCGGCGGCTTCAGATGCTACAATAACGAATATACCGGCGGACGCATCCCGCCCACCTGCACCGCCTCCAACTGGCCTGTTTACTACAATTCCATTCGCTGGACCCTCCCACAACAATTCCTTGATAACACTAGCGCTGGTCCAGGCGCGGAACATTGAGCACCAGCGGGAACGCAAATGCAAATTTCCGTCAGTCAGTTGATGCCCGTATGGCCTGACCCCGGCGGGGATTGAGCTAAGAGCGTGTTTGAAAAATAGTCGTTTGGGAGGGCGAGCGTCCTCGCGAGCCCTAACTTTTCTTTCTTCCCAATGATATTTGGGCTCGCGGGGACGCTCGCCCTCCCAGGATTGAGTTTTCAAACAAGCTCCAAGGTGGAAGACCGTCCCGCCCCGCTTGTCCATCACGCTGAAGTTCCACCGCCGCGTCATGCCCACAGACCACAGACCGGCTTAAGACCAGCATAAGGGAATTGACAGACTCTGGTTCCTGGCTGAGTGTGATGACTTCCCCAGACCGTAGGGTGAATTAACAGGATAAAACTATTGTGAAACAAAAGATCGTTACCGAAGAAAGCGTGGCCGCCCCAGTTTGCGAGCGTGTCACCTTTTTATCGCTTTGCGCTCGCTCCTCCCACGTGCGAACGGCACTAGTGGGGCTGTGTGTTTTGGGTCGGCTTTCAGTTTCCCTGCTCGAACTGCCACGATTGCCTGGACCCACGTCAACGACGGCTCTTGTCTTGAGAGCCGCATGAAGGTGGCGTGAAGGTCCCAAGCCCCTCCCAAGCAGTTGGCTTGGGGTGACTTTGCCCGGATTTTCGTTGATCGAGGTGGGAGCAGCCATGTTGTGGTGTCAATGCTACTTATATCGACGAGCAGTGATAGTGAATTTGAGGCAAGAAAAACTTGACGGCCCTTTACGGAGGCGTTAAACTACTTTGAACAGGCACGACCCAAACATAGACAAGAAAGCAAATTGTACCGTAGCTAAGAAGATAAATCCTATATATGTGTTTTCCAAAAGTCCTTAATTTTATTCGGCCCCATCTCCGACAAATGAACCCGCTCGCAACGGCCGGCAATTTTTTCACATGTGCCTGCTATTGCCTGGCTGTTTCCCAACTGCACGGCCAGCCGGCTCCGTTTCCGAATCAGAAGTTCTGGATGACCGACGGACCTGTCAATGCCATCCTGGCAACCAATGACACTGTTTACGTTGGTGGCGATTTTTCCTACGTGGGCCCCCGCACCGGGCCGGCGGCGCTGTTTGACCCGGCGACGGGAGGTTTACTGACTTCCACGGCTCCGCAGATTAACGGCGTCGTAAAAGCAGTGGTGTCCGATGGTTCCGGGGGCTGGTTCGTTGGTGGAACCTTCACCCGCATTGGAACCGCAAACATTACCAACGTCGCCCATCTAAATCCGGATTTGACTCCAGATACCCGTTGGAACGTCCGCCTCGTGGGCAGTACGGTCAACGCGCTCGCCCTTGACAACGGACGCCTTTACATCGGCGGGACATTCACCAAAATCAATGGTCAGGCCACCTCAGGCGGCCTGGCGGGGGTGGACGTCAACAACCCCGTCGTCAATTGGAATCCGCTCCTCACTGGCACTGTCAACGCGATGCAGGTCGTTGGTGGTCTGGCCTATGTTGGCGGCAGCTTCTATTCCGTGGGAAACTCAAACGTGCAGAACCTCGCGGCCATCTCAACCAGCACGGCCCTGGCCACCGCTTTTAATCCCTATGCCGTTGACGCCTCCGTTTTCGCCTTATCCGTCACCGCGACCAACATTTATGTCGGCGGCCAATTCAGCACCATCGGCAATAAGTCGAAAAATCGCCTGGCAGCGCTGGACCTCAAACTTGGTGGGGCGAACAACTGGAACCCGAATCCCAATGGCATCGTCCGCGCGCTCTTCGTCACTTCGAGTAACGCGTTTGTCGGAGGTGATTTTACGTCTATTTCCTTGGCCAGCCGCCATGGTTTCGCCTCCATCGGCCTCACTGGAACCGGGACGGCACAACCCCTTGATCTTCAACTTCAGAGCAGTGCCACGGTGAACCTGGTGCGTTCGATCCTGCTCCAAGGCAACTTGCTATATGTGGGAGGGCAGTTCACCGGTGCGTTGGGTGCTTCGAATGTTATGGTCGTGGGTGTGGATATTACTTCCGGCCAGCCCATCCCGGTGCCGCTCGGCACGGGTTTCAATGGCTCGGCGGGCGCGGTTTTCGGGGCCAACGCTTTGGCTGGCGCGAACGGAAGTGTCCTGGTCGGAGGTGATTTTCAATCGCTCGGCGGCGTTCCGCGTCAACGGGCGGCGGCGCTTTCCCTGAACAGCGGTGCTGCCCTGCCGTGGGCGCCCGGGTTCAACGGCCCGGTTTTGAGCCTGGCCTACAGAGCGGATCGCATTTACGTCGGCGGCAGTTTTACAAACTACAACACCACCAATGCCGTTGCGAAACTTGGCCTCGGTTTAGGAGCCGTGGATCCGGTAAACGGAAATCCCCTCGCTTTCAGCTTCCTCGGAACCGATCAATACGGGACCGCCGCTGCCATCTACTCGTTGGCGGTCGGGTCCAATGCATTGTATGCTGGCGGCTCCTTCACGACTGTGGCTGGTCTAACACGACGATTCCTGGCTGCCATTGATCTAACCAATGGCAACCCGATTGCGAGTTTCAACGCGAATCTGGGAGGCGGCTTCTCGGGCGTCTCGGCATTGGCCCTGGCGGGAACAAACCTATACGTAGCGGGTGATTTTACCACGGTCAGTGGTCAGGCCGTTGCTCGCTTGGCAGCGGTTTCGTCGGTCACTGGCACCAACCTTAACTGGGTCCCGGCTCCAAACCAACCTGTAACGGCTCTGTCCACCTCGACTGATACCCTTTATGTTGGAGGTAATTTCACGTCGGTCAATCCGGGTGGGTCGGGTGCGATTACTTTGAATCATTTTGCCGCCTTCAGTCTGGCAGACAATTCCCTTGTGAACATTGATGCTTCGCTAAAGCAGTATGATGCCGTAACCGCCCTCGCCGCGACGCCGACGGTTATTTATGTTGGCGGCTCGTTCGCTGCGATCGGCTCTAGTGGGGACTACCGGCAAAACCTCGGCAATTTGTCGCCAGTTGACGCTACTGCTTATGCCTGGAATCCTTCCCCGGATGTAGGTCCTAACGTGATTACTTTGACTGACGATTATGCTTTCCTGGGCGGTTCCTTTAGGTTCTTGGGCCAATACCCTACGAATCAGATAAATGGCTATTTTGCAGCGTTCAACCGCGCCCCACAATTACTCACCAAGAGGAGCACTCCCGGCAACATCCAGATAGATTTCACGACTGGCGACCGCGCCGGCGCTGTTTTGCAAGGGACGCCGGGCCTTGAAAACCCGGTCTGGACCGATATGACAACCTACGGACCAGGCTTCCCTCAGTCCGCGGTTCTTCCAACCTCGTCGCCTAGCCAGTATTTCCGCGTCGTGGCACAATGAGCTGAAAGGGAAACCTGGTGCGTCAGGTTTTCCTTTCCGCCAGACGGTCATTTTTTGGAAGATCGGGATTTCCACAAGCCTCCGCGGTAAAACCAAACCACGCCGTGGGCATCCGGTGGACATTTCAGCGTCACCTTGCCGTCTGGCAGGATCCCCCTGCCAGACCGCCCCCGCACCGCCCTGCTGGGGTTCCCGCGTGTCAGCCGGGAATGCGATTTCGGAGGCCGGACCGGCAATCGGAAATGAGCGAGGCCGAGGCACACTACCTGTAGCGTCAGTCGTCCTTGGGCAAGCACAAGATATGGTGTTGTTTTTGGCGTTTCTGACTTAAGGGGCTTCAGATTGCAACGGCTGGGCTCGCGGACGGGATTCCGGACGGGGATGCGGATGGTGGCGAGAAGCGGTGAGAAGCGCCTTGTTTGAGTGTGGCAGTAGAGCATTTGAGGCGCCGGAGGCGAGAGGAGGAAAGAGAGCATTACAAGGAAAGATGAGCGCGGAAGGGAAGTTTCGTGAGGATCTCTACTTCCGCCTGCATGTGTTTCCCATCCACATCCCGCCGCTGCGCGAGCGCGGAGTGGATGTCGAGCACCTGGCCGCGGCCTTCGTCAGACGCTTCGGGCGGCGGCAGAGGACAACATCCGCGTTCTCACCGCTCGTGAGATGGAAGAGTTCGAGCGATCGAACATCATTCGCGCATTGGAGACCTGCGGTTGGCGCATTTCCGGCGAGAGCGGCGCGGCCCGGTTGCTGGGGATCCCGCCCACCACGTTGAGCTCCCGGATGAAGATCCTCGAGATTAGGCGTGCGGCGACCTGAGCACGCGCCGCGGCGTTCCCTCCGCCTTTCTCACGCCATCTCGCGAGCCTGGCTCCCGAAATCCCGTCAGTCCCGAATTCTCGCGACCTGTACCCACCGAGCGGTGCCTGCGTAAGTTCCTGATTATCAGTGTGCTGAGTGTGTTGGCCTGGTTTGGCACCGATCCCGCGAAAGGGGTCATGCAGCCGCGGTGGAAGAGATTGCCATGGCGGACAACAAACAAATGACAACTGATAACCAAGAAAGAATAAGTACATGACAACGAATACGATTGAACGCAAAACAACGGTGCTAAATGGTGTAAATGTGACCGCCCTCGGGGCGACTATCGAAGCCATTCGCCAGCAGCCAAAGCTGGCGCAATTCAAATTCCGCGCCAGGAACCAGTGGGATACAGGCGCGCACAACGTCGCGACCGTGGACGAGTTCTACGGCACCTGCCAGGAGATAGAGCACAAGCAACCGTTCACCATGCACGCCGACGAACCCGCCGTGCTGTTGGGCGAAGACCGGGCGGCCAACGCGCCGGAAATTGTGCTCGCCGGGCTTTCCGCCTGCCTGACCGGCACTCTCGCCTACCACAGCGCCGCCCGCGGCTTGAACATCGAAAGCATCGAAAGCGAATACGAGGGCGACATTGACCTGCATGGCTTCCTCGGCCTCGATCCGAGCGTGCGTCCGGGCTTCCGCGAGATCCGGGTGAAGTTCCGGGTCAAGGGCGACGCAGACGAGGCTACCATCCGCGAACTGCTCGGCAGGTCACCCATCTACGACACGCTCGCCAATCCAGTTAAGATCAAGATCGAGGTCGAAAAGGTCTGATTCGATCTGTTTGGCGGCCGCCCCTGCTTGCCGCACTGGTCGTCGTTCCTGTCCAGGAACAAGGCCAACACTCAAGTGCGCTAGTGGGGGCGAAACCGCCCTGCACCGCTTTCCAATCCAGGCGCGCATAGCATGGATCGAAAGGGGAGAACGATCCGGCCAAGATGCGCTCGGCTGCGCTCTGGTCATCTGCAGATGCAGGGCGTTTGTTCGCCTGACGGAGTTAACGTGTGGGCGACAGGAGGCGGCAATAGCGGATTTGCGACCATCCTCAAGAGCGGCGACGCCGGTTTGACTTGGCTGCGCCAAACCAACGGAGACGTCACCCAGGCCGAAGCCCTGCTTGGGGTTTCGGCGGTGGATGCCAGGTCGGTCTGGACTGTGGGTGGCAATAATGGTGGCGATGGAGGCTATGTGGTCTTGCACAGTAGCAATAATGGATTGATCTGGACGAACTTGTACTCTTTCGGCTTTGGCGACGCCAATGAGGTCTCCGCAGCAAACATAAATCCGGTTCACTGGTTGACGATTCGAGGATTCACAGGTTTGTAAGGTTATTCCCTACACCGCAATTAGGGTTCTGCCTGATAGAAACCCAGCATACGAGCGGGTATTAAACTGTACCACTTGGAAGCTGGAACCGGAATAACGAGGAACAGGGCAAAACCAGCACCGGGCTTGAAAACGGCATCCGAGGTGGATTGTGTGAACGAAAAGTTTGTGTGTTCAGCCAGGCCTCATTTTCTTGTCTGGCGCTACGATGTAGGAGAGGCACCATGAAAGCTTCAGAATCCGATCACTGCCAGAGCGATCTAGTTCAACCTGTGGAAACTGCGGCATCTGGGTCACCAACGAACAGAGCCGAGCCGAGCAAGACGTTGCTGGTCGTCGAAGATGAACCGCTGATTCGCAACCTGGAGGTGCAGTTTCTGCGCCGGCAAGGCTACACGGTGTTGCAAGCCGAGGGTGCGATGGAGGCGCTAGGGCTCGCTACGGCTACCGTGACCATTCATCTATTAATCACCGATTTTTTGATGCCCGAGGTTGACGGTTTAGAACTGACCCGCCGATTCCGGAAGGTGCATCCAAAGACGCCCGTGCTGATGGTTTCAGGTTCATTATTTTTATTGCCGGCCGGAAGTGAGCTGAACCTGGACCGCTTTGAGGTCCTGGAAAAGCCGTTCCAGATCAGTGAACTACTCCACAAGGTTCACAGCCTGCTGGACGCCTACGCCCCCGTCCCGATATGAGGAGGGCGGTGTGCGGACTGGCTGCGTCGGGGTAGGAGTTGGGTGCCTTCTATTCTTCTTGAGGCAGATCGAGGCAGTGGCTCCGCTCACGTTCAGACCAGCCTCCGAGACCTCAACTCGGGTCAGTCGAGCTGATCTGCTGATGCTTATGGGTTGACCGAAGACGGCGGTAAAGCTTTGAATGGAGGGTGTTGCACTTGCAGCGCATGTTCACGAAGCCCTGGCCCATTGTCACCGTCCTGTGCCTCGCCCCACCTGGCGACGCGCGCCGCGCTGCATTGGCTTTATCCAAGGCAAGAACTCTTTGAAACTCAAGTTCATCACGACGGGCGGGACGATCGACAAGGTGTACTTCGACGCGAAGAGCGAATACGAAGTCGGTTCCCCGCAGATTGTGGAAATCCTCAAGGAGGCGGGCGCTACGTTCGAGTTCGAGGTCGAGTCGGTCCTCCGCAAAGACAGCTTGGACATGACCGAGGAGGATCGCCAGTTGATCCGTCGGAAGATCGAAGCCGATCCCTGCCCGCGTATTGTCGTAACCCACGGCACCGATACGATGATCCAGACCGCAAAGACCCTCCGCGGCATTCCGGGCAAGACCATCGTGCTGACCGGCTCGATGCAGCCCGCGCGATTCAGGTCCACCGATGCCGCCTTCAACGTGGGCGTCGCCATCGGCGCAGCGCAAGTATTGCCCCCGGGCGTGTACATGGCCATGAACGGGCAGGTTTTCGATCCGGAGAAGGCCCGAAAGAACGCCGCCGAAAGCCGCTTTGAATGTGCTTGAGTCTCCATGGCGGATTCTCCTCTCCGCCCAGCGTGGCGTCTCAGAAATGCCAGAGTCTTTCGCGCGGACCCCAAAGCGGCAGAGGGCAGCCGCACTCCCACAACCTTGCGGATCTTCCCAGCATGGCGGATGGCGCGCCAGCGTCTTGGAGTGCGTGCAGTCCTCTGCCGCTTTGGTTCGCACGAGCAAAGCACTGCTGAGAGGCGATACTAGCTTTCGCTGATTGACTACGATTTCAATGCACTCGCTACCCAGCAATCGTCCGCGACGGAAACTAGAAGCCCGCGCTTTGAGTTGGACTTATCTCGGTGCCGTTGCCTGCGCCCTGTGGATCCCGCCATTGACCCTGCCCGCTGATATCCTGTCAACCAACGTGGGCACGGCAGTTAGCAGGCTCGCCCCATTACCGATCCAAGTGGATGGCCGGTTAAATGAGCCAGTTTGGGGCACAAGCGAGCGCCTTACGGCTTTTTCCTACCCGTGGTCCAAGCGGACAGCGCCGGCTACCGAATTCCGGTCGGTTGCCGACGATGAGCGGCTCTATTTTGCCTTCCAAGTGAGTGACCGCGATGTCGTCGTAGCCAAAGACTTCGCCGGCGAATCAACCCTGGACCAGGAGGATCGGGTGGAGGTCTTTATTGCGCGAGATGCCCGCCTAAGCCGCTACTTCTGCCTGGAGATCGATCCCCTGGGGCGGGTCCACGACTATGCCGCGAGCCACTATCGGAAATTCGACAGCGGTTGGAATTGTCCG
>Ga0073936_10006665_pt1 | contig 15158 bp, 12 predicted proteins | sample AliMusrvi5mmetaG_FD_87041 | JGI IMG/M metagenome (GOLD analysis project Ga0073936, IMG submission 87041) | Freshwater lake bacterial and archeal communities from Alinen Mustajarvi, Finland, to study Microbial Dark Matter (Phase II) - Alinen... | ecosystem: Environmental > Aquatic > Freshwater >... | reverse complement strand
GAGAAGGACGCGGTCGGGAACACGATCAAGATCCAGTTCGATATTTCCTGGGAAAACTCCTGGCGCGATTTCTCCAATTACGACGCGGCGTGGGTGTTCGTGAAGTACTGCCTCTCGGCCTGCTCGGACGGCGACACCGGCACCTGGCATCACGCGACCCTGAAGACAAGCGGGACCAACCCTACCAATTTCAGCATCGGCTCCGGCACTGTGATCGACATCGTGGTCCCGAGTGACAAAAAGGGAGCATTCATCCAGCGGCACGCGGCCGGAAGCGGGACGCTTTCCACCACGGCGGTCAAGTTCGTGTGGGATTACGGCGCGGACGGCGTCACTGATTCCGCCGTGACCGGTTCGACCATGAAGTTCCGCCTCTTCGCGATCGAGATGACGTATATCCCGCAAGGCGCTTTTTCCCTGGGAGATACCGCGGGCGCCAGCTGGAGCGTCTCCAGCTTTGAGGCGGGGAACACAAACTTGGCATTTCAATTGACAAGCGAGAACGCCTTAACCCTCGGCGGCGCGAGCGCGAGCAATCTTGGCAATAACAACAATGCCAGTAGCTATGAAGATTTCAATGATTCCACGACCCAGTCACTTTCCGCGGCCTTCCCGAAAGGCTACGCGCCGTTCTATCTCATGAAATACGAAGTGTCGCAAGGCCAGTACGTGAGATTTCTCAACACGCTCACCCGCGCCCAGCAGCAAACCCGCGTGGCGTCCGATATTTCCGGGGATGCCGTGGCCAATAACTTCGTGATGGCGAATTCCCCGGCCTTTGAATACCGCAACACGATCCAGTGCAACACCTCGGGAAACGGCGTCTCTCCCAACCGCGTGATCTTTAACACCGGCTCAAGAAATGCCCGCGCGGCGAGTTATATCAGTTGGATGGATCTCATGGCGTACGCCGACTGGGCGGGCTTGCGGCCGATGACGGAGCTGGAATTCGAGAAAGCCGCGCGCGGTCCTGCCGCCGCCGTGGCCGGGGAATACGCCTGGGGGACAACCAATATCACGCAATGTGGTTCGATCAGCGGCGGTGAAGACGGCACTGAGTCCTGCAATGACCCCGCAGGCGCCAACTGTAATTACACGAGCGTAACCTTCCCCGGGGGGCCTTATGAGCTATACGGATCTTATGATAACGGAATTTATGAATGGCCCGGTGGCTCCATGTCGGGAAATTATGTTGCCAAGATCAGGCAATTTGTAACAGCGTCTGATTCCACAAAAGTTTATGACGATACCCATTATGCCACGATCGTCAGAAACGACCCTTTATGGGTCGGAGCCATCAATGCAACACCCTCCAATGGGGGAGGTGGCTATCTCCAATACGATGTTGTAACTATTGATGGGGGTTCCTCACCGGTGCAAGTACAGGTCGATAGCGTGGACGGGATGGGAGTCGTTTTATCCGTATCTAAGTATCAAATAGGATTTGGATATCCCTTGGGACCCAATCAAACAACGACCGGCGGAACCGGGTCCGGCCTCACGGTCGAGATATTATCATATGATACCTATCAGATCGCCTGGGAGTGGGGGGATATGGGTGGTTCCAGAGGAGTCGATGGGGTGAATATCGATATCTATAACGATTCAGCAGGCGATTATAATGTGGATTTTTATGGCACCAACGCTACCACCTCAGACTTCGGAGCATGGAATAGCGGTGCCCTCAGCATCGGTCAAGCGGCTCCTTATACCCCACCAACAGATCCCGACGGTGGCCAAGGACCCTTGCGCGTCGGTATTTTCGCGGCGGGAAGCGGCAGCCGCGAGCAATCCGGCGCCGGCTATTACGGCAATCTGGACCTGAGCGGAAATTTATTTGAAAGAGCTGTAACAATAGGGAATGCCACGGGACGTGCATTTACAGGCACTCACGGTAACGGAGCTCTCAGCACAAACGGCAATGCCGACGTATCGGATTGGCCCGGGTACTCGAGCGGCGAAGTCACCGGCGCTCTGGGTGCCGGGTTTCGCGGCGGGTACTGGGGCAGCAACGGCGAGGGCGCGCGGACGTCGAACCGCGTCGACGCGGCCTACGAGGATCCTTACCGCTACCACGACTACGGGGGGCGGGTTGGCAGGACTGCGCCTTAATCGTGTACGGCGTAGGTCGAATGGCGTATGGCGAAAAAAGAAAAAGATGACAGTCACCCAAAAGGGGACAGACATTAAGGGACTGTCGGCCCCTTTTCCCCCTATTCATTTTGACACCGTGGGGTCCTTCCGCTAAGATACCGCCAACTCTCAAGGAGACTTGCCCTCATCATGTCAACGCGCGTTCTAAGCGGTACACGGCCCACGGGAAAGCTGCATCTCGGGAACCTCCTGGGCGCTCTCGAAAATTACAAGAAATTGCAGGGACTGGACGCCTTTTTCATGATCGCGGACCTGCACGCCCTGACGACCGAATACGAGGACAAGACCAAGATCGCCGAGAACGTGATGGAGGTCGTGGTCGACTATCTGGCAAGCGGCCTGGACCCTGAAAAGTGCGCGATGTTCGTGCAAAGCGAGGTGCTGGAGCACGCCAATCTCGCGCTTCTTTTTTCCATGATCACGCCGCTTGGGTGGCTTGAGCGGAATCCGACTTATAAGGACCAGCTCGCGGAACTGAAGGGAAAAGACCTGCATACCCACGGCTTTTTGGGCTATCCGGTCCTCCAGGCGGCGGATATCGCGCTCTACAAGGCTGAAAAGGTTCCTGTGGGCGAGGATCAGCTGCCGCATCTAGAGCTCACCCGTGAGATCATACGGCGGTTTTTCCATCTTTATAAGAAGCAGGTTTTTCCGGAGCCGGAAGCGGTCATGACGCTCGTGCCGAAGGTACCGGGCCTCGACGGTCGCAAGATGAGCAAAAGCTACGGCAATTGCATTTATCTGGGCGATCCCGCGGAGGAAGTGACGAAGAAGATCAAGACCATGGTGACGGATCCGGCGAGGAAGCTGCGCACAGACAAGGGGCATCCGGAAGTTTGCCCGGTCTTTTTTTATCACAAGCTTTTTAACCAGGACCAGGCGGAAACGGTCGCCGTGGAATGCAGGGACGCGGCGCGCGGCTGCGTGGACTGTAAGATGCAGATGGCCGCGAAGCTGAATGAATTTATGAACCCGATACGGGAAAGACGTGAAGCATGGATGAAGAAAAAGACGGAAATACGGCAGATCCTCGACCGGGGAGCCCTGAGGGCGCGGGAAGTCGCGAGCCAGACCCTCAAGGAAACCCTGCAGGCGATGGGTCTTCTGGCGTCGTAACACCTGAAAATCTGTCCACGGTCCACGATCCACGGTCCACGGAGAGCGGAGGACTGGACGTGGCTCGTGTCCCGGAGGTCGTGGCCCACGATAATGGGGGGGGGCCGCTGACGGAAGCCTCACCGCTTCCGCTTACGTCGGGAACGCCGGACGAGCACGATCCGATGCACATCAAGATCGCCGTGTATGACGGCCCGCTCGATCTTCTGATCGATCTGATCAAGAAGAACGAGATGAACGTCTACGATATCCCGGTGGCCGAGATCACCCGTCAATACCTGGATTATCTCAAGGTGATGAAGCAGCTGGACCTTGAGGTCGCGGGCGAATTCATCGTGATGGCGGCGACGCTCATTTATATCAAGTCCAAGATGCTGCTTCCCACCGACAAGGATGAGGAAGATGGTGACGGAGAGGACCCGCGCGCCGAACTCGTGCGGAAGCTCCTCGAGTATCAGGCCTTCAAGGAAGCCGCCAAGGAATTGGGGCTTCTCCAGACCGAGCGCGGCAAGATGTTCACGCGCCAGATCACGGATTATTACCTGGGGGAACTCGACCCGGAGGACGCGGGGGTCGACACCTTCAGTGCGAATTTTTTTGATCTGATCGTCGCGTTCCAGAACGTGCTGGCGAAAAAAGAGCCAAAGACGGAGCACGAAGTCTTCGAAGAGGTGGTCTCGATCGAGGAGAAGATGATCCAGATCCAGAGCCATCTCGAAGCAAAGGGGAAAGTCTCTTTCAACGATCTTTTTTCGGAGCGCTGGACGCGGAACGAACTGATCGCGACATTCCTCGCGGTGCTCGAGATCGTGAGGACGCGTTTTGCCTGGGTGCGCCAGGACAAGCAATTCGGCGAGATCGTCATTGAAAAGCGCAACGAGAATTAGTATAAACATCTCATCCGCGGCATCTAGTATTGCTGCGTGATGACGGCCGTCTCGTAAGAATGAAATGATCCATAACCATTTAATCAGGTGAACTGAAATGGCAATAACTCCGGCAGCGAAAGAACGTGAAAAACAGGCGAAGCTCAAGGCTTTGCGCAAAGAACTGGATCAGGAGATCCAGGAGCAACTGGAGGAGAAAAACGCCCTCGAGGAACTGACGGGCGCCCAGAAGTTCCAGATCGAATCCCTGCGCGAAGAGGACCTGCAGGATCCCGCGAAGGCCAAGCTTGTGGTGGAGGCGCTTATTTTCGCCTCTTCCAAGCCGCTCACGCCGGCGGAGATCCGCAAGGTCACGAAAGTCCTGACCGTCAAACAGATCGAGGAAATCGTGGCGGGGCTTAAGGAGGATTATCAGCAGACCGGGCGCTGCTTTGAACTCCTTGAGATCGCGGGCGGGTACGAGCTCTCGACCAAGAAGGAATTCGCGGCGTGGATCCTGAAAATCGAGCTCCAGCGCAAGGCGCGCCAGGCCACGCAGTCGGCTTTGGAGACTTTGGCGATCCTGGCGTACAAACAGCCGCTCACGCGCGCCGAGATCGAGTCCCTTCGCGGCGTGGATACCAGCGGCGTCCTTAGCACGCTCATGGAAAAGAATTTCATCAAGATCGTGGGAAAGAAGGAAGTCCCGGGCCGGCCCTTTATGTACGGGACCACGGAAAAATTCCTGGAGCATTTCGGGCTCAAGGCGCTTGTGGACCTTCCGAGCATTGACGAGATCCGCCAGATGGTGGACAGCTCTGTGAAGAAGGATGAGCTCATCGGCGCCAAGAAGATCGTGGACGTGCCGCAGGAGGGGGCGACGGCGGAGGGCGCCACGCAGGCAGGAATGGTACGGGAAGAATCCGCCGCGGGGGAGCAATTGTCGCCGGAAGTTATGGCGGATGAATCTGAGAACATAAATTCAAATTCCGAGGAAATTTCTTAGTTCAGCTTTGTCATTCCCGCATGCTCTTGGCGGGAATCCAGGCCTGGATCCCCGATAAAAGCTTTCGGGGATGACATAATCGTTAGGTCGTTTGTTTTCAAGGAAGGAAAATTAATACTATGGACCTGAGCCAATTAAGGAAAAGGATCGACGAACTGGACCAGAGGATCATCGGACTTCTCAACGAACGCACGGAATTCGCGCGCGAAGTCGGGAAAAAGAAGACCGAAGCCGGCAAAGAGATCTACGCTCCCGAACGCGAAAGCGCGATCTACCAGAAGATCGAGAAGCTCGCGGCGAAAGGGGTGCTTCCCGCCGATGCCCTGAAATCCATTTATCGCGAGATCATGTCCGCGGCGCTTGCGCTGGAAAAGCCGCTCGCGATCGCTTACCTTGGGCCCGAGGCGACCTTCACGCATCTCGCGGCGCTTTCCAAGTTCGGGTCGAGTGTCCAGTACCGTTCCTGCGCGAGCATCGGAGAAGTGTTCCGCGAAGTCGAGCAGGGCCGCGCGGATTACGGCGTGATCCCGATCGAGAATTCCATCGACGGTGCCGTGAGCCACACGCTCGACATGTTCATTGATTCGGACCTCAAGATCTGCTCCGAGATCTATTCCGAGATCACGCAGAATTTGATGTCGAATGCCCGGGACCTGAAGCAGATACGGCGCGTGTATTCCAAGGCCGAGGTGTTCGGCCAGTGCCGCATGTGGCTTGAGGCGAACCTCCATCACGCGGAACTGCTCGAGGCCTCCAGTACGGCGGCGGCCGCCAAGCGCGCGGCGGATGAAGACGGGGCTGCGGCGATCGCCTCCAAGCTCGCGGCCACCTTTTATAACATTCCGATGCTGGCTGAAGCGATCCAGGATATCGCGAACAATGTGACGCGTTTTCTCGTGATCTCCCGCCAGATCCCGTCCCGGACGAAGCATGACAAGACCTCGATTCTGGTCTCCATCCGCGACAAGGTCGGCGCACTGTATGAAATGCTCCTGCCGATCAAAAAATACAAGGTCAATATGACCAAGATCGAATCCCGGCCGTCCAAGAAACGGGCCTGGGATTATTACTTCTACATCGATCTTGAGGGTCACGTGGAAGACCCGCGCGTCAAAAAAATGCTCGCGGACATGGAGACCAAGGTCAAGTTCCTCAAAGTCCTCGGTTCTTATCCCGCGGCGGGGAAAACGAAAGACTAGCGCTTCGCGCATTTCAAATCTCAAATTTGAGATCAGAGAAAAATGATTCCCTTCAAAAAAAACATCCAGGATATCCACCCCTACGAGCCGGGGAAGCCGATCAAGGAGCTTCAGCGGGAATACGGGATCCGGAATGTCACCAAGCTCGCCTCCAACGAGAACCCTCTCGGGCCGTCGGGGAAGGCGCTTCGCGCGATGAGGGCCGCGATCCGTGACGTGCACCTCTATCCGGAGGGGAGCTGCTACTACCTCCTGACGCGTCTGGCCCAGGACCTCGAGATCGACCCGGCGCATCTTATTTTCGGCAACGGTTCCAACGAGATCATTGAACTTCTGGCGCGCGGTTTCCTTTCGGAAGGGGACGAAGTGATCTCCTCCGAGAAGACGTTCCTGGTCTATCCGATCCTTTCGCAGGTCTGCGGCGCGAAGTTCGTGACGGTGCCGATGACAAAGGACTATCGTTACGATCTGGAGGCGATCCTCCGGGCGATCACGCCGCAAACGAAGATCGTTTTTATCGCGAATCCGAACAATCCGACCGGGACTTACGTGAACGCCGGCGAAGTCGAAGCCTTTCTCTCCAAGGTTCCCCCGTATGTGATCGTCTGCTTTGATGAAGCCTATGTGGATTTTGTGGAGGCCGAGGATTTTCCGAAGATGCTCGCCTATGTAAAAGAAGGACGGGCCAACGTGGTGGTGCTCCGGACTTTTTCCAAGGCCTACGGTCTCGCGGGGTTGCGCATCGGCTACGGCGCGGCTTCGAAGGAGATGGTCGGCTATCTGCACAAGGTGCGCCAGCCTTTCAACGTGAATTCCGTGGCGCAAGCGGCGGCGACGGCGGCGCTCGACGATTCGTTCTTCCGCTGGCGCACCAAGTGGCTCGTGGTTCGGGGCCGGAAATTCTTCTACCGGAAGCTGAAGAAATTGGGGCTGGAATACCTGCCCAGCCAGGCGAATTTCATTCTGGTCCACATGAAGACGGACGGCCAGGAAGTTTATCAGGATCTTTTGCGTCAGGGGATGATCGTCCGGCCGATGGGCGCTTATGAGCTCCCGGACTGGATACGGATCACGATCGGCCGGCGCAGTCAGAATGTGGAATTGATCAGGTTGCTGAAGGCCTATCTAAGCAAGAAAACCGGTTAGAGAGGGCCACGATCCACGGGCAGGGGCCACGAATAGCGTGGTGCGCGCCTCGTGGACCATGGCTCCAATGGAGGAGTTTAAAATATGATCATCGTTCTGAAGAAAACTGCCACGCCGCAGGAACTCGAGCACATTTGTCTGAAGGTCCGGGAACTCGGCCTCACGCCGAACGTTTCGCGAGGCATCGAACGCACCGTGATCGGGGTGATCGGAGACGAGGAGAAGCTTCAGGTTCAGCCCCTGGAGGCTTTTCCCGGTGTCGACCATGTCATGGCGATCCTCAAGCCTTACAAGCTCGCGAGTCGCGACTACAAGGCTGAAAACACCGAATTCGACATGGGAAATGGAGTCAAAGTCGGCGGCAAGAAGATCGTTGTGATGGCGGGACCGTGCTCGGTGGAGAATTACGACATGCTGCTTCATCTGGCGAAGGTGGTGAAACGGGCCGGCGCAACCTTTCTCCGGGGCGGCGCTTTCAAACCGCGCACCTCGCCTTACTCCTTCCAGGGACTCGGCGAAGAAGGTTTGAAGTTTCTCCGGAAGGCGGCCGACGAAACGGGCTTGCTCGTCTGCACCGAAGTGATGGACACGCGGCAGGTGGAGCTTGTGTCGCAGTACGCGGACATGCTTCAGATCGGCGCGCGGAACATGCAGAATTTCGATCTTCTCAAGGAGTGCGGGATGACCAAGAAAGCCGTGCTGCTCAAACGAGGACTCGCCGCCACGGTCAAGGACCTCCTGATGTCTGCCGAATACCTGCTTTCCAAAGGGAATTTCAAGGTGATGCTCTGCGAGCGGGGGATACGGACGTTCGAGACCTCGACGAGGAATACGCTGGACCTGAACGCGATCCCCGTGATCAAAAAAGAGACGCATCTCCCGGTGCTGGTCGATCCTTCCCACGGAACGGGCTATCGCGATTTCGTGGCGCCGATGGCCTTAGCCGGCGTTGCGGCGGGCTGCGACGGGCTTATGATCGAGATCCATCAGTGCCCCGAAGAGGCGAAAAGCGACGGGGAGCAGTCGCTTCTTCCGGTGCAGTTCGAGGAAATGATGAAGCGCGCTCGCGCCGTCGCGCAAGCGGTGGGACGGGATATCTAATCGTACGGTGTACGGAGTACGGCGATATGTTTCCAGGGATTTTCGCCGTACGCCTTCCGCCGTACTCCTTACCTGAGGAAAGAAGTCCTTATGTTTAAGAAGATAGCCATAGTCGGGATGGGGCTCATGGGCGGCTCACTCGCGGCGGCGTGCCGGAAGAAGTTCCCGGGTGCCCGGATCACCGGGATCAGCCGCAGCTACGAAGCTCTCGCGCTTGCCAAGAAAAAGAAATGGGTCCATGAAGTCACGAGGGAGGTTCTTTTCGGGGCGCATGGCGCGGAGCTTATCGTGCTTTGCACGCCCGTGGATACTTTCCTTCCTTACCTCGAGGCGATCGATAAAGTCTGCGCGAAAGGCGCCGTGGTCCTCGATGTCGGAAGCGTCAAGGTCTCGGTCCTGAAACAAGCCAACGCCCGCCGATGGAAAAACCTTTCCTTTGTCGGATGTCACCCCATGGTCGGCTCCCACCGCCGGGGGATCACGGCCGTGAATCCGGATCTCTATGAAGGCGGGTTGGTGATTCTGGCCCGGGATCGAAAAACCGGCGCGCGTGCTTACAAGATCGCAAAAGAATTCTGGTCCCGTTTTTCCGCAAAGATCCTGGAGCTTACGCCCGAGGCCCACGACCGGCTTGTCGGGGAGGTGAGTCACTTGCCTCACGCGATTGCGGCCTGCCTGATGCATACCGTTTCCGCCTCCGCGCTCAAGGTCGCCTCCACCGGTTTCCGGGATACCACGCGCATTGCGGCATCGGCGTCCTCCATTTGGCAGCCTATTTTTTCTTCCAATCGGGATGTGATGCTTAAAACGCTTAGCCGCTTTGAAAAAAATCTCCGTCTCTTCAAGAAACTTCTCCGCTCCAAAGATCCCCGGAAACTGGCTTCCTTTCTTGACCAGGCGAGGAAGAAGAGGGAAGCTCTTTAGTTAAGGTCTCTCTCTCAGCCAACTCGCCGTATTTTGAGGTGAATTTCAAAGGTCAACTTTCTAAAGTCCACATCCGCAAGCTTTTGGTATGGTGTTCTAGGGAGTTATTTAATGCTATAAGACAAACTTTAGAAAAGGATTGCCTTCAAAGCGTTCATGGGTTACGGTTTACACATGAGCCAAACAAATTTTAAAATCAGAGATGGGGCAGGCGGAAATTCAAGATTCGTAGCGGTGATTTTGGCGCTGCTGATGACCGGTATTTCAGTGCCCGTTTATGCCTCACCTGCCGTGATTCAAACCGGCGAACGAGACAAGTTTCAAGCGGTCGTGCCTTACGATCCTAGTACCGCATCTCAGGGAACTGAACAGCCTGCCGTGTCGAGCATTCCTTCACTTGTTAACGAGTCCCCTTTGTCTTTGGATCCGGCTCCGGTTCAGAATGTGCCGGCCGCTGCTTTTCTGCCCACCAAAGTATCAGGAGATATCGCCCGAATTTATGCTACCGCTTATTCCAACCTTTCTGCGGGAAGTCGTCAGGCCGTTGATGCGTTCCTCGATCAATTGTTCTCGATTGCTTTTCAGGATGCGGCACGGGGAGAGAGCGGGGCCAATTCGAGCGCCCGGGATCCGATCGGGTTTATCTCCGGGGCTCTGGCCAATTCTGGCAACGTAGCAGCGCTCACTCGCGAGGCGGAGTCCCTGACCGCTCAGTCTCAGATGACGGAGGAGTCAAAGAATTTCATTCACACGTACGTGATTCCCGCCAATGAAGCCGGTTCTGATGGGAATCAAAGAGCTTCCAATCTTCAGGCCGCTTTCAACAACCGCCTTCAGAATTTTGAGACGTCGCTTTCAGTGAGTTCAGGAAGTGCCATATCTGCGGGAGAACCGGTAGCCTCTTCCGATGCTCATCCCCGGTCTTATGTGGGCTGGATCACGGCCGGCGTTGAACAGGCGCATCAGAATCTCCAGTCGCAGGCGCTGTCACAGCCTTTTGCCCAAGCGTCGGTTTCAAACGTGGGAGAAACGGAAGCTCCGCTGACGCAGGTTGCCGAAACAGTGATCCGCGGCCAGTACCATACGGTGGATTCGGTTTTCGTCGATAAGAATTATCTCAAGACCCAGGAAATGGCCAATGCTCCCGAAGAAATGCATCCCTATGTGCAGTGGGTCCTCTACGGCAGGCACATTACTCCCGAGAACCTTTCGCGCTATGTGGAGACCCGGAGGAAGATCCTGGAGCTATTCAAACAGGCTAAAGATAGCAACGGAATATTACGATACAGAGGCAAGGTCTATCAAGCCTTTGTGCCTGAACTCTGCCAGGCCGTTGGCACTATTGAATTGCTCCAACCTGTTAAGGGTTGAAAGGATCCTAGTCTCTTCCGCCTATAAATGAGAGCACGCACGCGCCTGTTTCAAGGATGCTGTCTGGCCTTTCTTCTGGCGTTCCTCTTGTCTTTTTCGTCCCTTCTTATCGCGGCCGAGGCTCTCTCAAAAGAAGCCTTGCTCCGGCGCCAGGAAGTAGCGCTCGCGCAAGCAAAAGAGTGCCATCTTTCTTCCGAAGACCCCCTCAAAATCCTCCCTCGGCTTCAGGACGTTAAAGCGCAGCTCGACCAGGGCTCTCTTCTGGAGGCGCGGGAGACCCTAGAACAAGCCCTTCAGGATCTTTCGCTTTGGAAAACAATGAGTAAGGCGAGCAGCGAGACGGGGAAACTCCGCTGGCTTGAGACTTATTGGGATATTCTTCAGAAATTCGCATTCCTAGCCTTGATCGCATTCCTTTTTATTCGCAGTGCCTCCTGGCGTAACGCTCTCAAGAAGAAAACATTCTCGGTCCCTTTAAAGCTCCGGCTTGCTCTGCTGACGGCGATACTGGCCGGACTTTTTTGGGCTCTGGATGTTTATCGTTACGGGAGTTCTGTTTTCGCTTTTTTTGATATGCGTATTGTGCTTATCATGGTCTGTGGGTTGATCGGGGGATGGCTGGCCGCGTTACCGGTTGCTTTGATTCTCGGAGCGATCGCGGTTCTTCTGGGGGATGTGAATCCGTGGCCGCTGGGGCTGATGATCGCATCCGCGATCGGAAGCAGCGTGGTCTCGTCCAGGATCAAGCACTATGACCGGTCCGTCAAAGCGACTTTGGGGTGTGCCTTGGCAGTCGGTCTTATACACGGGGCGGTGGTCTACATCCCGTCCGCGCAAGTCCTGCCCCCGCTGTACATGGCTTTTAGCATCCTTCTTCTGGCGGGTCTCGAAACCGCCGGCGTGGTACTCTTTTTCGCGGTGGTCAGCGCGGTGCTCCGGGAAGATCTCAACCGCGACACGGAGAATGAATTGCTCCGGACCCATCTCCTTTTTCTTCAGGCCCAGCTTCGCCCCCATTTTCTTTTTAACGCCCTTAATACCATTGCGGATGTCTGCCATAACGGAAAAACCGACATTGCTGAAAAGCTGATCCTCAAACTCTCGGAATTCTTGAGGCATTCCCTCGACCGGAAAGAAGAGCGAGCCACATTCCGTGAGGAAATGGCGTTCGTGGATGCCTACCTCGAGATCGAAAAGGCGAGATTTGGCGAAAGCCTGCGGATTGAAAAAGAGATCGCTCTTCCAGAATTCCTTTTGGAAATGAAGGTGCCGCTCCTTGTTTTCCAACCCTTGGTCGAGAATGCGGTCCGTCACGGACTCCGGAAGAAGCAGGGCGGTGGAATGCTTTCAGTCAAGGCTTTCGAGAAGGAGGGATGTCTCTGGGTGGAGATCGCCGATACCGGGGCAGGAAAACCGGAGGGGTTCTTCGCGGACCTGATTTCCGGAAAAACCCGGGAGGTGGAGGGGACGGGGATCGGCGTCCGGAATATTCACCAGCGGCTGGTCCGAGCTTACGGTCCGGGTCACGGCTTGCATTATGAAGGCAGCCCCTCTCAGGGGACACGCGTCACCGTCCGTATTCCGGTTTCTCGAGAAGGAGGTAAAAAATGATCAAGGTGCTTGTGGTGGATGACGAGAAATCAGCGCAGAACCGGCTTTTGCAATTTTTAAGTGAGGAGACAGATTTCGAGGTGGCCGGCGTCGCCGCGACGGGGGTGGACGCGCTTCGCATGGTCCGGGATCTTGGCGTTGACGTGGTCTTGTTGGACATCGATATGCCCGGCATGAACGGCCTGGAGGTGGCCGGGTGTCTTTCCAAGTGGAAAAATCCCCCCCTCGTTGTTTTCGCCACGGCGTTCGACAATTATGCTTTGAAGGCTTTTGAGGCCCATGCCCTGGACTATATTCTGAAACCTTTCGATGGAAGCCGCCTGAAAGAGGCCTTTGAACGTGTAAGGGAACAGATCCGGCTCAAGAAAAGTACCAAGGAAGGTCTCACGGCGCTTGATAAGGACCTTGCCGCGCGGGGGACGGTCAAGAAAGTCATCGGCCGGAAACGGAACTCCAAGGAGAAGATCCTCATCGATCCCGACGAGGTCTATTATTTTCATGCTCTGAATACTGAAGTCACGGCGTGGCTCGCGGACAAAGAACTCATCATTAATTTGACGCTTGAGGAGCTGGAGGATGCTCTGGATCCGACGCGCTTTTTCCGAAGCCACCGCGCTTTCATCGTCAATATCTCCAAGATCGAAAAAGTCGCGCCTCTTTTTAACGAGAATTTCGAGATTCTCCTTAAAGGAGCGGTCAAAGCGAAGCTCCCTCTTTCCCGCCGCCGCGCCGGAGAGCTCAAGAAGCTTCTCAGTAATTGGTAGTCTTTCAGACCACAGACTGCAGACCATAGACCATAGACAAAAACCCCTCACCCTATCCCCCTCCCCCCCGGGAGAGGAAAGGTGAGGGCGAAGTTTTGTTTTAGTCTTTGGTCTTTAGTCTCCTGTCTTCAGTCAAGGATTCCCGCCATTCATCGTCGTTTTCCCGCCTTTCACCCGTATTTTGTAGAGAGAAATCCCTCCGTAGGGCACATTCATGTCAGGAGGGACAGACAATGGAAAACAAAACGGTGGAAAAAGGAAAGCAAGGACGAAAAGCAGGACTGACAACGATGACTCTCCCTTGGTGGGCCAGGGTCCTTATCGCTCAGGAAGTCGATGCCGCTTTTCCGGTGATCGACGCCCACATCATCTGGCATTGCTCCGTATGCGGCCCCCTTTTGATTTCTTCGAAATTTCCTTACCTGTACTTTTCAGATATCTGTCCGGAATGCAGCACGGAAAATCGATCAACCCAGGGAGGGTACTAACATGAAAACACAGCTTCTGAAACACACAGCGTGGTCATTGATTTTGGCTTTTTGTTTCACTCAGGTGATGCCCGTAGGACTTGCGGTCACCAATCTCAATGAACTTCCTAAGGGGGCGGGCGTGTCTGCTTCCAGGGATGCTCGGGCAGCAGGTTCCGAAAAGCTCGAAGCAGAATCAGAACTTGCTAACTCGCCTCAGCGGGGAAACAGCATGGATTTTATGGTGAATGACAATCCGATTTCGTCTGCGGCATCGACGACGGCTTCCGTCAAGCATCCCGGGGATGTCAAAAACATTGAACTCGATCCGAAGACCCAGCCTCCCGGAAACAACAAAAACATTGAGCTCGATCCGCAGGTGGTGAGCAAGCCTCAATCGTCTGTCATAAATCCACGCGTGGTGCAGGCGTATGCGGATGCGTTGCGGAAAACCGGTTTTCAGGTCAAGGCGGAATATGTCGAGGCCATGCACCGGTATCTTGTCACGGTGACGGATCCAAGGGCCGATTCTCCGGCGCTTCAAGGGAAGCTCAAATATTTAAGCTTTACGGTCAATCTGGACGGGTCGTTTAAGGGCGTTCTTCAGGCGACTTATCACGGAAAGACCTTTAACGAAGCGCAGCTGCTTTTTGAGGCGATGCTCGCATGCCCTCAAGGGGAGGCTTGTGCGGGGCAGGGGCTAACACCGGTGGAGGCGATCCGGGAAATGAGGGATCTCACGGCTATCTCCTTTACCTGGCCTGCCACGATCATCTATATGAAAAACGGAGTGGTTTATGCGGCGATGGGCGCGAACGGCCAGGTGACGGTCCATCGGGAGCTTTCAGTAGAAGACCAGCAAATGGTCCTTCGCGTCAACGACCCGAAATTTAATTTCGATTTTAACGGGGACGGGAAATTGGATGACGCCGACACGCTTTTGTATCAGTCCTTTGACGGTGAGACCGGGACCACACCCGAACTTGCCGACTATCTGACACCGGAAGCAAGAGCGCGGCTGGATCTCAATAAAGACGGATCGGTCAATGCCCAGGACGTGGCTTTTTATGGCATGATGGTCCCGATGTCAGAAGCCAAAGCGAAGGCCTATCTCTTGTCCCAATTTCCTGGGATGGAGGCTGATTTCATTCGGGTCATTTCCGTTGAGAGCCTTCAGGGAGGGAGATTGTCCGACGGGACGGTTATTCCCGGAGGCTTTTTGGGAGCCCACCTTGTGACGCTTCAGTTTGGTAGAGACGGTCTCAGGCTGACCTTTGTAGGCGGTATTAATATTCAAGATGGCGCTACGATGGCGCTTCCCACCAAGACGACTCTGGAGTATTTTAAACAGCAAGCTAAAACCCTCCAGGCGTATGTGGATGCGTTGCGGAAAACGGCGCAATGCTTTTCTTAGTTGAAACTCCGCAAGGTTC
>Ga0073936_10006661_pt1 | contig 15166 bp, 8 predicted proteins | sample AliMusrvi5mmetaG_FD_87041 | JGI IMG/M metagenome (GOLD analysis project Ga0073936, IMG submission 87041) | Freshwater lake bacterial and archeal communities from Alinen Mustajarvi, Finland, to study Microbial Dark Matter (Phase II) - Alinen... | ecosystem: Environmental > Aquatic > Freshwater >... | reverse complement strand
GTTGTGAACAGCACTCCTGCTGCAGCGAGTTGCAGCATTACCACCGCTCCGGCCTTGAGCTTGACTGAAACCTGCGCTAATGCGCCGGCTCCCGGTCAGCCGATGGTCTTCACTGCCTCCATTAAAAACTCCGGCAACGAGGCCCTGACCGGTGTCAGCTGTACCGATGGGATTGGCGGCCTAGTACCGCTTGCCGATATCGCTGTCGGCGGGTCGATCACGAACACCTTCAATTACACCGATTTGGTAAGTCCAAAGAGTGATACGATCACCTGCGGTGCCAAGGGTGCCATCAGCAGTACTGTTGTGAACAGCACTCCTGCTGCAGCGAGTTGCAGCATTACCACCGCTCCGGCCTTGAGTTTGACCGAAACCTGCGCCAATGCACCGGCTCCCGGTCAGCCGATGGTCTTCACTGCTACCATTAATAACTCCGGCAACGAGGCCCTGACCGGTGTCAGCTGCACCGATGGGATTGGCGGTTCGGTAACGCTTGCCGATATCGCTGTCGGCGGGTCGGTCACGAAAACCTTCAATTACACCGACCTGGTAAGTCCAAAGAGTGATACGATCACCTGCAGCGCCAAGGGTGCCATCAGCAGTTCGGTTGTGAGCAGCACCCCTGCTGCTGCGAGTTGCAGCATCACCACCAAACCGGCCTTGAGCTTGACCGAGAGCTGTGCCAATGCACCGTCCCCCGGTAGTGCAAGCGTCCTGAGTGCGACCTTGACCAATACGGGCAACGAATCCCTTACCGGCATTGTCTGCACGGATTCCAACGGTGCGTCTCTTGCCGGCGTACCGTCCACGCTTGCTGTAAACGGTGTTGCCACCTTTACCGGCAGCTACATTCCGCAGACAAGCGGTTCGGCAGATGCCATAACCTGTACCGCCACTGGCGCTATAAATAAGGATAGTGCCGGCATAACTTCCAACGGTACGTGCAATATCACCACCAAACCGGCCCTGAGCTTGACCGAGAGCTGTACCAATGCACCTTCTCCCGGTAGTGCAAGCGTCCTGAGTGCGACCTTGACCAATACGGGCAACGAATCCCTTACCGGCATTGTCTGCACGGATTCCAACGGCGCGTCTCTTGCCGGCGTACCGTCCACGCTTGCTGTAAACGGTGTTGCCACCTTTACCGGCAGCTACATTCCGCAGACAAGCGGTTCGGCTGATGCCATAACCTGTACCGCCACTGGCGCTGTAAATAAGGATAGTGCCGGCATAACTTCCAACGGTACGTGCAATATCACCTCAGCCCCGGCCTTGAGCTTGACTGAAAGCTGTGCCGATGCCCCAGCACCTGGTCAGTCCATCAGTATCCTGGCAACCGTTGCCAATACAGGAAATGAAGATCTTACCGGGGTAAGCTGCTCTGACAATATGGGGGTAGCGTTTGCCGGTATCCCGGCCACTCTCGCAGCAGGGAAAGCTGCACAATTATCAGGAAGCTATCTCCCCGCAGGAAAAAATTCCACCGAAACAATCACCTGCAAGGCAAACGGATTACTAAATGGCGCCGTTGTTTCAACTAACTCTAGCGCAACCTGCACTATTGCGACTGCGCCATCCATGACAGTTGCAGAAACCTGTACCAATGCACCTGCGCCTGGGCAGGCAATTGCCCTCTCTGCGGTGATTAAAAATAACGGTAATGAATCGCTTACCGGCCTTATCTGCAACAGCAGTAATCCCGGCGTGTTGTTTACCGGAATGCCGGCCACGCTTGCCGCAGGCGCCTCGGCAACGGTAACCGGCAGTTACGTCCCATCCGGCAACAGTTCGGTAGATACAATCTCATGTAGTGCGAACGGAGTAATAAATGGCCGTACCATTTCAGCCAACTCCAGCGCGACGTGCAGTGTCGAATCGCCTGCCTGTATCCAGCTCAAGAAGCAGGTCAGTACCAGTTGCGTCATTACGGGGAGTAAAGATAAACATTGTAAAACCGGTGAGGTAAAAGAGGATTATTGCAAACGGGGGGATGCAGACAGGGCATACTGTAATGATTCCAAACAGGACAAGGAAGGGTATTGCCATGAAGTAACCCGCAAGGAAACTCACTGCGGCGCTTCCGAGTCTAAAGGTTCCTATTGTGCAAAATCCGATTGTGATCACGACTACTGTGGTCAGTCCGGGACTAAGGATGATTACTGCAAGGTTCCGGTAGCTCCTGCATGTGTGCCGGTATGGCTTGATGCCGACACCCCGGACACCGCCGCAACCATGAAAAGTTCATCCTGGTTTGATCCGGGCAACGGGAATGACCTGCTGGATAAAATAGGTAACGGAACGTATGACAGCTATAGCAGTATTAAGCTGTTCCAACACGCTATTTCTGACGAGGGTACAGATGATGGCAATGTGCGAAATGGCGATAGTGACGATAAAACCGACGATGATGATAAGACAAGCGACAGCGTGCAAAAGTACAACGGGCATATTAAACAATCGACTCTGGCGTATCGTATGGTCATATCCAACTGCGGTAGTTCCGATCTCGCTAAGGTAACTCTTAGCGACGCCACTATTGCCGTCACCGGTTATGAAGTTGGTGCTCTTAAAGCAGGCGATGCCGTTACCCTGACATCGGCGCAGATTCCGCAACTGGATCAACCAAAACAGTATTGCAGCAATTCGTTTGTTAATACCGCCACCGTGACCGCTTTTGATTCGTCCGGAAAGAATGCAAGCGCAAGCGACGACGCGTGGATTATCTGCAACACCAAGAGCTGTGCATTTTCCAACGGCTACTGGATAAATCATCTGGAAAGCTGGCCGGTTACGACTTTCAAGCTCGGCACCATCAGCTACACGCAGAATCAGCTCCTTTCAATCATCTCTGCCCCAGCCTCCGGTAACGGACTGCTTTCTCTCGGGCAGCAACTGATTGCCGGCAAACTGAATGTTGCCACTGGCACCATAGTTCCTGCTGCGGTTCAGCAGGCAATAAACAGTGCCGACGCTTTGATCGGATCGCTGATGGTTCCTCCTGTCGGTTCCGGCACATTGTCAGCTTCTACTGTGAATGCGCTTGTTAAAACCCTTGATTCCTTCAGTAGTGGTACTTTTCCCGGCGGGCCAAATCATTGTGGAGATACGCAAAAGCAGCAATGCTCTGGCAGTATTGGTGGTTTTATTTGGGATGACTCCAATAAAGATGGTGTGGAAGGTAGCAGAGAAGTTGGACTGGCCGGGGTAAAAGTTGTTCTAAGTAACGGCACATCTGCGATTACGGATACAACCGGACACTACCTGTTTACTGGTCTCTGCAAAGGAAATTACACGGTAAAGGTAGCTGCGCCTTGCAATTACGTTGCCACTACGGCGTCCTCCGTCGCTGTTGTCCTCTCTTCGGACAACAGTTCCAATCGGGCTGCCGATTTTGGCTTTGTCAAACCACCGCAGGCCTGTTCCGGCAAAATTGGTGATTTTGTCTGGGATGATCTGAACAAGAATGGCGCACAGGACGGTTCGGAACCGGGACTCGCAAATGTCCAGGTTACGTTGAGCAATGGTATCAAAACCGTAACGAATGCTTCAGGCTATTATCAGTTTACCAATCTTTGCGCCGGCGATTATATCGTTTCTGTTTCCATTCCTTCCGGTTATATGCCAACGGCTGTTGCATCGGGGGCGAATACGGCAAAAGACAGTAAAGGGTCTCCGGTAAAGGTTACTTTGAACAATAATAACAGCTCGGTTCAGAACATTGATTTTGGTTTTTACAAGATAGTTGCCCCCGTATGCACAGGAACTATAGGTAACTTCATTTGGAACGACGTGAGCAGGAATGGGATCCAGAATTACGGGGAAAAAGGGATAGCCGGGGTAACTGTGTTGCTCGGCAATGGACAGACCACAGTTACCGATGCCGATGGGCACTATCAGTTTGCCGGATTGTGTGCGGGGAATTATACCGTTACTGTTACCACACCGAACGGATTTACACCGTCTCCAGCGTTGCAGGGAACCAGCCGCACTCTTGACAGTAATAGCGGTTCGGCTGCTGTGACGCTCAGTAACAACTATAGCTCGGACGCTACCATCGACTTCGGTTTCTGGAAGCTTCCAGCCCCTTTAACAACGGCTAAAGGATGCAGCCTCGGTTACTGGAAAAATCATACCGGCAACTGGTCAAGCGCCCTGCACCCCACTGACAGCTTTGATACTGTTTTTGGTATAACCGCTTTCACCCCTGACATAACTTTACTGCAGGCGCTGAACAGTACCGGTGGCGGTATTTCCAATCTCGCGCGTCAAAGTGCCGCTGCGCTATTGAATGCGCAGGATTCACGAATTACCGGATTCCCGTTATCCGTGAGTGAAGTGAAATCAGCGGTTAAAAATGCTGTTCAGGCAGGAAGCTATGATGCCCTGGCAACAACACTCGATAGTTATAATAATCTAAGCTGTCCTTTAAATTAGGGGGCTTGCTCACAAAAGGGTGATGTCCTCATTTCGTTGATATGCAGATCCGGCTTGCATTGTGGTAGCTATGCAAGCCGGTACTTAACTGAACTTGTAAAAGCAACCGTACATGATAACTCAAAAAAACCTTCACGACCGATAGGTTGGTGCCGCGCAGCGGTTCCTGGCCTCATGTGATTTCAAAAGAATGAATCAATTTGGTTTTCTGCTGTTGTAAATTCTGCTACAGTAACTCTTCCCTGAGTTATGATCTCTCCAATAAAATTGGGTATTGTTTCATGTTCCAAATCATTAAAATTTTTTTTGTGCTTATGGTCTTGTGTCTTTTTGTCACCCCTCACGTTTTTGCGAAGGATGGACGCAAAATTGAGGACAGCGACAGGGTGACGCTGTACGGAAATATTCATCCTCATGCCCACTCACAGTTTGAAGTCAGTAGTACAGATCGCTCTTTACGTATGGAGCGTATGGTGCTCTCTCTGCGTATTACAGCGGAGAAACAGGCTTCTATCCAGCATCTTGTGGCCAATCAGCAGAATCCCTCCTCCGAAAACTATCATAAATGGTTGACTCCGGAGGAGTTTGGCGAACGCTTTGGCCCGTCTTCTGACGATCTCAGCGTAGTGACTGGGTGGCTCACTTCCCAGGGATTCCGTGTTGAAAACGTCCCCAAGGGGCGAACGTGGATCAATTTCACCGGTACCGTAGCTGATGTTGAACGAACTTTTCGCACTCAGATGCGCAACTACAAGGTAAAAGGTCGACTCTATCATGCGAATGCTCTGAATCCATCAATCCCGCGTGCGCTTGGTGATCTCGTCGCAGGAATCAGTACGCTGCATAACTTCCCGCGCCGACAGATGAACAGTGGTATTCGCCCTTTTTTCGAGGGGCGGACGCCCAGCTATACATCAGGTGCTAACAAAAGTCTGGCGCCTGGCGACTTTGCAACGATCTATAATCTTAATCCGTTGTACAGTGCTGGCATAGACGGTACCGGGCAGAGTATTGCAATCGTGGGACGTACGCATTCATCCTCATCCCCTGCCAATTGGAAAACATTTCGCACCACATTTGGACTCCCAACCAACGCTCCTCAGATTCTTGTAAATGGAACGGACCCTGGCGACCAAGGGTTAGACGAAGACGTTGAGGCTGATCTTGATGTGGAATGGTCCGGTGCGATCGCTAAAAATGCCACAATAAAGTTTGTAACGTCTCTATCAACCGCTTCCACCGATGGTGTAGACCTATCGGCCCAGTACATCATCGATAACGACCTTGCTCCGGTAATGAGCGTCAGTTTCGGTCAATGCGAGGCGCAAATGGGGGAGGCAGAAAATATCTTCTACAATAACCTTTGGGCGCAGGCAGCGGCCCAGGGTATTACGGTGTTTGTCTCAACAGGAGACTCTGGAGCGGCAGGCTGTGATTACGGAAGCGACGATACAGGGACTGGACCGGCAGTTAACGGACTCGCTTCAACCCCCTATAATGTTGCAGTGGGAGGAACCCTTTTTAATGAAGGTTCAGGTAGCTACTGGAATACGTCCAATGGCTTGTACGGCGTTTCTGCAAAGAGTTATGTTCCCGAAACCGCCTGGAACGAGAGCGCTTCGGCAAACTATTGTCCGGCAGACCAAGTCCCCTGCACCGGATTATGGGCAACTGGTGGCGGTGCTTCTTCACTCTATGACAAGCCTGCATGGCAGGCAGGGCTGGGCGTTCCGGCTGATGGTAAACGGGATATTCCCGATGTTTCGCTTAGCGCGTCAAGCCACGATGGTTACCGTATCAAGAGTCAAGCTGGATGGTATCTTGTTGGCGGTACATCAGCCTCTTCCCCTGCATTTGCCGGGATAATGGCATTGATCGTTCAAAAAACAGGCCAACGGCAAGGGAATGCCAATGCACGTTTTTATCAGTTAGCCGAAGCTCAGCGTGCGCCAGGTGGCCCGGTTGCGTATCATGATATACTATCCGGCAACAATACTGTTCCCGGTGTTACGGGCTATGCCGCTACCGATGGTTACGACCTGGCCACCGGTCTTGGGTCGGTAGACGGTGCGCAACTTGTAAATCACTGGGTTGCAACCGCTCCCGGTGCACCGGTTATTGGTGCGGCCGTTGCCGGGAACGGCCAGGTAACGGTAAGTTTCAGTCCGCCGATAACCAATGGCGACAGTGCCATTACCAGCTATACAGTGACATCAGATCCTGGTGGTTTTACAGGTAGTGGCACGACGAGCCCCATAACGGTTGGCGGTCTTACCAACGGCTTGCCCTACACGTTTACCGTTGCCGCAATTAATAGCGCCGGGACCAGTGTCCCTTCGAGTCTGACAAGCGCGGCAGTACCTGCCACTGTTCCCGCTCCTCCGTCTTCAGTCAGTGCAGTAGGAGGGAACTCGCTTGCGATAGTCAGCTTTTCCGCGCCGATAGATAATGGTGGCAGTGAGATCAGCAACTATACGGTTATCTCTCATCCGGATAGTATTACTAATACTGGTACCGGTAGCCCGATTACGATCAGTGGTTTGACCAACGGAACACTCTATTCCTTTTCGGTTACTGCCGCCAACATCATGGGATCCAGCACGCCTTCAGCGGCCAGCAACACAGTTCGGGTGCCGCCCTTGAGCCAGACGATAACGGTCACCTCCGTATCCCCCTCGTCTGCTGCCCTTGGCAGCCAGTTTGCTGTTGCTGCCTCGGCTTCTTCCGGCCTGGCCGTCAACTACAGTAGCGGCACTCCTGGTGTTTGCACAAATAACGGTGCCACTTTCACTATGATTGCCTCGGTTGGTACCTGCATAGTCCAATATGACCAGTCAGGTGATGGCAACTATAGTGCCGCACCACAGGTAACCGGCAGTACGGTGGCTATACAGGCGTATTCACTTACGGTTAGCTTGAATGGCACTGGTGGTGGTACCGTAACCAATAATCCGTCAGGCACCCCGGCAGCGCCGTGCACTTATGGGAACTGCTCCGTCTCCTATCCCGCCAATGCAACAGTTTTGTTACTGCCCACCCCGAACAGCGGTTCTATATTCGGCGGGTGGGGCGGTGACTGTAGTAATGGCGGCGACTGTAGCGTCACTATGGATGCTAACAAAAACGTCACAGCAACCTTCACGTTACAAAACAACGTCATGATCAACGGTACCTACTATGGTACTATTGCCAGCGCATATGCTGCCGTCGCAGACGGAGATGTCGTTCAAATGCGGTCAATGGAATTTCCTGAAGACCTTGTTTTGTCGCGGGGATTGAGCTTTACCTTGCGTGGTGGGTATGACAGCGGCTTGAGCACGCGCGTCGGTTACACGACTATCAACGGGGTAGTTATCATAAGCGGCGGAGGTCGCGTGTCAATGGACCGGGTGATCATAAAATAAGGATCATATTGAGACAGATCTCTTAATGATGGAGTCCGGATGATTTACAAATTGTTTGGTCCTAAAAAGAAGGTTTTGACAAAAAGCCGGAGGTGAAAGAGCAGCTTGGTTATCTGATTGACAACTATCTTGCGGAGCACTACTTGCTTAAAGTTGTTGCGGCGAAGGTTTCGGTCCCGGAAGAGGAGATGAAAATTGCTATGAAAGTCATCAAACGGATTTTCTCTTTCCCGTGTTTTTTATTCAGGTTTGGATGTGGTGCGCAACGATAGGATCTCTCAAAAGCTTTCACCTGACTTTCACCAATAGGACAACTTCTACCACTTTTTGTTGGACTTGGATGGACTCTGCTCGATGAGGTAGATGCTTTAAATAGTGTGATATTAATGGGTTAAACCTTGTTTTGTGGTGCTGTTTTTCCGCCTTCGAATCCCGTGCCGCCCACCAATAATATAAGGCACTTACAGTTTATTCTGTGGGTGCTTTTTTGTTTTATTATCTGAGTTTATGTAACCTCTGGTGTAACCTTTACTCTCCTTGCTGGGAAGCAAATGTCTGATACTCAGATTGATGCAGCCTACAGAAACGATATCCATGCATATAATCCGGTTCTTGCCGTCGAGATGGGCTGTAATGAACATTTCTTTGGGTTCCTTGCTTAAGAACGAAAAGGTCTCGTATATCTGAGAAGGTGAAGTAAATCGAGTTCAAGTCTTCAAGTAATTTGTTCCCTCTTCGCGTACAGTCAGAGTTTCGAAAACTGCTTTGATCTGCTTGAATTTGATGGTGCGTGGTTTGCTTGAATTTTATCTGCACCGAACAGTGTATTGATCGTCATGGTCGTCTCCTTGGTTGTACATGAATGCACTTGGATAAAAAATCAGGGGACGTTTGACGGCCCCCAGTGAGTGTATTTGTGCTGTTTTTTGGCTTGCTGCTGGAAAAGTGCCTAATTTTTAGAATCTGGTGCTGCCATCACTTTCTAATGAAATATTACGGCTCTGAAAATAAACTATTGACACGATAAATCAGGTAGTTACAAGTAGTGGTTATTCGCTGTGCAAAACGATAAAAAGCCAATGTTTTTGTGACGTTTTTGAAACATATCCACAGTTTCAACAGGGTTATCCACATTTTTTGTGGAAAGATTGCCCTTGACGAAATACAGCCACTTAGCCGTTTTTATGTCGCCGGTTTCTGAATATTACATTAAAATTTCTCTGAACTTCATAATGATGGTTTCGGGTGAAAGCTCATCCCACAAGCTACCCAAATATTCGTACAGCTCATTTTGAATTGTGAATAAAGATGCTGTCGTATTCTTCACCAGTAACTCGGTTCAAGTATTGACTTCCAGTATGGAGAATTGTAAGGCTAACAGAAACAGATTCACTCCCCGGCACTCCTTTTTGCTGGCAATGTTCTTTGGCATTGATGAGCTTCCGTTCCGCGGTTTATGCCAAGGGACGGTTCCAGATTCCAAGAGTTCCGTAATCCTTGTGTTGATGATTTCGTACACGTTCATGATGCTGCTTCTTTCAAGTGAGAGTTCTTGCCCAGAGACTGGACAAAGAAAAGGCACAAAAATTACGAAGGGCTTTAAGAATAATGATTCTGGCGAGGGCGGAGATGAGTTACGTGAGATATTACAGCTTGTTATTCCCAAAAACAATGCTTTCAATTTGACCGGTTTCGGCAGTGGCCAATTTCCGGGCAAAGCGACTGATAAGGGTGAACAAGAACGTCGCGGTGCAAAAGATGAATAGTGAGCCTTTGATAACAGCGATTTTCGTCATGATAGCTGGATCTTGGACCATCCATCCCCAAACAGTCTCCGACCCGTATATCCAAGCCAGACCAAATTATCGTCCATTCTATTTGCAGTAGCTATATCCGTGCTAAAGCTGTGGAAGGGTGAATAACTGAATAATTGCTTTGAAAGTTTGAGTACAGTTAACCCTGAGAAAAGCAGTTTCACGCAACGAACGCTACGACGCAACGTAAAATATGATAGTAAAGCAATTCTGGCATATACCGGATTGGTGAGGTGGCGACATGTATGACCGCATGGAAGAGGCAAGAAAGATGTGGGAAGGGCGAACATGACCGGGGAGGCGGATACATCATGCATATAATCAGTGCATCACGGAGAACAGACATACCTCACTACTTTGGCACCTGGTTTGAGGAACGGCGCAAAGATGGTTTTGCTGAATATAGAACCGTTTTCGGCGGTGGGAAAAACGGCAGGTTTCGGGTGTCGTTAAAACAGGAGGACGTACTTGGCTATCTTTTCTGGACAAAATTTGCCGGGCCGTTTATAGAGCAATTGGAAAACTTACGATTTGAAGGGATTCCGTACTCCTTCCAATATACCATAACCGGTTATGGCAAAGAGATACAGCCAGGTATTCCCGAGCTTTCTGCGGTTATTGATACCTTTTTGCAGGTTTCTGCCGATCTTCCTGCAGCGACTGCTATCCAGTGGCGTTATGATCCGATATTGGTTTCAACGGAATATAGCACAAAATGGCATCGTAAGAATTTTGAACAAATCTCGGAACAACTGCAAGGTGCTACCCGTGTAGTGAACGTGAGCTTTGTTGAGCCATATCTGAAAGCACTATCAAAAGCTCCTGATTGGCGCGATATTCGGTGGCGCACACCTGATCCGGTTCGCCACAAGACAGCTCTTGGTAAATATTCTGCGATTCGTTCCATTGGTTCCGAAGAGGATGAACTTCTGGCCGACCTGAAAGAAATAGCCCGGCATCGTGGAATTGAACTGCGGGTCTGCTGTAATCAGGAATATGGTGAGCATTTCCCGACCGCTACATGTTGCGGGCTTGAACTGTTCCAGGCATACGGTTCTGACATAGAAAAACGAGTTTCGAATCTTGCCCCTGGTCCTTCTCGTACTGGATGTAATTGTCTGAAGACGGTTGATATCGGAATGGATACTACCTGTCCGGGAGGCTGCTTCTACTGTTATGTGACCACGTCTCTTGAGCGTGCCGTGAAAAATCATGAAAATCACGATCCGTATGCGACGATGTTGAGGTAGATCGCATATGTGTTGAGACAACAATATACCCTTCTGTTTGTCAGGATTTTCCTTTCCGTCGTTATTAAACCACCTTCGGTTCTCCACTTCTGATCAGCTGCGTGAACATAACCACCATCCAGTCCGGCTATTGAAGATGGTTCTGGCCGAGGTTGTTTCGCCCAATCTCTGGGGCAGCCATCAATGAATTGATACTTTTCCTCATCCAGCTCTCTCTTGATCCGCTCGGCAACGCAATGTAATGGCGGTGAAACGATGTGCAGTAACATTGACAGGAAAACCGTATTAAGCTAAGCTGACGTTAGATGTCCGGGTGTGAAGTTGCAGAATAACACGGGATCCCGGTGCCCTCCTGTTGTGTAACCCCCGTCGGAACATACTTTTTTGTCCAATGACGATTTAAAACGTGTTATTTTGCACCGGTAAGGAGATCGGAGGGGGCAGGCATGGCTAAGGGAAACTTTGACGTAAAGGATTTGATAGCTCCTTTGATGCTGCGAGTTCCGCTCGGGTTGATCTTTATGGCACACGGGTCTCAGAAGCTCCTGGGGCTCTTTGGCGGCCAGGGGCTCACGGCGACGTTCAAGACCTTCGAAGAAAAAATGGGTATTCCGCCTATTTTTACTCTGCTGGCGATCATTGCCGAATTTGCCGGCGGATTCGGCGTTCTGACCGGGTTTCTGACCCGCCTTTCAGCGGCCGGTATTTCGACGGTCATGCTGGTGGCTATCTATAAAATTAACTGGGTCAACGGTTTTTTTCTTAACCTCACTGGCGTTGCCGGTCGCGGACACGGCATCGAGTATAACACCGCTCTGCTGGGCATGGCCCTGTATCTGGTGCTTGCCGGTGGCGGCAGGTGGTGTCTTGATCGTCTGGTGTTTAAAGGGTAAGTACGGACCCGGTTGCCCGCCTGGACGGAAACTATTTTAAGAAAAACCAGGCGGGCTTGCCCGCCTTTCGATTGCCTACAAGGAGCTGCTACCCGTGGAACTGTTCAATCAGTCAGAAGTCGAGAAACGCCGTACCTTTGCCATTATCAGCCACCCCGATGCCGGGAAAACCACCATCACGGAGAAGCTGCTGCTTTTCGGCGGCGCCATTCAGCAGGCCGGTGAGGTTCGTGCCCGAAAGAGCGCACGCCACGCAACCTCCGACTGGATGGATCTGGAAAAACAGCGTGGCATTTCGGTTACTTCGTCGGTCATGAAGTTTACCTATGACGACTGCGAGATCAACCTGCTGGATACTCCGGGTCACAACGATTTTTCAGAAGATACCTATCGCGTTTTAACCGCTGTTGACTCGGTATTGATGGTGATCGACTCCGTCAAGGGCGTCGAGAGTCAGACCAGAAAACTGCTGGAGGTCTGCCGGCTCCGCCACACTCCGATCATGACCTTCATGAACAAGCTTGACCGTGAAGGGCAGGAACCATTTGACCTGCTTGATGACATTGAAAAAAACCTCCATATGCAGACAGCTCCGATCACCTGGCCGATCGGGATGGGGAAACGGTTTCGGGGCACCTATCATCTGTATACCAAGGAACTGACCTTTTTCGACGCCGAATCCGACAACGGTACGGGTGAAATTATCACGGTTACCGGTTTGAACGACCCACGCCTCGATGAGCTGCTGGGAAGTCAGGTGGAAGAGCTGCGCAACGATATCGAACTCTTGGAGGGGGCGGCTCACCCCTTCGATATGACGGCGTATCTTGAAGGTCGTCAAACGCCGGTTTTCTTCGGTAGCGCCATCAATACCTTCGGCGTGCAGCAGTTGCTCGACGCCTTTGTCCAGTATGCGCCGCATCCGCTGCCGCGCGAGGCTGCCACCCGCACGGTATCACCCTATGAAGAGCCGTTCAGCGGTTTTACGTTCAAGATCCAGGCAAATATGGATCCGGCACACCGCGACCGGATCGCATTTTTTCGCATCTGTTCCGGCAAGTTCACCCGTGGCATGAAAGTCCGACACGTCCGCCTGGGGCGTGACGTCCAGATAGCCAACGCCACGATCTTCATGGCCCAGGACCGCACCAACGTGGAAGAAGCCTGGCCGGGCGATATTATCGGCATCCATAATCATGGCACGATAAAGATCGGCGATACCTTTACGATGGGTGAAGATCTGAAATTCACCGGTATTCCCAGCTTTGCTCCGGAACATTTCCGCGAGGTGCGCCTCTTGAACCCGATGAAGTCAAAGGCGTTGGAGAAAGGACTGGTGCAGCTGGCGGAAGAGGGGGCCACCCAGGTTTTTAAGCCGGTGATGGGATCGGATTGGGTCATCGGTGCGGTCGGTTTGCTGCAGTTCGAGGTGGTTATGCATCGTCTCGAACACGAATACAGCGTAAAAGTTGCGTTTGAACCGGTCAGCTATGTAACGGCCCGCTGGGTGACCGGCGAAAAGAAGCCGATCGAGGATTTTGAAAAGAAAGAGGCAATGCACGTCTATATCGACGGTGAAGGTAAGCTGACCTATATGGCCGGTAGTCAGTGGCGTCTTGATAATACGATCGAGAGTTGGAAAATGCTGGAGTTCCATGAAACCAGCGAGCACAGTTAAGCGTATGTTACCCGACCGAAACCGGGAAAAACGGCGCAAGAAAACCGGCAAGTTCGATCTGAAGGCCACCATAACGGCCATTATGGGTATGTCCTACATCCATTTTCCGCTGATTCTGCCGGGGGTTCATCCGCTGGTAGCCCCGCTCATCATGTTTCGCCTCAAACGTCGCGGTTTTTCAAACTGCCGGGTGGAGGTTTCCGGGTCGCAACTGGTTGTTTACGCGGTGAGATGACGTTATTATAAAAGGGCCGGATCGCATAAACGATTCGGCCCTTTTCCTTGCTCGTATCAATGGTGTTCCACCATTACATAAACTTCGATATCTCAAAACCAATCTGTCCGAGCGGCAGCACTTCATCGGCTACCCCGCCATCCACACAGGCTTTCGGCATACCGTAAATGGTTGAACTCGCTTCATCCTGCGCAATTGTCACGCCCCCCTTCTGCTTGAGCATCTGCATTCCCTTGAAGCCGTCATTGCCCATCCCGGTTAGAATTACCCCGAGCATTGCCCCGCCGGTCGCTTCGGCCATGCTTGACATCATCAGGTCAACCGAGGGGATGTAAACATATTGCGGATAAGAACTGGTGGGCTGAGTCCTGACAATAATGTGTGTTCCCTGTTTGACCAGCGTTGTATGCATACCTCCCGGTGCAATCAGCGCCAGTCCCGGTTTGAGAATGTCACCATCAACCGCCTCGCGGATAGTCATGGAGCATTTGGCATTGAGCCGGTCCGCATACGGCCCGGTAAACGCTTTCGGCATGTGGATGCCGACCATGACGCCATACGGAAAATTGACCGGGATGCGTGAGAGGACTTCCTGCAGTGCCACCGGCCCCCCGGTAGATGCGCCGATGCCGACGTACTGGATTTTTTTTCCGAGGAATTTTGATGTAGTCGGTCGCTGCGGTACCGAGATTGCGGGAGCTGCGGGACGCATCGCTGCCAGGGGCATGCCGGACGGACGCCGCATGTGTGAAGCCATTGCGTCCTTGATCTTCCGCATCAGCTCTTGACGGAATATGTTCTGGGCGTCTGACGAGTCGGTGACGTTTTTCGGAATGTAATCAATAGCACCGGCATCAAGTGCTTCAAACGTCGATTTGGCTCCTTCATTGGTCAGGGTAGAGACCATTATGACCTTGGTCGGCGCCTTGGCCATTATCTGTTTCAGAGCGGCAATGCCGTCCAAGCGCGGCATCTCGACATCCATTGTGATAAGATCCGGTCTGAGAGAGATGGATTTTTCGACACCTTCCACGCCGTCGGCGGCGGTGCCGACAATGTCTATTGACGGATCTTTCGACAGGACGCTACGAATAGCCATCCTCATAAAGGAGGAGTCGTCAACAATCAGAACACGGGTTTTCGTTTGCTGCGGCATTATCATCACAGTCAGTCGCCTTTTTATTTCGTCATGATGGAGTAAACATGGAGGTGACCATCTCTGCAACATCGGGTATTGCGTCGTCCAGTTCGTAACAGAAACGTTCCACATCCAAATCTGCCAATGCGGGTGATTCTTTTTTAAGGATCGTCCAGGCTTCTTCTTCACTCAGGTTGAAACTGATCCATTCGCGTCCGCCGTAGTTCAAGCCACGTACCGTACAGAACAGGTCGGACAGATTGACAATGGCACAGAGAATCGGATCTTCCGTGGCTTTGCCCGGGGTATGATGATGCGCT
>Ga0073936_10006659_pt1 | contig 15167 bp, 11 predicted proteins | sample AliMusrvi5mmetaG_FD_87041 | JGI IMG/M metagenome (GOLD analysis project Ga0073936, IMG submission 87041) | Freshwater lake bacterial and archeal communities from Alinen Mustajarvi, Finland, to study Microbial Dark Matter (Phase II) - Alinen... | ecosystem: Environmental > Aquatic > Freshwater >... | reverse complement strand
TCAGCAAGGTCGCAACACCTTCACGTTCGTGGCCGACGCCGTCCGCGCTCACTTCGCCGGTCATACTACCGCTTCGCTACTCGCCGGGGGGTAAACGGTTACTATCGCAACAGTCGCCGAAATTGGTCATGGTGCAGTCCTGCCTAATGCATGTGCCGCGTGTAACCGTGAGCGAGAAATGTTTTGAATCCGCTATTTTCCAATGGTCAGACCCAACCTGTTTGCCTCCCGACGACCGTGTGCAATCCAAAATGGCACGTCCGTAACTTGACGCTCTGGACGGTCACACGAGTGTCCAATTTCCTTTATCGTTTCAACGTTAACTGGATCTGGCCGGGAGATGCAATCATGTTCCTCATTAACGAGGTCAAACCAATACATGGATTGCCCACGAAAAAGGTTGAGCAGGTAGAGGATATGAATTTTCTCGGGTCTCTTCCCAGTGCCGACCAAAAACGCAATCTTCTTCTTCGGCTTGGATCCAGAAGTGGTGTTTGGCTTCCCCGTTTTGGGATTTGCAGGATCGAATGTCATGGATTACCTCTGTCAAGAAATGGTTAAAAATTAACGTCTAGCACAATCACTCGGGGATAAACTCCCAAAACTCAATCACCTTCTCGGAGGGATAGTACTGGTAGTATGTTAGTCTTGGTTGGTTCGTTGCCAGATGCTGATCAAAATAGTCAAGGGCATAATTGTCGTAGCCCTCAGCAAGATATACTTCATGTAATCGGAGACCCCCATTGGGAGCAAATGGGCTGATGTCGGGCACTGCTCTGCAACTCCCATAGAATTTTTTAGAGAATCTGGTAAAGTAGCTTTCGTGTGAGCGGGGATAGTCCGCAAGGTAGTCGGTCAGGAACCGAACATACCGGCTCATTTGCTGACAAATGGAGTATGGCACGACGCCGCCGTTCATTGCCACCTTTTGGACCTTCGCCTCAACCACCGAGAATCCGTGATTGCGAACTGCAAACAGCAGGTCAATTTTCTCGGGAAGGAAGGCATAGTTTTGCGAAGCGATAACCGCAACATCCTCGTTTGGAAACAACGATGCAGGGCAACGCGCAACCCATTCCTCAAGATGATTTTCTTCGTAGTACCTCCCCATTTCGTTGGTGGAATCAGTCAGGTGTCCCGCTGGACAGCCCCTATCCTGTTCGGCAGAGCATGGAACCAGAAATCCCTTTGGCCGATCATCTGTAAGTCGGATCTGAAAGGTCGAAAGTAATCGTGGTATGAATGGCATTGTAACTTCACCCATGAAATACAAAGAGCATCGCAACCAAGGCCGCTTCCCACCCCCGACGCCCTGACCAAGGAACACTCCAGAACAGCACTCGGCCGCCGCTTCCTTCCCTTTCGGGGTGTAGACCCAAGCGTCTGTAGGCCCAAAGGTAGCGATTTCCTGGGAAGCAGAACCTGCTCTCAATACGCATCTCGTTCAATTTATTTTCGCGGCCGTGGCTCAGGCACAGATTTATCTTTTTCCTCAAATCGGGCCTGATTTGTATCCGCGGCCGGCAGCAGGGGCCGCTAACTCATCCATTAGTATAGCGGTCCCGTAAACGCAATACTACTGGCGGGGTGTTTATTTTTGCCGGCAAATTCTTACATGGTCATCATGGCTTGCCTTCACGCTGGCTGTCGCCACAACCCCAAATTGCCATTCAAGCGGCGGACTTTCTGGCAATAGCTTGGCCAGCAGGTTTTGGAATAAACGTGTCCACTGCCCCATCCGCCGTAAATGAGATACTCCGGAATCCCCGCCGGGTTCTGCAAGACCGAGCGCGCGAAGATCAGGTTCTCGTCCTCGAAGTTTGTCCAGTTGAAACCGAAGCCGTGCCCCGGTTGAATGAAGTGATCGGCAAGCAGTCGTCGGATGGGCAAATTTCCCAAAGGGTCCGTTGCCGCCGCAAGCCAATCGGGCATCGGTTGCCGTGGCAGTTCTGGAATCATGCTTTTACCTCTCTATCTTTTCCTAATCGGGCGTGGTTCGGAACTTAGTGCTTGGTACAAGCAGGGCCGCCCGATCGTCCATCAATATAGCGGTCTGCAAACACAACACCTTCCTTTTCCATGTTCCTGCGCAGATACCTAGTTTGTATAAAAGAGCGGGGCCCGGAGAGCATTGGGTTTTTCTAATGCTTAACGTCGGCCGATCAACCCTATAAAGTGCCGGTCTGCCATGGTGTGCCGAAGCCAAATCCCACGGTCAGCCGGCGGGCTTTGTACCGACAAGCTGCCCCTTAGCGGGGCGTGCTTCTCTCCGGGAACCCCACTCAATTTTCAACTCAATTCTCAATCATAACGGAAGCCACGGACAACTGTGGGGCCGTGCCACGCTTCGTGAAGCAGATATTTTGGGAAGGGATGTTCATGGTGATAGTCGTTCGCTTGACCACCCCTTTTCCCATTATTAGAGCGGTCTCGCAAGGGCACGAGAGGAAAAACAGCATCCGCGTCCTAATTACCTTCGCGGGTAAGGGCATGAATGCCCCTGCAATTTTTATTAACTCCTAGCAGGTTACGAATACAACCCGAAAAACTTTCCGCGTCCCACAGGCAACCCTGCAAACTTTCCGCAGCCCATTGGGACTGTGGCTGCGGCGGCGGCCGCCGCCGCCTGTTCCTGGACCAACCGCTGCTGATTGGCTATTTGTTGCGCCTGCGTGGGCAGTCCCTGCTGTATCCTCTGAAGGTCAACGATACTCTGCTCAATCTGCAACAGGGTTACGGACTGTTGCCAAGCATCCCAGTTCATCGATTCCGACATGGTAAACCTCCTCAAATACGAGTGAAAGAAGTCATCCAGCCCGGTAGTCGGGCCTTTCAAAGGAAGTATATAGGGCCGGACGGACAACGGTGGGTCCGAGTATTTTGGGGGTTTCTGGATTTTGGATAAACGGAATGAATTCCGTTCTACGTAGGGATGCCTCAACCAGACTTTGCTGATCCGGTCAGCCTGGTTACTGCCGTGCTTCAATCGCGTCGCGCAGGCCACTTGTGCGGCGAATCTGGCGTTCGATTGTTTGCCGCACGACCGTTTCGGTGGCCGACAGATAGAGGGTTCCCGAGTGGCGATTGCCCGTTTCGGAGTCGATTTCGTCACTGACCCGAGTTACGGCGGTGTAGAGAAGCTCCCGCGTGAGGATCGGAGAGTTCCGATCGGGCAATACGACCATTACTCGGTGATATTCCGACCCTTGGCACTTGTGAATCGTCAGTGCGAAGCAGGTTTTCATTTCTGGAACAAGAGCCGCGGGGACAAGCCGGCAGCCCCCTTCGGCGGCAGGCTCTTCAAATAGGACGGCCAGACCATTGCTCGTGCTATCCTGCACGACAATTCCCACGTCGCCGTTGAACAATTGCTGGCGGTAGTCATTTCGCGTCACCATCACCGGTTGACCAAGGTAGGGGCCGCGGCGAGGCTGGAGCAGACCCTCGTCTTCGAGCCGTTGAGCAATCAGCCGGTTGAGATTCGATTCTCCCCAGCGACCCTCTCGATGGGCACAGAGGACGCGGAAACGATTCATCGCCTTGAGGATCGCCACCGACCCCGTGGGCGAAGAAGCGAGCAGCGTGAGGTATTCCGAGTAGTATTCAACTGCCAGATTGACAAGCCGGGTCAGAGTCCTTCCGGTGTCCGAGGACTCGATCCAAAAGATCTGCCCAGGATTTTCCGCACGCAACTCGTTGCATACCGCATCGGCATCGCCCCTGCGAATGTCGGCCGCAAGCCTCCCCAGACCGCTCGATGGGGCAAAGCGATGGCTGTATTGCAGATTTACGATGCTGTTGGCAAGGCAGTGGCCCGTGGCTGAACCGATGGATGGCAAGTCCAATCCAGTCCGCTGCTCAATAACGCTGCGACGGGGTTGTGTCAGGTGGTGCAGGCCGGCCGAGGACGGTCCGCCGCAGAGATCACTGAGTACCCCGCCTGCCTCGATCGATGCGAGCTGGTCGCGATCCCCGATAAGGATAACCTGGGCATCGGGCTTTGCGGCATCGAAGAATCGCCCCATCAGGCCGATGTCCACCATGGATGCCTCGTCAACGATGACCACATCCGCATCGAGCGGGAATTCGCGGTTGCGACGGAATGGGCCGCCGCGCTCGGGTGGAAGGGGCGTCCATTCCAGAATACGGTGAATGGTGCCGGCCCGAATCTTATCGAGTGCCGTGCGAATCGCCTCCTCGACCGGTAATTGCCGGGTAGCCCTGCCGAGCGACTCGTTGAGCCGCTGCGCCGCTTTACCGGTCGGTGCCATGAGCAGCACCTTGAGTGGGGAAAGGGTTGCGTCGGCCGGCAGTTGCAGAAGCCGCAAAGCCAGAAGCTTGGCGACCGTGGTAGTCTTGCCCGTGCCCGGCCCGCCAGTGATCACGCTCAATCGCTGGTCCACGGCATTGGCGACGGCAACGCATTGATCGAATCCTGCCGGTGTATTCCGGTCGGGGAACAGCCGTTGAATGTCCGCCGCGAGTTTATCTTCGTTCGTCTCCAAGGGTTGAAGCGCCAGCCGGTCGACGAGGTTCTTGGCCAGTCGCTGCTGAAAATGCCAATAACGCGCAAGATAGAGCCTCTGTTTGGCCGAATCGAGTACGAGAGGCCGATCGAGGTTCTCCGCGTCATCGAGGGAATCTCTCGTGGTTACCATCGGACTCGCTTCAAGCCTTGCCATCCAGTCACCCGGGAGAGGCCAGCCGTCGTAAGTGACATATTCTTCTCTAGCACCACGCCCGGCAAAGGTAATGTCCCCGACACGGGCCAGATCGAGGCAGACGTGCCCCCGGGCCAACTGGTCGCTCACCAGTGCTGCCGCCAGAACCACGTCACCCTTGCCAGTGACCGTGTCGGCACCGTCAAGGCGGCCGATCATTTCGGCAAACGCTTGATGGATCGGGGCCAAGACACCCTCTTTAACGAGCCTTTCCAGGTTGACCATCATGCCACCTCCTCCCCAGGATTCCCGTTAAACTGTCCGTTGAGCGCGTTGGACATAGCGGCGATTACGGCTTCGCCAGGGCGGTGGAAGTAGACCCCGCATCCTGTTTCGCCCGTTGCATCCAGCCCACGCAGGAACAAGTAAACAACTCCTCCGAAATCTCGTTCGTATCGGTAATCTGGCACGCGCTGTTGCAAGAGTCGATCGACCGCCACGACATAAAGGTGGGCCTGCAACTGGTAATCGTGTTCGACCATTTCACGGCCGAGTCGTGCGGGGGCGTAGTCGGACATCATCGGGCCAAGCTGATTGGTCTTGTAGTCCAGCAGATACCACCGTCCGTGCCACTTGAATACCAGATCAATATATCCTGCCAGGAAGCCGCGGAACCGCCGCCGCTGAATCTGCTGGATGCGTTTTCCATACCCGCGAACCTGTGGGCAATCGGAGAGCAAGAATGCATCCCCGATCCTTGCCAGATTGATGTCGTGATCGCGGCCGGCCACGCTCAGCAAAAACGGCATTTCGCAGGTCAGATCGCGAGGCGGAACATCGGCCAACCGGCAGGCTTCCCCATCGGCGGCGAGCGGGCCACAAAGACAGTCCGCCAAAACTTGAGCCAAGGGATCTTTCCAGCAGGGTTCCAAGCGGGCACGGGGTAGTTGCGATTCCAGTAGTTCGGCCGCCATGACCTGCACGGCCAAATGGTCTGAGCCGTACAGTTTGCCGCTTTTCACCAACTCCTCCAGGACACCGTGTACGACCTCGCCCACTTTGCAGCCGCCGGGCATCTCTGCCAGCGGGACTTTTTGGTCGGCGATGATCACAGATTGATCCGTCTCGATCTCGGAAGTTACTGCACTCGAAACATCGTCCCGGTCTGCAATCGCCAACTCGCCGCTTTGGGCAGCCGTCCGGGCAAGGGAGCTAAAACTCGTCTGCTCCAGGGCGGGCAGTCTGGGGCGTCTGACCGGTCGGCTGGCAAGTGTTGCCTGATCGCCGCTGGAGGGACGGAACATCCCCGGGTCTGGACATGCCCGAACCGCATCCGCCCCTCGTACCTCGACACGATCGACGTCTAACTCTTCTGCCCAATCGCGGATATTCGCTTCGAGAACCACGTCGGTTTCAGAGCCATCGAGCTGATCAAACATGATCTCCCCCAAGGCCGACTCGCCAGCGTTGGCTGCCGCCGTCCAGTAGATTCGGCATTGGTGCTTGGCACGGGTCAGCGTCACGTAAAGCAACCGCCGGTTTTCCGCCTGGCTCTCAAACTCATCCTGTTTCATGCGGAGGTCAAACGCATCCGAACCCACGTCGATCTCCGGCAGTTCCAGCGGGCTGCCCTGCGCGTCAAACCGTGCCAGGACAATCGGGCTCTTGGGGCCGCCGTAGATTTGCCATAAGGTCGGGCAGTAGACGATGGGATATTCCAGACCCTTGGACTTATGGATCGAGCAGAGTTGAACGGCAGCGGCATCGGTCTCCAGACGCAACTGCGTTTCATTGTCGTCTCGCCACTTCTCGTGCGTGATCTGCTTTTCGAGCCATCGCAGCAGGTGTTCTGGGCCGGCATGCGCCGTGACGCATTGGTCGTGGAGCAGTTCCCCCAGGTGGAGATAATTGGTTACCTGGCGCTCCCCGGTAATGCGACCCGCCAGGCGCGGCAAAGCATCGAGTTCGTCGAGCAATCGTCGCCAGAACGCGATGAACCCGCGATCCCGCCACAGATCCCGCCATGCGTAGAACCGTTCGCCCCACTTTGACAGTTCCTGCTCGCTGCCCCGAAGTTGCTCCATTCCGCTGGCCGTCAGCCCCACCAAGGGCGTCACCAGGGCGTTCGCCAGGAGCGTCAAGTTACCGGGATTTAGTAGGGCACGCAGGATATGGCACACCGCTTCGGCTTCTGCGGTATCAAAGATCGATTCATCCGTTTGCAGCACGGCTGGCACCCCGCGGCGAGCAAGTTCCTCCTGGATCAGACGCAACTGCCTTCCCGTGCGGCAGAGTACGGCCAAATCGCCTGGAACGATTGCCCGTTCTTCGTTTTCGGCGGTAACGATTCGCGGCGGGTTATTCAGTTGGGCTGCGATGTCGGCCGTGACCCGGGGGATAATCTGCTTCAGTGCCAGGGTCTGGTTGGCCGCCTTGTCCTCATTGGCCTGCGAGTGCCGGGGCACGAACGTGATCTCCAGGGCTGGCCCACCGATGAGCCGGTCTGGATTGTGAGCATCCACACCAGTCAGCTGGATCTTCTCATTGAGGAATGGGTTCTCGACGGACGCGAACACCTCCTGGACGGCTTGCACAAGAGACTGGTCGGATCGCCAGTTCGTTCCCATCGAATGCCGGTGTTCGGCTGGCGTGGCATCTGAGGCACGGAGGTAGCTGTGGATATCGGCACTGCGGAAGCGGTAGATCGACTGTTTGGGGTCGCCGATCATCACGAACGCCCGCAAATCGCTATCGCCTTTTGCGGTTGCTTCCTGGAAGATTTTGCGAAAGATGCGGTACTGGATAGGATCGGTATCCTGGAATTCATCCACCAGGGCCACGCGATAGCGTTCGCGAAGCCTCTCAAGCAGCAGGCCACCCTGGGAACCGCCCAAGGCAACATCGACCTGGTGGAGCAGATCGCTGAAGCTCATCACGCCGAGTTGCCGCTTGCGTTGACCAACCTGCTCGCCCACGGCATGGGCGACTCTCGAAAGCAGAGGTGCTTGGATCTTGTCGCGATGCTGGTCGATCTCGATCGCCAGCTTCACCAATACCTCCCACAATTGAAAGACCTCGTGGCGGGGCACATTGGCCTGATGGGCTCTCTTGGTCCCTCGTTCTAGCGAACTTTGGCTCAGCCGCCGCTGCGCCGGTTCAACATCCCCGTTCTTTATCGTGAACAATTCCGGCGACGGTTCTGCGACGATTGCGTCGACAAAGTTGATCGCCTGTTCCAACTGGCCCGGCTTCCCGTGGGTGGTCTTACTAAGCCAATCGTTGTCGCGAGCCTCGAAAATAAGTTCGCAGGCAGTCTCCCTGTTCGCCTTCCAGGAAGTTGCCACACGCGCCGCAGCGTTATCAAAATCATTCAAGAGCGGCGAATTCAGAAGTTCCTCAAGGTTGCCGTGGCCCGGAACGACGGCAAAGGCCGGATTCCCCACCGCCAATTTACTAACCTCATGAAACAGTTTCCAGAGGCTGTCGTCGAGGGGGAGCCACCGGGCAATGGCCGAATTCTCGGGCGTCCACCACTGGGCGACAAAGTCGGCAACCGCTTCCTCGATCAGTACCTGCAAAGATGCCATTAACTCGACGTCGAACCGGCTGAGGGTCTCGAATACCAATTCCTGTAAGGTGCGGTTGCAGAAACCGTGGATGGTGAACACCGGCGCATGGTCGAAGCTGAGGATGGCCTCTTTGAGACGATCCCGAACCCGCGATGCTGTACGAGAATCCCACGCTCCCACCTGGGAAAGCAGGCGAACAAGCGTTTCATCGGCCAATCCATCCTCTGCCAGTTGCGCGGCCTGTTCCTGTGAGTTGCACTGCCGTATGAGTTCAAGTGTATCGTGCAACCGCTTGCGGAGCCGTTCCCTCAACTCGGCCGTGGCCGCTTCCGTGAAAGTCGTGACAAGGATGTCTTCAACGCGACAGTCCGTTTCCAGGAGATACCGCACGTAGAGCGTTGTGATGGCATAGGTTTTTCCAGTCCCTGCGCTGGCTGCGATACTATGCACGCCGGCCAAGGGCATGCCCAGTGGGTCAAAGTCTTCACGATTTCCATTCATGTTCGCACTTTCCATGACTTGGCCTCACCGCAGGTAGTCAACCATCGGCTCGCAGACCGTCCGGATCAGGTAAACAAACAGCGTGCAGTCGTTCTCGTTTTCAATTCCCGGCACTTCGGAGCATTTCATGCCGAAGGGTTCACGTCCCGCAAAGGCTGCACGTACGGAAGGGCGATCTGCCGCAGCAACACCGATATGCTGATATTCATATTGCCGTTCCGCTTCAAACAGGAGATCCTGGACAGCCGAGGGATCGTCATGGTCTAGTCCATCCCTGCGCAGGGTCTCGATGGCCTTTCCGACAGACTCCGGGAAAAATGGCAAAGGAACGCGGCGGCTGATTCGGTAGAGTTGGACCAGTTTGCGCAACTCGCCCAGTGCAGTTTCCGGCGTAACCTGCGCTAGCGTGATCTTTGAATCCTTGGCGCCGCGGCCGACCAGAACAGATGGGCCTAACGATCGCCCAGACATGGCCGTCGCGAGGAGATGGTCCAGCCAAAGCCTCGGAACTCGCTTCATGGCGATATTGGAGTAGGTTGCCCGCTGTAGGCCAGACGTCGTGAAGCCCTCGACGCGGCCGATCAACACCATGCCGTCCACTTCCAGACGAATCGGAAGGGAAGCCTCGGTAGCCGCGATGCCTAACGCTTGGGCATTTTTTAAGACTACCTCCGCCTGCCGCCTCACTTTGCCAAGCGTAGCCTGCCCCAAGCTGCCCCCCGGCAATTGCCCAGAACGGGATAACCGCCGGCCAAGCCGATCTTCCGATTCACCGGCCAGTCGCTGTTCGAGCCAGTGGTCGCCAAGTTGCCACTGTTCCAGGGCGTTCAGAAGCAGCGGTTCCCGATCATCGGCAGCTTCTGTAGAGTCCGGCAGGTAGATGCCGAGACGTTGCAGAAAAAGCTCCCAAGGGCCTTCCATGACCTTGCGCAGATCCGTAACCCGCACCTGCTGGAGGTCGTCTTCCTCAGGCAGGGGGCCGGGAGCAAATACCGGCAAGTCTTTTGCCCCGCCCAGGATCGCCTCGGCCGCCTTCAAGTAGCTTTTTTCATAGCTGAAGAGCCTCGCGTCTCTGCCGTCGAAATAGTTGGGACTGAATACTTGCAAGGGATGACGCACGACGAGGGCTTTTCTTAGGACTTGCGAATCAGTACTACTCTGTTCGATGACGTCCAGCAGTTCTTCCACGGCAACCGATGGCGGCCGATGCCGCTGGTCTTGCAGGTTCTGGCCCTGGTACGTGATCACCAGCCGCGATTGCGCGGAGAGCATCGCTTCCAGAAACAAGTGTTTGTCCTCGAAGCGGAGGCTGCGATCGCCTAGCTGGGGATAGTTTGCCATCAGGTCGAATCCCACGGGCCTATCGACTCGCGGAAAGAGTCCATCGTTGAGTCCCAGTAGTGCCACGACCTTAAATGGCAGGCTGCGCATGGCCGTGATCTCGCAAACCGTCATTCCGCCTAGTCGAAACGCCCAGCCGCCGGCCATCTGGTCAACCTGCTGGGTTAGCTCTCGCACTACGACCGAGAACGGCAGCGGGGCATCAAAGCCGTTCTCGCCGCTCAGTTTCACCAATCGGTCGGCAGCCTCGAAAATCCGCTGTTCCCCGCCTTCATCCTGCTGGGAGGCTAGCATCTCTTCAGCCAGTTGGCAGAGCGGTTCTCGCCAGTCGGAAAGCGGGCGGGCGTCTTTTAAGCGACTACGCCACGCGCGCAGCCGGCCGAAGAAGGCCCACAACTTGCCCAGAACGTCGCCTTTGAGTCCTTCAACCCGATCCAGGGCAAGGACTTCGCCCACGAGTTGCCCGCCGCCTGGAGGCATTGCATACCCGAGAAGCAACCGGTCGAGTCCAAATTGCCATGTGTGCAGGTCGGTTGAGGGGAGCGATTCCGCCTCGCGGTCCTTGGTGTCGGCTCCCCAGCGGATTCCGCTTTCCGTAACCCAATCGGTAATCGACTCGATTTCCTCGGTGTTCAGGTTTGCTGCTTCCCCGACCGCCGCTACGTTGAGTAGGTCCAGAACCTCGCTGGCCCCAAGACGTCCCTGCAAAACATCCAGCAGACGGAAATATGCTTCGACGATCGGACGAGTTCGGCGCGGCGAACGGCCTGCAATATGGTAGGGGATGTGGCCCGCTTGGCTTGGGTCCGACAACCCGAATACGGCATGTACCAAAGGCGCGTAGGTTTCGATGTCCGGACAGAGCACCGCCACGTCCTCGGGCTGGAGCTGCGGGTCCGACTCGAACGCATCGCGGAGTTGCTCACGAAGGATTTCGACCTCACGAATCGCACTATGGCAACTGTGGATTCGCAGGCTCGCGTCCGCCTGCAAGGCAGACGGAACTGGCACACTTGCCTGCCTGATGCCCTTCTGTAGGCCCGCCAGGAGCGTTTCTTGAGCATCCGGGGAGTCCTGTGGCTCGCTATACCGCCACGGCTCTTCCTGGTACTCAGCCATCAGCAACTGCCGTTGGCGAGACAGCTCGCCCATCGACTCCCACAGCGGGTGTGGCGGGGCCAAGTGGTTGACTTCGCAAAACTCCCTCAGCGAACCCCCACCTTCCCGCAGTTGACGGAAAAGTCGCCGTTGGGAGTCTTGATCCGTGCCGAACGCATTCGAGGGAGAGAGTACATACAGTGCGATTTGCGTATGCCGTCCCACAATATCCAGGAATTCCAAATGTGCCGGCGGCACTCCTCCGCAGATCCAGACACTGACCCGTTCGGGCAAGCGGGGATCATTTCCCGAGAGGTTTTGGGCAAGATCTCGTATCATTGCCGAGATGGATTTTGTCGGACACGTCTGGCGAATGCTCTCCCAGAGCTTGCGCTGCCAGGTTGCGTGTGGCGGCTTGGCAGTTCCGGTTTCGGGCCAATCAACACCACGATTCCAGGCATCGATGAGATCGGGCCGGTAAAGCAGGTACTGATCGAAGAGCCCTGCGACGCGGCGGGCCAAGTCGATCAGTCGCTGCGGCTCGATGGCACTGAGATCCACCCCCAGGTAATTCCGCACCGCGGTGAAGGCATGGTCATCAAGCAGGCCCGGCAATTTGCTCGCCACGGCCCAGGTTAGCGCGTCGGGATCCCGGACCGCGCAATTTTCAGTTGGCAGCACCTCATGAAACGTGGAGTTCATCCACCCGCTGAATGAAGTAAACCGGTATTGCGCCCAACAACCGCGCCGAGTCGCCAGTCTTCGGTTAAAGTAGCTTTCCCATCCGGTGGCCGGAACTGCCACAAGCTCACAGGCCAAGGGCGAAGCCAGCGGCACGTCCAAAGTTTGCTCGAAGCGTTGCCAGAGCGGCTCGAAACGATTGGATTCGATAACGTCAATGGGCATTGCATCACCCCCCGATAACGACTGGAACGCAAGTCCGTGGCACTGATTCTACCGCATTGAACCACAAACGCAACTCGACGAGCTTCACGAAGTCGCTCACGTCGAACTTTTGCCATCGCTTTGAGTAGGAAGCCGAACTGCCAGATTTGCCTGAGAGGATAATGCTGCATTGCCACATAATCAGCGTTTTCTGATCGACACAAGTCGGACCCACAGCAGTCCGTCTGGTTCGATAATATGATACCGTGTGAGTTCATTCTTCCGGCAAAGGGATACAAAAATGGACGATTTTTCAGACTTTATGGACAAGCTTATGGGTTTCGGTGGCTGTGTCGGTGACCCCTCGGGAAGATTCGCCGGTCAAATCTCAGTGGGTGGGATGTTTGGCGACGCTTCAGGGCAATTCCAAGGGATGGTTTTTGCTGATGGCACGATTAGCGACTCAGGCGGCAACTTTGTCGGACAGGTGTTTCCCGATGGCACGATTGGCGGCGCATCCGGGGAATTTCTTGGGCAAGTCTTCCCTGACGGAACGATCGGCGGCCCGTCCGGCGAATTCCTCGGGCAGATCTTTCTGGACGATCAGGCATGAATCGGCGGCTAACGGACGCCCCACCTCCTTCAGGTCATTGAAGCGTAACTATTCTATTTCTTCAACCTTACGCGAGAATACAACCATGAAATTCACCGTCACCATTTACCACGGAGATATTTTGGAAGATGATGTTCCTGTCAATGACGTCAAGCTGATTCATTCCGCTTCGCGTATGAGCTCAATTACGCTTTCCGCGAGCGATGAGCGAGAAGCTGCCGCAAAGGTATGGATTCAGGTTGTCGGTAGGGCCAGGGAAGCAAGGTTGAAGGAACTCAATGCGCCAGAGTTGATCATCGCGGAACAGACCAATGTTCGAGCCATCGCGGACCAACTGCGGACCACGGCGCTCTGTATGGCGATGTTCGAATTGTACAACGGCGCTGAGGTCTGGTACTTCCGCGTCATGCCGCCAGCCGAGGCGAATCCCGTGGAACTGTGCAGCGACATGTTTCGGCAGAAATCCGACTCTCGTCCGAACACCCAGAGCTTTTACCTATCAACCATTCTGATGCCCTCTCAGAACTGAGTGTCGACATGCTAATTATTACGTCTGCGCACACACGATAAAACGACTTCCGTAACATAACCACAAGTCATTCGTTTTCTGGTGCCCTGCCGACCGGTCCACGCCGCGGCCACCACCACAATCTCGAAGAAACGTCACTCGTACTGGAGCATCTCGCAGCCGTTGTCGGAATAGACGAACCGGAACCAGGGCGGCGGGAGGGTGCGGAAGATCTCGATCCGGGCGAACCAGAACATTGTGTGGAAGGAATTTGCTAGGATCCACGCGGTCGGTGTTCGCCATCCGGCAGTGGCACGAGACCAAGTCACCGTCGAGGGCGAGGCAGCCCGCCCTTGCATACCGCATCATCCGACAGCATTGGGATGCATTCTTCCGGTGATGCCTTTGACGGAGATTCGGGGCTTGTCCTAAGATACAGCCATCATGGTTGCAAGTTTCACACGCGGATTCTGTCTGGCCCTCGACAATATCGCCAAGGCGATACCTGCCGGTGGCGACCAACTTAAGCCCGTGCGTTTTGTCAACGGCGAGCCGGTTTACAAATTTCGCGTGGAGGCGATTCGTTGTGGCAATTACTTGACTGCCGACGGTGAATCCTTCCAGGTCACGCCCGAGACGCTGAAGCACTGGTCCGATACTTTCCAAGAGTTCAAAGACAGGAAGATCCCTGTCCCCGTGCCGTCCGGAACCCACTTCCAGGTCGACGGCGAGCACAACCGCGGCAGCGTCATCGGCCTCACGAGCGACGGCAAGAGCCTGTGGGCCGATGTCGAGCTGATCGGCAAGGACGCCCCGCGCATTGCGGCCAGCAATGGCGTGAGCATTTACGCCGAGCCCGAGTGGCAGGACACCCACGGCAACAAGTACCAGTGGCCGATCCGCCACGTGCTCCTGACGCCCGATCCGAGAATTCCCGGCCTGAAAGGCTTCATGCCTATCGCGGCCAACAACACGACTATCCACGTCCCCGTACTGAGGTACAAAGCTATGGCTACCAAGACTCGCAGATCCGCGCGCCGCCCCCTGGCCCTCGACCACCTGGGCGCACTGAACGAAGACGGCCTGGGCGTCCCCGGAGCGGGCGACGGCGCCGCCTTGCCCGCCGACGACCAGGCTTCGACCTACGGCGACCCGAATGCCGAGCCGATGCAGGGCACCGGCGGCCTGAAGTCGCAGATCAAGGAGCACTTCCTCGACAAGGCCCACACCGTCCTCGACGACGAGGCCATGGAGCACCTCGACAAGCTGGAGGCGATCAAGGAACTGCTCCTAGAGATGGAGCGGATCCTCGAAGCCTTCACGGACGAGGAAGAAGAGGAGCCGGAGAAAAAGAAAGAGAAGCCCGAGAGCAAAGGGGTTGAGCAGGAACAGGAGCCGGCCGAGGCCGCCATGAGCAACGTGTCCGGCATGCCCGATCTCCGCCGCAAGCTGGGCTGCGCCAACGCCCAACTCGCGCAGTTGACGAGCCGCCTCCGCCGAACCGAGATCGAGGGCCTGTTCACCTCCGGCCGGATCAACAAGCCGCAGCGCGAGCAGTTGCTGACCCAGTTCTGCAACCCGAACCACGTCACCTTGTCGCTTTCCAACGAGGCTTTTGGGAATTCCTTCGACCAGGCCATCGCCCTCCTCGCGCAGAACGACGAGGGGCTGTATGGCGAGCAGACCGGCCCACAAGTCCCTCCCCTGGCCCTGGCGAACCCTTACCGCCAGAACCAGGAAGAGATCGACGCGGTCGAGAAGGAGGCCGAGGCCTTCATGCTGCCCTCCAGCCAGCGCGTCAGTAAGAAGAAGTAACAACATGCGTGAGGCGTGAGGCGTGAGGCGTTAAAGCAGCACGGTCCACGCCCCACGAACCACGAACCACGGAGCCTGAATCATGTACCAGCAAGCCAATCCCAATGAAATGCCGGGCGTCGGCACGACCTTCCTGGCCACTTACAAGCCGATCTGGAAAGGCCGCGGTGGCGTGC
>Ga0073936_10006658_pt1 | contig 15169 bp, 7 predicted proteins | sample AliMusrvi5mmetaG_FD_87041 | JGI IMG/M metagenome (GOLD analysis project Ga0073936, IMG submission 87041) | Freshwater lake bacterial and archeal communities from Alinen Mustajarvi, Finland, to study Microbial Dark Matter (Phase II) - Alinen... | ecosystem: Environmental > Aquatic > Freshwater >... | reverse complement strand
GGTTATATGGGCGTGTCCGCGGAGGGTGACTTGGCGGCCTGCAGCGGGCGATCTATGCCCACCGCGAGAGAACCCATGGAGCCTGCTTCGTCGCCCACAAACCGATGGCAGGCCGCCAAGTCACCCTCCGCGGACACGCCCATATAACCGGCTCCGGCTCCGCACGGATACGGGCGGTGAGTGCCCTTCGCAATTTCCTTCATGGCATTGACCATGTTGGCAAAATGGTAGCGCTCGCCCGCCTGGACACGGCGCTCATATTCGCGGCCGCAGTCAATCATGCCGCCTAACATCATCTCCAAGTCGTCCCGCTGCATTTCACCCTGACCGGTGGGCGCACTGAGCAGAGGAGAAAAGCCCACGCTATGAAAACCCTCGCCGAGAAACTGGTCAAGCGTCTCACGCAGCATGAGGTTGGCCGGGGTAACTGTCACCCGCGCAGCCACCTGCATCTTCTGCTGGCTAGCCAACAACGGACGCACATTATCCATGATGCGATCGTAGCTTCCCTGGCCACCCTTGAACGGACGCAGCGCGTTGTGCGTCTCTCGCGGTCCGTCGAGACTGAGGGTGACAGCAAAACCATACTCTTCGAAGAACTCGCCGTCGGCCGGCCGTAGCAAGGTGCCGTTAGTCGTAACGGAGAAAGTGATAGTAACGCCCCGCTGGGCAGCGCGTTCCGCCGCCCAGCGCGTCGCCTCTTGCAGGACTGGACGGTTCGCCAACGGCTCCCCGCCAAGGAACGCCAGGTTGAGCCGTGCTCCAGGTTCCGCACCGTCAACCAGCATGGCAACGGCCTCGAGAGCTATCTTCCGGCTCATGTTTTTCGCCGTTCCGCCGAACTCCCCTTGCTGCGCATAGCAGTAGGTACAGCCCAGGTTGCACTTTTGCGCGATCGCGAGCGACACCGCATGCAGGGGAGGCTCCAACGGCGCACGGTCATCGATCGCCGGCGACTCATCAACCCCGGCATCGCGGAGCAATGCGCTTACCGTTTCGGCGGTTTCTGCCGTATCGAGGAAAGAGAAGAGGACGGGGTCCGCATCGAAGAGCCGGCTGCGATCCGCGACAAACACGTGACTGCCCCGGGCCGTCTCGAACAAATGCAGTTCGGCGCTACGTGGAGCCGACCGCGCCATGTAGCTGCGTGCTGTCGCCCGCGACGCTTGACCAGGGGTCATTTCAGCGGCCCCTCGGAAATCGGATGAGGCGGACTCTGATCCTGGTCGGATCCCCCAATCTGAAACCTGAGGTATTTCTCCCAGGCGCGGAATAAGTCGTCGTAGTCCAGCAATCGACCATCCCTATAGTCGTCGGGCACGTAGTCGCCCGTACGTTCCTTCTGCATCCAGTTGTCACCGACACTCACGCCTGCCTCGTTTGATTGCACGTTCACGAAGTCCGGCCGGGCGGATGCCCAGTAGTAGCACGAGCACTCCCGGTAATCGTTCTGCCACGGGGAACAGAGTCCCTGTGTCAATTCGCCCGGCCTGGCCAGCACTCGGGAAATCATAGCGGAGTCATCTTCGAAAAAAGGCCGCACCTTCAATGAGACCTTTAGAGCGCTCGCCTCGCCCTCCCAGATCGCCTGCTCAGACCATACGGGAGTCTTCGTGAAGTAGCACGTCACTGACTTTCCGACTGATTCGTTCAGGATGCGGGCGAGCGCGTTGGACCACTCCAGGGGCGCCACCCCATCAGGATTGCCGGTAAACGCCAGCACCGTCGAACGGGTCCGTGTGTTCGCGGGAGACGGACCGATCATTTGAGTGTACATGTTGTCGCCGTCCACCCGCAGGAGTCGATGTCCCACCAGGTGCGGCAGCCTGACGCCGACGAGGTCGGGCTCCATCTCCGTCACCAGATTATCGTACTCGCGCAAGACGATGCCCTCGAATATCCGCCGCCAGACTGCCCGGAAATCCATCTCCAATCCCGGGGTGCAGTTGCCCACCGACATGTCGAGGCGAGAACTGATGGGATTGCCCGCGGCGACATGATGGATCTGCTCGAACCGATTGCGGGCGATGAGCAATCTCTGCTTGTCCGGATGCTTCTGCTTGCTGGGCGGCTGCAAGGGCAGACCCGAGCACCGCAGGATGGCGTTGATCTGGCGGTAAGTAAGCGCAAGGTATCCGCCATCCGCGCCGCACATCATGGCCGGCATCTTCCGCCTCCCGTGATCCGTGTAGTCGCCCACCTCGGTCGGCAGCCGGAGCACATGCGCAAACCAGGGAGCCGCACCACCTTGCAGGGCCGCATACACCTGCTGGTGAAGCCCCATGATCATCAGCGTATCCGCCGTACGTTCGGGCACCACGGGACGCATCATCCGGAAAACGTCAAATGCCTCCTCCGCCGGCATGGTGTCAAAATCCAGAGGTCGGCGCCCGTTGACGGGGTTCCCGTTCATCACCGCCACATTCAGGAACCGAACCGCGTCGAAGGCGCGCCGCACGATGTCCAGAGCGCGCGTGCGGGTCTCGGCTTCGGTCTCCTGCGGGGGGAGCCACGGGCCATAAATGACCTGCTCGAGATCGTCCGCCAGGGTGCGCAGAAACACCGTGTCCGGCACTACCGCGGGAGGGCCGGAGCAGATCCGTGCGGCGGCATCGAGCTCGACTCCCGATCCCATTTTGAGCCTGACCTCCACCACGCCGTCGCATGTATCGTCGAAATATCCACGACTGACGGCCACATTGTCGTTCAACCAGCAGGGGCCTGGAGGGACACTGGAATACAACGAAGGGGGCAGCGTTTCGCGCGCCTGCAAACGTTCCAATTCAACCCCTTCCGCCGATTGATCTCCACGCTTACCCGGCTGGATCGGTTTGAAGCACTCAAATTCGAGCCAGCCCTTCTTCGGATTATAGATCGCCTGGTCTGCTGGCGGGTGCCACACCTCCTTCTGCCACTTGCTCCCATAAATGCGCTTCCACTCGCCCGCGTCCAACTTGGGTCCGTAGATCTTGCCCTGAGCAGGCGTAAACCGCAGCCGGATCTCGGGGTGCTTTGCCGTCGGCTTGATGTACTGCACCCTTCCGAAATCGATCAGCTTGTCCGCACTGATGAAATTGCGGCAATGCCCCTCCAGACGCTGGGCGGCGTGGGTTGAGAACCGCGGTGTCTTTGCCGACACTTCGTCGTCCTGGTCGGCAGTGCGCCGGGCGACTTTGCGGTTCGCAACGGAGACTCGCCATTGGACGTGGGCAGGAGTGAGCCCGTTCTGGCGCAGAAGATCGAGCGTCAACGGGACCCATTGTTCACGGTCAACCAGAGCCCATACCTCCAGGAAAGGCGCCACCGGTCTGATGTGCTCTGACCGCTCTCCCTCCGCCGTGCCGACCTCCTTGAAGGAGACCGTCTCCGGGACGAACGATTTCACAATCTCCCCTGTGGAGGGATCCACCACAAATGTCGTAGCTCCCTTGATACGGTGAAAATCGAGAGGATGCTGCGGGTCCGCCTCGATCTCGTAATTCACTAACGGCTCGGAGGCCGAGCCAAGTCGACCGATCGCGATCGGCGGCAGAATGCGAAGTGCCTTGATAATCATGTTCCATGCCCTCCAGTCCGAAGCAGCCCATCGATGATGATCTCCATCCAAGCGATTGATTTCTGATCCAACTGTTGCAACGACCTGAGATAATTGATCTCCGCGACCGTCAATTCCTGGCTGTGTGAATCCTTGCCCGTCAGCAGAGCATGACCGATCTCAAGGCAAGACTTCAGGATGTCCTGGTGACGACGCCAGCAGTCTGGTTCGTCCATGGGCACGTCGATGGTATAGGGCATCTCGAACGGCGGCGCGGCACAGACAACTTCACGGGCGGACTCATCCCCGCCGGCCCTGGGGGCCTCCGCTCGGCCCGGAGCCGTGGTATCCCTGAGGGGCCGGCGCACTAGTATTCCCGCGATCGCCTTGAGGTTATACATCTCGCCGAAGATCTTGTGCATCACTGCCCCTCGCACGCTGGGCTCCTGGGTATCGACGAGCCGCGCGAGCCGGAATGTATGGCTAAGGTAGGTGAGTAGGGCGCGGTAACGCAGGTTGAATAGCGTCGCCCACAGGAGGGAGGTCGGCTGTTCAATGCTAGTTGAGGCCTCCGGCTTGTCGCGAGGGCCGATAGTGGTCGGGTTCACGGGAACCCTGTGCACCACATTCCATTCCTTTCCTGCCTGCTGAAACTCATCGAGTAACTTCAGAAACCGGTCGAAATGCGATGGCTCCTCGCTCTCCCTTACACTCAGGTGAGCGGATTCCCCCTGGCCGCCAATCTCCCGCAGCGCCGCTATCGCCTCCGTCCGGGTCGCCATCTGCATGATCAGAATATTGCTGCGGTCTCCGATTGGCACCTTAGGAGGCTTCGTCTCACCCGGCCTCGCCGGTGCCGGCGCATATCCCCTGCCCCAATCATCCCATGATGCCTGGTGCGCATAGGTATCTGCCCGAAAAGCGGAGTCGGGGATTCTTACGGAATCTGAAATGACCTCCAGAATCCGGTCATACAACTGGCCTACCGTATGGGCGTGTCCGGCCAACACCTGCTCACCGACAAGCTCCGCCACCATCTTGATATCATCCTCCACTTGCACGCGCCGATTACGGCTGTGTGTTCGCAGCAAAACCTGCCAGTCAGCGGGCGCTTCCGCATAAACATACAAGGCCACCGAGTGCGCGCTGACCGGTTCCAGTCGGAAGGGAAATGGCAGGTACAGGGTGTCCGCAGGAAAATTGGATCGATTGAAGCACACCGGCCCACCCATGAGGCACAGGAGGTTCTGCACCGTCAACAGGTGTCCCATTTCCTCCTTGGCCACCGTCAGAAGCAAATCACGCCATTCGCGGACCTTATTGCGCTGTCGAGCTGATCCCGTCTGATCATCAAGCGAGTAGGCAGCGTACAAATACTGCACCATCAGACCGTGCTCGAGTTCCGCGCCGATGTGCAGCAACATGATAAGGTAGTCGCGCCACTCCATGCCCTCCGGCTTCGGCGGAAGCGGACGTTCAACCGTCTCGCCATTCTTCACGTCCCGCGCTTCGAGTCGGCTGGCGGCCTTCGCCAAACGAACTGGCAGCATCATCGGCAACCTCCGGTCGGAGTCCCAGCCTGTAGCAGCTTCCAGCGGTCGCCGACACCGAATGCATTGTCAGCCCAGCTAACAAAAGGTGCGGGTTGACGGACCAAAGCGCGCCATAATTCTGGAGCGCTGTTACGTTCTGCGCTTACATCAGGTTGAAGAGTCATCTGTTTGAGGAGACATCTACCCTGTGCTCAAGATACAATCCTGCCGATTGGTCCCATGAGTCTTCCAGGTAAGAAGTCCTACGGAATAACGCGTCGCCCTTGAAGGACGTTGGACGGCAATTCAATGACAGGCATTTACCTAGCTGCACCGGAGACAATACTCCAATGTCAACAGATGTTCAAGCGGGAGCAAGCGGAACTGCTGAATACGGTGGGCTTGAGTTAAATGGTGGACGTGCTGGAGAAGCTCGCCGCAGGTTTCACCTTCGGCTGCCACCAGGAAATGCGCCAAGGACTTGGAATCCTGCGTCGGGGAGCATACCCGGAAGGTATGCTCAGGCTAACAAATTGGCATTGGAGAGAATCGTTTCACGCAGCGATGGTACCTGCATGAAAGCGATTGTAGCCGAATTGAATATTCGACGGGCCAATGAACGCGGCCACGCCGACCACGGCTGGCTCAACAGCCATCACACTTTTTCCTTCGCGGACTATTACGATCCGGCGCACATGGGCTTTCGCTCCCCGCGCGTCATCAATGACGACCGCGTGGCTCCGGGCATGGGCTTTGGCACCCATCCGCACCGGGACATGGAGATTTTCAGCTACGTGCTCGAAGGCACGCTGGAGCACAAGGATAGCATGGGGAACGGGCGGCAACTCAAGCCCGGTCAGATTCAACTAATAAGCGCGGGCCAGGGCATCACGCACAGCGAGTTCAACCCGTCTCCCAAAGAGCCGCTCCATTTCCTGCAGATTTGGCTTCAACCCCGCGAACGCGGCCTCACGCCCAGCTACACCGAGTGGCATCCGAAACCTGAACATGCCGATGCCGCCAGGGTACTGGTCATCTCTCCGGATGGGCGCGAGGGTTCGGCAAGGATTCATCAAGATGCGGACATCTACCTTATCCGGCTTCAGCCCGGACAGACGGTGACGCACCGGCTCAAGTCGGGCCGGGGAGCGTGGCTACAACTTGCGGAAGGTGCGCTGACCCTCAATGGCGTTGCCCTGGCGACCGGCGACGGCGCGAGCACCGAAGAATCCGGAACCCTGACGCTGGCCGCCACTGAGCCGACCCAAGCCATCCTGTTCGACCTAAAGTAAAACAAACGCATTAACACAGATCAAAACACAAATTATGCAAACCAAAACCATTATCGGACTAACCGCCGCCGCCTTCTTGGCGCTTTCACACGCCATTGCTGCTGATAACTATAAAATTGACCCGGCCCACAGCAGCGTGGGTTTCTCTGTTCGCCATATGGGGGTCAGTAACGTAAAAGGGCATTTCGACGAGTTCGCCGGCTCGCTTATTCTGGACAACGGCAGCATCCAGGAAGCAACTGCCACGATACAGGTCAAGAGCCTGAACACTGGAATCGAGAAACGGGATAATCACCTGCGGACGGCGGACTTCTTCGAGGCCGCCAAGTACCCTGAGATCACCTTCAAGGGTAAGAGAGTAGAGAAGAAGGGCGATCAGACGGTCCTGATCGGCGATTTCACCATGCGCGGCGTGACCAAGGAACTGCAACTGCCGGTCACCTTGAGCGGACCCGTCAAAGACCCGCAGGGGAACAGCCGGATTGGGCTTGAGGCCAAAGCGACGGTGAATCGGACAGATTACGGCATGAAGTTCAACGCGGTTATGGAGGCGGGCGGCTTGATGGTAGGTGACGATGTTACAATCGACATCAACGCCGAGGCTGTGAAGGGTGCCTGAAGAAGCCTGTCTTAGCCTCGTCTATCATTGTCAGGTTAATGGCCGTACCCTACTCTAGAGCGATGGCCAAAACGTCGATTCCGAGTTGAGCCCGCACCGCGACCAATGACTTCAACAAGTATGAGCTGGAAAATGGGGCTATGGGCGCTTGTTTTGGGTTTCTCGCTCTGGCTGGTGCCTGCCTTCGCTGCGACTCTGCCCAATGCCAGCACTAACGAAGTAGTGGCACTGCGCAATGCCATTACGGATCTGGCGGCCACATTTGGCGACCGGTATCCCGGCGGCAAGTCCTTCCTCGCCCGGCTCGACGCGATGGGCCAGGGCGCCGAACTCCCGAAGGAAGACTTCGATAACCTCCGACGCGAGGCACTGATCGCCAATCCCCTCGTCAGCGGGCAACCCCTGCTCTACGTGGTCCGCAGCCAATACCGTCCGGATCACCACAACACCGAGACGATGTTCCAGACGGGAGAATGCAACACCGGCAGCTACCAGCCTGGTGGTCCGCTCAAGACGATCGATCTGGGCCACAACGCGGAGACGCGCGTCGTGGCCGACCCTGGCCCTGAGGGCCGCCTTCGTGATCCGGACGTTTACTTCGACGGGAAACGGATCGTGTTCGCCATGCGAAAGAACATCCGGGACAATTACCACCTTTACGAGGTCAATGCCGACGGTACCGGATTGAAGACGCTAACTTGCGCTGAGGGAGTTTTCGATATTGATCCGCTTTACCTGCCGGATGACAGCATCCTTTTCACTTCCTCTCGCGAGCCGAAGTATTGCATGTGCAACATACACATCATGGGGAATTTGTATCGCATGGAGGCGGACGGAGCCAACATTCACCAGATCGGCAAGAGCACCCTGATGGAAGGGCATGGCTCCCTGCTACCGGACGGGCGCGTGATCTATTACCGCTGGGAGTACATAGATCGCAATTTCGGCAATGCCCAAGGGCTTTGGACTACAAATCCCGATGGGACGGGCCACGCGCTTTACTATGGCAACAACACGCCGGCGGGGGGTGTGGTACTCTTTCCGCGGTCCATCCCCGAGACCGAGCAGGTCCTCTGCATCCTGGGATCATGCCACGACCGTCCCTGGGGGGCGCTGGCGATTCTCGACCGGCAGCGCGGCCTGGACGGCCGGGCCCCGATTCTCCGCACCTGGCCGGCGAAAGCGAACAAGCTCGTCAGCGACCCAGGCGCGCCGAATGGCGGGTTTGACAGCTTCACCTCGGTTTCTCCGAAGTACGAGGATCCTTATCCGCTCTCCGACAAGTATTTCCTGTGCTCGCGCATGACCGGCCAGAGCGAGGAAATGGGCATTTGCCTCGTGGACGTCTTCGGGAATGAAATTCTGCTGCACACCGAAGGCGCAGGCTGCTATAACCCGAGGCCGCTGCGCGCGCGACCGCGACCGCCTGTTATTGCTTCCCACCGTGATTTCAAAGACTCCGGCGGCTATGTCTATGTGCAGAACGTCTATCAGGGCACGCACATGAAAGGCGTCCAGCCCGGCAGTGTGAAGTTCCTACGCGTGGTCGAGTCGCCGGAGAAGCGCTTCTGGACTGAACCGGGATGGAACGGGCAGGGCATCGAGCGGCCGGGCATGAACTGGCACGATTTCAACAATAAGCGCATCCTGGGCACGGTGCTGGTGGAGTCTGACGGCTCAGCCTGCTTCGCCCTGCCCTCAGACCGGTTTGTCTATTTCCAACTACTCGACGAGCACGGCATGATGATCCAGTCCATGCGCAGCGGCACGACGGTTCAGTCCGGCGAGCGGGTCAGTTGTGTCGGCTGCCACGACGAGCGCCGCGCCGCGCCGCCCGCCGTGACCGGCACGACCCCGTTAGCCCTGAATCGGGCACCAAGCCGGCTGGAGGGATGGCATGGTCCGCCCAAGATGTTCAACTATCGGGCCGAGGTCCAGCCGGTGTTTGACCGACACTGCGTGAGTTGTCACGACTTCGGCAAAGAGGCCGGCCAGAAGCTGAACCTGGCGGGTGATCGGGGCCTAATCTTCAATGTCTCCTACGTGAACCTGTGGACCAAGGGCGTCCTCACTGTGGTGGGCGCCGGTCCCCCCGAGGTCCAATTGCCCTATTCCTGGGGTTCGCACGCCAGCAAGCTGACCCAGGTGCTGACCGGCAACAACCTGCACCACAAGGTGAGAGTCACACCGGACGAACTGGAACGGATCGCGACCTGGGTGGATCTCAATGCCACCTATTATCCGAGCTATGCCAGCTCCTACCCGCAGAATCCCTACGGTCGCAGCCCGATCAGCGATAGCCAATTGGCCAGGCTTAAGCAACTCGGCATGGAAACGGGCATCACGGACATTAGCTTCGACCGGCCGGAGATCAGCCCTGGGCTAATCAAAGTCCCCCGGGATGACCCGCGTTACTCCGAAGCTATCGGCATCATCCGCGCGGGGCAGGATTCGCTGAAGAAGAATCCAAATCCCGACGCCGACGGTTTTGTTGCCTGCGATGCGGACCAGCAGCGCGAGCAAAAGTATGAATTGCGGACCAAGATCGAGCGCCGCAATCGGGAGGCCATCCGCGAAGGCCGGAAAGTATACGACGCGCCTTCGCTCACCAAGACTATCTCAAGCGTGGGGCGCTAGCTGACCTTCAGTCTGCGCCTGATTTCAATCCTCGTCAGGTCAGGGCTTGATCGGCTCGCTGGCACCCATGCCCGGTCCCAGGACAATGGCGTTGGCGAAAATGCGAGAGGTGCCCAGCGCCGCGCCGCGAAATGTCGGGTCAGATGCGAAGAGTATCAATTGTCCCGCCCCCAGGGACTCACGAGTCACGTAGGCGGCATTGGCCAGGCGATCGGCGGCCTCGGGCCAGAGCAAGCCGCTCATGCGCAGGCGCATTTCGAAGCCCGGCGGGGCGGTGGTCCAGCCCGGGGTAGGTTTGGAGTCGTCTTTCTTCTTTTTCTTCTTCTTGGCGTCAGGACTGGCGGCGAGCGCATTCGTCTTCTGCGGTTTTGCAAGCGACGGGTTGAAGAAGCCAAGACGCACCGGCGCAAGCACTGTGGGAGGCGCCAGCAAGATCGTCTTGCCGGAGTACATCAGCGGCACATATTCGCCACAGCCGGCGGTTAGCCAGCTTCGGTCATCCACCCGACCTGCCAGCAGCACTCCGGAGGGCATGAAGATCGCGCGCCAAGCGTCGCGGCGTTTGAGATCGTCCTCCTTGTCTTTGTCATCGCTTTCGCCGATCAGCCAGGGATAAACAACCTCGGTAGGGGGTGAAAAGGCCCAGATCTTTGCGGGGTCGGGGGTGGTCTGGCGAGCTTCCCATTCGCGCACAACCGCTTGGCGATAGTCGTCCATTTTATTCCCGAGCACGTCGGGCAATTGGCGCGTGGCACCGAGGCCGTTAGTTTCGGTAGCGAAAACGCCGGCGGAGGAACCGATGGCTACCAGCGTGCCGCCGGCACTGATCCACTCCTTAAGCGGTTTCATGCCGTTCTTGAGGGAATCGGCATTAGCACCATCCGGCAGCACCAGCACGTTGTAGCGGCGCAGGTCGGTGTTCGGGAGGTTTTGGGTGTCGAGATAGGAAGCTCGCAGGCCAAGGACATGGTCAATCAGGTGCCAGGCAGCTCCGTAACTGTATGGTTCAATCGGATCACGCCCAAAGATGGCAATCCGGGGCTGCTTCAGAAGCATAAAATGCTCTCCGCCAAGGTCCGGCAGATCGCCGGGGCCGAAGCCCGTTCGCACGCCGATAGCAGTCACGCTCAACTCGGCGCAAACGTTGCTCACTAAGCCCGTCAGTTGGCCTGCAAGAGCCGCGTTGTCTTTGCGCTCGACGACCACACTGCCGCGGGCGAATTCGCGATTGTCGAATTGGAAGGGCTTGTCCGCCACGCGCACCCACACGCCACGTTCAAGAAGGCGGCCGGCAGCGGCGACGGAGGCGTCATCCGTGCCGTCAATGACGTAGGCTACGCTCGTGTCGGAGTTGGTCATGGGCGCCGCCGGGGCGAGGATCGAAGCCAGTTTGGGCTGCGCCTCGGACGGCAATCCCGTCGGGAGCTCGAAGGCCTGAACGTCAAAGAGCATCGGCAGACTCCAGCCGGTGATGTCGTAAATGCGGCTCCGGCCGAAGCGGAGCAAATCGCGGCGCTCATCGGTTAGGAACTGCGGGATGGCATGTGGATCGAATTCAAGCATGGCATTGAGCAGCCGGGCCAGCGGTTGCCGCGTGGGGATCAACAGCGTGCCAGCCGGGAATTTCATGTCCTTGATCTCTCGGCCAAGCCGGTCCTTTCCTTGGGCAGTGAAGGACTCACCAGCCGAATAGACCTCGAACCCCTCCAAAGCCATCAGGTCGAGAAAGCGCTGCTGGCGCGTAGCATTCGCCGAAGGCAGGACGGCGAAGGTATGGGCCGGGATACTGGCATCAGGTCCGACATTCTTACGCTTCTCGGCCAGGAAATCCGCGAGGACAGCCTGGCGATTACTGGCCAGGAAGGCCAGGTTGGCCATCGAGCTGACCAATTGCTTGTGGACGGACTCACGGTACGATTCGAGCGTCCCTTCTCCGCGCCGCACTGCGTCGGTGCCAATGCCCGCCTGCTCATAGAGGTTCGCGACAGCGCCGCGCAAAGCGGACCAGGACGAGGAATAGCCGGGGTACCAATCGTCGTTCCATTCGCCGTTGTAATAGCGCCAACCCCGTGCGTCGAAGGCCGCCGCCAGGTCCTTCGCGAACTCCACCTCCCACTTCCGCACGTTCTCGGGTTGGTTAGGGTTAATGGCTTCGCGGGCCGGGAGGAAGAGGAAAGTGCTCTGGGGACCCATTTCATGGCTCTCCATGAAGTAGTGAGGGTTCCACTCATTGACCGCGCGGAGCCGGCCGCGGGTCTCGGGCTGGGTCGCGAAGATCCAATCACGGTTCATATCGAACAGGTAATGGTTCATCCGCCCTGAGGGCCACACCCCGGTGTGCAGCAGCGATTGGTCGTCCACGCTGGGTTGGATGGTCCGGTTCTGCGCCTGCATCGCCAGGAACCGATCGCGCCCGTCCGGATTCATCAGCGGATCGATTATGACAACCAGTTTGTCCAGCAGGTTCGTCACGTCGGCACCAGTCCCTGCGGCCAAATGATAGGCGACGGCCAGCGCGGCGTCGGAACCGGACATTTCGTCGCCGTGGATGGCATAGGCCATCCAGGCGACTGCCGGGAGAGTGGCAGCCAGGCTGTCGCCCTCTTCTTTGGTAGCCTTGCGCGGGTCGGCGAACTTGGCGAGGTCGGCCTTGAGGTCGTCGAGACGACTGAGATTAGCATCGGAAGCGATGACCAAATAGTAGAGCGTGCGTCCTTCGTGTGTCTTGCCGTACACAACAAGCTTGCAGCGAGGGCTTTTGGAGGCGAGGGCCTTGAAGACACCCTCGATCTGCGCGTACGTGGCGGGTCTGGAACCTAATGGAAAACCCAACACGCTGTCAGGGGTGGGCACGCTGGGATTGTATTGGGAATTGGGAAAGAACGACTCTTCGTAGGCCAAGCCGGGCACGAGGCTGGGTAGGGGCGCCGGCAGGTCCTGCGCGCGGGCCGCCAGCGCGAGCAGCAAGGCCGGTGCGAGAGCCGCAAGCAACATGCCCGATTTGGATGCGAGTAGTCGGCGGCTGCAGCACAATAAGATCATAATTGGCGCGGAGTATCCAACCCTCTTAGAGGGGACGGCAAGATTTATCCCATCGTCAAGACCGATCAGTGCGCATCTGCGGCTTTTCAGGAGCTCGGACATTCTTGTCCAATGCCACTAGGATTTGACCCTCCTCATCCAGGAGGGATGCCCGAGACTAGCCCAACGTTTCAACGTTGGGTGCGCGAGATTAGAGGGGCACAAGTCCCGGACGGACGGCTGAAACCCGGTGCGATCCATCAGCCGTCCCTCCGGGACTTATCGTGCTGCGAGCGCTGGTTCCCAACGTTCAAACGTTGGGCTATTATCGCATGTCCCTGCGAGACAAAGACTTGCCCGGTTTCGCGGATGTTCTTTGGGATGAAATCCTAGCGGCATTGGACAAGAATGTCGGCGCTCCCACCTGGGAAGGTCATTGGTGCAGGCAGAATCGCAGAGGAGCCCGCGAACCACGAGCGGCTGGGATTCCCTTTGGCGGAGGGGCGGTTAGCCACCTCTAAGCGCCCTGCAAGCCTACTGGTAGGGAGGAGGTCCGGCACTGATACGGTATCTTAGGCTAAGATACCGTATCAGTGCCGGACCACTACCGTAGCAACACGCTTGCGGGTCCAGTGTGAGACGCCAGCCGAACTCCGGGGAATCGAGGTCGCGGCGACCGCCGGGCCAGCGGGATTCTTAGCCCGGCAGCGAGTCGAAACGGACGGTCAGCGGGTTTAGCCCGGATTCTTCACACTCGCCTTGAAACGCCTGTACGCCGGAGCACCGGTCTCCGACCCGGCGTCGGCCAAACGGCCGGGAGACGCCGGGTCGGAGACCGGCGCTCCGGAGGGTCTGAAATGTCAGGGTTAGGAACGTCCGGGAGGCACGTCCGCCGGGCGTAGGCGGCGGCGAGCCCGGGCAACATTGACCTGAACTGAGTAATTGTAGCCGGACATCTGCCATTGCTGGACACGAGCGGGAGCTGCGCCTCGGTGAGCGTGCGCCAGCGAGCGGACAAGGCATCTTTGCGGACGGCTCCCAAAGCGATCTTACCGGGGAGAGGGTTCTTGTCGCGAGGATTTAGTATGCTAACTTCAGATGAATGTGCGCCCTCCTCACGCCCCTACAGAACGGAAGCAAAACCTGGGCAATCGCCGAGCCGGTCCTGGGCTGGAATCCAGTATTGGCTCTCATGTTGCGATGGATCTGGGCGGCGGTGGTTGTACTGCCAAGTTTTGGAACCTCGGCTGGCGTGGTTTTCACCAATCTTTATTCATTCACTGGCATCAATGATGGCGCAAATCCATACGCCGGGCTGGTGCAGGGCAGAGACGGTAATATATACGGTACGACTTCCAGCGGCGGCCAGAACAACCTGGGCACCTTGTTCAAAATCAGCAACGGAATGCTGACACGTCTTTATTCGTTTGATGGCACCAATGGCGCCGCACCTTATGCGGCGATGGTCCAGGGTGCGGACGGTAATCTATACGGGACGACCTACGCCGGTGGTGCGAGCGATTTGGGCACGATATTCCAATTCACGACGAACGGCACGCTCACGACTCTGTTCTCCTTCACAGGGACCAATGATCCTTATCAGGGCGCGAATCCTGGTGCGGCCTTGGTGCCCACCGCCGACGGCAGTTTCTATAGTACGGCTGGATACGGCGGGTTGACCAACGCCAGCTATTACGGCCATGGTTACGGGACTATCTTCCAATTCACGACCAACGGCACCGTTACGGTTCCGGTCGTATTCGCCAACACCAATGGCGCCTATCCCGCCGGCGGGCTGGTGCTGGGACACGACGGCGGTCTTTATGGGACAACTACCTGGGGTGGCCGGGGCATCACCGGGAGCTTTCCAGGCTACGGCACAGTATTCAAGCTGACTTCCGACGGAACGTTCACCAACATTTACTCATTCACCGGGGCCGACGACGGCGGTTTCATTTACGCCCGACTGGTGCAGGGTAGTGACGGCTATCTCTATGGCGGGGCATTTAGTGGGGGTTCGGCCAGCTACGGCACCCTGTTCAAGATCAGCACCAACGGATCATACGTCCCCCTCCATACCTTCATCCGTTCTGACAGCGGTTCGCCTTACGGCGGAATGACCGAGGGCCGTGACGGCAACTTCTATGGAACGACTTACGGAGCGTATGCTGGCTCCGGCTCAGTATTCTGCGTTTCGCCTGGGGGCGCGTTCACCAATCTGTTCTTCTTCAACGATACCAACGGTTCCCATCCGGTCGGCGTTCTGGTACAGGGGGACGACGGCAATTTCTATGGCACGACATCGGAAGGCGGAGCAAAAGGATTAGGCACCGTTTTCAAGCTCAGCGTCCCGATGCCTCCGGTGATCAAAACGCTGAAGTTAACAAATGGAACCGTTACGCTCACTTGGAGCGCGGTGGCGGGACAAAGCTATCGAGCGCAATACTCGGAGGATTTGACCCGGACTAATTGGACTCTCATCTCCAAACCCACGGTGGCCAACAGCGGCGTCATGACCGCGACAGACTACGAT
>Ga0073936_10006657_pt1 | contig 15172 bp, 10 predicted proteins | sample AliMusrvi5mmetaG_FD_87041 | JGI IMG/M metagenome (GOLD analysis project Ga0073936, IMG submission 87041) | Freshwater lake bacterial and archeal communities from Alinen Mustajarvi, Finland, to study Microbial Dark Matter (Phase II) - Alinen... | ecosystem: Environmental > Aquatic > Freshwater >... | reverse complement strand
GATGTCGAGCACGCGACCGCCGGGACGAAGATAGGGACGCACCCTGTCGATGCGCCAGTTCTGGAGATACCGGTCGAGTGCCTTCATGGTGCTTCCGTTGAACAACCTCCCGTACAGCGGTCGCGGTGGAACGCGACCCTCCACAATTCCAGCAGAGCCTTCCGTTTCCTCAGTTGGAGGGCCCCGTTCCACCGGGGCCGCTGAGGTTGGGGAGCGAATGCTTCATGACGTCAACCGGCCCGCCGACCGTTCAGACCCAACCCCAGCACGCTCAGGAAGAAACTCGACAAAACGGTCTGAAAGCCCAGGGCCAGGCACACGCCCGACGGGATGACCAACCGCAGCAACTGTCGGGGATCCATAGTGCCAAAGCGGTGCTGGTCCCAAAGGAGGACACTGTAGATCGAACCGGCCAACCCGACCAGCAGCAACACGGTCCCGGCAATCAAGCCGACCTCCAACGTGAGGTAGTCGAACATCCGGTCCAGCACACGATGTTGCGGGATGAGCCCCGTGTTAGCCGCGAAGATCCGGCTGAAGGTGGCAAACAGAATCGCCTGATAACCGATCAGCACGGCGATGCCGGCGAAGAACAGCGTGTGCACGTCCACATACACTCGGCCCACGTGGAGCGGCCCGCCCAGCAGGACCGCCCCAACCGTCAGCCCGAGCAGAACAAGCAGGATGCCGGGGTAGAGAAAAAGCCAGCGCGGGCTGTAAAGCAGCATGAACCTCAGATGCCGCCAGCCATCCCGCCAGGGCCGCAGATGCGGCGGGCGATCGCGCCCGTCGGGCGACAGGGTCGTCGGCACTTCGGTCACGCGCATGTCCAGCAGGGTGGCCTTGATGACCATCTCAGAGGCGAACTCCATGCCGGTTGTGCGCAGGTCCATCCGTTTGAATGCCTCCATCGAGTAGCCGCGGAGACCGCAGTGGAGATCGCGGGCATCAATCTTGAAGAACAGTCGGCCCACGCCGGACAGGACCGGGTTGCCGATCAGCCGGTTCTTCCACGGCATGGCCCCGGACCCGATGCCGCCGGCGAAGCGGTTGCCCATGACCAGGTCGTACCCCTCGCGCAACTTTTCCAGGAATGGCATGAGGCGCGTAAAATCGTAGCTGTCGTCCGAGTCGCCCATGACGATATACCGGCCGCGCGCGGCCATGCTGGCGTCATATAAGGCCGCGCCGTAGCCGCGAATCGGAACGTCGACCACGCGAGCGCCGTTGCGGCGGGCGATATCCTGGGAGCCGTCGGTCGAACCGTTATCGCCGATCACGATTTCGCCGCGCACGCCGGAGGTGTCCAGGAACGACTTCGCCTTGCGGATGCACGTTTCCAGCGTCAGCGCCTCATTCAGGCACGGCATGACGATGGTCAGCTCAATCGGATCTGTGTCGGTTGCCATCTGGTCGCATTGTGTGCCCCCCGGGGAGCACGAGTCGTGCGGCGGATACTAGGGAAACGATTCCGCGAAATCCAGCGTGGATGTGATGGCCGATTCTGTCTGGACCTTCGGACCCTCGCGGAAGTCTGACCGAGACGGCCCCATGAACACGGCGCCGACGGCGCGGCGCCCTCCAAGAAAGGTCAGCGAGATTGGCAGGAAGACTCTTCTGGAGGGCGGCGCGCTGTCGCGGCCGCGTGCCCGTTGCGGGAATCCGAGGCCGCTGTTCCGACACCGGTCGTTCCCGCGCCCACATGACCATCCCCACCCCCCTTGCGCTCCAAAGCCAGGCTATAGAGGCCGAGGAGAATGCCGATCGCGGCGATCACGGTCAGAATCTTCGTGCCTTGTGCGAGGGCCCTGCCGAACGGGACATGGCGAAAGCGCTTCGGGACCAACGGGGCCACCAACTTGACAACGCCCACGACCGCCAACCCCACAAACAGGGCGAGAATGTTTTGAAAGAAGAGCATCAGCGGAATGGCAAACACGAGGCCCACGGCGAAGACCGGGATCAGCATCCAATCGCCTGGCTTCACCACATCCTTGATTTGGGCATGGACCCCGGGCGCAAGGAATCCGCCAACCACCAAGGCGCAGGCGACGAACGCGCCAAGTTGCTGTCTGCCTGTCAGGGGCTGGTTGTTCATGCTATTCCGTCGAAACAGGCGCGTGCGACTCCGACCACGGATTGCGCGGATGACACCGATAAGACGAAGGCAATCCTATCCGTGCTATCCGTGTCATCCGCGGTTCAAATGATTACCATCTTGCGTCCGCCCGCACATCCGTCAGCCCCGACATCCATCGCCGCAACGGCTCAGGCTCAGCCCCTGCGGTCGCCGTAATCGCGACAACGACTTTGCTGGCCCGTTGATTGTCAGGCCCGTAAACCGCGATCGTCGCCGCCGGAAATTCCGCTTTGTTTCGTTTCGGTTTCATGTCCGTGTCGGCGGCCTTGACGGAGTCGGCGGCGCGCCCCAATCCGCGCCTCGGCCGATAGGCGTTGGCCGCTAATTTCTATTCTAAGGGTTTCTGACCCTGTGCCGGGGACACTGCGCCTCTGGAATCATCGGCAGTAGAGATCGTCAGTCGTGTCAATGAAAGGAGTGCCGTTGACATCATCTGCGCGGATCCGATGAGCTTGGAATGTTGCAATAAAGTCGATTGAGGCACCCCTGGGAAGGTCGGACCTCTGAAAATACCTCGGGGCGAATGGCATTCTGAATACACTCCCGTCGGGGCTTCTCACTGAGAGCATGCCGTACTTTCCACCCGCCTTGACCTCTTCAATTCTGCCTCGAAACACCTGAGCATGTTCGCGGAAGGATCGCTGATTTGCCGGCAACCCTCTCGCAGTTTCCCTCCAAAGATAGCCCCGAGGAAGAGTATGCGCAGCGAAAAAACTTCGTTCGTCAAGTCTACCTTGAGCGTGCCGGGCCAAGTTGAAGTCTCCGCGTGCAAAGGCGATTAATAGATCCCAGTAGAGCAAACGCCACTGCACCTCGTCATTCTCCACTTTCTTTTCACGCCGTTTTGCTGAGTCCATTGCCCGAGCCGCCTCAGAGAATGAACCAGAACGCGCCAAGACCTCCGCCTCTTTCAACCAGACGAGCACCCCTGTATCGTCTATGCGCTTCTGGCTCGCTAGCACTCTGAGCGCTTCGTCTCCCCGGCCAGAAGCCGTCAACCTGTCCGCAAGATAACACCCGGCAAAGGTCGAACTCTTTCCCGCCCGTAGAGCAGCGCCGATTCTATTGACAAGATCCTCACAAGCCTTCCCCTGCTCGTCAAATGCCTCCGCAAAACGTTCCTCCAGAAGGAAATTGTACCTATCTTGAGGTACCGTTCTGATCCCGTCCTTGAACAGAAGCACCCCCTCTGCCCGCAAGTTTGTCCGCTTCGCCTCATCGTATTCGCGGTTGATGAGCGTCAGCAACATGTCCAGATGAGTGACGTACCCATATTCATCTGGCTCGGGTTTCATCCGACTGACCGTAAAACACCGCCGCGCAGCCTCGAAATGCGCATCGGCCTGGTCATCAAGACTTGCGTCAAGATTATTTACGCCCCACCTTCGGAGAACATTCCCACGGGTGTGGTGAAGAGACGCATGGTCCGGATTATCACTGATCGCACGTTCGATCCATGCGAGTGATTCTTTAAACTCGTCACGTTGCAGGAGGTATTTTGAGAATTGCTGGCAGACGACCCAATCGTTGTTGGTCGACGTCGCCGCGGTTTGGAAGAACCTCAACGTCATCTCCTCAGAAGAGAGGTTCACATCATAATCCGTGATGCGTTTCGCCAAACGCCGAACAAGCTCGACATCGCGCACAGTCCCCCCCATCTTCTCGACAAGTGCGATCATCTCCTCGTCAACAGAACTAGGCGCCACTCCGCTGTTTAAGATGATGTGTTCGGCAATAAGCGGGTGCTGGGTTGAAACGGAGTATTCACCTTCAATCGCCCGCTCCACCAGGACACCGGATTCAAGACATTGTCGATATGCCTCGCCAACAGTTCGGTGTTCCGGACTGGGAAACGTCTGAAGCAGGCAGTAAAACCGCGGTGAAAACCCACCTCCAAACCGATTGAGCGAACTGACTCTCAAGACAAGTTTTCTCTCCACATCTCCGGTGATTCCTTCCCATAGTGACCTAACGATCTCCGAAAACGGCCGATGTTGTTTGTCAAAGATAACCTGTAGGGCTATGAGCAATGCGCGATCGGCCTCCTCCCTAAGTATCCTTTGCGCTACAACTTCGCGCTGACTTGCGTCAGCGAACGTCGCAACATGCTGCTGGACGCAAAAGTCAATCAGCGCCCTAACTTCCTTCATCGCCACAATTTCAGAATCGGCGTGAGACTCCGGCGTATAGCGTTTACATTTTCGATAGATCGGGCTGATCTTACGCAAAGCTTCGTAATCCGTTTCCCGTGTCGAAAGGACCAACAGAAAAGAACGACTGTTGCCAACCAATTCCCGATACAGTCTTGCAACCTCAATGGCTCTCTCCGGGCAGTTGTCAGCTATAATTAACGGAGATAATCCATGCTCGTTTGGTTGCCCGCGCGCTGCTAAATTGAGCATTTCTACGATTCTGTCCAATCGCACGGCATCCCAATTGCTTACCGTGACAACATTGTCTTGCCTCGTAGTCAGGTCAAGTGTCGCATTTGGATTCAACCAGACCACCGGACGCCGAGCGGCATAGGCGTCTACGGCCAAATCCTTCAGAAGGAACGTCTTGCCCCAGCCTGGGGATGCGCTGAACAGCACGAGTTCAGCGGGATTGCGGGAGGCACTTGCCACAACTTCCCGGAACTCTCTCTTCGCTTGCCGTTCAATCCGATGCTTCGCCACGAAGCTCCCCCACGTTTCCTTTCCGTTAAGCGAATCTCCCACGGGTGGCACTGGCTCATCTTCTATGTGCATCCCCAGGACCTCGAAGTGCCTCTGGTCCTTGTCGTATTCATTGGCCGGGATCTCAATGTGCCTTTCCCCAACCGGTACTGTGATCGGTCTTCTGCCTTCCAACGCAGGTGGGCGACTTGTAAGTCGGGCGTCGATTGCTGCAATGAAATCTGAAAAGTTGATGTTTAGAGCGGCAACCTGAACATCGCGCAATTGCGCAACGCTCAATTGCGAATGAACAGTGACCGGGTCGAAGGGAGCCACACTGTAATGCCAGCGGGCTGCAGCCCCCATATCCGCAAGTAGTTGACGGAGTTCCATGAAACTTGGTGACGAGAGCGCCGTGTTAGCCCCCGGGTGGGAAAACCCAAACCCAATGAATATGACGGGGCCATTTGCCGCCGCATCGCGAAGCAAGTCATAGAACTGTGCATTTCGCCTTCTTGCGTCCTGTTGTTCGGCAAACGTCAGAACAAGTTGGTGAGAGGCGTTGCGTGCCGCTTCATCAACCGAACCGTTCAACTTGAAAAGCCGCAGCAAGTTCTCCTCGTGACGAACATTCTGCCGGTCAGGGCCATAAACCGGCAGAAGTCTCTGCACGCTCGAAGGACTTGAATCGTAGGTGACTTCAACTAGTCGGTCAAAGTTCGTTGTAAAAATGCTACTCCACTTGTACCTAGTCAGCCCTTCGTGTGCGAAACTCACCGGCCTTTGTATGGCTCGAAGTCGAGTTTCAAAGAGATCGATAATCTTCTGCCGGATCCACTGCGGTCCAAAGCCTGATTGCAAATAGAGGTATTGGGCCACCTCGTCAAGTGGTCTTCCATCCAAGGAACTGGCGATAGCGGTTCCGGCCTCACGTCCGAGATATGCAGCCAACTCTTGACCTCCTGGGAACTTTGCCTCCTGTGATGCTCCGGCACCGAGGAACAGAGAAGCACGCCCCTTCGAGATATCCTCAAAAAGGGGCTCCGGAATGACTGGCGTTGTATTCGTTCGATGGTTTGCGGTTGACATAGGCATAGGACATGATCCTCATTTTTAACCATTTCTGACCGTACTTTATGCTAAACCGAACCGGGGTCATACCCCATTCCTCTAGGCCCGTGGACCGCGATCGACGCCACCGGAAATTCTGCTTTGTTTCGTTTGTGTTTCATCCTCAAATCGCAGGCGGCCAAAGGGTCACGCCCTTCACTCTTCACAGTCGTTTCCGCCATCTCCCTGAACGCCCCGCCTCCTTCTTCCCGGTCTGGCTCGGCCGCGGTTCCGAGGTTCGCCCAAGACAGAGACGCTGGCGGTTGGACCGTGTTGAGATCGCAATGAGGCCGGAGGGTAGACGGGGCGAAACGGCTGTCGGCCGGAGTAGCGTCGTAACAGTGGCGTCTTCATGCGCACGGCGCCGACAGCGCGGCGCCCTCCAGAGGATGTCAGCGGAATAGGCGCAAGGGCATGAGGAGTGTTTCCCCTCTATGTGTTCCTTGCGTTCTTTTGCGGCAAAATCTGTGGCGATCAGCCGCGAATGGCAGTACCGCTTCAATGACGCAGGGGTGTTGCCCTCGACCCGCGAACCGGCCTGTTCACGTCGCATGCGCATACCTCCCCGCGCCCGACCCAGCCCCCTTTGTCGAACGGGCCTTGCGGCAATCCTGACCGGGGTAGCCGCAAGGCGAATGAACACAATGCGAAGAAGCTACTTCGCGCGCGGTTGGGGTGTCAATGGGAGTTTTCGCGGGTGTCGCGTGTTCTCATAGGGCGTCTGTTCGGACAATGACGTTTCGGGGCTTCAGGACAATAACGAACCGAACGTTCCGGGCACCGACGAATAGGCCATGGGGTCAGGACCGTGATCTTGACGCCGACGTTGACTTTGACACAATGTGTCACATGAGAACGATCTCCATACGCGAACTGCACGAGAAGACCCGGCGCTGTGTTCGCGAAGCAATCGAATGGGGGCCTGTCGTGGTTATAGATCGCGGGCGGCCCGTAGCCACCATCGTCGCCTATTCCGACGCCCAGGCCCGCGTGTCGTTCGCCACTCGCAAACTTGTCCGCGGGTTTGCGGGGTTGCCGGCGATCTCGGGCGATTGCACCGAGTCGATCTCCTCCGACAGGGACAGGCGATGATCTACTTCGATACCGTGCGTCACGATGTATTCGTACGGTCTGCCGACGCCATTCACCTCACCTGCGCCGCCGAGCACGACTTCCCTGAGATCTACAGCAATGATCGCCATCTGCTTGCTGTCGCACCGCACTTCGACCTGAAGCAGTCGCTTCCACAAAGGTCGACGGGGACGTCGACCCCACATTGAACGTCGTGCCGGCAGACCGCGGCAAACGGAAGTCAGGACGCGACATGAGGCTGGGAGATGGAGGGTGCGATGCCAGAGGGATTGCGAGGGCCGGGCCGATTTGACACAGTGGGCGCGCATGCGTAACTTTCTTTCCGAGTCCAACCTGCGCAAGGCGGTCCCACTGGCCGTCATTCTGACGCTCATGACCGTCGGGCGCCTGGTGCAGGGGGGCCGTCCGCTGGGCGTGTACCTGCCCATGACATTCCTGGTCCTGCTGTTCATGGCCGGCGCTGTAACGGCGTGGGGACAACGGGCGGGCATGGCGGGCATCGTGACCGACCGCCGGACGTTCGCGCTGGGCGCGACGATTGCGGCAGGGCTGTCGCTGATGGCGCTACCGCTCAGCCTGTTCTGGCTCGATCCAATCCTGAAGCCGGCGCTGCAGGCCGCGACACAGCCGTCGACCTTCATCCTGACCTATCCGCCGACCGTCGGCGGATGCCTGGCGCTGCTGTTGTGGTCGGCCGGATTTCAGACGCTATTCCTGCAGGCCGCCCCCATGTCGCTCTTCGCCCGCCTGACCAACCGCCGTGCGGTGGCCGTTGGCCTGTGCGTGGCGCTGAGGATCTATGTGACCCACCTGCAGGCGGCCGGCGCGGGCATGACCACGGGTGTCGGGCTGTTGGTGGCGTCAGCAGCAGTTGCCACAAGCGCCGGCTGCCTCGTGTTCGCCAGGTTCGGGCTGGTGCCCGCCATGCTGCTGGCGGCGGGGCTGGATGGGCATGTGGTGGTGGCGGCGGGCGGATGATGAGCGGGGGCAACGGACAGAACGGACTTAACGGGCGGGGACGTTCGCCCTGACTTCCACGTGGTTTGCCGGGCCGTTTCGTCCGTTCTGTCCGTTTGGCGGCCCCCGCCAGCCGGTTCGTGCCCGGTGCAGGCGCTCGGCAAAGCCACCGGTGGTCTCAAAGTCGCGGGCCTGGCGGTCAAGCAGGCGCTCGCATAGCCAATGGGTCTGGGCGGCGAGGATGGCCCCGAGGTTGGCGGCGCGTTCCTCAATGGGCTCGCTGGCGCCAGGGCGATTCACCCAGGCGGCCGCGACCTCAAGCGTGGGCGGACGCAAATTGCGCGCTTGCGTGAAGACGGGGTCGCCCGACTGCCAGTGATGCAGCCCGCGGCGCTCGAGATACTTGACGTAGTCCTTCATCAGTTCGCCCAGGCTGGACCGCGACACGTTCGTCAAGTTCATCTCTAACTTCTTGCTGGTGGCGGTGCCTGCCCGCCGTAGCCGTTTGGCGAAGGCGGGTCTTCACTGCCCTCGGCCAGATTCTGGTAGCCGCTGCGGGCCGCTTGGACCATCTGATCGTGATGCCGGTCTTTGATCGGTACGTACCGTGCACAGAAGCGGCAGGTGTAGTCGTAGAGCATCTCGGCCACTTGGTAGGCCTTGAGATTGCGGAAGCCGCTGTGTGTGCCATAGACCCGCTCAGCCGCCGCGGAGGACATGGCTTTGCCGGGGGGCGCGGGAGCGGGAGTGACGTGCTTGCCGATTGGGTGGTTGTTCATGTTGCGCTCGCCGTGCGATGGCCGCCAGCGATGGTTACCTGCCTGCGCCACAGCCGAACGGACACAACGGACGAAACGGGCCGGCCATCCCCCCGAAGTCGCCGCTCACTCTGCCAGCCCCGTGCCGTTTCGTCCGTTCGGTCCGTTCTGCCGCCCTGGATCACCCCGCCCCATGCCCGATCACTCGACGATGCGCCCCTCTTTCAAGGTCCAGATCCAAACGCGGTTGGTCGTGAACTGCAGTTCGATGATCTTGTCCCGGTTGGGCAACTTGGCCGGGAAAACCCCATCTTTGTTCAGCGGCTGCCGATAGGTCCGCCCGTCAATGCTGTACTCCATCGCCACGTCGGGATGGAACGCAATCGTTTCTGCGAGAGAAGTTCTTGCGTCAGCATTCGGACGACATAACCCAAACTCTACGTTCGGATCGACTCCTGTCAACCGGACGTCCCTCAACGTCTCAGAACTCAGGTTTCGAACCCGGACGGTGGCCCACCGCACCGTGATACACCCGGCCATAGCCCATACCAAAACTAAGACCAAGGCGAATCCGCCTGTTAGAACCGTGTATCGAACGTTTCTCACTGTTCTTGTCATTGCACATCTACTCCCGCTGCACGAGCCTCATCGATCATCCAGTCGAGCGCCGCGTTGTTCAACTTTGTTCCAATATCATTGTGTATCGTTGCGGTCCCGTCGTCGCGAAGGAAATCGGTCGTGAATTGTCGTTTGACCTTAGTTGTCGGGAACAGCAGTTGCCGATCCGTCTTCCGGGCATGGTCAAGGTTGCTGACATTTGACGGAGCCGCGTTGGGCCACCCATGATCGCCCGGCAGGGCTTGCGCAATGCTCGGGATCATCCTCACGGCGTCAAACAATCCGATCCAGTTCACGTCGACGGGCTTATACGTCATATATTCGGTGCTCGAAACCAACCCGAACAGAGCCTTCTTCTCCCCGCAAGGACACTTGCACCCCTGATCCTTGAGTTTCTGTGCAATGCCGAGACAGACGGTCGCACCGCGACTCCATCCTACCAAGTTCACCGTGAACTTCTCACCGGATGACTTGGCTTTGCAAAAATCTTTGCATAACTGTTCGTGTACGCTGTCCCGAATGCTACCCGCATCCCATCCGGTCACGCCGTTCAACAAACGTCGCGGCAGTAGTTGTCCGGCACCCGGCCCCTTGTGATATTGTTTTGGCTCCTCTCCACTCCGCGTATAGAACCGATGCACATTCGTGTCGTCTGCATTCGGCGCCTCTGCATCAGCCCACGTACCATCAATTGCATACAATGCCAGGCCCAGCGGGTCAATATCATTTATAGGGTTATTGTATACTAAGCTGTAGAGTTCTAACCCGCCGTTCTCCTCAAGCGGATCGCGCGTGATGAATCGTCCTAAGGCCGTCGAATACGGACGCCTGGGATACATGACCAGGCCAGTCTGCGCATCGGCATAGCGCGTCGAGAACCGCCACGGATTCATTTCCCCAACCGCGGCATACACGCGCGAGGTCAGCATCGCCCCGAATGGCTCGTACTCGTACTCCGCCACCGGCGCCCCGGTTGCCGTGTCGGCCAATCCGACCACGTTTCCGTTGGCGTCACAGGCGTAGGTGACGATTGCTGTCCCGCCGGGTGAGCCGAACTGACCGAACAGCAACCCGCCGATCCCGCCGGCGCCTTCAAACGTTCCGCTAACGTCCAAGCCCCAGGCGAAGGTGTTGGTATACGCGCCCGTGGTCCGGTCCCCCACTTCGGCCACCGGACGCCAGCCGTCGTACACAAACCGATTGGTCTCGATCCCCATCCAGGCGCCCCCGGCCCACACCTCCACCGCCCGCCACACGCGCCTGGACCGATAGTCATAGCCGAGGCGCACACGTTGAACACCGGGCGCCACCGCCAGTGGCTCGACCGAGACCAGCCGGTTCTCCGCGTCCCACGCATAGGCGCGCGTGCCGTCATTGGTGAGGTTGCCATCGGCATCGTAGGACAGGTCGGTATGCCGCGAAATCAGTGGCCTGGCGCCATCGGCACTGCCGGCCGAGCCTTCCGGTTGCAGCGTTGGACCCGCCCCGCCGCCAAAGGAGTAGATGCTGCCGCGGAAACCGGACGAACCAAACTCCAAGGCATCCAAACCGATATATTGGTTGAGCCCGTTGTCGATGTAGTCCGTGCGCCGACCGTCGGAGCGGCCAGCCGTGGTGCGGTTCCCAATGCCGTCGTATGCATAAGTCAGGGCTTCGCCCGTGTCCGGCGTGGCCGCTGTCAACTGACCCATGGCATCGTAGCCATAGGTCCAAGCCGAACCATCCTGCCGCACACGCCGCACCAAGCGGTCGGATGCATCGTACTCCTGGACAGCGCCCTTCCAGACCGCGCCGTTCGTACGCCAAGCGAGCCCCGCCACACGCCCAAGTGCATCGTATTGCCAGCGCCCGCTCACAACCGCGCCGTTGCCTGAATCCTCGCTCAATGCCGCCACCGACCGGCCATCGGCCGCATACGTGTATGCCGCGGTCGGTCCGGCCGTCACCGACTGCACGCGGCCGGCAGCGTCAAACGCATACCCCACGCCGACGACCGCCGCGCCGCCTGCGGTCCTCACCACCAACCCCGTGCGCCGGCCAACCGCATCGTAGTCATAGCCCGACTCCATCGCCAGGTGTGAAACCGAGGCCGCCGCAAGGCTGCCGTCCGCCGCGTAGCGGTTGCTGGAGGTGCCGAGGCCCTCCTGCACAGTGACCACGCGACCCAGGCGATCGATCTCGAACTGCACGCCCGGCGACCCATCGGAATACGCCACGTTGGTCAAAGTCCCGGCCGGATCATACGCGTAATCCGTGGCCACTCCGCGCGCCCAGACCCGCCGGACGAGTTCGCCGTTCGGCGCATAACTGAAGGCGTTGGTGGTCGCGTCGGCATACACCTTCGCCGTCAGCCAACCGCGCGCCGCATCATAACGCCACGTGGTCACGTCGGCCGCGCCATTGGTGCCCGCCCGAAAGGTCTGGAGTTCGCTCAACCGGCCCTGGTCATCGTAACCGTAGCGCACCGGATTGACGCAGGTTCCCCCTTGGGCCATCAGTTCGCCCGCCGGCCCATACGCCTGTTCAATCGTACCGCCATCCGGCAGCACGGTCCGGATACGCCGCCCCATGGAGTCGTAATCGTAGCGTCTCTCCCGCCTCAGATCCCCGGCAACACGCACCTCGTTGGTCACGAGTCCGCCTGCATCGTACCCATATGTGACAGTCCGCGCGCTGCCATCGGGCCCGGTGTCGGCGGACTTCACGGCCCGTCCGAACGCGTCGTAATCGGTTGTTTCCACGGACACAACCGTGCCCAAGGCATCGCGACGTTCGACCCGCACAGGCAATCCGTTGGTGTACAAGGTCGTCACGCCGACGCCCGCGGGATCCGTGACGGTCTCAATGCGCGTGACGGATTCCGGTGACCGCGCCACATCGACCCGCGTGGTGCGGCTGAAGGCGACGATCCACGTCGTGCCGCCAGCCAGCGCCCGCCATTGTTCCGACACCGTCGTCGGAGTATCGCTGTCCATCGCTGCAAAGACGCGGCGCACCGTTTTCTGCGCGGGCCGACCGTCAAACGCCTCATAGGCGGTCAGCGTCTCCTGAATCCGGTCCGAGCCATCAACGTCGAGCCGGCCGTTATCATCCATGTCCGTGCCGGTCCGAACCGGCGCCCCCAGGTCATCGTAGTCGGTCAGGCGCACCGTGATCCCGTCCGACTCCCGCACCAGTCGGCCGGCCGTGTCATAGGTCGATTCGCGCGCATAGCCGTCGGGATACTCGACGCGCCATACGCGACCGAGCAAATCCGTCCGGGTCCGCACCCATTCAGCGGCATTCGTATCCGCGCCCCGATACTCGACGCTGTAGGCGCCTTGCTCATCTGCCCCGTAATCGTAGCAGGCAGCCCGCACGGCAGTCCCCGTAACGCAGTGCAACTGCCGATCGCGATAGTAGGTCTCCACCACGACTCCGCCGTCCGGTCGAACGGTTGTCACCTCGCGACCGCCCGCGGAGTTCGTCGTGTAGCTGCAGTGCGTCTCGTTGCCCCGCCCGTCAACGCGCAAGGCGACGCGGCTGATCGGGTCGTATTCGGTGCGGCTTACCTGATCCGGCAGGCCCTCGGCCGTGCGCCGGGTCTCCAACGTCTGGTCGGCCCCGTTGTACGTCGTGTAGACGGTCGCCCCCGCGCGCTCCACGGCCAGGGGCCGCTTGAGGGCATCGTAGCCGTAGTGCGCGACCTGCCCGTCCGCATCCACGCGAAACTCCGGACCGCAGCACCCGTATTCGGTCCGAGTAAACGTGCCGTCGACTCGGTTGGAGGCCATCAGAACGCGACCGTAACCGTCGAGCGCGTAGTCGGTGGCGTCGAGCAGGATGCCGCTGGCGATATCGGTCCGCGTTTCGGAAAGCACGTGCTGATTCGCATCGGTGAACGTCACGCGGCGGATTCCGTTGGTGACGCCGCCGTCCACGGGGCCGCTGCCGGTGTCCTCGGTCACACGGGCCCCGCTGCCCCAAAACGCATAGGCATAAACGCTACGCGTTCCGTCGGGCCGCTCAATGCGGCTGGCACGCCCGGCGAACCGCCAGTCGGTGTTGAGCGCGGTCACCGTCGTCAGATTGGCGGGGTCGTCGTAGCGGGCACCGGGAGTCGCGCAGCGCTTGACCGTTTGAACATAGGGCGCGTACGTGAAATAGGTGCGCGCGGTTTCGCGGCCCTGGACGCGCTCAATCGTGAGGCGCGGCCGGTCATCGTACGCGGCGGGCGTTTCGGCGGGCACCCCGAGCGCGTCCAGCCGCGGATCACCGGTGTAGATTGACTCGGTCTCGCGGCACTCGCCGTCTTCGGCCGGGGCGTCGCGGAAACCCTCGCGTTCCAGCCGGACGCGGCCCTGGTCATCATAGGCGTACCACTGCCACCCGCCCTCCGGCTGCTCGGCCAGCCGGAGGTGCCCGAAATTCGCGCCGTCCTCGGTGTTGGTGTAATACGACCACCGCGAGGTCTGAGCCTCAGCCGTCCCCTCGCCCACGGTACGGCTGACCAACTCGACGCCCCACGGGCACTCCGCCGCGACCGTGAGCGTGGCGTTGGTTTCCACAGCGCCGCCGCCCGTCTGGGCAATGACCGTCTCGCGGATCATGGTATGGCCGCTGGATTCATCGTACCACTGGTCGCGACGCTCTTTGCGCGCCACCGGCGCTACACCGTTCGTGTCGATGCCGCGCCAGATCTCCGCAAACCCATTGGTGCTACTGTCTACGATATGGAAATCGTCCAGCGTCTGCCCCCACGCATCCACGGTCCGGTACCCGTCGCTGCCCTGGTACCACTGGCAGGTATCGACGTGGCCGTCCGAGTGGTAGGTGTAGTCGATGGACCGCACCGCGCCGTCCACATAGGTGGGCACCGCGCAATACGGCGGACTGTCTACGGAAGTGACTTGCCCGCCATAGACGCCGCCGGCGTAGGCGGTGCCCAATTGAGGCCAGTTGCCCGGGTTGTCGCACCAATGAACTGTTTCCTCGCGGCCCGCCGTTTTCCGCCCCACTTCCACCAGCCAGCCGAGACAGTAGGTATGCGTGATCTCGCCGTTGCCTTTCGGAAAATGCAACGTGTACGCGTTTGGACTGCCGCTATTGACCCGGTACGAATAGCCGCCTTCGACCGGTCGCCCGGCGTGGGAGCCGTGCAGCGAGAACGCGACCTCGGCCCCTTCCGGCCGCCGGATCGTGACAAACTCCCACTCATTGTCCTCGCGCACCATCCAGTAGCGTGTGTTGAGACTATAGACTGCACGCAGGCTGCCATGGTCGCGGTACTGGGTCAGATACGCCTTGACGCGCAGGCCGCCCGGTGCGGCGCTCCCGGAAAATCCCAGCGGGAGATGGGCGCTGGCACTGGTCCCCGCCCCGCGCCACGCCGCCTTGACCTGCGTCGCGCAGTCCCCGCACCCGCACCCCGAGTCGCATAGTCCGTCATCCTCGACGTCATCGTTCAACGGCCGCACGAGCGGGGCATCGTGGAAGGTCCACGCGATCGTCACCATGACGCCGCTCACGGTGTAGCCGAGCAACTGATAGGTATTCCAGTCCGGCTCTGGGCACCAATCAGGGCGCTCAAGCGACCCGAGCATGGCGGACAATTCCGGGGTGCCCTCCGAGCCGGCGGCCTCGCTCCATTGGGTCCAACGGTTCTCCGCCACCGGATCGCCATTGGCATCGAAGGCGGTTGTCGCGTTCTCCAAGGGCCACGGGGACGGACATTCCGCGTAGGCGTGATAGAGCAGACGGGGCGAGCCGTTGGTGCCGAGCGGGCCAACCGAGTAGCAGGAACACGTGCGGCCGACATCGACGCTGGAACCGAAGCCCTGTCGCGGCCCGACGCCGCGCGTGCG
>Ga0073936_10006654_pt1 | contig 15173 bp, 6 predicted proteins | sample AliMusrvi5mmetaG_FD_87041 | JGI IMG/M metagenome (GOLD analysis project Ga0073936, IMG submission 87041) | Freshwater lake bacterial and archeal communities from Alinen Mustajarvi, Finland, to study Microbial Dark Matter (Phase II) - Alinen... | ecosystem: Environmental > Aquatic > Freshwater >... | reverse complement strand
AGCCCCGCAAACTCAATGTTTGCAGGGCTTTTAGTAAGTGGTGGTGGGATAAGGATTCGAACCTTAGAAGGCGTAGCCAGCAGATTTACAGTCTGCCCCGTTTGACCGCTCCGGAATCCCACCGTATCGAAATTTGAAGTCACTGAAACAATATTTAAACTGCTCATAGCCTCATGAAAGGCGTGCATAATGGCGTTTGAATTTGATCCTAGCAAGCCAAAAATAATGCCAATTCAAAACGCAGGTTCCGAGTGGGATTAGGATTAAGATTGATGGATGGGAGTTGTGACCTTGAAGCGCTCTGGGGTTTCTGTCATCATTTCTGTTTCGCAAATGGATGCAACGGATGACAGAATTGATCAAAAATAATTTAGAATGGTTGGCGGATCTCAATCCTCAGCAACGGCAGGCCGTTGTGCATGGCGAGGGACCGCTTCTGGTAGTGGCTGGCGCAGGTAGCGGTAAAACAAAAACACTCGCGTACCGTGTCGCCTATCTCATTTCGCAGGGGGTAAATCCTGCGAATATTCTCCTGATGACGTTTACCCGCCGGGCCGCCGAAGAGATGCTCAGCCGGGCCGCCGCAGTCAGCGCGCATAGCGCCCACATGACCGGACGTGTCTGGGGCGGAACCTTTCATGCTATCGCCAATCGCCTTCTGCGCACCTACTCCAAACAGGCAGGCCTGCCGAACAACTTTACGGTGATGGATCAATCGGATGCCGAGGATCTACTCAATGTGATTCGCCATGAGTTAAACATTGGCAAAAATGACAAAAGGTTCCCTCGCAAGAACACTTGTCTGGCGATTTATTCGCGATGTGTAAATGGGGGCGAACAGCTCGAGAAGGTGCTGGTTAAGCATTACACCTGGTGTCTGGAATATCAGGAGGAGTTGAAATCATTGTTTAGCAATTATGTCATACGCAAACAGAAGCAGGGTGTCATGGATTATGATGATCTGTTGCTGTATTGGCTGCAATTGATGAGCACTGATGAACTTGCCCGTGAAATTGGCGGACGCTTTGAGCATGTGCTGGTGGACGAATATCAGGATACGAATCTGGTTCAGGCCGATATTTTGCGGGCCTTGCGCAAATTCAATCAGAACATCATGGCGGTGGGGGACGATGCCCAGAGTATTTACGGTTTTCGCGCTGCCAATGTCCGTAATATTCTCGATTTTCCCCAACAATTCCTTGGAGCTACGGTCGTTACGCTTGAACAGAATTACCGTTCTGTTTGTCCAATTCTGGAAACGACGAATCGTTTGATCAGTCAGGCCCATGACCGCTTTACCAAGGATCTCTGGTCTGCCCGTACGGAGGGGCAGCGGCCGATGCTGGTGACTTGCCGGGATGAAGCCGCGCAGGATAAATTTGTGGTAGATCGTATTATTGAAAACATGGAGAAGGGGATTCCCTTGCACCAGCAAGCGGTTCTGTTCCGCTCGGGACATCTTTCGGATTCCCTGGAAATTGCCCTCACAACCCGAAATCTCCCTTATCACAAATATGGCGGACTCCGCTTTCTGGATGCCGCACATGTCAAGGACTTGATCAGTTTCCTGCGCGTTTCAGAAAATGCTTCCGATGAGATCGCCTGGCACAGGGTTCTGCAAATGATTGAAGGTATCGGGCCGGCGACTGCGGCCAAGATCATTACGCATATCAGCAAGGCGCATGATCCTGGCGCCATGAAAACATATGCAGTGCCAGCCTCTGCACGGGCGGGGTGGCTTGAATTAAGTAAGCTGATCGATGATCTGGTGGCGGCAGGGGAGACTGAGCCGGTAGCTCAGATCCAGCGTATCCGGACTTTCTATGAACGCCTCATGAATCTCCGTTATGAGAATGCCCAGGCCCGCGTTCGTGATTTGGATCACATTGAACAAGTCGCCTCACGTTATAAATCACGGCGGCAATTGTTGACGGATCTGACGCTGGATCCGCCGAACTCTACACGCGATATTGCCACTCATGCCGCGCAGGATGATGACCGGTTGGTTTTATCCACCATTCATTCGGCCAAGGGCTGTGAGTGGGATGTGGTGTATGTGATTCATGTCGCAGATGGCTCCCTGCCTTCCGAGAAATCCACTGAGAATGAGAACGAACTTGAGGAGGAGCGGAGGCTGGCATATGTGGCCATGACCCGCGCTCGTGATGTTCTCTACATTACCTGGCCGATGCGGGTCTATCAACGTTGGGGGGCGGGGGGGAGCAAGCACGCTTATGCCCAGATATCCCGTTTTATCAACGATGACGTGCGCGCCTCCTGTACCATGATATCCTTTGGTGACAGCGGCGGATATTCAGAGGATCAGGGGTATGATCAGCGGGATATCATCGGACGTGTCCGCAACCAGATCAATTCGCATTGGGATTGATCGCGGGGATTGCAAACTCTCTTTTGATGACTTTCCCAAGGTTTACGGGATTGGTGTGGTTCAGCCGGTCGAGGACCCGTTCCCAGCGATAAGCAAAACTCCCGCGCTCATCGCGGGGACGGTGTTTGAAGAGCATGTCAAAAGCCCGTTTTCGCAGACGATAATCCTCTTGAATATGCGAGAACCGTCCAACAAAGGCGTCAATATAAGCGTCTACCACGGCGGGGGGCGACGGAAAGAAGGCCAAACGCCGGAGAATGGGCGCAGCGTAGGCACTGGCAAACGCATCCAGTTGCGAAAAATAATCCGTAAAGGTGCCAGTGTGATCCGAGACAATCAATTCCGCGGGTAGACCACTACTGCTTTCCAGAACGATTTCGTCGCCGTCATCAAAAAGAACAGCGTTCTGAAGATTCATGCGTCCGACGATCAGATTGGAGGCGGCGGCTTTGCCCAGTAACTCGGCGAATTTGAGGCCGTAGGCTGGATTCTGGAATCGGGATCGCGGGATCTTGTCGCTAGCCAGGCCGGGGAGATAATCGCGTTCGAAATAGGTGGACCAGATCAATTGTCCATCATACCGTGCACCCCGGTAATGCTCGCTGATTTTCCTGGTCGTCATGCGCGGAGGCAGATTCATGCCAAGCTGACGACATCCCAGTCGCCGATCCAGGATGTATTCGGTGTATTCCTCCGCTTCCATGATGGAAGCGAGGAGGTCTTTCCCTTCATTGAGGTGTTCCCGGATCCCCCACTTCTGCATGCGACCGATACGGACCACCGGACGATCGATATTGGCCTGCTTGACTTCCGAGACATAGACGGCCCTGCGTCCGGTGCTGCTCAGGCGGCGGGAAAGGGAGCCAATGACCCGGCCGATATTGACGTACTCGATATCGCCGAATTCCCTGACGAAATTAAAAATAAACCCGCGAGCTTTTTCATCGCATAACATTTGTAAGTCAGGCGATTCGGGCTTGAGATACAGTTCATCAAAAATGGAGTCGAATATCAGTTCCCCTTCTTCAATTTTACCGCCTGGCAGCCATTCAATTTGCATGTAAAATTCCGGGCTCAAGCCCAGGAGTACTTCCTCGGGAATCGTTTGGTCGTGTTGGCCAATCAAGGCGGAAAACATAAGGTTGCGCCATTGCACATCGTCGATGTTATCTTCACGTAATTCCACGGGAACGGCGTCGCGGAAGGCGGCTTTAAGCGTCTCATAACAGAGACGGATGGGATCCTGAATGGCATGGGAAAAGCGGGTATCAGTAAAGGTTTTGTCCGCCGCAAAAAAGACCACTTCTGAATGGCCCATGCGGTTGTATTTGGCTGAATAATCGCGAATTTCGATGAGGTGGCTTTTCAGCTCGTCGTCCGTCAGGTTTTCTAAATTGCAAAACTGCTGGAAGCTGAGAAAGCGCGTTCCTGTATCACGGCTATAATAATAGATTGCTTTTCCGCCAATGGGGGTGATGGTGGATTGAATCATCCTCTTCATTTCATCGGGCGTCTGGGGTAAGGGGGCAATCCGCCAATTTTCACCACGTTTTTTGATGGCAGAGCGGACTTTTTCATTCATCAGGTTCAAAAATTTGATTTTTTGCTTGGAGACCAATTCCTGCAGCAAATCATCGGCTTCGTAGGCAAGGGCCATATTTTCAGGATCGGGCCGGATCAGGATGCAGTCGGCATCCATGATCAAGTCGACCGAATGCTGCCACTCGCTCATTTCGTCTTCCTCATCTAGTGCGGGCTGACCTGTGGCGAATCGCGTGGCATTCATATCCGCGATATAGGCAACGCTTTGTGTGGCATGAATTCCGGGAAGTGTTACAAGGGTTCGGCTCCTTGGGAAAATCGTGCCGATTTTGGAGAGCAAATGTCCCTCACTATCAACGGCAAGAGGATGTTTACCTAAAATTCTGATAGTCATGTTTTCCAAAGAATAGCAACGTTTCACGCAGATAAACAACAGTTCTTTGCACGTTTTTCTTTTCTTTATCCATTCATGGGGATTCCCTAACATGGCGGCTTATGAATTCTATCTATACTACGACGATTACCCGGGAAGCGCAGCGGCGGGGAATCGGGATTGAGGTGATTGATCCAATAACGCCTGTGTTTGTGTTAAAGTACAAAACCAAGCAGATCCGATGTTATAATGCGCTGACTGATCAGGTGGGCGCCGTGACTTTTCACTTGGCGCAAAATAAGCGACTGGCCAATATTTTTCTCAAATCCAACGGATTCCATGTTCCTGCCCAGGAACCATTTTCGGATTTGTCAGCTGCCCGACTTTTTTTGAAAAAGCACAAGACGATCGTGGTCAAGCCGTGTACCCAATGGGGTGGGCGTGGAGTTTCGGTGGCGGTTCGGACCACCAGGGAGCTCACCCGGGCCATCGTGTTTGCAAGGAAATTTGAAGATGAAATGGTGCTGGAAGAATTTGTGAGTGGTGAAGATTACCGGCTTATTTTCGTGAATTACCACTATGTCGCTGCGATCCGCCGCCGGGCGGCCCGAGTAACAGGTAATGGACGGGACTCTATCAGGAAGCTCATCCAGACGCAAAATCGGATCGAACGGAAGCTGGACCCCAGTCATATTATCCCGTTGGATTCCGAAACGGCGCGTAATCTTACAGCACTGGGATTGAAATGGGGAACCGTTCCGGCGGCAGGACGTGACGTCCAGGTGCGTCTGACCTCGAATTATCATACGGGTGGGAGCGTGGATATCGTCACCCGTGAGGTCAGTCCGAAGTTGGTGAAACTGGCGGCTCAGGCGGCTAAAAAGCTGGGCGTGCCGGTGATCGGTATCGATTTTCTGGTAAATGAAAAGACGGGGCGTTTCTGGTTGATTGAGCTGAGCCCTGATCTCGCCATTTCGCCTCCCGAAGGGGATATTGTGGTTCGTCATTTTATCGACTATCTATTTCCGGAAACAAAGGGGGTATGAGTATGACGATGGGAAATAAATCATGCCATCTGGTGGGAGTGGCCGGGGTGGGGATGAATGCCTTGGCGCAGGCGCTCAGTGGCGGCGGGTGGCGCGTGAGCGGGTCGGATCGGTATCAGGATCAAGGTCAGGATCTGGAGGTGATTCGTAAACTCAAGGAGGCGGGTATCCAGTTCTATCCCCAGAATGGGCAGGGGGTTCATTCGGATACCGGTGCTGTAGTGGTTAGCACGGCTATTGAACAGGACAACCCTGATATGGCGGCGGCTTTGCGATTACATATTCCGGTTCGGCATCGGGCTGAAATGTTGGCGGAATTGGTGGAGGGTAAAGAGGTGGTCGCCATTGCCGGGACATCGGGTAAAACTACCGTTACGGGCATGATGGGTTGGTTGCTGGAACAGTTGGGTGCTGATCCCACGGTGGTGAATGGGGGTGCCTTGGTCAATTGGGCTGAGGCCCATCGTATTGGAAATGTCCGCATGGGGCAATCGCGGCTTTGTGTGATTGAGGCGGACGAGAGTGATCGTTCGCTTTTGCGATTCAACCCTGATTGGGCACTGATTACGAATATGTCCGCCGATCATTTCAACATTGCGGAGACGGAACGTTTGTTCGCGCAATTCAGGAGGCAGGTGCGGCGTGATTGTCTTGTCGGTTGGGAATCGGGAATGCCGTGGCAGGGGCTATCGCCGAAATTGGATAAATCGGGTGCCCGTTTTCAATATGAGGGGCTCGAGTTTGAGCTTCCCATGCTGGGTGCGCATAATGCCGAAAACGCCCTGCAAGCGACGGTGCTGTGCCAGCGGATGGGCTTTGCGCTTAAACCCATACGGGATGCGTTGAGTCAGTTCCAGGGAATCCAGCGGCGTCTCGAAAAAATCGGGGAGGTTAGGGGGGTGACGGTGCTGGATGAATACGCCCATAATCCCGCGAAAATTTCGGCTGCGTGGCGGGCGGTGGCTCCCCATTACCGGCGTATTCTGGCGTTTTGGCGGCCGCATGGGTACAAGCCCTTGTCGATGATGTTTGACGACCTGGTGACCACCTTTGTGGAGCTATGTCGTCCGGATGATAAACTTTACCTGATGCCCGTGTATTACGCCGGGGGAACGGTCAGCAAACAACGGGATGCGGATGAACTGGTGGCCAAGTTAAAGGTGCGTGGGTTGCCTGTTGCCTGGATGGCGGATTATGACATGTTGATGAAGGAGCTGATGGGGCAGGTGCGGGAGGGGGATGTAGTGCTGGGTATGGGGGCGCGTGATCCCGGTATCCCACAGTTTTCCCGCGATCTGGTTGCCAACTTAAAAAAATAGTGGCGAAGGGTTGACAATCAGGGAACAAGTCGGCAGTATTGCGGCCCGTTTTGCACGGGAAGTTTTCTGATGGGGGATTAGCTCAGTTTGGTAGAGCGCTTGAATGGCATTCAAGAGGTCGCGGGTTCGACCCCCGCATCCTCCACCATCAAAAAATACCTGCAACTCCCAATATATTCCTCTCGTTGGGCATCTCCTTCTCCTTTGGCTTAACGGTTGTTTTGGGCTCTTCCATTATAGCCTAGGTTTGGTAGGTGCCCCCGTTAATGATCAAGGGCCATTTTGTGGGCTTGATTATGGCTGTGAGCAGGCCTATTCTCGCCATTGTTTGTGTTTGAGACGACATTAGACGAAACCGTTTTTGAAGATGGCTACCATGACGTATACGGAGATGGTGATCCAGACCTGAGTCTTGACAGCATTCTCGCTGACGCCAAAGTATGAAGATGTTGCTTGATCCATTTGAAGAACAGTTCGACTTGCCCGCGTGCTCGATACAAGTGGGCAATCGTCAGAGCCGGAAAATCCATGTTGTTGGTCAAAAAGATCAGTCGTTGTGTTGCTCTTGCTTCGAGTCACAAAGAAGACCCCTTGGCGATGAAGACGGTCGAAGTCCAGATACCCTCGATCCATGATGTAAAAAGAGCCGGCGTCGAACTGAAACTGATCGAGAATATTGACGTCGTGAACCTTCGCTTTCGCGCGACGGAACTTTTCCCACGGGAACAGCGAGAGACACAAATCGATGGTGGTCGAAACCAGGGGAATGTGGGGAGAAATGCGGCGGAATCGGGTGAGGTGTGGAAGGGGAGACGTAGCTCTCTCCGGGAGCCAAGGAGGTAGCAAGACAATGAAGAAAAAATGGACTTCTGGATGCCTTGAATCCGACGGGCAGATGAAAAATCTTAAAAAACGGATGTTATCACTCAGTTTGTCTGCCATGTGGATATGTCTTCTGTTGCCGCAGACGGCGAAGGGGACGATTAGTATCGGAAAGTTCCTTGACATGATCGGCTCCGTTCCTGATGCCGTGGTTAAATTTCAGGATTTTTTTGAAAAATTCTCTTCAATAAGCGGGGACGGTGGGAGTGGCGGGGCCGATTTCAATATTTGGGAGGCTAATGGCTTCTATATTACCACCAACATGTCGGGGAATCGGCAGGGAATTACGGTTTTAGGGTTCGATAACACGGTGGTTACCAGCAACAACTATGTGGCGACCCTCCCTGATTTTATCTCAGGCATAAGCCCCAGCAACCTCCCGGTAACAGTCATTTTTGATTATGCGTTTTCTCAAAACCCTGGTAGTGCCCTGTCCAACGCTGATTTTTCCAGTTTAATTATTGGGGATCAGCCCACTTTGATTGGCGCACATGCACTGGAGGTTCCGAAGCTGACACACATTACAGTGCTTCCAGACAATCCCAATTTCAGCAGTGTTGATGGGGTGTTGTTTAATGTAAACCAAACGGTTTTGCTGCGATTCCCGGAAGGGTTGACCGGAAGTTACACGGTTCCCGGAACGGTGACGAACATTGCGGATTACGCGTTTTACAAATGCTCCGGTCTGACGAACCTGGTCATTGGGACCCATGTCTCCAGCATTGGGGTGAATGCGTTTGCCTACAGCAGCCTGAAGGTCGTCAGTTTCATCGGTGATGCGCCAAAGAACAATGGAACGGCCTTTGCAGGGGATCAGGTGACGGTTTATTATTTATCCGGAACCAAAGGCTGGGGGGCAAATTATGGCGGGGTGGCAACGACGCTGTATAACCCCTTCAATTATGTGATTCTAAACAGCAGTTCCGTAACCATCATGGGGTTCACCGGTTTGGGTTGGGAGTATCCTGGAAGTCCGACGGTTATTATTCCGCCGGCGATCAATGGGTTGCCGGTCACGGCGATTGGTGCGAATGCCTTTAGTTACCAAACGACCATGCCGGCCGTGGTGATTCCCGACAGCGTGATCCGCATCGGGAACGGGGCGTTCGACCATTGCACGGCGCTGGCCAGTGTAACCCTGGGCACCAATGTCACCAGTATTGGCCCGGCGGCGTTTAATGTTTGTTCCAGCCTGGCCAGCCTGGACATCCCAGACGGCGTCACGGTGCTGGCGGACAACCTGCTGACGGGGTGCACCAACCTGGCCAGCTTGACGACAGGCACCAATGTCACCAGTATCGGGGATTACGCCCTGGGGGCGTGTGCGAGGCTGGGGCGGATCCATATTCCCGCCAGCGTGACCCACATTGGCAGCCAGGCATTCTACTATTGCACGCAATTGGGCTTCGAGGTGGATCCGGGCAACCTGTATTGGAGCAGCGACTCGGACAATGCCCTGTTGGATAAGACCCAGACGACCTTGATCCAATTCAATGCGGGTTTGCAGGGGTGCTACTTCCTCCCGGACACGGTGGCGAACATTATGGCCCAGGCATTCTTCGGTAGTGCCCGGCTGGAGAGCGTGTATATTCCCGCGGGCGTGACCACAATTGGCAATCAGGCCTTTTTAGGTTGCTCGGCCCTGAGCGGCGTCTATTTCAAGGGGAATGCGCCGCAGAACGACGGCACCGCCTTCTCGGGCGATACGAATTACGTCTATTACCTTCCGGGCGCTAGCGGCTGGACGGCGAGCTATGGCGGGGCCACAACGCGCCTGTGGATTCAGTACAGTTACACGACCAATCTCAACAACACGATCACCCTGCAGTCCTATTCCGGCCCGGGCGGCAACGTCGCCTTGCCGTCCTCCGTGAACGGCCTGCCGGTGTCCGGCTTTGCCCCGGATATGTTCGCCAATTGCAACACACTGACCGGCATTACCATCCCGAACAGTGTCAGTAATATCGCCAGCGGAAGTTTCAGCGGATGTTCAGCGCTCAACAATGTGGTGCTGGGGAGCGGCGTGACCAACATTGGGGCAGGCGCTTTTGCCAATTGTTATGCGCTGACCAGTCTGACGCTTCCCAACAATGTCACCCGTGTAGAGGCAGGGGCGTTTAGCGGATGTGGTTTGACCAATGTCGTCTTTGGCTCCGGTCTGACCACTCTCGCAGACAATCTGTTTTACAATTGTGCATTGCAAAGTGTGATCATTCCCAACACGATTACGCATATCGGGGCGGGTGCCTTTGCCGGTAATCCCTTGCGGAGTGCCATCATTCCCGGCAGTGTCCGCAGTCTCGGTGGGGGGGCATTTGAAAACTGCGCCTTGCTTGCCCATGTGTATTTCCAGGGGGATGCTCCCGCTAATGATGGGACGGCCTTCAAAGGAGACAACCAATATTTCGACTATAACAGCGCCAATGATTATAGGAACACCCTTGTCAATTATTTGCCGGGAACGGCGGGATGGGGCGCCAGTTACGGAGGGGTGCCTGCTGCGCTTCTGCCGCTCACCTATACGAACGTCAGCGGTTTTATCACCATCACGAAATACTCAGGCGGCGGCAATGTGCCTATTTTTTCAGCCATCAATGGGGTGCCCGTCACGGGCATCGCGAGTGGCGCGTTCCGCGACTGCGCGGGGCTGACCGGCGTCACTATTCCCGCGAGTGTCGCCAGCATTGGCAGCAATGTTTTTGAAAACTGCGTCAACCTGACAAACCTTGTCGTTGATCCGGCCAACCCCAAATACTGTAGTGTGGGCAATGTCCTGTTTGACAAGGCGCAGACGGTCTTGATCCAGTTTCCCGGCGGTCTGGGGGGAGCCTACACGGTCCCCGGCGCCACCACCAACATCGGCCCGGGTGCCTTTGAAGGCTCGCGGGTGACCGGTGTGACGATTCCTGGGGGCGTCCTCGACGTGGGGCTTTATGCCTTCAAGAATTGCCGCTTTCTGACGGATCTGGCCGTGGCGCCAGCCAACCCGAATTACACGAATGTGGCCCATGTGCTATTCAATAAGGCGCAGACGGTCTTGATCCAGTTCCCCGGCGGCTTGGGCGGAAACTTCACCGTTCCCGGAACCGTGATAACGATCAGCCCCTTCGCCTTTTACGGGGCGAAGGTGACCGGGGTGAACATTCCCGCGAGCGTCACCAGCATCGCCACGGGCGCGCTGGCGGCTTGCGGCAGCCTCACCAATATCGCGGTGAATCCTGCCAACCTGAATTATGCCGATGTCAACGGCGTCCTGTTCAATCCGGCTCGGACAACGTTATTGCAATATCCGGGAGGTCTGACGGGGAACTACTGGCTTTCCAACACCATCTCGGGCATCGGCGTTTCGGCCTTTGCCGGATGTGGGCTGTCCAGCGTGACATGCTCCACCAACCTGACCGATATCGGGGCGAGTGCCTTTACCGGATGTTCGAACCTGACGGCGGTCAATTTCACTGGTTCTGCTCCGGCCCATGACGAAACCACTTTCGCGGGCAGCATGCAGGCTGTGGTGTATTACCTGGTCGGAACCACGGGCTGGGCCTCGACGTTCGGCGGCGCGCCCACCCGGAATATTCCCTATTCAATAGCCGTTAACGGCGACAATACCCTGACGCTCACAGGCTACACCGGTTCGGATAGCTTCCTGGTTATCCCCTCTGCGATCTTTGGTGTGCCGGTCGCCGGGATCGGGAGCAGTGCGTTCCAGGGTAATCCCGGGTTGGCGAGTGTCGTCATCCCCGCCAGTGTCGTTCGCCTGGGAACCAATGCGTTCTTCGGTTGCGGTCGCTTGGCGAGTTTGTCGATATCCAGTGTGCCGGGCATCGACATCGGCTACCAGGCCTTTGGCAACTGTTCCAACTTGGTTGTGGTGGGCCTGCCCGGCGGCACCGATAACATCGGGGATTATGCGTTCTATAACTGTACAGCCCTGTCCCAGGTGGGTTTCGGCGGCACAACGAATATCGGGAATTACGCCTTCTGCGGTTGCACGGCCCTGGGGTTCCTGTCGGTCGGCGATCATGTGGTGCGCATTGGATCGGACGCCTTCGCCCACACCGGCCTTTTTGAGTTAGTCGTGCCGGCGGCGGTCACTGTGATCGGAACCGAGGCGTTTGCCTATTGCGGTCAGACCAACATCCATGTGGCCGCCTACTTCCTTGGAGACGCACCGGTCAATGACGGCACTGCCTTTGCCCACGGATACGCGGATGTCTACTATGAATCTGGAGCCGCGAACTGGGGGCCCTCCTATGGCGGGGCGACGGCAATTGAAATGCCGTCCATCTTTGCGTTCTCGATTGCTGGTGGGCAGGCGACGATTACGGGGATTTCATCCTTGTACAGGAACGTGAGGATCCCGCTCACCGTCATGGATGAGCATGGGAATAATGTGCCGGTCACGGCCATCGGGGACAATGCATTTGCCGGCAATCAGGTGATCACGAACTTGCTGATTCCCAATACCGTTACGTGCATCGGCAACGGGGCATTCCAAAATTGCACCAACCTGGTGGGCGCGGCGTTCCCCGACACCCTTGTCAGTATCGGGAATGCGGCGTTCAGTAATTGCGTGCATCTGGTGGGGGTCACGCTACCCGCCTCACTCACGAGTCTTGGCGCCGATGCCTTTGCCCGTTGTCCTGGCGTGGTCACGTTGACCTTTGGGGCCGGGTTCACCAATCTGGGGAGCGGGGCATTCAACAACTGCACCAATTTGATATCCGTCTATTTCAATGGGGATGCGCCCACGAACGGAGGGGCGGCGTTCACAGGGGACAGCTTGGCCACGCTCTATTCATTGCCGGGATCGGCGGGTTGGGGCACCCTGTTCAGCGGGGCGCCGGTGACGGATTGGATTCAATTTGTCTATTCGACCAACAGTGACAATACGGTCTCCTTGTTGTCCTACAGGGGCGCGGGCGGCAAGGTTACCCTGCCGGCAACTGTCAACGGCATGCCGGTGACCCGTCTTGACAATAGTGCGTTCGCCAACAACGACGAAGTGAAAAGCGTCATATTCCCCGACAGCATTCGGGAAATTGGCTGGCAGGCGTTCTCTGGCTGTAGTTACCTGACCAACGTGACCTTTGGTGCGAATCTTGTCAGCGTCGGCGGGAATGCTTTCTATTACTGCGAGAGGTTGAAAGGCATTACGCTTCCCGACAGTCTCACGGTGATTGGTTCGTCCGCTTTTGCGGGGAGTGGCCTGACCAATGTGGTCCTTCCCAATACTGTGACAAGCATCGGAGACACGGCGTTCTACCTGTGCCCCATGTCCGGTAGCATCCTGATCCCCAGCGGCGTGACCTATATCGGCAACAACGCCTTTGACGGGTTGTCCGCCTTCTATTTCCAGGGGAATGCTCCGGCCATATCCGGCACCCCGTTCCACGACGCCTATTCCACCTATATCCAGAATGGGATCCACTATTTCGGGGGGGATGGCATCGTTTATCATGACGCCACGACAGGTGGCTGGGGCCCCACTTTTGGCGGGCTGGCAACGGCGGTATGGTCTCCCTATAGTTATCAAATCAGCAACAACGTCGTGGTCATCACTGGCTATTCCGGCGGGAACGGCAGCCTTACCGTTCCCACCACCATTGGCGGTCTACCCGTGGTGGGCATCGCCGCCAATGCGTTTGCAAGCAATTCCATCCTGAGGTACGTGATCCTGCCCGATACGGTTACCCAGGTGGGTAGCCGGGCTTTTTCGTCCGATCCGAACCTGGCGGAGGTGTATTTCAGGGGGAACGCGCCCGACCATGACGGGACCGTCTTCGCCGGCGATTCGGCCATCGTGTATTATCTGGCTGGATCCACCGGCTGGACGTCCACTTTTGGTGGCGCGAACACAGTGTCCTACACGCCTTTTGGCGCGATTACCGTGACCGTCAACCCGCCGGAAGCAGGAGGGCAGTGGCGGGTGGATGGAGGCTCGTTGCATGCCAGCGGGGCCATCGCCGATAATTTGGGCGTGGGATACCACACCGTGAGCTTCAGTACCGTTGGAGGAAGCTGGGAGACCCCCGAAAGCCAAGTCATCCCGGTGGGTGCATTTGGCACGGTGGCGACTCTGGGAACCTATACGTCGATTCCCTTTGACTACGTGACGAATAGTGACCTTTCCCTGACCGTCACCGGATATCACGGCGCGGGCGGCGTGGTGTATCTCCCCAGGCTGATCAACGGGGTCATGGTCACGGGCATCGGACCGAGTGCGTTCCGGTATTATGCCGGTATGACCAGCGTGGTTATCCCGGACACGATCACCAACATTGGGGCCGCCGCCTTCGCGAATTGTTCCAACCTGACCAGCGTGACGGTGGGTAGTGGCGTGACCAATCTCGCGAACCAGGTGTTTGCCTACTGCCCCGGTCTTGTGTCCGTGTTCTTCGACGGCAATGCCCCGGCCACCGATGGAACCGTTTTCACGGGGGATGGGGGAGCGGTGGTGTATTATGTAGGGGGCCGCTTGAATTGGAGTTCCTCTTTTGGCGGCCTCACGGCGACGCTGATTCCCTACACGTTTGTGATCAATGGCAACTCCACCGTGACCATTACGGGCTTTTCCGGTGGTGGCAACGTGAATATCCCATCCATCATCGGCGGTCTGCCGGTCTTCGGGATCGGGCCCTCGGCGTTCGATGGGAATGTCGGCCTGACGAACGTGACGCTTCCAGACTGCGTGCAGAAGATCGCTTACCGGGCTTTCTACAACTGTTCAAATCTGGCCGGTGTGTCGCTGGGAACCAACATTACCGAAATCGACGTTCAGTCCTTTGCCGCCTGTGGCCGCCTGGCCGACGTGCGGATTTCGGATAGTGTTACTGCCGTTTATCAATCTGCCTTTCAAGGGGATGGCGGGCTGAGGCGGGTGGTTATTGGCAATGGCGTCTCGAACATCATGGATTCAGCATTCGCGCAGTGCACGAACCTGGTCAGTCTGACGTTGGGCGCCAGTGTCGCTCATATCGGCTACCAGGCGTTTGCGCAGTGCTCGAGCCTGACGAACCTGGTTTGCCCAGACTCGCTTGTCAGTATTGATAGCGGCGCATTCCTGTTCTGCTCCAATCTGGCCGGGCTGACGTTTGGCTCCAATCTATTCAGCATCGGCGAGTCGGCGTTCATCGCCTGCCCGGCACTACGGACGTTGAGTTTTCCCGCCAGCCTCCTCAGCCTCGGGACCAATGCCTTTACCTCCTGTTCCGGCCTCACCTCGGTGATGTTCCAGGGACAGGTGCCATTTGATATTCGAAGCGCGCATCCTTTCCAAAGCGACAGCCAGGCAACCCTCTACTACCAGACTGCCCGTAATCCCTATTTCAACGGCTGGGTTGCTCCTGCCACAGATTATGATTATCTGGCGGCCATCGCCTATACCGTCAATGCAGACGATACCGTTACCCTCGATCATTTTGCCGGGAGCTCCGGTCTTGGCGGCTCGCTGCCGATCCCTGTCACCGTGGCCGGTCTGACGGTAAGCGCCATCGCGGCTCATGCCCTGGATGACAATACGGGAAACCCGATCATCGGGGCGAATATTACCCGCATCGGCTGCCCGGTTGGCAGTAATCTCTATGCGAGCAGCATCACCGTGGATTCCGTCAACCCTATCT
>Ga0073936_10006653_pt1 | contig 15173 bp, 8 predicted proteins | sample AliMusrvi5mmetaG_FD_87041 | JGI IMG/M metagenome (GOLD analysis project Ga0073936, IMG submission 87041) | Freshwater lake bacterial and archeal communities from Alinen Mustajarvi, Finland, to study Microbial Dark Matter (Phase II) - Alinen... | ecosystem: Environmental > Aquatic > Freshwater >... | reverse complement strand
TCTTTTCAAGCATACGAGCGGGTGGCGGCGCTGGAGCCGAGTGCTTGGAAATGCTCCGGATGGGCGAGCTGGGGCATGCGCGCGCACTTCGTCTCGATGCGCGGGAGAAACTCGTGGTAGCCGTGGCGGCCGCTGCGGTGGGTCTCGGCGATCCATTCCTTCCATTGCTCCACCTCGTGTTGGGTGCGCCGGATGATCTCCGATTTGGGCAGATCGGGAAACAGTGACTTGAGCCAGGCCTGACCGTAGCGGATGTGGCCCGCTTCATCGGCCCAATCGTAATCGCAGTCCTGCGAACTGTACGGGTCGCCCATGTTCCAGAGATCGGTTTTCAGCTGCGCCTTCCACTGCGGCCCGCCTTGTTCGAGGCCGTGGACCACAAACAACATCGCCGCCAGTCCGCCGTGCGTGCACACGCCCACCCAGTGATCCGGTACCATCGGCACGTCCACCCCCAGTTCGAAGCCGTAGGCTAACAAGCGCCGCTCACCCATCTGGGCGTGGCGCATTTCGTCGTAGGCCCAGCGCGCGGTGTCGCGATACAGCGACCACGCCTGGTTGTCATGATGCCAGATCAGCGCCGCCGGCAATTCGCAGGCCCACAATTCATTGACATGGTCGATGGCGATCCACACCTGCTGTTCTTGCGGCGTGCGCGGCGGCCGTGGCGGCACCTGGGTCACCGCCGGCAACCAGCGCGGGTCGCGCGCCGGCATCAGCGGAATCTCATAGCGCGGCCGGTCGGAAAAACCGGGTCGGTCTAACAGTCCAGCGCCGCTGTCCTGGCCGAACACCCCGCCGGCCTGCGCCAGCGCCTCACCCAGCCAGGCCTGCCACGGTGCCGCGGCGGCGCGCTGGTCGACCGCGACCGCGTGCCACCACGCATCGAATTCGGCGAGTTCGCCGCGCAATTCATCCACCACGATGCGCAGGGCGCGATGGCTTGGCGCGTCGTCCAACGCGTCACTGCATTGCAGGTAGCGCTCGAGGGCGGCGAGCACCGCGGGCTTGACGACCTGATAGACGCCGCCCAGGAATTCGGCGTCGCTGCGGGTGGAGGGCAGTTTGGCGAGCACCTCCATCAGCGCCCGGTCCACGGCCAGATCGACATCGACGCGCGGGAAGCGCAATTCGAGCACCCGGGAGCGCAGCGCGTTGGCGTGTTCGGCATCGAGCCACAGGTGGCGGGCGAGCAATTTTTTGGCCTCCCAGTTGGCCACGCCACAGATGCGTCCGGCGATGGCGCGGAGGGTTTCGCGCAGCGTGCGATAGAGCCGGCGTTGCAAGCCGCTGGCTTGGTCGACGTCCTGGAGGTTGGGGATGACCTGGATCATGGGGAGGGCGATCGGGTTGGCGCCCTCGCCGCAGCCGCGTTTCCTCAGACGGGCGAACCGCAAGAGCGGGGTCGAGGGGGGCGTGGCGGGGCAGTCGAGCGCGCCAAGGTACCCTGCCAAACCCGTCTGCCAAGTCGGAAAAACGCCGTTTCTCGCTGTCCAAGCGTTGGACATCTGGGGAGCGGGGACAGCCATGTTCCCGCTCGCGCGATTTCACCCTGGGGGTCCGTTTTCCCGCTCCGCGCGCGCCGGAACCAGCCGGGCCAGCGCCGGCGAAGTGATCATGGTGGTAACCACCGCCATGATCACCATCATCGTGAACAGCGCCGGGGTGATGACGCCGTCTTGCAGGCCGATGGTCAACAACACGAGTTCCATCAGACCGCGGGCGTTCATCAGCACCCCCAGCGCGTTGGCCTCACGCCAGCAGATGCCGCTGGCGCGCGCGGCCAGCGCGGAGCCGCCCAGTTTGCCCGCCACCGCAACGGCAAGAATCAACCCCGCCAGCCACCAATCCCGGCTGGTACTCAGCAAGCCCACGTTGGTGCGCAGGCCGGTGAAGGCGAAGAACAACGGTAGCAGCAGCACCACGAGCAGGTCCTCCATTCGCGCCTTGATCGCGGCACACAGTTTGGCGTCGCGCGGCATGGCCACGCCAGCGACAAACGCGCCGAAAATGGCGTGCGCATTGAGCATTTCGGTGGTCAGTGCCGCCAGCAATACCACCAGCAGGGTGAGTGAGAATCCGTTAGCGTCGAGGCCTTTCGTGCTGGTGCCGGGGTTGCGCCAATACCACGCCAGCAAGCGCCGCACACCGAAAAACATGACGCCGAGGAACACCGTCGCGCCGAGCCCCATCCGCAGCAGGATCGCCGAAACATCTCCCGCACCGCGCTCCAGCGACACGCTCAGGGCCAGCAAGGCCCACGCGCTGACATCCGCGACCGCGGCGCACGCCATGGCGGTGGCCCCCAAACTCGTGGCACCAAGGCCGCGATCCGCGAGGATGCGTGCGAGGACCGGAAACGCGGTCACGCTCATCGCGCAACCCAGGAACAATGAAAACTGCATGAAGCTCGTCTTGGCGGTCGCATAGTCATGGTAAAGCAACAGCGCGAGCAGGCCGCCGCCAAGCATCGGCAGGGCCATGCCGCCATGGCTGATGACCAGAATGTGGCGGCTGCGGTTCCGCAGGCTGGTCAAATCAAGCTCCAGCCCCACCAAAAACATGAATAGCACGATGCCGAGCTGGCTGAGAGCCCCGAGGTAGCGCACGGTGCCGGCTGGAAACAGCCAGGCCGAGGCGTCCGGCCACAGCCAACCCAGCAGCGACGGGCCAAGCGCGAGGCCGGCGACCATTTCGCCCACCACCTGCGGTTGGCCAAGCCGCTTCAAAAGAATGCCCAGCACCCGCGCCACCGCGATGATCACCGCAATCTGGGTCAAGAACAGCGACAGATTGAGGTAGGTCTGCACCGCGGCAACAGCGGTGCCCGGCGCGGCGGCAATCCCCACTGCAGCGGGCATCGATGTCCCGGAAAGCACAATCCATACAAACAGCGCCACCGGCACAATCACCAGCACCGCGTAGATCGCTTTGGGATGCAACAGCGAGCGAATCGCCGCCGGTAACGCCTTGCCGCCATCGTCGCTGGCAGCTCCGACATCACCGGCATCAGTTGGGGTATCATCCATGGTGGCCGAACATTGTGACGCCCGGCCAATTTGGCAAGCGACATTTTTTCGGCGCCCGCGCTGGCTGCCGCGTGCCTGATGGCGCACCCGATAAATTTAAAACGATGGCTTGGCAGGGCCACGCGAATGGCTATTCTCAGGGCCGAGTAAAAACCCACCCATCCCGCGCGGATAAACCTGCCCGTCACCGCGCCGGATGCCCTCCAATGATTCCCGCTTCTCTATCGATATGCCCGCCCATTCACCCATCATCGGCACCCCGCTCAGCCCCTCCGCCATCCGCGTCATGCTGTTAGGCAGCGGCGAGCTCGGCAAGGAAGTCATCATCGCCCTGCAACGCCTCGGCATCGAAACCATTGCGGTGGATCGCTATGCCAATGCCCCCGGCCACCAGGTCGCCCACCGCGCCCACGTCATCAACATGACCGATGGCGCCGCCTTGCGCGCCTTGGTTGAACTGGAGCAACCCGATCTGATCGTGCCGGAAATCGAGGCCATCGCCACCGACATGCTCGAAGAGATGGAGCGCGATGGCCTGGCGCAGGTGATTCCCACGGCGCGCGCCGCGCGGCTGACCATGAACCGCGAGGGAATCCGCCGCCTGGCCGCGGAAACCCTCGGCTTGCCGACGTCGCCCTATCAGTTTGCCTATAGCTTGGAACAGCTCCACGCCGCCATCGAACACATCGGCTATCCGTGCATCATCAAGCCGGTGATGTCCTCGTCCGGCAAAGGCCAGTCCAGGGTGGACACGCCCGGACAGGTCGAAGCCGCGTGGAATTACGCTGCGAGCGGCGGCCGGGTCTCGCAGGGCAGTGTCATTGTCGAGGGCCTGGTGCGCTTCGATTACGAAATCACCCTGCTGACCGTGCGGGCGCTGGCGGCCGATGGCAGCAGCGTGACCCATTTTTGCGAGCCGATCGGTCATGTGCAGGTTCACGGCGACTACGTGGAAAGCTGGCAACCCCAAGGCATGTCGCCGTTGGCATTGCAGCGCGCCCGCGACATCGCTGCCAAAATTACCCACAACCTCGGCGGGCTGGGCTTGTTCGGTGTCGAGTTGTTCGTCACCGGCGACGACGTGTGGTTCAGCGAGGTCAGCCCGCGTCCCCACGACACCGGCATGGTCACCTTGTGCTCGCAAGGGCAAAATGAGTTCGAACTGCATGCCCGCGCCATCCTCGGCTTGCCGGTGGATACCTCCCTGCGCACGCCCGGCGCCTCCGCCGTCATCTACGGCCAACTCGCCAACCATGGCATCGCCTTCACCGGCGTGGCCGAAGCCTTGCGCGTGCCTAACAGCGATATCCGTCTCTTCGGCAAGCCCGAGTCATTTGTCCGCCGCCGCATGGGCGTGGCCCTCGCCACCGGCACCGACACCGCCCAAGCCCGCGCCCGCGCCCAACAGGCCGCGGGCCTAGTTACGCCGGTCAAATTCTAACATATTTCCCGCGTGGTAGCGGCGGTCGGTGACTGCCGATGCCAATGAAGCACGAAAGCCCAGCGGCCAAGCGGAAGAGCGGGCACGGCCAGCTTGGCGGTGCGTGAAACCCAAGAAAATGCAACAGGCGAGCCGGCTCGCGGTCCCGCCCGTTACTGTTCCTCAACACGAGCGCGCCGCCCGTGCCCCGCTTGTCACTTTGCCGGATAGGCCCGCAGTTCGCAGATATGGATTGCGCTGTTGGCGGTGTTCTTGAGCATCGTCACGCGGATGTAACGCGCCAGGGTCGGTGCAAACGTGTGGCGGTACCCTTGGTCGGTGGTCTTGACGGTGTTGGCCGAGGCGTCCACCACGCGCTGCCATGTGCTGCCGTCCACCGACAGGTCGATGACATATTGATAACTGCGGTCATCGCCCCACCAGGTGTAGAGATGGATTTGCTCGATGCGGGTCGGTGTTTCCAGGTCCACTGCCAGCCACGCGGGGGAGGGGTTGATGCTCCAGTGGTTGTCCTTGTCGGCAAAGCCGTCGAGGGCAAGATTGCCGGCCTTGAACTCCGCCGCCGCCAGCGGCGCGTCGGTGGGCAGGCCCGCACCCGCCGCGGCTTTTTTGCCGGTTGTCAGGTTTTGCTCGTGGTTCAACCAGGTGAGGTCTTCACGCCACTCTTCGCCTTGCTTTTTGCCGTTGGCAAACACCGCCGCCCGCACCGCCAGGGTTTGCTTGGCGATTTGGATCGGCGCGGTGTAGACTTGCGATTTGGCGGCGCTCACCTCGCTGCCATCGGTGGTGTAGCGGATTTCACCACCCACCGCGGACTGCAGCGTGATGGCCACCGGCTCGGCGTAGCGGTTCTGATGGAATCGTTCCGCCGGTAGCAAGCCCTGGATGGATCCGGTCAGTGGGCGGAACGTGTATTTTGTCAGCCGCGGGAACCCCAGCGCCTTGCCATCCGCGGTGAAGGCCTGCGCATTGAATTGGGTGGTTTCGGTGATGGCGATCGGCGCGCTGTAGGCCGGCGAGGAGGCGTCGGGATTCTTGCCGTCGCGGGTGTAGCGGATCACCGCGCCCTTGTACGCCGGCGAAGGCTCAAGCGTCAGCTCCAGAGCCTTGTCGAAACCGTTGTCGCCGCAATTTGTCAGACCCGCGGCGGTGACGCAGAACTTGTGCACCAGCAAGTCAAGAACCCGGTCGGTGGCCTTGAAACGCCGGTCAAAATCCTGATAGGACTTGTCGGCATCCGGGCTGTGGATGCGCTCGTGGCGCGGGATGGCGGTGGCGCGCAATTGCGGCAGCGCGCGCTCGCCACCGCATTCCCACAGCACCATCTGGCCGCCGATGATCAGGTTGGCTTCCGGCGTGCCGCGCTTGAATTGGTCGGGCGTGCGGTCCTGTGAGCCGATCAACCACGGGTTCCACTCGTAATTTTCGCGGGCCGTCGCGCCGATGCTCGGCACCCACGGCACGTTGATCATTTTGTAGCCGGCGGCGGCCACCTCATGAGGCGGGAAAAACCGGCCGTCCCACTCCATCACAGTGACGTCCTTGTCCACGCCGGCATCCGGCCCATCGAACCCTTCCCACACAATCAGCGACTTGCCCTGCTTCTTGACCACCTTGTTGATCTCGTTGATGAGCCAGCCATGTTGTTTGCCGGTGTCGCGGTTGTTCGCGTTGCGGTCGGCCACCACGTTCGGCCAGGTCTCAAACAACGCCCAGTTGCACTCGTCGGAGCCCATGTGGAAGTACGGCGCCGAGCGGAACACCTCGCACATCTCGTTGACCAGGTCGGTGAGGATGGGCAGCGCGCCGGGCGTTAGAAAATTGATCACACAGCCCTGGGTGTCGCCGAACACCTCGGGAAACGCCTTCGCGAGTTGGCTGGTGTGGCCCGGGATTTCAAACTCGGGGATGATGGTCACCCCGCGCTCGTCGGCAAATCTCACCAGATCCTTGAGTTCTGCCAGTGTGTAAGTGCCTTTCAGTTTGCCCGCATACTTGGTCGAGGGAAACGTGAAGAGCTGGTCGTCGGTCATGTGCAGGTGGAAGTACTTCATCTTGTAGAGCCGGGCCAGCACCACGCATTGCTGCAAGGTCTCGATCGAATTGGTCTGGCGCGCGATGTCTAACATCATTCCGGTGTATTTCATGGCGGGCTCGTCAAGCACCGTGATCTTGGGCAGCGGGACCTGGCCGTTATCTATCCGAATTGCCTGCAGCAGCGTCGCCGTGCCCATGCCAGCACCCACGTAGGTGCCGCCCTGCACCGTTGCCCGGTCGCTGACAACCAACCGGTGCTGCTCGTCTTTGAGTGCCGGATCGAGGGCAATCCCGATGTCTCCCGCGCCCGGCTGGCCCGCTCCGGTGGCTAACGTCAGGCCGGTCTGCAAACGGATTTCCTCCGCCAGGATCTTCGCCAGCGGCTCCAACGCAGGCGTCACGGCTAAGATGCGGCTTGTCGCGCCCAGCGTCAGCGCGCCTTCGTGCATCTCCAGCGTCTTGGGCCATGGCACAAACGCGGGCTGCGCCGGGGCGGCGGCCACGGCGCCAACCGAGCCGGCGGCCAGCCACAGGGCGGCCAAGCAAAGGGGGACTTTTCTAACAGTAGAGGGAATTTTCATCGTGGTGAGGGTCATGGTTGGCGGTTTTCGCGATCTGGCATACGCGCGGCAAACCCGGGTGTTTCAGCGGCCCGCGACTATTTCGCCACAACCGGCCATGCCGGATGGCCAACCCCCGGTTGGTTTGCTAGACACCCCGCTGCCACCAACCCCGCCCTGGCACAAGGATTTCGCGAGGTTTTTCAATGGGCGCCACCGTTCCCAGCGGTTCCGACAACTTCCCAAAGTTGTCCAATCCATGAACACCGACAAAAGCCATTTCCGTCCTCACAGCCCGCATCAGCGGGCATCCGCGCGCGTGGCTGCCGCGTCTCGCGGCAGGCCGTGAATGCTGCGTCTCGCAGCAAGTCTTCCGTGGCTGCGTGCCTCCAGCCGTAGTCCCATGGCTAGCAAATCCCCAATTGTAGCCCACAATGAAGGGATATCTCCCGTCTTTCCCTTCGACATCCGGCCCGGTTTGGGGCAGGCCTCATCCGTCGGCATGGTGCATCAATCCCGTCCCGCCAATCCGCACAACCATCCGTCGCTGCCGACCGGCGTGAACCCCTAAGCCCCCACCTCGACCCCTGACCCGGTGCCAGGGCTGGAGGTCAGCCGAAAATGAAGACCCTTGCCCGCTTCACCCTACAAGCCGTGTTGTCGATGATGGTGAAGGCATTGCTCCGTCTACCCAACTGGAGGTGCAGGAAGCGGTTCCGCCGTTGTGCCGCCGATTTCAACCCGTTAGATCACTCTGCGCTTGCCCCTTTGGGATTCACCTGGATTTCATCGACAAACAACCACTCGCCACCTTGCGTCGCGTGAACCCGCAAGTAGCGTCCGCTGGCTCCTCGAAGAGTAGCCCCGGCGACATACGGCACCGGCTGCTTTTCCGGCGTCTTGGGAGAGAGGCTCGCGACCTCCTTGTATGATATCCCATCATTAGAAACCGAAAACGTGACCGTCTTTGGCAAATGGATGCCCAGTGGCGGACAGTAGAAGAAGCGAACCTGTATATCAGGTGAAGAGATGGATTGCCCCATATCAATGGTGGCATCCAAATCAACGTTTTGGTATCCCTGCCATTCGGGGAGGGCATGGGATTCGAGTCCGATCAACCCGTCGGTCAGCGCCTGGTCTCCGCCTCCGGAATACTGTGAGGCATACGCCGTGCCCAAGTGCACCGGTTTGCCGACTGCATCATGTTTCACCAGGTTGCGGGCGACCAACATTTCATCGGGCAGCAGGGCCTTGCGAACGGCAGAAAAGTCCTTCGCGATGCCTGACTTGCGGGTCAAATCCCAATAGGAGGTTCCCATTTCACGCAGGGCCAGCACCGAAGTGATCCAGCCCTGGGTCCAACCGCTTTCCGTAGCCCACACGCCCCAGCCGATGTCGGCATTGGAACCCCAATAGTCCCAACGCCTGAAATCAAACCCGCGAAACCATGCGCCATCAAGCACGGAAGGTTGGTCGCTACGAACCTGCACGCGGATCAGGAAATCCGCCATGCGCTGGGCAGCGCGGATCAAACCGGCATCTCCCGTGGCTGCCGCCGCTTCATGCAGCCCCAAAAATGCGAAGTTGGAAGTATAGAGCAAATCGGTGGCGGGATCACCCGATTCAAACACCAGCGCACATTCTCCGGTGCCATAAGCCTCATTGCTAGCTCCGGGGTGGTCCACAATCTGCCGAATGGCGCCGCTCTCATCTTGTGCATCGAGCACGTCCTTGGCGACTTGCATGAGCCAGCTGCGATGTTGCGAGGTGTCCTCAAGCCGAATCAGCCATGCGAGCGGCAGCAACATGCGAGCCCGCTCGGAGTCCTGACGATTCGCCTCGCAATCCCAGCCATTTGGAAAACGTTTCATCATCTCTCCGATCGCGGATTTCGTCCTGCTGAGCAGTGGCGCGAAATGGGTTTTGTCATAGAGCCATAAGTTGACAGCCCATTGATAGGCCTGGTAGTGAGGGGAATATTTGATTCCAGACCACCGGCCGTCCGATTGTTCCCAATACCATTTCCAATCATGCGCGGTGAACTCAGGCGAATCAATCCGCGGATTGCGGAAACCTTCCGGCCCCGTGGTGCGGAAATTGCCCAGCATGCAGCGAAGGATGGCGTCATTCCAGGAATCGTCCTTGAGCACGGTGGTCGCCATGAGCAAGCCCAATGTCGCGCGGGCATTGTCGTCGCCATAATAAACCTGCGCGCCGCTGTCGCGCGTATTCCAATCGAGCAGGCCATACGCGGAGTTTTTCGGATCGGCAGCGGGTCCTTGCTGGAGCGACGAATTCTTCAGGACGAAAGCCACGAGATTGGCGGCATGGCTTCTGCTTAAGGCATCGTCATTGGCCACCCCATTCAATGCCAAGGCCATGGCGCCCTCGCTGTTGCAATCCGCACGCAGATACCAGCGCATGGGTTGGGTTCCCGCCTCGCTGATGCGTGAGCTATATCCTTCCAACAAGCCATCCATGCCATCGCCGGGCGGCAAATCTGCTGCCGGCCCCGGACCCGTGCGATCGTTGAAACGGGCGGCATCCGCCATCAGATTTCGCCAGTCGTGGTGAATGAGCAAGCGTCCCTTGTCATACCATTCGGCGCCACGGCGAACCGCCTGCGTCGTTGCATCAGGCGCCAGCTGTGCTGACTTGCCATACATCGGACGGACCAGTGGGGTCCACTTCAATGCCGGAATGCTTGCTTCAGGACACAGCCATGAGAAAACCATGGCCCATACCGCATGCCATGCGTCAGTTGGAGCATAGCGACCGGCGATGAACTGGCTGAGCCGGGTGGTGGCGACGAGGATGTTGCCTTGCGGGTGTTCAAAGAGGATCGGCCAAACATTGGTGGCCGGTAGTCCCAGCTTTGCCACGTCAAATCCAGCAACACGCGCCAGCACCAAGTGCGGCTTGGTTGCCACCATCGGCAGATACGTGCAATCCTGGATCATCAGGATCCGCATTTTGGCGAGCGTTGGACCAAACGCCTCGGAGGTCACAACCGCACGCTCCCAATTCATTTTGCGCGGAGCCTCAAGCTTGAGGTTGGGCAATGTGGCAGGATATTCGACATAGAGCCGAAGGTTCTTTGCGGCTGCACTTTGATAGACCTCATCTGGAACCGGCGTTTGTCGTGCGGGGTAATCATCCGCAAGAATCAGGACCCCATCCCCCGCTTTGGCTTGCGCGACCGCGGCGGCAGGAGTGTCTGCCCGTCGCGTGGCCAGTCCCGATGCCTTGGCCGTTTGATATAGGTCATTGCTTTCGCGGCTTGCAAATATCCAATCGGCCCGCGCGCTCGTTGCGGAGATCACCAGAGTCCCTCCGACGAGACACGCCATGGCTCTCGCTGCTCTTGAACGGGGCTGGATCATGGATTGCGTTGGTCGGATCGTTCGGATCGTTCGGATCGGACCGGCCACTGATTACGGGTTGCTGATTGCCGACTGCGCCACCTGCGCCACCGCCCAGAACGCCGGCTTGGGCAGGCCGGCGCGGTCGAACAGCAGCGGGTGATTGGTGTGTTTGACCGGGAAGCCGTTGAGCCAGGAGTACTTGTCGGTGGGGCCCCAGAACGTGACGCGCTCGATGTGTTCACGGTACTTGTGGAACAGGGCGAAGATCGCGGCATAGCGGGCGGCCTGCTGCTCGAGCACCTCGGGTGTTGCGCCATTCTGATAGATGTCGCCCTGTTGGTTCGAGCTGTAGAGAGTGATATCCAACTCGGTGAAATTCATCTTCACGCCCAGCGCCACGAAATCCTTGAGGGTTTGCTCGATCTCCGCGATTGCCGGAGTGCGCAGGTTCCAGTGCGCCTGGTTGCCCACCGCATGAATCTTGATCCCCTTGTCAAGCAGGCTCTTGACCAGCCGGAGCGTGTGCTCGCGCTTGAGCGGGTTTTCCAGGCCGTAGTCGTTATAGTATAACTCCGCATGAGGGTCCGCCTTGTGCGCAAACTCATAGGCCTTCGCCACGTAGTCGTCGCCGACGCGCCGCTTCCATGGCGTATCGGCCAGCATTTCGCTGCCGCCGCCGGCCACCGCCTCGTTGACCACGTCCCAGCCCGTGAGCTTGCCGCGATAACGGCCCATGACCTTGTCGATATGCTCGCGCATCCGGTCTAACACCAGTTCGCGCGGCGCGTTGGTGCCATCGGGCCCCTTGAACACCCAGGCCGGCGTCTGCTGTTCCCAGACGAGCGTGTGGCCGACGACCTTCATCGCGTGCTCGCCGGCGAACTGCACCAAGCGGTCCGCCACCTCGAACGTGTACACGCCCGGCGCTGGATTGACCGACGCCCATTTCATCGCGTTCTCGCAGGTCAGGCTGTTGAAGTGTTTCGCCACAAGCTCGCCGACGGCCTTGTCGCTGTCCTGATAGACATACGGGCCGACGGCCACGCCAATCAGAAAGTCAGCTTTGTACACGTCCTTCAAGGCCGGCACTGGTTTGACGGGCACCTCGGCTGCAAACGCCGCCAGTGGCAACAACAGGATCGCATGGAGAGGGAGAAGGTTCATAGTTCGGTGGATCGGCAAAGGTGGACTACGTGGCGCAGTTCGCGATCTTTCAGCGACGGTGGTCCGGGAATCCTGCCCGGAGTCATTGTTGCGGGCCAAACGCCCATCCCACCCCAGCCCAGGGCCACGCCCTGGGTAATGATGACCCCGGGATATTGAGGGCTGAAAGCCCGACCTAAAAGGTGTCCGGATTGCCAGCCGCACAAGCGTTAGGCCAGGCTTTCCGCCTTCGAGGTTTCCAAATGTGCTGGAACCTGGGGAGCTGCCCCGGGCTGGTATGGAACCGGGGCACCGGTCCTGAATGATTTCTTCCTAACAGTGGTTCGCCGCCACTTTGTCCACCCTACTTGCTTCCGGCTTCAAACACCATCAACTCGTTGAGGTGCAAGGCCGGGTTGGCGCTGTTCTTGAGCAGCGTGATGCGGACGTAGCGCGCCTTGAGCGCGGGAAATTTGAAGGTCTCGCCCGCCGCGGTGGAGATGCGCGTGTTCCGGCTCATGTCGGCCACCTGCTGCCATTGCTTGCCATCGTCCGATGCCTCAACCTTGTATTGATAGTAGCGGACCTCGTCGTAATAGGTGACGACTTTGATCCGATCGATTTGATAGACCTGCTCAAGGTCAACCTCCAGCCATTGCGGAGCGTCGGACGTGTGCCAGCCGGACCAGTTCTCGGTCACGCCATCCACCGCGTTGGATGGCACCATCTGTCCCTGGGTGTTGCCCGAGACTTTCACCGGCTTGTTCATGGCGAGGTTCATGTTGGCTTGCGGATCGGGCCGGTCGGTGCGAAAGGCATTGGCCGGAAAGCCGTAGCCATTGCACAGGTTGGCCATCGCCGTGCAGTCCCAGGCGAAGCGCACCGCCACGGGCTGCGGCACGCCTGCGGCGGTGAGCGTCACCTCGTCGTTGCCACTGAGTGTGGCGCCGGCAGGTTGAAAGACGCCGTCGGGCCCGGCGAGGGTGAACCAATCCGGGGCTTTGCCATCGCGGGTTTTCAAGCCGCCGTCGCAACCGTCAAAGGTGACTTTCAGGTTGCTGCCGTCCATGTGCATCGACTTGAACTCGGGGCCGTGACAAACCAGATTGGAGCGGGCATAAGTGTTGTGCAATGCCAAAGCCGCGAGGCGCAGGCCCACGGATTTCTTGTCCTTGGGATGGATGTTTTTGAGGTCGTCGGTGATGTCCGTGGTGATGGCCATGCCAGTGTTAGGGACAGCGGTTTGCACCAATGTTTGCGCCTCCCAAAACACCGGCAGGCTTTGGTAATTCGGATAGTTGGCGGTCTTCCAATCGAGAGGAGCGAGTTGCACATAATAGAATGGCATGTCAGTCAGGGGCCACAGGCGGCGCCAGCCTTCGATCAACGCCTTCATTTTCGCGGTGTAGTTGAGCGTGTCGCCAAACAAGGCCAGATTGTACTCGCCCTGGTACCAGATGCAGCCGCGCAGGGTGAAGGGCACCAGCGGCTGGATCATGGCATTGAACAGGTCCCCGCCGGGTTGATTCGGCGGCAGCGGCGGAGTCCACGATTCGATGGGCGTGCCGCCGACCGTGGAATCAATCAGACCCACCGGCACCTTGAGAATTTGCTGCAACTCGCGGCCGAAATAGTAGCCCGCTGCCGAGAAGCCGCCGCTTTCCGTCATGACCGCCGGCGAGCAGATTTTCCAAGCCATGGGCGCATCCTCGCGCGGGTTGTCAGATCCGCCCTTGGGAACCCTCAGCATCTGGAGCGAGGGACAGTTGGCTGCCGCCGCCTCCTGCGGCCCGTTGAAACATTCGGGCAAGCCCATCTGCATGTTGGATTGTCCCGAGCACAACCACACGTCACCGACCAGGACGTCGGCGATCGCGGCCGTCTGAGTTCCGTCGGAAAGCGCCGCAGTCAGCGTGGCGGGCGTGGCATTGGGTGCCATGAAACCGAGTTCGACGTTCCAGCGGCCGTCCTTGTCAGTCACCGCGGTTGCGGCCTGACCGGCGAACCTGACTGTTACCTTGTCGCCGGGCTCGGCCCTGCCCCACACCGGCACGCAGCGGCAGCGCTGCAGCACCATGTGATCCGTGAACACGCTCGCCAGCCTGATTGCGCCGGGCGCTGGCAAGGCCAGGCCGAGCGCCGCCGCGAGCGCCGCCAACGCGCACGGTGGCAGCAAGGACTTGAGCTTGATGATCGATCCAGCACCTGGTAATCCAGGTCGGGCTATAGTCCGAAAGGGTTTCATAGTGGATTATGGTTTGGAAAATCCGGGGGCAATGCGAGACTCGAATGTGAGATTTGGAGGGAAGCCACGGATTGCACGGATTTGAATCTGATCAACATCTGAAGGTTCGGAGACTATTCTAACAAACAACAGCTTGCGAGAGCCGCTTCGCGTCGCGGGGGATTTGCACACCGATCCGCAACGGTTGCACCCGGACCTTGGCCACGCGCAAGTCCTTGCTGAAGGGTTCGGCCCGCGCCGGCGTGGTGAGTTGCTCCATGTCATGCAGCGGCGGCGCGCTCGGGGCGCCCGCAGCCAGGGGGCCGGCCGCCAACGCCGCCGGCATGATCCAGTTGAATTTGCCGCACATTAGGTTGGGCCGTACGCATGCCATCGCGGGTTTCTTGCAGCCGTCTTGCGCATGCCCAGGCGCTGCTGGCGGATCCGTGTCGGGGCCTGAACAAATCCCACGATTCTTCTTGCGCCCCCGGCTGTTTTCCGCTATACGACCGATCTTGAGTTCCGCGTCCTCAATTCGGCCCCTCCAGAACTCATGGGTCCCAGCTTGAAATCCACCCAGTCGCGCCCGCTTTTCCCCGCCCTCCGGTCCGGCCGCCGGCTCCGTCAAAGGCTTCCACACCAACGGCAATTTCTTAGCAGTCAGTCGTGCTCATGCCCGGTAACCCGAACACCAATTCCGTGACTAACAAACTTCTCCGTTCCGCCGCCGCCCTCCTCATCCTCGCCGGTCTCGTTTGTGTGGCGTTGTATTTTTTCAGTCCGCCCGCGCCCGGCACGCTGCGCTGGGAGCCGCCGGTGGTCAAGAAATCGCTGATGACTTTCGCCTACAAGGTTTATGGCAACCCTGCCGCTCTCAACGGCCGCAACTTCGTCAGCAAGGTCATCTTCCACAATGACGGCAAGGGCATGGTGCACAATTTTTCAATCAGCTACCAGATCCCCGACTACGTCCCGTGGACGACTGAAGAGACCCACGCGGAGATTCCGCCCGGTCAAACCATCGTCAAGCTCTTTTACCCACAACTTCCGGCGAAAGTGGCGCAGCTCGCCAACCAGACCACCGTCACACTCGAAACAAAAATCCGTTGGATGGACAAGCCCGGTGTGCAGCAGGAGGAAATCCTGCGCTCCAACATCGAGCTGCGCGGTGTGAATGAGGTTGAATACACGGATCTCCCCGCAAACGATCTCCTCACTTGGTATGATGTCTTCATCACCGCGCCGTTTGTGGCGGCGATGGTCACGCCCAACGATCCGGTGGTGAAGGAATTCGCCGCAGTCATCACGCAGCGCACCGGCGGCACAACTGCGGGCATCGCCGGCGGAGCCCAGGAAGTCGCGCGCATGATGAAG
>Ga0073936_10006652_pt1 | contig 15177 bp, 5 predicted proteins | sample AliMusrvi5mmetaG_FD_87041 | JGI IMG/M metagenome (GOLD analysis project Ga0073936, IMG submission 87041) | Freshwater lake bacterial and archeal communities from Alinen Mustajarvi, Finland, to study Microbial Dark Matter (Phase II) - Alinen... | ecosystem: Environmental > Aquatic > Freshwater >... | reverse complement strand
GAGAAGAAAAACGCGCCCGCCGGGAAGAATCTCCTTCTCAACCGTCGCCGCAACTGCCATCACTCATCCCGTTAGCCAGCCCTGCGGGCTTCTAGCAGATTAACGGAAAATTGAACGCCCCCGACGGCACCGGACAGACCAACCTGTTCAAATATGCTGCGGGGCTGAATCCCCTCGATCCCACCTCCAGGTTTATGCTTGTCATTCACCCCGTTTCCGGGCAACCGGGACAGCAGCGGATTGTCTTTAGCCCCGTGGTTGCGGGCAGGACCTATACGGTGGTCAGCAACACCCGCCTCACCGATACTAACTGGGTGGCCCTCACCGGGACAACCCAAACGGACAATGGCCAGCAGAGAACCGTGACTGACTTCAATGCGGCGGGTCCCGGCAAATTCTACCGGGTACGGATCAGCACGCCATAACCCCCATGATATATTCACTCGCGAGGCGATGGCCGCACAACCTCCTCAATCCCAACCGGGGTTGCTTGGCAAACTGGAAACACCAACTGATATGAAACAACAACTCGCCACCATTTTCCTCCTGTCATTGCTTGCGGGCAGCGTGCCAGCGCAATCGGTCGATCAAAAGATCGAAAAAATCCGCAAGCTCTATGCGGAGGTCGCTGAAGAAGTCGAGCAGGCCGACAAGGACCCGGTAGAGGGTTCCGTAAAGCGCGGGCTGGTAATGAACGAGCTGACGATCAACAAGAACAACCGGGTATGGGCGGCGGTGGGAACCTTTCGCGTAACCTACAAGTTCTATTATGAAGGCGGCGATGCCGCGCCTGAGCCGGACCGTTTGGTTATGGTGTCAGTGCATTCACAACACGCCGGACGTTTCCTTACCGACGAATACCTTGTCGGCGAAGACGGTTCGTTGCTATTCTATTTTGCCAAAGCGAACAGGGACGGACCGCACGAACAACGCGTCTATTTCTCCAATGGCAAGGCGATCCGTGTGATCGAAGATGAGAAAGCGCGTGACAAACTCACCGAGGAGGACGCGAAACATGCCCGCTCCATCCGCGGGCGATGGAGCGAGATCAGAAAATTATTCGAAATCTCGAACAACGACTGGCATGGTGGCAAATAAAGACATCTTCAATGGTTGACGGAATTCATTGTTTCACGCCCCCATGTCCCATTCCAAACACCCCAGAACCAAAACGAATATAGGCGTCGTTGTGATGCTGGCGCTGATGTGCCTGGCACCGATCTTCTTCCTGCACCCCTACGGTTCGGCCTTCCTCAAGATGGTCCGGGCGCGCTCATGGGTGCCGACGCCGTGTACCATCAGCTCCATCAAATCCATCAACTCCATCCGCGTCACTCGATCACGGTTCAGCGGCACCCACAGATCGCCGGTCTGCAAGATTCAGGTCACTTACGCCTACCAGTTTCAGCATACCAGCTACAGCGCATGCCGTTACGATTTCGTGGATAGTTACGCCTTAGGATACGACAGCCAGAAGGAGTTTGTGGATCAACACCCGGACGGAAGCCTCAATACGTGCTATGTCAATCCCAGCCATCCGGACGAAGCGGTGCTGAAGCGCGGTTTCACCTCGAACTGGTTGCGATCACTCCTCTTCGCAACGATACTGGCGGGGGTGGTTTTCATGCTTGTTGGCGAACTCCGGCGTACGGCACGTAACAGGCCGGCGAAGGAACCTGCAAAATGATGAGCAGGGCGATTTCGGCAAAGCCAAGGCCGACTTGACCAAAGCGCTGGGCCTGGATCCGGAAAACCCGCTTGCCAAGGAACAACTGGAGATGGCCGGGCGCGGGCGGCGATAGAACAGCCGGATGTGGCGGCAGTGGCTGGATTCCCGGTCTATTTTCTTGCGGGGTGACGATGACGCTGATATTGGATATTCGCTCAACAACGAATATCCCGTTGCCATGAAAACGACAGACGATACCTCTTTTCCTCGCTGCGACTCTGACTTTGCAACTACCCTCACAAAGAGCACGAAATTTACGACCCTTGGGTCGCCCGGATCGAGAAGGCCTTCGTCCCGTTTCCGGAAGGTTTCGCGGATGAGTGATTGATGAAGCCCAATGATCCCCATGCTATCCTCTGATCGTTATCCCAGCCATCCAGGCCGGCGCTGCAACAACCGGCCCGCCACGCTCGCCACCCGTCGCCATCGCGCCGGATTCGCCCATGGTCTTCTCTTGGTCTTCCTGTTTTCCGCGATGCTCTTGCTGTCTGCGGGGGGGATACTCATCCTTAATGTGATTCTGCCGGCTTATCGCTCGCAGGCCGGGAAGAGTTGGGTCCAGACGCCCTGTACGATTGTCTCCAGCAAGGCGGGCTACTATGTCAACATAGAGTACACGTATGTTGTCTCGGGGGAAAACTATCGGTCCGACAGCTATGACTTCATGGAAGAGAATCCCGAAGGGGCGAGTCCTGCGGGGGTGGAAATCGTCCGTCGCTATCCGCCGGGCAGTGCCGCCATGTGCTATGTCAATCCGGCTCGCCCGGCGGAGGCTGTATTGAACCGGAATCTGCCGCCGGTTACCTGTTTTGAGTATTTTCTCACCGTGTTGACGCTCATCAGTTCTTGGGGGTTATTCTCTGTAGTTCGCAGGGCGATCCTCGCTGCCCGGTGGTGCTGGGCCGCGCAACGCCAGCACCCCGGCAAGCCCTGGATGTGGCGAAAAGACTGGGCCTCTGGACGCGTCAAAGCGACAATGCAATGCCCTCCATATTTCCTGTGGTTGCTTGTTATTCCATGGAGCGTTGGGTGTTCCGTCACGCTTCCTGTCGTACTCGCCCGTATCGCCCGCGATGGCATGGGTGAGGACGGGGCCGGACTCATCGCCATTGGCGTCGGGTACGTGCTGCTGATCTGGGCGGTCTGGCTGACGGCGCACCGCTGGAAGTTCCGCAATTCGGTTTTCGAGATGGCGACGGTTCCAGCCACGATTGGCGGTGAATTGGCGGGGACGATCCGGACCAACCGGCCTGTCGCCACCCTTGGCGAGGTCGATGTGAGGCTGGCCTGTATCGAATGTGGCGCTACGGGCAAGACGGTCAAAGGTCATATGGTCTATGAGCATGGCCAATTGTGGCAGGCCAAAAAACGGCTCCGCCCCGGTCCAGGCGACCCTTTGCCCGTGCGCTTTGCAATTCCGGACGATGCCATGCCGACGAGAGATGCGGGCATCTGCTGGCTTCTTCAGGTGACGGAAAGCAAGGCGGGGATCGAAGTCGTATTCGAGGTGCCGGTCTTCGACCCACAAGAGAAGGCACCTGCAGCATTTTCACACTGAAAATCCTCACCCACGCCGATTACCCTAAACAGGAAAATGGAATCGGTTCGCCAGGCAGCAGTTACCACTGATTATACTGATTTAACTGATTTTACTAAAAGAATCGGATTGGAAATATCAGTTAGGACGTTCACCCTTCTGGGTGAACGGACACGGCGACATAACGGATTCAAAATCAGTATAATCAGTGAAATCAGTGGTTCCCATTTTCCTTTGTAGGATTACAGCAATAACCGCTGGAAAAACGACCTCTAAACCGATGACCGCTACCGAGTGGGGCAAGCTCACCGGCATCGACCACTCCACCGCTTCCCGCCTTCTCCGTGGCGAGCGGAAATTCAGTACCACCCATGTTAGAAAAACCGCCGGGGCACTGGGCATCGAGCCGTCACACATGATTTGAACGAAAAGTGGAGCGTAGCGGATTCGAACCGCTGACCCCTTGCATGCCATGCAAGTGCTCTACCAGCTGAGCTAACGCCCCGTGACGGGTGGGCGGAGGTTTATCGGCGGAGTTGCGGATGGGCAAGCGGATTTTTTGGGAATCGCGCGATTTTCGGCGATGCGGGCTGGTGATGAGGCTTGGCGGGACGGAGGAATCGGCTATGGTGCGGGGCATGTCGAAGTATGCAGGAGAGCAGGTATTGGTGGTGCCGCGGGCGCTGTTGGAGGAAATCGGGGTGTTTGACGGCATTCGGACGGAAGGATTGGAGGCGGCGCTCGGGCGCTTGCTGGATCCGGCGAATCATTTTTTCATGGATCGGGACGCGGCGGAGAATGACCCGTCGCACAAGCAGTTGATTCCCTACTGCGTGTTCCGCTGTGGCGAGCGGATCCTGCATTACACCCGGGGCAAATCGGGCGGGGAAAGCCGCTTGCACGCCAAACTTTCGGTGGGCGTTGGCGGGCACGTCAACCCGGTGGATACCGGCGGCGGGAAAACCGGACCGGCGGCGTATCACGCGGCGGTCAGCCGTGAAATCGACGAGGAACTGGTGCTGGCGCAAGCGCATCCGCACCGCATCGTCGCCCTGCTCAATGACGATTCCAACGCGGTCGGGCAGGTCCATCTCGGTATCGTGCATTTGGTGGAACTGGAATCCGCCGAGGTCGTGTCGCGCGAGGATGCGCTGGCGGATTTGGCCTTCACGCCGCTCTGCGAACTCAACGGTCCGTGTTTCGAGCGCTTGGAAAGCTGGTCGCAGTTCTGCATCCGGCATCTGGCTTCAACCTAGAATCCGCAGATTTATCTGCGGATTTTGGGATCATGGTGGATCGGCGGCCACCCGGACGAAGAGTTTCGACTGGGGAGCGGATGGTGTGATCACGGCGGTGACCCACACGATGCCCTGCGCATCCTCATGTGTGGTGATGGCCACGCCGGTGCGCGACCATGTGCTCATGTCGGAAGACCATTCCACATGCGCGGATGCCAGCGGGAAATCCTTGGATATGGGGAATGTGAGGGACGCCTGGGAGTCGCTGATCCGTTGGAGCGTGAGTTGCGACGGGTCCTTGTGATCCGGTTGGGTGCCGAAGAGCATTTCGAACAGGTTGCTGATGCCATCGCCATCAGGGTCGGCAGACATGCCCCAAAGATTGGCTTCGAGGGCCAGGTTCCCTTGAGCCGCCTCCGGGAAACGGGTGCTGGCCCATGCCTGATAGGCATCCTTCAGAGTGGTGGCCACCGTCACATGGAAGACATTCGAGACAAGCGAGGTGCCTAACGGATTGGTGGCGACGAGGACCAGGTCATAAGTGCCGCGATTTGTCGGGGTTGGTGTGCCGGAGAAAGTGGTTGTGGCGGGATTGAAGGACAGCCACCCGGTGGCAGGCAGCGGGTTGCCGTTGGCCAAGCGGGCTGACACGGTGAGCGAACCGGGATAAATCGGATCATCGAAGGTTGCGGGATTCACCGCAAGCGCGAAGGGCGTGTTTTCCGTGGCGAACTGATCGGCGACCGGGATGGTGAGACGCGGGCCGAGATCAAATTGGAATTGATAGACGAAGGCACTGCCGGCGTTGGCGGCATTGGTTGCGTTGACCGAATCCAAGGAGGCACCGATGACCCCGATGAATCCATCCAAGGCCACCGCAGAGCCGAAATGATCATTGACGGGGGCCGCACCGGGGTTGAAGCGATCGATCATTGTCCATGTCGGGGTGGTGGCGGTACTGCGGCGATAGACTTCGGTGAAGCCGCGGTTTTCCCCGGTTCCGTTGGTGGCGACGGGCGATCCGATGAGTGCCAGATCCCCGGAGATCGCGACGCAGAAACCATAACCGTTGGTATGGAGGCCGTCCGAAGGGGTGATTTTCCGTGCCACTCCCCAAGTGTTGGTGCCGCCGAAATCGCGTTCGTAGATGCGGGCCCGGCCGGAATCCACGGAACCTAACACGCCGCCGCCCACGGAATGCACGCCGACGACGATCCGGTCGCCGGCGATGGCCACCGCATAGCCGAACCCGTCATTGGCCTTGGCGGCGGCATCGGTGAATTCATCCAGGCGTTTGAGTTCGGACCATGGTTGGCCGGAGGCGGTGCGGGTGAAAATGTAAGCGGCACCGTAATCCCAGCGGTCATAGGAGGTGGAGGCGGTGCGGTTGGCACCATAAGCGCCGATGACCGCGGTATTGCCGTCCAGGGCGACGGAACACCCGAAGAACTCGCCGTCGGAGGAAATGCCGGACGAGAGGTTGACAGCGGCGGTCAACGTCTGGGAGGGAGTCCAAGTGGACGTGCCGCTCGCGTATTGGAAGACGAAGACCTTGCCACTCTTGGGCGCTCCGGAAAGGTTGGCATTGGGGGTGCCCACCAGCAACGTATCCCCTTGGAGCGCCAACGAGCTGCCAAACAGATCGCCGCCACCGGAGTTGGGCACGGATTGTACCAGCTTGGCCGACTGGAGCCAGGCGTTGCGATTCACCGGATTGCGGCGGAAAACATACACCGCCCCCGCATCGTTGATGCCGCCCGGATTGGCGTACGGTGCCCCGACGACCAACACATCTCCGGAAATGGCAACCGCCTGGCCGAAGGCATCGCCCGCCACGGTATCCGACCCCGTGATTTCCGCCACCTGCCCCCACGGTGCGCCGAACCCGGCGTAGCGCTCATAAACAAACACCCGTCCCGCATCGACGGCCGGGGTGTCCCGCTTGGGCGAGCCAACCACCATGGTATTGCCGCTAACGGCAACGCTCGTCCCGAACCCGGCTGTGGCTTGGCTTTCATCCTGGCCGGTCCCATCCAAGGCCAGCAGACGATCCACCTGCGCATGGGTCACCACCACCGTGGTGATCGCATCGACCACCGGTGCGGCAAAGCCGTCATTCACCGTGATCGTGAATCCGACGATTTCGGGCGAGGCCGAGGTCACCCGGTTTCCGGGTGTCGGCTCGAAGACGAGTGCTCGCAGGGCTGCGGAGGCTGCGGCGGCTGTGCCGTGGAAAACATAGATGCCGCTGCCAGACGGGGTTTGCGTGAACCCACCCAGATTGGAAAACCCGCCTTTGAGGGTGTTGTCAATCTGGACCGAAACCGTTTGCGGTTGGAGAGTCAGGTCATCCGGATCGGTGATGTTGACGCCGGCGAACGGCCGCAGGGACGAGTGCTGATAGACCTTCTGGCCGGCGACCGTGCCGGTAATGACCGGCGGATCGTTGACCGGCGTGACCCGCGTGACCACCGAGTCAACGATCACCGGCGTGCTGACATGACCGTCATCCAATGACACCGTGAAACGCGTGTCTTCCGTCTGGCCCACCGTGATCCGGTCAATCACCGGCGTGAAAACCAGCCCCCGCAGGGCGATGGTGGCCTGGGCCGCCGTGCCATAGAATTCCAACACCCCGGGAGAGATCACGGTGAAGCCGCCGGTCAGCACCCCTTGGGAAATCGGATAGGTGACCCGGATGCGCACGGGTTCGGCACGTTGGTCGTCGTATTCGATGACCGTGGTATTCGCGAATGGATGGGTGGCAACCTTGTCGGTCGTGGCACCAGGGTCCGCATTCAGCATCTTGGGCGGATCGTTCACTCCGGTTACCACAACGGAAACCACCGCCGTGGACCGGTCGCCACCAGGGGCGCGGATGTCCAGATAAGCCGTGCCCGGGAACTGGCAACCGCTGTCGTCTTCGACCCAATACGTCAGAACCGCATTCCCGGCAAACGATGCGGAAGGCGTGAATCTAACAACCGAGCCGTCCACGACGGCGGTTCCGGCGGTGGTCGGTTGCACGGTGATGCCAGGTTCGGGAGCGAGGGTGAAATCCGCTTCGACCGGTTGGGGGGTGGATGGATACGCGGTGCGCAGCACTCCATCGTTGGCAGTGACATCGAGCGTCACCGGTTGTCCGTTGCCGAGCACCGTGTAATGGTCATCACTCACGCTGATGTCGCCGACGCGCACGGTGACTTCGGCAAAGCCGGTGCCGCCGAGCCCGTCGGACACGCGGTAGGTGAATCGCTCCGTGCCGACGAATCCCGGTTGCGGCGCATAGAGGATATAGGATCCGCTGATTTGCGCCACGCCGCCGGAGGCTTGCCGGATCAGGGTCGGGAAAGCGTCTTCTAACAAAAGGCGGTTGAGCACGATCAATTGATCGCCGGTGACACCCTGGGTGAGCAGGCTTTGGGTTTGGGTGCGCAGGGAGACGCCGGTAAAGCGCGACGCATCATAGATCGAGGTGTTGGCCTCGACGATGGTGTTGAGTTCGGCGACCAGGGTGATACGCGTTTGGAGCGGTGTGTTGGCGGTGTTGGCGAGCGATGTGCGCGCTGCGGGAGTGATGCGCGCCCACAGGTATTGCGATAGCGGATCCGCGTGTGTCGTCAGACGGGCCGCAAGCGCGACGGGATCGGGGAAATCACCTAACAAGAATGGCGAGCATACATTCGCGGTGGGTGGCGTGACATCGGTGATGGTCCAGGCAGCGGTGCCGGCGGGCAAAACACTGTCATTGGCGAGCACCGGCAGCAACGTGCCGAACGAATCACTGCGCACGGTGAACTTGTCGTTGTTGGTTTCCAGATTCCTGGCTCCGACACGGTCGATGATATTCAACTGGATTTGCGCGGTGGCACGGGTGGTGCCGCCGGAGGAAATCTCATAGTTGAATGTTTCCACATACGGATACACCAAGGTGTCAGGCGATGGCGTGTAGCTCAATGCCGCACCGTTTTCCACAATCTCCAAGGTGCCGCGATGGGGCGGGTTTGTTAGATTGCCGGGATCCGTGTCGATCGCCGTGATGAACAACGGTTGCCCCGCATCGGGAATCACCCGGTCGTTCAGCAGCACCGCCAGGCGGTTGGCCGAACTACCGCGGAAGATCAGGAACGAATCCGGACTGGCCACCAATTCCCCGGCAGTGGATCTAACGGAGACGCGTGCGGTGTCCGAGGAATCGCCATCGGTCGCGGTATAGGTAAACGTTTCGATGCCGGTGAAACCGCGGGCGGGGGTGTAAATCAGTTTTTTGTAATCGGCGCTGATGGTGACGGTGCCGCCCTGATCGGGTGCGTCGGTGCCGGTGCCGATCGCGCTGATGGACAACTGGCCGGGCAGATCGGAGATGCGCAGGTCATTGGACAACACCGCCAACTCATTGCCCTGGCTGCCTCTCTGGACGGTGAAGTAATCGCTGCTGGCACGGATGCCTTTGGCGAGCACCACCACCGTCACCGTGCCGGTGGCGGTGCGCCCGCCGACGTCGGTCACGGTGTAAACGAAGTCCTGCTGGCCGGTCGCGCCGGTGGCGGGATCGAAGAGGAGGGACTTGCCGTCCGGGGCGATGCTCATCGCACCGAGCGCCGGACTGGGCGGGGTTACGGCGGTGATCGTCACTTGGCCGCCATTGCCCTGCAAGACGTTGTCGTTGGCGAGCACGTCGAGATTGGTGGAGATGTTGTGGGGCGGCTTGGCCGGATCATCGTATTGCACGCTGAAGATATCATTGTTGGTAGTCAGATAGCCGACCTCGACGGTGACGGTCGCGGTGCCGGTACCGCCGAAGCCATCGGCGGCAGTATAGGTAAAGGAATCCTTGCCGAGGAAACCGGAGGTTGGCGTGTAGGTGAGGACCACGCCGTTGAGGATGGTGGCCGTGCCATGCGCCGGGGTGGTCACCGAAGTGATCACGAGCGCCTCGCCGTTGCCGGGCAGGATATTGTCGTTTTCCAGGACATTCAGGATGTTATTGCTGCTGGAGGCAGGCACGCCGAATGCGTCGGCCCGGACATTGAGTGTGTTGCGGCGATCCACGACGAGCACCGTGACAGTGGCGGTTGCCGTGGCGCTGCCACCGCCCGATATGGTATATCCGAAGGTTTCGGTGTAGGGGAAAGTGGTCGCCGAAACCGCTGGCGTGTAACGGATTTGTCCGTTCTCGATCACCGCCGTCCCGCCGTGGTCCGGCGTCGCCACCGCCACCAGCGTCAGCGGATCGCCGGTCGCGGGGATGACATTGTCATTGGCCAGCGCATCTAACAAAGGGGCCTGGCCGGCGGCCACGGTGAAGCGGTCGTCGTTGGCATGCAGGTTGCCGTTGAGGCGGTCCACGGTGACGCGCACGGTGACCATCGCGCTGTCGCGGTTGCCGAGGTCATCCTCAATGGTGTAAACAAAAACCTCATCGCCTACAAAGCCGGTTTCCGGGGTGTAAATGAGGGATTGATCGCCATTCATGACCACCGTGCCGCCGGCGCTCAGCGGACTGACATCGACGATGCGGCGGTTGCCGGCGATCCCGTCGAGATTGGTGTCGTTGTCGAGCACCCGGAGTTCGATGTTGGAGCGGTCCGCCTCGACCCGATAGAAATCGTTGTTGGCAAAGAGATAACTGCCGTCCATCAGCGTGTAGGTGAACTTGTCGGTATAAGTCTGACCTGCCGCCAATCCTTGCAGCGTGAAGGTCGGGCCGCCCGGGCTGTCGGAGAAAACCGATCCGGTGGGATCGTAGTGGAAGACACTCTTGAGCGTCCGCCAGGTACCGCCGAGCGATGCGAACGCGCTGTCATAAGCGACCGGCACGGTGAAGGAATCCGCATCGATCCGGGTAAGCACATATTGGCCGGTGAGCGTTCCGCAACCTAACAGGACGATCTCCTCACCGGATTGCAGCCCGTGTCCGGCGGCGCTCACCTTGGTGGCTCCCGGGGTGCCCGCCACGGGTGCGAGTCCGTCGATCACGCCGTCGTGGCGTTCCAGCGTGATGCTGGCCTTCGCGCCGAAGATCGTGGTTACCACCGGCTCCACCGGCAGCAGGAACTTGCGGTTGTCCGGCAGTTTCGTGTTTTGATCGATTTCCAAGCCGCTGAGCAACAGGCCGGGCGGATTCACCACGAGCACGGATTTTTCCGGGGTGGTGAAGGTCGCGTCCGACGCAATGGGCTGGTCGTTGCGGCCTTCCACCAGCACCGCGACCGGGGAAGTCACCCGCGCGACGCCGTCGAAGACAGTTAGATAAAAACTATCGATGACACATTCCTTGAAGGCGAGAGCCTGGAGTTTCGGCGCATGGGTTGGGTCGTAGGTTACCGTGGAACCGTCGGCGCTCAGGCCGATGGTGGCGCCTTCGCGGCTGAGGTTCTGCCCGGCACCGACCTCGAGCCGCAGGATATTGGTACGATCCACGTCGATGTCATTGGCCAGCAGGCGGGAACTTGGAATGTTGAGCGCGGAATCCTCATCCGTGTGTTCCAACCCCGCGATCACGGCGGTGGTGGTCGCGCTGCCACCCGGCGGACGGATGGTGGCGTTGACCTGGCCGGATTGGCCGGCGGCGGGCAGGATGTAGAGTACCGAGGATCCGCCGAGGAACTGCGGCACGGTGAGTCCGCCTAACAATGCGGGATCGATGGTCGCGAGGCCGGGCGGGTCGGCACCCGGAACCGGCGCGTCATTCACGCCCGCGACCACCACGGAGACCAGCCCCAGGGACACCGCGCCATGGCTGTCCGCGACGGCATAATAGAAGGTGTCGGTGGCGGATTCTCCTTGGGCGAGGCCGTTGAGGAACGACGACGGCCGCGGATTGTAGATGATATTGGTTTGGGTCCGGTTGGCGCGGATTTCCAGTTTGACCTCCGCGCCATCGGCGCTGGTGGTGGCCAGGCGGTTGGCATCATTGAGCACCGTCCACAGGCCTTTTTGCGCGGCATTGTCCACATAGGCGATGGGCAGGGTGAACGTGTTCGGACCAGTGACGGTCACCACCTGATAGCCGTTGTACGAACGATGCCCGCCGTAGCCGGAAATCAGGACCGTGGCACCGGTTTGCAAGCCGTGGGCGGTGGACGTCACGGTCACCGGTGACACACCGGGAGTGCCGCTGAATCCGCTGATCGGACTCGCTGTGCAAACGCCAACCACGTTGAGTTGGGTAAACGGATTGTCCGAACTATCAGGATCCGTGTCATTGGCGAGAATGCCGACGGCCGCAACCTGGCGGGGCATGGGATAGAGCGGATCGGTGTCCAGGCTCATGCCGACGCCGGCGTGATCCGGATCGGCGAAAATCCGCAGAATGGTATCCTCATTGGTGGCCACGGTATCGGCCGCCGGAGTGGGCGGATCGTTGCGGCCCAGCACGGTGACTTCAACCAGCGCCACCGAGCGCGCGCTCGGGCTGCGGGCCTCGACCGCCTGCCAATGGCCGCGGGCCGCAGGTCCGGGATTGCCGGCGAAGGGCACGGCGATGCGGAACGTGTTGTCGTCCACGGCGGTGATCGGGAATGATCCGTTGTAAGCGGCGATGCCGGCGTTGCGGATTGTGACGAATTCGCCTGTGGCAAGCCGATGGGATGTCGCGCTGACCAGGGTGATGGATGCGTCACCATTGTCTTTGGCGAATCCGGCCACGTCACCGCCGCCAACATCGATGATCGAGTAGGCGAAGGTGTCGGTGACCCGCGCCCCTTCGGGCAGGGAGTTGAACGCCACCCGGGGATCGTAACTTATGGTCGTGCCGCGCAGCGGGGTCGTGCCTGGAGTGATCGTTACGGTCGCACCCGCCTGACTGGTGATGGTGGATTTATCCGGTGGAACAACCGTCAGGCCGGTGTTCAGATCAACAATATATAACTCGTCCGATCCGTCGGCATCCAGATCATTGGCTAACACATCGAGAGTGGCGACATCATCCTCGGTGATGGAGAAGCGGTCGGCAACGGCGATCGGGTAGGCGTTTGGCACACCGAAGGGCGTGCCGCCGGTGTCCGCACCGGGTGACGTGTGCGCCCCGGTGGCACCTAACAGCACCCCGCCGTTTGGCGGCGGTTGGACCAGACTGTGCGGCACAAAGGCCGCTCCCTGGAACTGCGGTGCCAGCGTGATCGAATCCAAGTCGGTATTGAGGGTGGTGGCCGGGGCCGCGGTATTGGCGAAGACCGCGACGTAGGAGACCGCCTCGACCACCTTATTGCCGTTGGATGAGGGTGTGAGCAGCTCGATGCGCCCGCGGAGCGAGAGTTTGAGATCATGCGTCTGGGTCGTGATTCCTCCCACCGTCTCGGGCACGGTCATCGACGGCAGAATGACCGGAGTGCCAGGAAAGACGTCAACTGGTTTGAACGGATTGAGCGATGTGGATAGCCGGTCGGCAAGGATGATGCCATGGCCGGGTTGCACGACCAGCGAACTGCTGAAAACGTGCCGTTGCACTCCGTCGATCCAGATTTCGTAACCGTTGAGGTCGAGCGCCATTTGGTCGCGCGGGTTGAAAAATTCGATGAATTGGGGGTAATCCGGGCTCGTGGACTGCGAGGGGAAGATTTCATGGATGATCAGCTTGCCGAGCGCGTTTGCAGCCAACGCGCCGCTGTCACAGGTGCCATTGCGGATGACTCCGCGCTGGTCCACGGCGGTCAGTCCGGCGACCCCCGCACCGATGGCCGGGCTGTTAGGCAGCAGGCGGTAGGCGCGGGTTTGGCCTTCCACGGTGGTGAGCGGGGCGAGTTGCGGGTTGGTGCTGGTTTGGTCGGTCGTCTGGTTGAGGAGTTCCACGAGTTCCGGAACGCCGCCTTGAATCAGGGTGGTTGCGGTATTGTCGTTGGAAATGTTGCCGCCGCTGGAGACGATCTCACCGCCGCCGATGACGTACAGATTGCGGGCGGAAAAATCGGCGAACACGGAGTTGGCCAACAGGACCCGGGCGTTGGAGACATTGCATTGGATCGAGCTGCCCTTATTGGCGGCGTCGATGTTGCCCGCGAACGTGCAATGTGTCACCTGCGTCTGGACAAAGCGGTTCGGTGTGTCGTTTTCCACATAAATCGCTCCGCCGCCATAGCCGGTGGCTGCCGTCTGGGAGTTGCCGGAAAACGTGGTGTTGAGAATCGAGCAAGCGGCGTTGGTGTAGAGCGAGATGGCACCACCGCCCAAGCCGGACGACGGTTTCAGCGCGTTGTTCTCGAACAGGCAGCGCTCGATGGTGAGCGATCCCTCGTCGACGTCAATCGCGCCGCCCCACTGGCTGGCCACGCAGTTGGAGATGATGCAATCCTCGAGGGTCAGAGTCCCCGCATCAGCCGCTGTTGGCAAGTGGTCCACCGAGATCGCACCACCGATGGCGGCGTATCCGCGCGTGAGGGTCAGCCCTTTCATGCGGACGCTGGCCCACACCTTGAACAACTGGACATCGCCCGCATCGGTGATGCCGTTGGCATTCGAGTCGCCACTGATGGTGAGTTTGTCCGCCCCCGGCCCTAAGAATGTCAGGTGTTTTTGGATATCCAGGGGACCGTTGGCGGCATTCAAGCGGATGACCGCCGGATATGATGGCAAGGCAAACGTGATCACGTCGTTGCTGGTCGCCTTGTCCACGGCCCAACGCAGCGTGCCGGCCAGGGGTTCCGTGCCGCTCGGGATCATATTGTCGAGCAGGCTGGTCACCATGAAGTTCCGGGTATCGCTTTTCAGGATGATTGGCAGCACGCGGGTCGTGATGTTGAGCGCGGTGTCGCTCGCGGTGATGGTGAAATCGGTCCGCCCGGGTTGGCCGGGTGGAAACAGATAGCTGGAATTCGGCTCGAATACAATCGCTTGAATGGCGGTATTCGCGGCGGTGGGCGTGCCCGTAAACCGGTAACTGCGCGAACCGGACGCTGTTTCCACGAAACCTCCGAGGTTTTGCAGCGTTCCCTTGGCGGCGGTGTCCAAGGTCACCGTGACCACGATATTCCCTTCATCGTCGAAGGTGACAGAGGTGAAGGGTTTGGCGGATGGCACCGGATCGATCAAGGCGGGGGCTGAGTCGAGCGGAAACACCCTGCTCGTATTCCACAAAATCTCGGGGGCCCCGTTGACCGAGGTCACGCTGATGCGGGTCTGATTGTTGGTGCGGGACACCGAGCCGTCGAAGACCGTGATGGTGAGGGTCGCGGTTTCACTCTGGTTGACCGGAATCCTGCCAGATGTGGGGGTGAAGGTGACGGCGCGAAGTTGGGCGGTGACATAGTCGGCGGTGCCGATGATCTGGCCGGCCAGATTGATGCCTGCGCCGGAGAAACTGCCTTTGCCGGGATCGTCGAGCGACGGGGTGACGGTGAGCGTTTGGCCGGGATCGGGATCGCTGATGGTGACATTGGAAAACGGATAGACCGGCGGCGCGGCCGGGTCGGTGGTGGTGCGCATCATCACGGTGGTGACGCCCGCGATTTCCGGAGGATCATTGACGAATTTGACCGTGAGCGAAAGTGGAGGGGCGGTGACGGCAGTGCCCAAGGTGTGGTCAGGATGGACATCGGTGACGCTGACCTGGAACGTCGCCGATTGATCGGACAACTGTGGTTTGGGCTGATAGCGGACATTCTGCATCATGGCGGCAATCTCTGTGGCAGTGCCGGTGAGCGCGGTGACTGGCAGCTTGGTGATCGGGTCGGTTG
>Ga0073936_10006647_pt1 | contig 15188 bp, 15 predicted proteins | sample AliMusrvi5mmetaG_FD_87041 | JGI IMG/M metagenome (GOLD analysis project Ga0073936, IMG submission 87041) | Freshwater lake bacterial and archeal communities from Alinen Mustajarvi, Finland, to study Microbial Dark Matter (Phase II) - Alinen... | ecosystem: Environmental > Aquatic > Freshwater >... | reverse complement strand
TCGCCGCGCTTGCGACGACGACGCCGACAGATTGCCGTCAGGCATTCTGGCCGGGGTTTATCACGCGTATGAAATGGAACGACTCGGGGTCGGACTCATCCTCTATTCGCACCGCTCTCTCGCATTGGCTGAACGATATTCTGATCTTCTCGGCCTTAAGTTGCCGGACCACCTGGTAGAAGTAGTCGGTGTTGAGGCTAACGGTAGCGCACTTGAGCGGATTCAGGCTGGCCTGCTCGCAGGTAAGAGTGCTTTCCGCCCCTTGAATCACCGCGTAGCCATTTCCCGTAAGACGGAGTTTCCCGTCGGGCAACACCGTGCATTTCATGCAGTCTTCGCTTGCTTGGCGTAGCGCTTCGAGGGCTACCTGGCAGTCCAGCCTGTTGACCAAGAGGACCGCCCCGATTGGCATGGACAACCGCTTTCTGTAATCGGGGTACTTGATGGCCATGGACTCTTCGAGTTGGCTGACGCTATAGGTGCTGGCCCCACAATGCAGGTACACGTAGTCCAATGACTCGTCTGTCGTTATCGTCATGATGTCATCCTTAGCCGTCGCCCTCAGGATCGGCGCCAGGTACTCAACGTTGATCTGGACAGGGATCGGCATCTGCCGCGGCGCCGTGGAATCGTCCACGGCTCCCACGGTCCCATACCTTCCGAAGTCCGATGCCGTCTCGAACTCCGACTTATTGACCGGTATGATCACGTACCCCTGCATGCCCGATCCGCAGAAGTACACGGTGTCTCCGCCGTCGAAGATGGCGAGCTTGTTCAGGATCTCGTTGATGTCCTTCGGGTTGATCGCGATGGCAGCCGCGCGGTAGACTGCCTTGATCGCCGCGACTTCGCCACTGAACACCAGTTTGAGGGAATCGATGGACGGGTATTCGATGGATTGTAAGCAGGCCGGATCGTAGGAAAGGATTTCGACCTTGGCCACGATTCTGCTCCCGCGAACGGCGCAGATCATTACCTTGCCGACGGGGACCATCGCCTTGCATTTCTCGGGGACCGGCTCATCCTGCCCAGGGATGAACGACAGGGAGAAGGCGTCGCAGCCGGCAAGTAACTTCGAGCACGCATCCTTGAGCTCCTTGGCGGGAATGCACGCCTCGCCTTGTTCGACGACGGCCACTCCATCGCAGGGGTGGAGGACATGCCTGCACTGGAATCGCGAGACCGCCGACTCGATCACGATGCCATCGCCGGTCGCGACGATTTTGACGCAGCCCCTTGTCTCATTGCTGGCTCTGGCGATCTCGCTTTGGCCCTCCTCGGTGAGCGCCGCAATGCACGCCCGACTGAACGCAATTTGCATGGCCCGCGCCGGAACCACTACCTTCATGCCGGCGACCGGTGGCCACTCCAGCGACTTCGCCATGTCCAGGCTGATAACGGAAGCCGCAGTGACGGTGGCCGCATGTGGCGTTCTGGCCTTCGTGCGGCCGCACGAACTCGCGACCGGTCCCGAGATTCCCAAAGGCATTTGGGCATCCAGATCCGGAGCCCCGAGCGGCTGGCCTTCAACGATAGCGTTCAGGCTTCGTATCGTCTTGTGGACCCCGTCGACGGCCTCGTCCTCACCGTCACGCACGAGCCGCTCGGCCAGCGTGCAGTATGCGAAGCTGAGCCGTTTGGCCGCCTTGTTGACCTCGGAAACCTTGCGAATCTCGTTGGACGCTATGATCTGCTCCACGTCGTTGATCACCGTCTTCGTCTTTGTGAAGAACTCCTCATAGGTGCGTTTGGGCGCATCGTCACCGGTGTTCTCGGTTTGATCCGGCTTCTTGCGGACCGGCTTGGGGACTACCCTGTTCAGGTGGTTGGTGACCCGCTGTTCCAAATCGGTGGCGACGAGGCGATCCTTTTCCGCCAATTCCGCCATGCCGAACACCGCCTTCTCTTGCTCCACGGCGTCGGGAATTTGCAGCAGCCTGGACAGCGCGTAGTAGTGGCCCGACTTGCGGGTCGGCGCCGCCTGGCGCAGCCGCTCACCGTAGATGGCCATCAGTTCGTATATGTGCCAGCACCGCCGCAGGGTCTCGTCCGAGCACTGCATGTCGGGGTGCTCCGCCATTCGCACCAGCGTCTGCTCGCCGTAGCCCGTACCGCCGTTTTCAGCGACCTGATCGGCCACGAGCTTGCCCTTGGCCACGTCGTTCTCGAACGTGGCATCGTCCAGCTTGTTGATTTCATGGACCCTGTGCGTCTCGCTATCCGTGTACTTGATCTCAGCTTCAACCTTCTCTCTCGCTCTTCCTGTTGCCATTTTCCTTCTCCACTTCGAGGAACGCCGTGCGATGGCGCACGCGCCGGGCCGGAGATAATCCCCAAGCTTAATGCAATGATACAAAGGGGGTGCCGGATCGGTTTATTGGGGCGCTCATCCTGCCGGGCCATTTGGCTGGCGGAAGAGCCGAAGTCGCAGGGCTCGGGGGCCTTTCTGGCGTAATACGTATATGGAATGGCCGTGTTCCGGCGCCCGGACGGCATCGAGCGGACGAGCGTTCTCATTCACTGACCGGGGGGCTGCCCCGCGCTTGTCGTGTGGGCGGGTGAGAATGCTTCACTGATCTATGGGTGCCGCCTCGACGCGGCACCCGACCGGCCTCGATGCAGGGGCGGGTTGGATGGAGTCGCGGGCACCGCCGACGGTGTCAACGCGGCTTGTGGAAGAAAATGACGCTGTCGGTAACGTCAATCAGGTGCCCGCGGCGTCGCGCGTTGCTCACCAACAATGGCGTGAGCGGCGAGGCCCGGTTGCGGATCACCGTGACGCGCTGCGTCAACCGGAAGTACCTCTGGCCTAGCAGCGACAGGTGTGCCACGAGCGGCACCAGCTCGTTACCCCTGCGGATGTCACCAATCATGAGAAACAAATGGCCGTCTGGTCTCATCACGCGGTACGCCTCACGGTAAAACTGCTCAATGGCGAGCAGGTACTCGTCCAAGGTGAGCAGGAGGCTCATGTCCGCACGATTCGTTTCACCCCGCCGCGCCCGCGAATATCTAAAAGCCGACCAATACGGCGGGTGGGCGAAGATGCAGTCAATTGATGCGGAGCGAAGTCCGGATTGGCGGGCGTCTGCCCGTTCAACCCCAGGTGCCGCCGGGGTGACGTCGGTCGCGACGATCTTCCTTACGCCGAGTCGCTTGGCCGTCTCGATCCCGGTGCCCGAGCCCGCGAACGGTAGCCAAAAAGTAAACGTTGGCTTACTACGATGCAGCGTATTTCTGGAAATACACTCAAGGCATTTTTGTACCACCAATGGATGGCAGTTGCCCGGATATGTTTCATCGCCGTCGGATGGGTCTCTCCTGTAATCGCACTCCCACAGCGCGTAGGGGTGATCCGTCTCTTCCCTACCTGATTCCTGCGCGGCGAACCGTATCTCGTAGCGGAGCCGCGAGAGCGTCAGTCCGCCGGTGCTGTCACCCAGGCACTTCTTAACCAAAGCTTTGCGGATTCCGGTGTCCTTAATTCGCGAGAGCTCGTAGCCGTGCATGAGCATGTGGGGGCGCCGCCGGACCAGCATCCTGACGTCGGCCGGCATATCCAGAAGTCGCACGCGGTTCTGAATGTACCCCACGGCCTTGCCGATCCGCTTGGCCAGCCGCCGGTATGATTCACCTTCGTTCAGCAGGGCGCGGAACGCCCGGCCTTCCTCCACGGGGTCCAGACCCTCCCTCATGAGATTTTCGATGAGCGCCAATTCGGCCGCATCCCGGTCAGTCGCGATCCGGATGATCGCCGGCACAGTCTTCCTCCCCAATAGCTTGACGGCCCGCAGCCGCCGCTCTCCAGCCACCAATTCGTAGCCGCTCGCGCCCCGCACCCGGCGGACCACCAACGGTTGCAGCAGACCGTGCTCACGGATCGTGTCGGCAAGTTTTCGGATCGCGCCGGTCGCGAACACCGTTCTCGGCTGGTTACGGTTCGGCCGGATGGATTCCACCGGTATGCGTTTGGTTTCGCTCGCCATGTCCTCGATAGGGAAGCACTCCGCAACGCGCAGATCAATAACAATGGAGTGCTTCGGGCTGCCCGACTCCGCGCCGATCGGACCCTGCCGATGTCGGCATCTCTTTTTGGCCACGGACGAGACGCGCCCCTGGCAGTTCAGTGATGCGGCGATGACGGCAGGTGCGTGCAGGGGATCGCGAGGGCATTCCGCCGGCGGAGCACGAAATCCACCATTTTCCAGTGCCATTCGGGGAAATAGCCCGTCGGGAACGGCCGCTGTCATGGTCTTCTTGCCTAGGTCAGCCTGCCTCCAACGATGGGTCCTGAGCGTCCGCCCACCTAACCTACCTAGAATCATGCCATGAACAAGACCAAGTTAGGGATGGTGCCCCGCGAGTTTGCGGGACGGAATGACGTGGCCGAGGGCGTGAACGCACCTGCGGCCGTAATCGGTGGAAACGGGCAAGGAGGAGTACGCCAGTGAGCACAGTCATACACAATCATGTCGAACTGCGGGGCCACGCGCGTGACCTCGCTCCACTCATCAAGGGGGGTGGCGGTGAGATCGTAGGCGGCGTTGTCGGACACGGGTGGGATTCGTCGGTCAGGGGCGAGTGTGAGGAGTGGAAGACCGTGGAGTTCTTCTCCAAACTCACGCCGCTCACCCACGACGTGGCTGGCTTGTCGCTGCGTCACCCGCGCGTTTTGATCCAGTGGTCATATTCTCACGCCGAAGGCGCGGCCGAGGGAATCGTCGTGGCCAGCGGCGGAACGATCCACGCGGCGGGCTGGTGGGACGATCCCCATTGTGACGGCGACGACTGCGATACCGTGTATTTTCCCGAAGATGATTTGGCTGGCGATGAGCAGGGGGGCAACCAATGAGCCACTACTTTTCGAAATCTTGCCTGAAGGCGAACCGGGGTTGGACAGATCGTGCGATAGAGATGTTCCTGGGGGCCTGCGACATGCGGGAACCAAATCCTTTCTACACCAATGGTTCGCCGGTCCAATTTTTCGACGCCGAACGGGTAATTCGGGCCGAGGACACCGAAGAATTCAAGCGTTTCAAGGAAGCAAGAACACGGCGGAGCAAGGTCGCCAAGGGGACGCTCTGACCACCGGCCGCAACAATGACCGGTGGGGCACGACGGCGTGCCAGGACTGACAGCCGTGGCGGTATCTTGGAACAGGGGGGATGACACGATGCACAAAAACTACGACGACGCCGGCCATTGCGCCACCGGCTTCGCCCAATTCGGGCACAAGAGAGGTAGGGCATGCGGCATGTAGATGATCGAACACAATCGGCTGATAACCACGGGACTGGCGGCGCATCAAAAGTTGATGCCCCTCCACTGTCGACCGAGGATGGTTGCTATGACGACCTGCTGCACGCGGTGAAGTTGACGGTGCCGCAGGCTGCAAAAATGCTGGGCATTGGCGCGACGAACATGCGGGCCATCATTGGAAGCGGTCGCATTCCGGTGGTCAGGATTATGGGCAAAACCCTGCTGTTGGAGCAGGACTTGGAAGGATACCTGCGGTCAAGTTACGGCAGGATCGTGAAGGTCAAAAGCGACGCCGGTCGGTTGCCGCCGCTGCCCAAGCGCGTAATTGAATCGAAGTTGATAAAGAAGGCCAGTTGATAATCCGGTGAAGCGGAAGCTACAGCGGGACAAGCGTAACGGGAACTACTTCGTCTGGATCAGACGGAACGATGTCCCCCTGTATTTTCGTTTCGGCACCAATAAGCGGGCCGCCGAAAAGAAACTTGAGCAGGTCGAACGGGACATAGCCGCTGGCCGAATCCAGTTCTCTGAACAGGAGACGAGCCAGGTCATCCGTGCTGACGGCTCTAAAGATATGCGTGTGGAAGAACTGGCGGTCCGGCATCTCGAATGGTTACAGGCCAACCGGGCGAATGGCACGTTTCTACTTCGCCAGCATATCGTCTCTCTCTTCGTTCACCACGCCGGTGCCAAAATGGTCTCGAACCTGACGCTGGAGGCAATCGAGGGTTTCCTAACCTGGTATCGGAACCGCGAAAAGAAGAACGGTCCGCCGGTTGGGGCGGGTGCCCACGCAGTCCGGGAAGTCCGATCCATGCTGAGGTGGGGCGATGAGCACGAGCTCTGCCTGAACCCCATCAGGCGGTGGCCGAAGATCCAGAAATCTTCGCCATCCACTCGACATTGGTGTGACGAGGATTTTTGCACTTTGGTCAAGGCCGTCCCTGACGACTTTGCTGACCTGCTCGTGTGCGGAGTCCTGACAGGACTCCGACCCAGGGAACTCAGGTGCCTACGGCGTCAGGATGTCATTGACCAGCACGGCCGCAAGTTCGTCCACATCGAACACCACAAGACATCCGAGTCGGCGAGGGTTCCCATACCACGGACGGTGCCGTTGTCGGCTGAGGCGGCCGAGATCGTGGAACGCCATTTGGCGGCGCATCGCAAATCTGATTACGTATTTCTGAACGACGACGGCAAGCCATACACGGCCGATGTTCTGCGACGGCGGTTGGAGCGGTGGTGCAAGAGGGCAGGGGTTCCCGTCATGCCGCCGTACGCCTTGCGCCATGTTTTTGGAACCCGGCAGGGGCGGAACGGCACGAACCAGGCGATCATCGCCCAGTTGATGGGCCATTCCAATATCCAGACCACTTCACGCTACATGATCAACGGCGACCCGGCCCACACCAACGCGGTGGACGCGATGGCGGGCCAGATGATGCCGATCGTGTTGAAGGCGAGGGCGGAATCCGTTACCGCGCTGACCAGTAACAGGGCCAGCAAGGCGTCATGAAAACCGTGAATACGGGCATCATATCGGCCGTGAAATGCAGTCCTGCTAGTCTGGTGGCGGACGAAACCCGGACAAAAGTTGCCACCAAATGTGCCACCGACTTTTTCGGGACACGAAAGTCGGCTTGGCGGGAATGCTGTAACTTATTGATTTACAGGGGGTTGGGACTGGTGGGCGTTACTGGATTCGAACCAGTGACCTCTTGCATGTGAGGCAAGCGCTCTAACCAACTGAGCTAAACGCCCTCGAACAGAAGCGGCGCATAATGACGGTTCCCTGGCCGTCTGTCAAGCCGCCCTCACCGATACCGCACGCCAAACCCGATCATCGGCCCGTCGATGTGCGATGCTTCGACGTATGCGGAGATGTGGGGCGTAAACATGTAGAGCACGCCAATGGTCGCGGCCGGGTTCAGTTCCGTGTGATCCGAGGATTCGGTGAGCGATAGCGCCGTCGTGTGATCCGCTAGGTCAATCCCGAGACCGCCATACAGGAACATTCCCTCCAGCAGCAACTCACCGCTGGACAGCAGCATGAGATTGCCGCCCATCAGGTTGACGGTATCCGTATCGACGTAGTAACCCGCGACACGGACCCCAAGATCGCTAAGGAAATCGACGTCCAACGCGTAGATTCCCCCCGCCTGTACGGCAAGATTGCCGCGACCGCTGTCTGGCTCGGCCCAGCCGAGATCGGCAAATACGCGGAAGTTGTCCTGTACCGAAAGCGCTCCGCGCACCGCCGTGCCCGTCATGTGTTGTGCCTTGACCATGCCGGCCGTGAATTCGGTATCGCCCGCCGTACGGACGTTAGCCGTATCCGCCACCTGCAGGCCCACGCCCTGAGCCCTGAGCCCCGGGCTCCAGGCAAGTGCAAGTCCCACGCCAACGACGACCATCCACCGTTTTGCCACTATCATAACGTTTTTCGCTTTCTCCGTTTGTCCGGGCCGAGTTGTGCTTCATACTGCAAAACGGCAGCGGTCTTGGTCAAGCCCCGTTGAAAAGGGTTGGCAGGGGAGGGGGCTGACCGCTACTCTTAACGCCTTAATCGATCGAGGAGACGCACGCATGAAGGAACTTGAAGAAGGGTCGCGACTGATGCTGGATTTCGGCAAACTGGCCAAAGTGGCCAACGTCTGCCCGGATGTCATCCCGGTGGCCGTGCAGAATGCCGATACGCACGAGGTGATCCTGATCGCCTACACCAACGAACGTGCGCTGAAACTGGCCCTGGAAACCCGGACGGCCGTATTCTGGAGCACATCGCGCAACGAATTGTGGGAGAAGGGGAAGACCTCGGGCGAGACGTTCGAGCTCACGGAAATCCTCGTGAATTGTGAACAGAATTCACTGGTCTATAAGGTCCGGCCGCGCCGCGGCAATATTTGTCACACCAAGAACAAGGGGGGTGCGGCGCGCAATTGCTATTATCGCCGTCTGAATCCGCAGACCTTGGCGCTCGAGTTCCTGGACCCCTGAGCTGAGGTCAGTCCGTTCCAGCCCTGCCCACCTCACGGCGGGTGAAACGCCAGAGGCCAAACAGCGCCGCGACGCTGGAGTAGGCAAACCCGAACAGCACGGCGGCTTGCGCCACGACCGTCCAAGCCACCCGCCGGCCGTCGGCCAGCAGCGGCACGGGGGCCAGCCGGTTCAACGGTTGAGTTACGGTGTTCATGAGCTTGAACAGCAGGAGCACCACGCGATCGAGCCATCCGACCTCCGGCGCATCGCTTTCCATGGGAATGAAGTACATGCCGCTGACCGCGACAGATTGCACATAGCCCGCGGACGCGATTAGAACGAGCACAAACGCCGCCACGAAGACGGCCACGGGCAGCGACAGAAGACAACCGGCCGTAACGCCGAGGGCCGCGAGGAAGGCCAGCCGCGCGAAAACTACCAGCAGACCGCGTGTCAAATTGACGGCGAAGCCGTCGCGCGGGACAAGCAGTTCGACACCGGCGGGACCGGTGGCAAGCACGAGCGTAGTCGGGTCCCGTTCGTTCTGATTGATCAGGCGGACGTGGACACCCGTCGGACTCCAGGCGGTGGCCGGAACGGCAAGCGTCATGGATAGGCCCGGGGCATTCGTCGACGAGATAACGCTCGTCGGTTTCCCGGGAGGCCCGAACTCCCACACGCTTTCAACCGGAGCCCGATTCGGGCGTGATGAGCCGATCCTGGCTCGCAATTCCATGGGGGAGGCCGGCGCGATCGCCGACACCGGGAACGTGAAATCGAGCGAGTGGCCGGGCAGCAGCGCCACGCTCTTCATCGGGCTCTTGTCATTGTCTCCGCCCGCCGTGGGATCAGGACGGGCAAGTCCGGATGCGGACCAGTCCGGCCGATAAGAATCCCGACCAGCGAGCAGCGCTTCAACCTGGGGATCGGATCCGGCGGTCGGCCTCACCGCGGCCACCAATGCCGCCACCACCAATCCGGTCACGGCAAGCACGGCGGCGTCCAACAGCACAATGCCCAACCATTTGCCAACCCAGATCTCCCAGCGCCGCACGGGCTTGGCCAACACGACAAACAGGCGGCGGTCCTGCAACTCGGCGGCCATGGTGGCGCACCCGGCCCATAGCGTCGCGACCGATAGAAGGCCGATGGCGGCGGCAAGCGCGTACTCCAGGATGATCTTCAACCGGCCCACCGGCGTGCCATCGCTCTGGACGAGCAGGGGCAGGCCCACCAGCACCAACAGCAATGCCGCGAGCAACGAAATCACGACGCGCGAACGTACGGCATCGCGTAACGTCAAACCCACGATGGCGATTAAACGCGGCAGGTTCATGGCGGCGGGTTCGCCGCGCGTTGGCGGGTGACGACGTCGACGAAGAGCGCTTCGAGCGAACGTCCGGCGGGTTCCACGGCGACCGGCCGACCGCACTGCTCCTGTAGATAGGTCACGAGACGGTCACGAAGTGCGGCGTCGACGCCTTCGAGCGTCACCCGCCACGTATCAGGCTGGCGGACCAGATCCTTCACGGATCCCTGAGCGCAAACCCGACCGTCGAGGAGGATGGCCACCCGATCGCATACATCCTGCATGTCAGCCAGATGGTGGGAGCACACGAGAATCGTCTTGCCCCGGCGCGCCAGGTCCAGGATCAAGTCCTTGACCTGTCGGCACCCGATGGGATCGAGCCCGGAGGTGGGTTCGTCGAGCAGGAGCAGGTCGGGGTCGTGGATCAGCGCCTGGGCAAACCCGACGCGCCGGGCCATGCCCTTTGAAAACTCGCCCACGCGCCTGTGCCGCGCTCCGGACAGCCCCATAAGTTCGATCATCTCGTCTACGCGCTTCCGTCGGGCCGGACCGGACAGCCCACCGAGCGCGGCATAGAACTCCAGGGTCTCCTGGGCGGTCAAGTACTTGTAGAGGTAGGATTCCTCGGGCATGAACCCGAGATGTTCGCGGGTAACGGCGTCGCGGGGCGAACGACCCATGACGCGGAGCTCGCCCGACGTCGGATAGAGCAGGCCCAGCAACATTTTGATCGTGGTGCTTTTGCCCGAGCCGTTCGGTCCAAGCAGGCCGAATATCTCGCCGGACCGCACCTCGAGCGTAAGGTCCTGGACCGCGCGAACCTTGGGGCGACCCCAGAAGTCGCGGAACACCTTGTGCAGCCCCCGGGCTTCGATGACGGCCGGCGTGTCGTTAGGGAGTGTGGTCATGATTAGAATTGCCGGTTTCGGAAGGCAGCCACGCCGAGGCAGAGAATTCCCGCCGTGTAGACGAAGCCGTAAAGTGACGCCAACCCGACGGCACGCCAGCCCAGCGGGGCGTCGCCCACGAGGTCGTCATCAGGCCAGAATCTCTGGAGATCGGGGAGCAGCGTCCTGACTGTCGCGGCGACCGACGGCCAGTGAGCTGTCAGTTGCGAAAGGTAGCCCGAAAGCAGGCTGGCGAAAAGCAGTACAAGAAGAATGGTGACGGTCGGGGCCAGGGGCAAGTGGGCGGCCAGACCGAGAGCGAATGCGGCGAGGATGAGGAGACCCGCGCCAATCAGGACCGTAGCGGGCACGAGGCGCCAGTCCAGGAATTCGCCAAGCCGGCCGACGTGGCCTTCGGAGTCGACGCGGCTCAGCGCGAGCGTGACCACAACCAGTGCCGCGACAAGGAAACACCAACTCCACGCGGTGACGTTCCAGCCGCGACGCCAGTTCAGGAGTGCCGCGGGGATGAAAGCGGCAAACGGCACGACCAGCAGCAGGCGGACCCCATGCCAGTCGGTTTCGAAGTAGCGGGGCGCGAGACGTTCGGCGAGCAGCGCGGCGCAGGCGGAACACAAAACGAAAAGCACGACGAGCAGCGCCACGGCCACGAACTTTGCAAGAAACAGGGTGCCGCGCCCGATGGGCCGGCTCAGGATCGTGAGAATCGTACCGCTGCGCATCTCGCGGGAAAGCGTGGAGCAGGCGGCGTACGCGACCAGCAAGGCTCCGCCTGTGAGTTCGAATGCCAGTGCTCCGTCCCGCGCAAGACCGCCCTGTTGCCCGAGTTGGTGCGCGATCATCAGCGGCAGGGCCGTCGACAACGCCACCGAAGCGAGGGCAATCAACAGGCACACCGGCTGGCGCACGAGTTCCGTGAACGCCAACCGGGTCAGGCCCACGAACGGCATCAGGCGCGGGGTCATTACCGGGACAGTGCCGACCTAACGCACCTGTTCGACGGTGATCGTCTCGTCGATCTGCTCACGAAGAATGCGCTCGATGCCCTGCTTGATCGTCATCGTCGCGTGGGGACAGCCACCGCACGCGCCCTTAAGCCTGAGTTTCACCGCGGCGCCCTCGATGCCGACCACATCCATATCGCCGCCGTCAGCCTGCAGGAATTTCCGCAACTCTTCGAGTTTGGTTCGAATTTTGTCTTCCATATCGGTCTCCTTTCGCTCCGTCTTTCTCAGTATGACAGAAGCCCGCGCGGGGTTCAAGAGGAGCGAGCCCGGACACGCGGAAACGCGATCCTCACATTTGGCCCGTACTTTCGTTGACTTGCAGCCCATGCGTGTGACATCATGTCACGTTTTTCGACTCGAAAGCCAGGAGGGGTGCCGCGCTGTGATACCTGAAATCGAAAAAATGCTGATCCTCCAAGACCACGATCTGCGGATCATCCGGTTCGAAAAGGAATTGGGTGATGCGCCGAAACGTAAGCAGGCCATTGATGCATTGCTGGACGACCATCGCCAGTCGCTTGCCAAGGCCAGGGAGGATTTTAAGGCCGCTCAGGCCGAGATCAAGAAGTCCGAGCTCGAGGTGGAGAGTTCGCGCGATAAGATCCGCAAGTACCGCGAACAGCAGATCCAGCTCAAGAGCAACCAGGAGTTCCGCGCCATGGAACACGAGGTTGCCGGCGTTGAGAAAACCATCCGCCAGCTCGAAGACCGGATGATCGAGATGATGGAAACCATCGAGGCCGCCCAGAACGTCGTCAAGGAACGCGAGGCGGCGCTGAAGACCGAGGAGGTCTCGGTCAAACGCGAGATCGACGCCATCGATCAACGGGGGCGCGATGTCCAGGCGGAGCTCGACAAGGCCCGGGCGGCGCGCTCGGCGCTGGCTATCGGGCTCGACAAGGCGCGACTGCAGCACTACGAACGCATCATGAAGAACAAACGCGAGAAGGCGCTCGTTCCCGTGGAGCACGGAGCTTGCGGCAGTTGCCATATGAAACTCCCGCCGTACCAGGTGCATGAAGCCCGCAAGCAAACGGGCATCGTGGTCTGCGAGTACTGCGGGCGCATGCTGTACTGAACCGCCGAACGCGTTGCTTTCCGTCACCGTCCTGCTAGACTCTTCACGTCGAGAGTCAGAGGTGTTTCGGTCGCTCCGGATGGCGTAAGCCGACCGGGGAGGAAAGTCCGGACTCCACAGGGTAGGGCGCCGGTGCCGAACAAGCCCGGGGACCTCCGTTCAAGCGGAGGTAACGGAAAGTGCCACAGAAAATGTACCGCCTTCCGCGCAAGCGGGAGGTAAGGGTGAAAAGGTGGTGTAAGAGACCACCGGGCGATCCAGAAATGGGCGCCGCATGGCAAACCCCGTTCGGAGCAAGATCAAATAGGAGACCTGAGGTGACCCGCCTCATGAGCCCGTTTTGACGGGACGCGGTTTCGGGTTGATCGCTTAGATAAATGACCGTGCCCGCTTCGGCGGGAAACAGAATCCGGCTTATGGCCCCTGGCTCTCGACATCTTCTTCTGACCCGCGTCACGGCTGTCGCCGGTCTCGGTCTGGCCGCCGTCCTGGGAATCGTACTTTTCAGAACGTGGAATGCCTTGCCGCCGCCAACGACGGCGCAGCCCCAGTCGGCCAAGCCGCTGGACTTCGCCGATACCCGAACCGGCAACGTTACCGGTTCGGTCTGGACTGTCCTCGCGGTTCCAAGTTCGGCAGGCGTCGGCAGCCCAGTAACCGGCACTCGGCGTTTCCGGCTGGCAGGCACGTTTCTTATCGACGGCACCGACGCGCAAGCCCAACGGAAGGCCATCCTGGACGACGGGGTTCGCCGCGAGCAACAAATCGTGGGCGAAGGCGACACGATTGCCGAGGCCAGGGTCGAGCACATTTTCTACGATCATGTGACCCTGCGGATCGGCGGCATCGCCCAGGACGTGTGGTTGGACTTCAGCCGCTCGCACGGTCCGGTTGTGGCGCCCAGCAATCTGGTGGCGGCGGCGACAGCGGTCGTGACCACGAACCGCTTTGGTGGCGTAAAGCTGCAAGCCGATCGGTGGCAGTTCAGCCGTCAGGGATTGCTGAACTACTACCAGGAACTCCTGGAAGAACCGGACCGGATGGTGGCTGTCTTCGATTCGCTCAAGCCGGTTCGGGCCGCCGACAGTAAGATAACCGGCTACGTCGTCGGCGTTGAGGGCGAAGCGGACTTCTTCAAGGCGGTCGGGCTCAACAACGGCGATGTGGTCCGGCAGGTAAACTCCGTGCCCATGACCAGCCGGAGACGAGCCGAATTCTTCATCGATCAGTTCCTCAAAGACCGCATGAACGTCATGGTCCTCGACATCGAGCGTGACGGGCAGCCAGCCAAGCAGGTCTATCTCGTGCGGCCTTGACACGGACCGCGCAGGGCAGTTGAGCCCCGCAGACGTGGCACAGGCCCCGGAAACTCAGCGAACTTCAGAGCGGTACCGACATAGTGGCCCAACCAGCCATTTGCAGCCCAACAGCACAACCTGTTGCCATCCTTGCCTTGCCTGAGTAGACATAAGATATATTATGCGACATTGTTAACAAGCCTACAATAACAGGCGGTTGGCTGTTGAAAACACGACTCGGGAGGTTTGGCGCCGTGGCGCCACGCGGAGGAACTCAGTCTATTCGGCCCCAACGGCGGGACAAAGGCCAGTAGACGATCCAGGCCGGGCCGACCATGTTCGCGGCCGGCACGGGGCCCCAGTAGCGACTGTCGAAGCTGTTGCGGGTGTTGTCGCCCATGCCGAAGAACTGCTGCCCGTTAAGGGTCACGCTCTGGTTTGACGTGGACAGATAGTCGGCACCGGCACCGGCTGAATGGTACCCGGTGTAACCGGGTGCCCGCTGCTCGATGCGCTTGATCGGCTCCGGAATTTCCACCCGCCGACCGTTGATCTTCAGGTAAGGATCCTCGACCGACACGGTCTCGCCGGGCAGACCGACGAGCCGCTTAATGTAATGCGTATTCTGGTCCAGCCGGGCAATGCCCTGTGTCCGGAAAACCATCACCTCGCCACGGGCTGGCCGGCCAAAATTCCAGGCAACCCGATTGACGAACAAATGGTCCCCGCTGATCTCATTGGCGGTCGCCAGAACCTGACCGGTGACGACCTCGTCGCCGGGTTTGACCTTGATGTCGGAGTCCTCGGGTATCTGGTGCGCCTGCCCGCCGATGTCATAGAGCAGCATCCCGCCCTGCTTCAACAACGGCCCCCGGACGGTCCCGGACGCGGTGGCCTTGAACTCCGTGTACCACTCGCCAAACGCCAGCCACTTCAGAAAACGCAACGGCATCCGATCGGCGACCTCAGGTCCGCTCTGCGGCGAGTAGTGGATCCCGTAGAGCGTGGGTTGCATGGACCCCGTGGGGATCTTGAACGGCTGGAGGAAGTAAGTCCGAAACGCCATGGCAACCGCCACGGCAACCACGACGACCTCCAGATTCTCGCGCAACCCGGCATGCGGCAGCGGCGGCGCCAATCGCCGCACGCAGGCTTCCACAGTCGTGCACCCGCTCTCAATGCGCGCCGCGTCGCCGGCCTTGACGGCGGCGTGCAATTCGGACTCCGCGTCGCGCAACCGGGCAACCTCGTCCGCAGGCGCCACGTCCTCGCGGGACCGGCGGTAATGTTTCGCGTGCCGGAGCCACTCCGAGCCCGCCGTCTTCGCCCCCCGCCGTTGCCAGAATC